>Ga0316217_10002427_pt1 | contig 22453 bp, 27 predicted proteins | sample 1anoAmetaG_FD_203633 | JGI IMG/M metagenome (GOLD analysis project Ga0316217, IMG submission 203633) | Freshwater microbial communities from Trout Bog Lake, Wisconsin, USA - 1anoA | ecosystem: Environmental > Aquatic > Freshwater > Lake > Hypolimnion/Profundal zone | place: USA: Wisconsin...
AACCCCAACCCCAACCCCAACCCCCATTTTGTTAAAATAAAAAATGAAAAGTGTTTAGTAATTGATTGAACTATAGACACCAAAAGCTACCTATCATTAGTTCAATGTTTGTCCTATCCTTCGACAACTAGCCTAAAAATGCTAAGTTTCGCTGAATCCATCTTTCTGACTTCTAGAAACCATAACCATACTTCTTGACTTTTTATAATTACTATCCTAGCTTTCAAGCTTGATTTTGATGGTCCTGATAAGTTTTTTGTTTCAAAGAGAGCTTCAATATTTGAAAAAGTATAGATTGAGGGTATAATCATATCATCACTTAGGCCTTTGGACAAAGTGATCTTTGGCTGTTCCTCGTTGGCTGTCGAAGAACAAGGAGTCTGAGAATTGATCATTTGGTTGGGCAACATCGTTTTGGTTCAAGACTTAGAAAAGACTGTTCTAATCTATGAAGAAGATGGGCGGTTCACTTTCCATTCCTCTGTTCGGGGGTTAGTTCTCAAGATTCATTTTTTCCTACTCAAAAACAGCAACTTATTGAGGTTCTTCTAGTCTGAGAGCTGCGACTATTTACTCAATATTTTCAAAGTAGGATTCATAGAGTGGCTTGAATGGTGTATTCCGTTAGATCTGTTTTTTAAGATGGTGTCTCAGTTCTTTGAAAAGTTTAGCCTCATCATCCAATCGGTCGAGGTAGGCAACCTGATAGAAATTCTTGAGGTTGATGAGTTAGATCTTCCACTTGTTCTACAACCCAGTTTGTTCTTTAATGGGTGTGAGTCTCTTCTAATGGTGGCTTCGGCACTGAGTTGAGCTTTTGGTTCCGATGAAGTCACTCATCTAGAGATAAAAGCCATTTTCCTTGTTCCCATTAACTTGTAAAGCCTTGCTACTGGTGGCAACCAGGAACAAGTTGTAGCGTAGATCCTCAAAAGGAGTCCAATGCCTTGTTTTAGTCTTCCTTACTGTAGTCTTCTTCCCGCCTGGCATTCAAAGTTAATTTTATACTTAATTCTGTATAAAAGCTTAAACTTAAATCAAAGATAAGCTCTTGCAATTTATTTTTTTGTTTTTGTCGTTTTCGTTGTATTTTTGAGATTTCAAAGCCATCAGTAGGTAAAATAATGAAGATAGTGGCATGGGCCACAAACCTATAAATATTTAAATTGGTTCATTGCTAGGCTTGCTATTTTGTAGATAAGCCTCAAATAAAGTGTTTGGAATCATCAAAGACCTCGTATTAAACTCAATTATATTTAATTTTTAGAATTGTCCTCTTTCCATTAAAAAAAAGTATTTTGAACGGATTTCTTCTTTTTACTTGTTTCTAGAGTTTTTAGGCTACTTTCATAATCAATTCAGCAGTTGATTGTTGTCTTAGAAGTAAGATTTAGTCTTCCGTTTTAGAGGATTGGTAGAAAATGAGGTACGGAATCACTTCAATTTGGTTCAAGATAGAGGAAGTGAAACCTTTTTAGCCCCAATGCAAGAGGCAGCTTGCTGGCCTCTATTACTTTGAGTAAGACTATTTTTTCTCTGAATCGAGATCTTTGCTTTGCCTTTAGGAGATTAGACCTGGCCTTGGGGATTAGTGCCACTGAATGCCATCTCTGTACAACTACTCATCTCAAATTCAAGCATTCATGCTGTATAAACCTGACAAAGCTCTCCTATTTAGCTTGAATTAACTTAACATAACAACTATCTTATTAATAAAAGGTTTGTTTTTTAAAATAATGAAAAAAGAATAAAATGCTCTCTTAAATCAAGCTTTTTATGGATATTTTTGTGCTAGAAAGCCAATTTTTGTTTAAATAACACTTAAGTTTTTGAAAGTAGTCCAAGCCTAAATCTTTCAAAAGCAAAGATGAAAGCCAATTAGAAAAAATTAAAAAGTATTCTTTTCTCTAAACAGTGCAGGTTTTTTTCATTTTTCAATTAAAAAATTAAACTCTTCTTTGACTTGGTTACGAAAGCTTTTGCAAAAAAAAAGAAGCCGAGAGTTTTCTGGTCATTTTTCGGACTAATATTAAGAATGCAAGCTTAATCCTAGCTATTATATTTATATCAAGGGTTGTATTATAAAAGCAAGTAAGTTCCTATTAGTATAGTGATAACGATCAATAGTATATTGATTGCCTTCATTAGGTCTTAAACTAGCCCACGATCTGGTAAAATATTTTGAGCAACACTTCCCTTCCGATCAGATGGATCTTCCTGTTGTATTCATTCATCCTGGTAGAAGTCGTAGCAATTAATACAACCTCATTTTTTAAGTAGTAGGCTGCCAGGATTCTACAGATTTTCATGTAAAACTCTTGCTCCTCGAAGGAATAGATTTCGCAATGGGGGGATTGGATGACAAAGAATGTTTTGAGGTCAGATTAATCTAAGTAATGGGAGGTCTTATCTTTAATGATCTTGAGGTAGTTGTAGTATCTTTTGGGGGTCCAGGAAGGTTGGTGCCTGTGTTTGTCGAAAATGTAGCTGACTATTTTTTTGGACTTGAAGGGCTTGGTAAGATAAGACATGAGTTGATTCATGATGTTAGGTATTATATTTCTGTTCTAATTTCTCCACTCAATTCTTACATGGATCTTGCCCTCTTCGTCAACAAAAGTCGCTAACTCCCTGCTCATTCTAGCCTGCTGTTTTTGTGGCAAAGACTTGCTTGTTTCCTTCTCACGTTTTTAAATTTTATTTGGCGATAATCCCGTCTCAAAGATTTTATATGGAGGTGTTATGAGATAGCTTTCCTCAAGGGGCTACTACTTTTTCAGAATCACTTCGCTTTGGTCTGAAGAAGCAAAGTTTTATGAGAATGATCCGTTGATAATATAAGGATATGGAGCAGGTATGAAGAAATTATTCGGATAGAATGCTGAATTCCGGAATTCTGTGAGGAGACAGTGTGGAAAATAGAACTGCGTAAATAAGAAGCTTACCATATGCTTGGTTTTTCCTTGTTTAATTTAACAAAATATTATAATCAACATAAAAGTTCTCTTATTTGAAGATGGTGTTCCTCGTCATCCTTAAATACCCCTAAAAACTAGGGCTTTCTTCATCCCAGATGATTTTAGGATGTATGAATTTGAAAATTCAAGAAAAAGGTGCTTGGCTGACCAGATAGATAAAAGACCTTTTGGTAAAAGGTATTGGGAAATGCGAAGCTTAAAGGTGCTTTTTTGGTAAGATTGGCAACTTTTATTGCTGCTTAGCTAAAGTCTAACCGATTAATTTCAAATAAAGATAATTGCAGCTTTTAGTAAAATCTTGATTTTGATACTACTTGCTAAAAATAACGGGAGAGGGCTTAGTGGGACTGAAACGTGCAAAAACAACGATTCCTCATGCTGAAAGAGTTCTCAAGCCAGTTAGATAAGTTTGGTTTAGTTATAATTTCTTCGTTTAATAATCAACGATATATAGCAGAGTACAGACTTTATCATAGCAATATTACAAACATTATAAATATTCAATCTCAGAAATACAAGGCCCAAGGCATCCATCGGCCTTAGCTGCAGAGTTTGCTTTAGAATGGAAAAATGATATATAATAAAAATATAAAAATTCTTGGCCTCAAATCATGCCAAATTTTGATTTCTGTTACTTTGTTACTTAGCAAAAGGTCGTAAATGGTCGAATGAGCCCATAGGCAGTTTGCTTTGTCACTTAACTAAGTCTGCAACAAAAGCAGCCCTTTTATATGTTTTTGTGTCCATTTGCCCATTCGGAAATAATTGTGGCCAGAAAAACTTTTAAAATGAGTCTGAAAGCGTGTATTTTGGATGGTTACGGAACTTAAATTTTTTAGTTATTGCTGCTGGAACCGAAGGCTTTGTCAAGTTTAAGTTTTAACCTATAATTGGCAGGACATCAAAAAGCCAAGTTTTTCATGAATGAGGTGCCACAGCTTCACCTTGAATAGACTTTTTTTGCTGTTGGCTTCGCCAGAATCAACCTTTTTATCGCTTCTTTTAATCACCAAATAGTGGGAGCTCAAAACATGACAAAAAACAACTAAATTCGTTTTCCCACAATTCTTAGGCTTCTCAGTCAAGTTTGGTGCATTTTAAGATTTTTCTCACATAAGTTGTAGGAAAATTGGAAGATTTGACTGTTTAACTAAAATTGAACAGAAAAGTTATCAAGAGAATAAGCAAAGACTAAGGGTGCCAAAGCAAAAGGGAAGGTAAGATTTAGCGTCCTAGCTAAGAAAATAGTTTATATTTCTTATTTAGGTGTTATGATATAATAAACCTTTTGGCATTGCTTTCGTTATAGGTAGAATCTAGCTTATTCTAATTCTAAGGGTCGAAAGCCACTTACCTTTTGCGTGATTTGAAGCAAAAATGGGAGAATTTAAACAATTCCTATTTAGTTCATATTAATTAATATTAAAGTAAGTGAGTAGTAAAAGAAATGACTACTTTAACTTTTATGACTACTCAGCCATCAAAGAACTCTTCTCTTAGTCCACCTTTGTTTCTCATTTTTTAAAAGCATCAATTTTTTAGCAAAGACTACTAAGCTGAAGAGCTCACAGCAAAACTGAGAGATGATCCAATTTTTGTGATGCCAATTATTTTACCGCAAAATCCCGAAGTAGTTCAAAAACTTCCTTGCCCATAAATATAAAATCTTGTAAAATTAGTTACAGGTGCAAGAGAGTGCTAAGTAGGAGCAACACTGTGATTAATGGGATTAATTGATTGCTCAACTTCTAATTGAGCCTGTCTCGAATTGATATAATTGTTTTGAGCCATGGAGGGAGCCGGTGGAAAACCCAACCCCAAAGATAAGCGAAGGAACATCCTAAAGGCGGCCAAAGAGAAAGGTGAGCCCCAGAAAACTATGATCTCATGTTACGCCATAGACAAAGAGATTGGAAATGGAGTTTCATCTCGCGTCTACTCGGCTGTCAACATCAACACTGGAGAAAGAGTGGCCATCAAAAAAATTAAGAACTTCCTTTAGAACAAGCACGAGTCTTTGAGGATTCTGAGAGAAATCCTCCTGCTGAGGAAACTAAAACATCCCAACATCATCAACCTTCGAGAAATCGTCATAGACGGAGACGACCCTAAGAACCTCTCACTGATACTCGACTATCTTCCATCTGACATCAAGAGGATTTTCAGCACCAATAGTGTGCTTGATATTGAAAGTTCCAAGCGAATCATCTTCCAAATCTTGCTAGGTCTACACTACCTTCAACAGTGCCAAGTGCTTCATCGTGACCTCAAGCCTGAGAATGTCCTAACAACCCCTGACCTTTCCTCCGTCAAACTTTGCGATTTCGGTTTGGCAAGAGCTGTCTACTTATAAGACGACAAAGAAGATACTGAAATGAAGGCGGAAGAGAGCTAAATGAAGCCTGAATAAAGCAGTAAGCCAGTCCATGTCAGTCCTCATATGGTCAATCAGCCTGCTAGGGTCAACTTGACTGCACATGTCTCCACACGTTGGTACAGAGCGCCAGAACTGATCATCCTTTAGAGAAAGTATAGCAATGCTATTGACATTTGGTCAGTTGGCTGCATAATGGGAGAACTTTTGACGATGAATGAGTCTTTTACTTAAAGAAAACCTTTGTTCCCTGGGAAAGCTTGCTATCCTTTGTCTCCACCCAAAACCCCGGACATGAATTACAAAAAAATAAATGATTTCCCCCACTCAGTTCATGATCAGCTGTAATTTTTGGCTTATTTAGGTCTGTCATTTTTAGCATCATTGGAACACCCACTGAGATTGATTTCATCAGTGACTAAAGAGCAAAGCATTACATAAAGTCGTTTGACTTCAAACCAAGAAAACCTTTCAAATAGATCTTCAAAAACATTTCCCCCGAGGCTGAAGACTTTCTCTTGAGATCCCTTGAATTCAACCCAAACAAAAGGATGACAATATTGTAGGCCATCAACCACAAGCTATTTGACACCATTAGACATGACTACTAGGCTAACATGTAATTCAAAGGATAGCCAATCACTATGTAGCTCTAGGGGATAGAGATTGAGGAAATAAAGAGGCTTGTGCTGGAAGAGCTTAAGTATTACCAATAGTGTAAAATGAAGGAATGATAGTATGTATGCAGTTTAACATAGCCAACGTTTTGTTGTTATAACTATAGAGTTACTCAACTATTCCTACTTAAGCAATTTACTGATTCTAGTAGGGTTGAGAAAGATATAATGACACTCTTATATGATTATATTTGAATATAATAGACTGTTTAATTTATAAAAGACATTTGGGCCAAAGCTGTCAGGTTCAAATTCAAACGGGAGACCTAAATTTGCATCAATCTTGGTGAGAAGATGATTCTGGCTTCAATTTTCTCCTTTGCGATTGATATCTATGAAGCTTGGAGATCCACTCTAAAGCCTATTGTACCAAATACCTAGGAACCACTTCGAAAATGTCGTCTTTGGCAATGTAAATGTGGGCATCCAATGAAAAAAAACCTTTCTGAGAAATCCCACATTAAACAAAGTAAGTGGCAAAAGACTCAACTTAGCATTTATAGCCAGATTTAGTTGCCTTAGATATCTCAAAATGAATATTCCATGTTAACCCTGAACTATCAGCAAAATAGAAATGCTTTTAGCTAGGTTTTGGACAGTTACAGAGCAATTTTTCCCTCAGGATGGACATTGAAAAATGTGGGAATAGACGAATTCTCTCAAGCAAACATAGAAATTTAGTGTTAGTTAGTCGCAGTCAAGTGAGAATTATCCATTCCTTCATCTATTGAGGCTGAAAAATAAACTAACTGAAGGATCTTTTTCAACCCAATGAACAATGCCTAAAGAAGATTACAAATTGAGTGATGAATAGAGAAGTTTTACTGTGTTTTAAACATTTTGTAATTAAAAAGGTATATTTTTGAAATAACTTTTATTTACTTTATTGAAAAAATGGAATTTTCCAATCAAATAACTGTCTGAATCCAGAATTTTTATCTTAGATTCAAATAGTTTTCGATTTTTTAAGTAATCTGTGCCCAAAAGGCTATAAAAATGCATTGAGGCAAGAAAACCCATTTTGTTTTAAGCTCTCTTTTGGTAGTATTTCTATATTTTGGATTAAAACCAAACAAGCTTGCCAATTTTGCGAAATAACCGCTATTTCTCGACACAGAAAGCTCTATCTCCATCCTCACCCAAAAAAGGAGACCATCCAACAGAGAAGTTTATTGTTCTTGTCTTGAACTATATTTTATTTCGCATTATTGCACTTATTCAAAGAAGTGGGTTGTAGGCTAAGTGCAGTTTTTGAACAGAGGAGTGGGTTATGAATAATTGTATTGCTATAAATGTGAGATTCGCTATCAAAATCCGAGTCTTCTGCTGAGTCTGGACCTTTCGACGTATTCGTGGATATGCTCTGCGGCGACGGGCTCTTCCACAACTTCACGAACGCTGAAGGAGGCATAGCGGGAAGGATCAAAGTCTTTGGGAGGGGCATGGAGAGCTCCTTTGCGGTTTTTCCAGGCCTAGACTTCCTGTAGCTGAATAGAGCTTGGGTTACTTGCCTCTGCTTGTCGATTTCGGAGACGTTGACGATGTGACCGAAGGAGGGGATGACGTTGATATTGATGCTTCTGAGTGGAGAAAGGGGTACCCGTCTTCTTGGATGGTATTTTGGAAGGACATGGTTTCAACTATTTATTGAATGTATCAAGCTAACGCTAATTCCATCACTTATAATCCATCCAAAAATATCAGATCATTCATTCAGTCGAGAGGGACCCCACCTTCACGCATCCGTTGGTCTCAAGAGTGTACCCTTGCTGGCAGACTTTGCATGTTCCGTCTTTCCAGATCAGGCAGTTTTTCAGGACACATCCGCCGTTTACTTTGTCGTAGCTTGCAGAACATGTTTTGCATCTTAGGTTGTTGTCCTACATTTGGTCACAGCCTTCAATGGAGCATTCGGTTCCTTTCAATGTGAAGTTGATGAGGCAGTCAGTGCACTGGCCTCTTTGGTATCGGACGCACCCAGGCTCCACCTTTTTACACTTTCCTTCAGTAGTCAGATAATAGCCGCATTGGCAGGCCACACAGCTGTAGTCGTTGTAGGCCTTGCAGTTGTTAATGATGCAATGGCCGTCCTTCAAGGTGAACAGAGGGTAGCATTGTTGGCAGACATGATCCACTTCCTTCTTGCAGCCGAGAATGGAGTTTTCCACGCAGTAGTTGTTGTAAAGACTGAAGCCTTGTCTGCAGCTCACGCAGACTGTTCTGTTCTGATCGGCGAATTCGTAGCAATCTTTGACTGTTTTCAAGCAACTTCCAGCATTGAGGAAATAATCTTAATTAATAAGGAGGTACCAGAAGCGCAGTTTATGCAGATTCCACGACCGTCTTTCTCAAGGCAGCCGATTACGTTGGACTATTGACACTTTCCGTTGATGAGGTAAAGGCCAGTTTGGCATTTGGAGCATGAGCCATCACCTGCTCTGCTGAGGCAGCAGTCTTCAGTAGACTCTGTGTCCAGTCCACAGAGGCCGTTTGGCTGCAAAACGTACCTAAAGTCACAGGCTTTGCAGACAGTTTCAGAGAGATATTGGTTGCATCCCTCAATATATCGAGGCTCAATGCAGCTGTTTACAGGGTTGGTGACGTAGCCTTGCTAACAGGCAAGGCAGTGGGCTGAAAAAACTAAGAAGAGGAGTGCCAGGATTGTCTTTGTCATCTTTTCTTTTTTAAATTATATTCCAATTTCTATGAGTGAGTCATTTAAATTTTCATATGTTCTCAGAAATTCGCACCTAAATTCAACTCTAGTACCTCACTGGATCGCAATAAAACAAAAGAGTGCCTGAAACGGGGGTGGGCATTTTCTTCCCTCAAGCTGAGGTCTTTCAAAGGTCAATCCTTTTGCTATACCTTCTATCATCTAATTCAACGAAATTACACTTCTTCTAGTAGCTAAAGAGAAGAAAAGTTTCACAGTTCAGGAAATAGCAGAATGGCTTTTCTTTTTTGGGTGACTTAAATTTCATTTGTTAGGAGAGTAATCTTGGATAATGCTACATAAAATGAACACTTAATAGGTAAGGCATAGAGTCGATCAAGAGAAAGGGTTGGTGGAGCGGAAACACACCGGGCCTATGTTCGGAGAGCGAGGGATCGAAACCCTCACCCTTTATTTTTATTAACTCACTCAGCTATCCAATTGTGCTCTTTTAGTTTCTCAAGAAACTATTCTTGCTCTTTCAAAGATCCTTAAGATTTTTCCTTTAAACTCAAGTGCTCTAAGCGAAATTCACCTACTTTATGAGTTTTTTCACCCAAATCAGCAAATTTAGAACAAAAGTGAACTATTTTGGACAAATATATATTTAAAACATCACTCTTATATCCCAGCCAAAAATTTATGTTTAAGCGCTTCAGCAGCCTTCATCCTCTAATCCGGATTTTTTCTAATAAGCCTCTAAATGAAATCTATCACCTAAGGTGACATCTTCTAGTTGTAAGTAATAGCCTCAGACTCGCAATTGATGATTTTGCGCATGGTCTATTTCCTGCTCAGATGGTAGAAGGGAGCCTTTCCTGTAAGTAGCTCATAGGTAAGAACTCCCAGGCACCAGAGATCAACTGACATGTCGTATTATTTGCCTTAGAGGATTTAGGGGGCTGCGTAATCGAAGGTGCCACAGTAAGTCTTTCTCCTTTCGTTGCAGATTGTAGCCCATCCGAAATCGCAAAGTTTATAAACTTTCTGAATAACACTCATCTTACATTGGATATGACGATGTTCTAAGGCTTGATATCACGGTGAGCAATATCGTGGTCATGCAAGTATTAGACAGCTAGAGCTACTTGCTTTATGATTGCTGCTGCCTCGTTTTAGGGGAGAATCTTGTTCTTTTTCAGCTGTGAGTAGAGTGTGCCATGCTCCATGTACTCCAGCACGATGTAGAGATGCGTCGAGTCGTCGAAAAAGCCATAGATGCCAAGAATGTTCTTGTGGTTCAAGCAACTTTGAAGTCTTATCTCCAAAGCAAGCTGGTCTATCATCATATGGGATTTTATCATCTCCTTGGGAATCTTCTTCAAGGCGAAAAGTGACCCTGTTTTTTTGTGACGAGCTATCATCACCACTCCGAATTTCCCCTCTCCCAAAGTTTTGCCGACTGAGAAGTCTTACATCGAAAGTTTGTTGGATTTCTTCTTTGGGTCTATCGACTAAATGAACTTGTTTGGGGGTGACCTTGATTCAGAATTTTCAGTTGAGGTGGGAGAGCCAACTTTCTTAAAGCGCTACTCATATGAAGACTTGGGGAGTTTGGGAGTATAGCACTCATCATAGTGTTCCTGAGCATTGCTTTTCTTCCTGAATAGATTCTGCTCAAAGCTTTCTCTAATTTCTCCCACTTTGACTGATAGCTTTTGCTAGTAAGCTGCCTTTTTCTCCTTTTCCTCCTCTTGCTTCTGCCTTTCGGAAATCTTCTTCAGCTACTGCAGCTGTTGCATTATTTTATCGCTTTTGGAGTCGCTACCAAAACTTTTAAACCCACCTTCTTTCCATTTCTTTCTTAGCTCTTCGATTGAGTTGTCGGTGTTTTGGGGTTAGATGTTGTGCCAAGTCTTGCTCTCCGGGACATAGCCAGCCTTCCGTGAGTAGCTCAAGTTGTTGTGGTCTTCCTTCTGATTATTATCGTGTGTGGAGTATGCGTAGGAGTTGGAAAGACTCTCTGAAAAACTCTTGTCGACCTTCCCTTTGACCCCAGATTTGGTGGACATGGTCTGTCTTAAATAGGTACTGGATTTGGGCATTCTATCTTTTTCATCTTCTTGCATGAGGGCATCGAAATTGGAAGGTTTGAAGCTGAGAGTTTGCCGTAGGTTCAGGTACTCGTTGGGCAGCTTGCGAACGTTTTCTAGATTTGTGGAGGAAAGGGAATGATACGATTGACTTTTGGGTGCTTCTTTCAATTTGCTGAGTGGCTCGTAGACCACAAACTTGTTTGGACTCTTCTTGAAGTTGATTTCGCTCTAGAAGGCCTAGCTTTTGGTGGGGGGAGGGGAAAAGACAGAATATTTATCCTTCATAATTTATTGATAGGAATAAAATGATTATAACCCTGCTTGAAGTAGTTTAGCCAGTTTCCCCATTCGTTCGGCGTTATCGCAGATAGCTAGACTCAAAAACCTTGAGTCTTTAATTTTTGCTTGTAGCCTACAGCAATATCTTATCAGGGATGTCTTAGAAGTTATTAAATGGAGCTAGTTATGATTGAACAAAATTTGAATTCCAAGTAATTGGCAGTTCGGTTGGCTGGATACCAACAAACAACAAAATTAAAGTAAGTTTCAGGCATTTTATTGAAGCCTATGGTGTAAAATCGTATTATGTTGCGTGAAATACTGAAAAGTAAGAGGAGCCATTAATATAAATAATCCAAAATAGTTGTAACTTAACTAATCTATAAATTTATTCCAAAGAATTACTAAAAGTCTCCCTTAGACCACTCAAACTAAAGCAATCAATCAGCCGCATTGAAAACAAACAGAACAATCACAACCTGAAGTTGAAGACGTTTTCTTCCTACTTCTACTTCTCATGTTGCCTAACCACGTTCTTTAGTCTCTAGATCTCATCACGGTATGTCGCAAGTTATTGTTTGAGGATGGCTATTTCAGGCACTATTGTGCACTATTAGGCTTCTTCCAGCAGTTTCCAGATATCGCTGGGATGGCAGCTTTTGTTGAGATCACAGTCCTCAATTATCTTGAAATCTTCAAACTCTTAATCGATCAGCTATTCTTCATGGCTCTAGGTTTGTATTTCTATGTTTTAAAACGTCCCTTTTGTACTCAGCTGCAATTCCAGCTCTTTGCTTATGCTCAAAATTTGAGAGTAGCTTTTGTTGTTTGTGGTAATTTGAAAGTGAAAATCATACTGGAAGACTTATTGTATTTGTAGGTTGTTGTCTTTGGTGGAAATGCAGACCGAAATCGTTGATCTTTATTTTGTTTGAGTCTCACTTTATTTCAAATGTTTTTAAACGGTTTATAACTTTGTACTTAGATAATGAGGATTGGGTTAATGTTCTGTTTGGGAGGAAGATTAAATCCTTTCTTTGTTATTTTGTATCCCTTTTTCTTCAAAAAAAGTTTGAACTTCAATTTGCTTTGTTTGCTTTTAATTTTGAATGCGCTAGCTAATCTCATTTTGAATCACTAGCTTTGGATTACAATATTTCTACTTATATATGCACAGACTTCTTTAGATCTTTAATTATCCTAAATAGATTGGAAAGTTAATAAATGATAGGCGTCTTTGTTTCGGAGTCATGTCCAGAGCAAAAACCTTTGATTATAGAAATAACTATGGTTGCTTGTACTGATAGGAAAAACAAAGTTTGTTACTAAGCTACTAGTTTTACAGTTTGAGCTATAGCAGAGTCTGCTGATAACTTTCTAGTAGATTCTATAGTTTCTAGCACTAATTAACCTACCAACTTAGCTTGGCTTTTTACTATTGCTTTTATATATCGATAACCATGCTTAAATTGCAAATTTCAGCATTGGTTGCCTCCTTCATGAGCTACAACTCTTCTTTCACCTTATTCTGTACTATTTTATGCATATTTTTCATTTAAATAATGTCGTATTTCAACAGTTACTGCACTTTCGTCTTCAGCTCAACCAATAACCCATTACTTTTCTACTACTTAGCTTTCTTCTATTTGGCAAGTTTGTTAAATTTGCGCTCCCATTCCTCCTTTTAGAGCATTTCAGACTTGAATTCTTATTCGAGTTAAATGTATTTGGTATGTAGCTGATTGTAGTCTTAGAAGAGTCTATTGTAATCTGCTTTGTGTGCCTAAATTTGTATTCTGTAGTTATGACTCAGGTCTTTGTACTCTTTGGCCTGCTTTGATGAAAGGTGTTCGAGTTATCGTATTTTTTGATGGTTCTACTGAAGTTTATGGTTGATGCCATCGATGTTTTCCTTGAACGTGGGTTTCTTCTAATGGGTGGTGTTTTGCTACAGGTTTTCTATTTTCTGGAACAATCTTTTGATGATTAGATCTTTTTTGTTGAGTTGGGCTAAAAAATGCTTCTATCTATTGTCGCCATTCTTTTTACTCAGATCCGAAAACCCATAACTCTACAACTTCATTTTGGGACTAGTCTACCTGGCGATAGCCTCTTTGACGAATACCCCAGTGGTGACGAGATTGATGGTGACAGGGTTGAGAGGTTGAGATGAGGAGTTGACCAAGTTTTCTTGCTTTTGTAGGATATGCAGCAGATGGTCTCGTTGCTCCTTGACCTTTTATTTGTTATTCTGCTTTTAGCTGCTGTCAATTAGGGTGCGCAGCTGCTCCTCTTTGACCATAAGCTGGATTAGTTCTGAATAGCACTTCTTCTGCTATTTGTCCAGGTACTTCTCCGTCAATTTTTCGATCATGGCCAATTTCTAAACGATGCGGGAGTGAGTGAGCTGAGGTACACAATGCTGTGTCTGGGGTTATGGATTGTGCAGTGTTCTGAGGTGGGGATGGTACTCGGTCCTGGGCTAGATGGGCTAGATGGGGTGAGTTGGGGCGTTTTTGGGTTTCTTGTGTTTACTCAGCTGCTTGGAGTCGTTGGAGGTCATGATTAGCTTGCGGAGGGAGTCGCGTTGTGCCTGGCTGATTTGTCTTCGCATTTGAATAATCCGATATAACAACTAAATTGCTTAATACTATATCCACCCAGCGCAATCACAGATTTCAGCTAAAGATAATAACAAACAGTAGGCAGCAGTAGGAGGGCGAACTAAATGTAGCTGAGCCTCGTGCTATAGCAACTAGTTATGAAATGATATTGTAGCAATCGTCATGGAAGGGTGTTATAGCAATATCAAAGATCACAGCCTCTCCTCCAGCCACTCCTGCACTATCTTGACCACGTCGGGCACGTGGTCGTCCAGCCACACCGCATGCCACATGTCGTGGATGATCACCGTGGTCTTGTCCTGGCTGGGACTGACCCTCTCCAGGTCCAGACACGCGAAGGGGTCCACCAGCTTGTCGCACCCCGACTGGATCAGCAGGTACGGCGCGCGGAAGTTCTTGTATTCTCTCCTAGTTCTGGCCATCATCAGCAGAAGCTCTCTGACTGTTTTGGGGTAGAGTCGTCCGTGGTAGAGGTAGGGGTCGTTTTTGGAGTAGTCGTCCAGACGGTACTTGGAACCGTTGCGGCCGGTCTGTCGCAGCAGCTGCTGGTAGGGCAGGAACATGGAGAGGATGACGGTGAGTTTTTTGAGGAGTGGGAAGTGCATGGTGTTTTCGCGGATCGAGGGACTGAGGAAGATGGCGCCTTTAGCCAGGCTGGGGTTCTTCAGCAGCACGTGGAAAGTAACTGCCCCGCCCAGACTCATCCCCGCCAGGAAAACATCCAGGTTCGGGTATTTGCACTTCACTCTGATCACGAACTGCTCGCTGGTGCTCACCAACTCATCGAACGAGTCCACGCAGCCTCGGCGGGTGCCCTCGGACTGTCCGAAGTTGACGAAGTCGTAGCCGGTCATGATGTAGCCGTCGGCTGCGAGGTGACTGGCCAGTTCACCACTGGTGGCGGTGTGGCCGTTGAGGGAGTGGAAGAAGATGACGACGGCTCTGGGCCGGACATGTTTGGGGGGCTACCAGGTATGTGTCATGAGTCTGGTGCCGTGGTAGTCCCAATACTAGTTAAGTGGGTAGTAGGGTATCTTCCTAGTGAACTGCATATCTAGCTTTTTCATGCTGTTTATCCGCTCCAGCTCGTCCTCGCGCTCGCTCACCGCTATGCTGCTGAAGTACTCGTAGTCCACCCTGAACTTGTCGCGGTGTCGTTTCACGGGTTTGCTCAACATGAATGCCATGGTTTTGGTAAGGGTGGGGATGAGGGTGAGGCGGTGGGTGCGGGTGGCAGCGAGCATTATTAATAATAAAGTTTATTAATATGTTGTTGCTAAATAAAAGCATCCTGATTCATCAAACCAAATATTATGGTTTGATGGGTTATTTACTAGCTAGAAAGATCCAGTGCCGTGGATTAATAGTTGGGTGCTAATATCAGGGCCATTTAATAGTTGCAGGGTTGACTGGCTGCTTATATCGGGTGGCTCTTCCAAATGAGCTGCCTAATTGAACTCAGAAGATATGATTTAGTTGCCATCTATTTTGCAATCCTGTACATAACATAACCAAAATTAAGCCCTATTTCTCTCAATTCGTCATTATGTTCTCTCCTTCACTACTACCATCCATCATTCATTCACTTCCGCCATCATTCACTTCCAACATCATCCACTTCTCTCATCATACACTGCTGGGATGGGGCCATGGTTGATGGGTGTGATTGAATTAGTTGTTATATAGCGAATGGGCAGCCAAGTCTGCGAGACCTGCTAGACCCTGGAGCCCCCCTTTCACTACATCCCCTCCCGCGCTTTCAAATCCATCGAGGAGATGTAGTCCAAGTTCAAAAAGTACGCCGAGGACAACCTGCTGTCGCTCTACGGCCGCAGGATGCAGCAGACCATCTAGAAGCTGTTCACCTTCGAGCAGTTCCACCTCTGCGACCTCCTAATCCGCCTCACCACTGACCGCAAGCACGACCAGCTCGACTAGCTGCTCCAAGATATCGACAAGGTTGATTTCCAGGAGCTCGACCATGTAGATGGACTTGTATTCAGCTCACCCTTGTCGAGAATATGCCCCTACAGATCTTTGAGCGCATGGGCAACGTCAGCTCGCTTTACTACACTGAACTCAAGGACGAGCAGCTCGGGGTAAGGACTCTCAAGGCCAGGAACATCAAAAATAAGGAGTTTTCGGATTAGATTCTGAAGTATATGCTACAAACCAACAAATTTGCGATTGTGGCGAGTGTTGAGTGCCTGGGCAACAGCGGGGCCTTTGAGGGGTTGGAGTTGCCGAGCGGGAAGAGTGCATTGCAGATGTTTGTGTAGAAGGTGTAGGGTGTGAACAGCCGTTACCAGTGTTCGATACTGGTAGTTTTCATTGTGAATCCTAGATTCGAAAAATAGCTGGACCGCTAAATCGACAAGCTACTCAAGCTGCGCGACTTCTAGTAATCGGGCGACACCGAGTCCACTCAGGCCGAGTTCAAGTACGAGAAGATACTCTACGTAACCCTCCAATAACACAGAAACCGCCCTATCCCTGTGTCAACCACAACCGCCAGATATTCGTGGAGGGCAACCGCATCAAATTCGACCAGTACCACGGCGACTTCGTCGGGTTCTTCATGAAGGACACCAGACTCCAGCTCATTATGCAGAGGTTCGACTACCTCCAAATCGCCAACCTGGCCCATTTGAGTGAGGAACTGGCAGACAAAGTCAGCCTAGTGTATCTGCAATCGCACCCCTAGACGCTGATTGTTGCGCACGCCAGGCCGGAGGTACCCAATCTCTCATGCAGAATGCACTCAGCGGCAGAAGAGAGTATATCAAGGTGCGTAGAAACTTCGTGGAGAGGGTGAAGTGGGTGGGCCAGCCTCAGAAGAGTCAGCTCTATGGGCTATCGCAGAGCTACTACCTCAAGGCGGAGCTCTTCTTCCAGAAGGATAAGCACAAGCTATACCATAAACTCATCTCCACCAGAATACGCTCCACCAGTTTGTAGTAGCTGGGCATTGTCTTCACCCGAGGGTTTGAGGATGTCCTCTACGCGCCCATCACACTCATCCTGCTGTGTATCTTGACGCTGACTTAGACGATGAGGAGAGGGATCTGCAGTAGATTCACAAAGAAGTGGGGTACTCCAACTTTTGTAAACTCAAACTAGGTATAAAGGACACCTTGGACGAGGAGATAGTGTAGGTGTGTCCGCAACTGCTGTTTGGACCCAGGGAGGAGCTGAGAAAGGTGGTGGACAGGTTGAAGAAACTACCACAAATTGGCTTCCCTTTGGTTATAAACAAATAAAGAGTGGAAGAAAGGTCAGGCCTCCGGCGTTGAGTAATGATGTAGATATTTTCGTCAAAATAACTCCAACCTACCCTTGGCAGAGTTGGGTAACAACCCTGTGACTGTTGTGTTGTGGGATATCGAATGAACGAATATGAATTCCTAGTAGATGTTCCGAGTAAATGGTTATGGCTTTGACTGTCCAAATCTGGCGAATATAATGGCGGTAAGTGCTATCTTCGCAAAGACTTACTTATTATTTTAGTGGTAAAATCTTTCATGAAGCTGAAACAACTGCACGTCAAGATCGGCCTATGCAGTCTCAACAACGACCCCCTCGACTACAAGAAGAACTACAAACGCATCTACGAAAGCATCGAGGAGTGCCGCAGACTCAACTGCTCCATCAGGGTGGGGGGTGAACTCTAGATTTCCGGCTACTCCTGCGAAGACCACTTTCTGGAGTACGATACTGTCTTCCACTCTTGGGATGTGATCAAGGATCTTATTGTTTCGGGGGTCACCCAGGGCATTGTCGCCGAGGTTGGCTGCCCCATTCTCCATAAGGCCGCACTTTATAACGGCAGAGTTATTCTGTTTAACTCCAAAATTGTTGGCATCCGTCCCAAAATGATTCTTGCCGACGGGGGAAACTACTTCGAAACTCGCTTCTTCTCAGCCTGGAAGCATCCCCGCAAAGTCGACTAATTTATGTTGCCCCAAATCGTCCAGGAAGTAACTGGACAAAGAACAGTCCCCATCGGCTCCTTTATCCTCAACTTCAACGACACTTTCATCGCCTACTAAATCTGCGAAGAGGCCTGGATTTCAAACAACCCGATGATCGACGCAGCTTTAGACGGGGCAGAGATATTCATAAACGTCTCAGGTTCATAGGTCTAGAGAGGCAAACTGAAAAGAAAGATGCAGATGCTCTAAGAATTCACTGAGCGCCACGGCGGTGCCTACGTCTACGTGAACATCAAAGGAGCAATCGGCGCCAGAAATTACTACGACGGATGCTGCTTTTTCACAGAGAACGGTAAAGTCAAGTAGCTGTCCGAGCCCTTCCACTTGGGCTAGGTCCAAGTTACCCCCGTCACTATCAATCTCAACGCCATCCGCACCTTCAGGATCAACAACAAGTCTTTCCAGAAGGAGACTCATGGAGTATCAGTAATCCCCAGAATCAAAATCGACTTCAATATTGCGACCAATGCGGGGGAATACGTTTATGACAGTCAGTTGCACAAAAAGTAGCTTTCCAGGAAGAGAATTCTGTATGAGTTCTAGCACGCCAGCTATGAACCTTCAGCCTACCTATGGGACATCTTGAGGAAGTCAAGGGCCAGAGGGTTCTTCTTGCCTCTCTCTGGAGGCTTGGATAGCTGCGCAGTTGCTCTTATGGTCTACAATATGTGCTTCCTGATCTATGACCAGATCAAACATACGGCACAGTCTGAAGAGATTTTGAGTGAGCTAAGGAAAGTTTTGAGGGAGAAAGATTACAATCCCAACAGTCCACAGTAGATGTGTAATAAGATACTTTACACTGCCTATCTCTCAACTGAGAACTCAAGCGAACAGACCCGAAAGAGGGCGGAAAAGATCGCCCAAACTTTCGGATGCAAGCACAGGGCTGTAAGTTTTGATGATATCTACAAAATCTACCAAGAGATATCAAAGAAGTAGCTGGGGTTGTAGCCCAAATTCGCAAAGGAAGGCGGTTCCTGGAGGACAGACTTGGCTCTGCAGAACATCCAGGCAAGGACACGCATGGTCCTCACCTATTTCCTGGCCTCTCTCTAGCTCGAAAGAGAGAAAGCTTAAGGCTTCTTACTGGTCTTGGGATCTTCTAACCTTGATGAGTCTCTCAGAGGCTATTTCACAAAGTACGATTGCAGTTCAGCTGACATCAACCCAATTGGTTCCTTTTCAAAGCTCAGACTCAAAGAAATCCTCACTTACTTCCACTAGGTCCACAAATTCGAAGTTATTGACTAGGTCCTCCATGCGACTCCCACTGCTGAGCTGCGTCCGCTGAAGTAGGGGTAGGTCGCACAGACTGACGAATAGGACATGGGACTGACCTACGCCTAACTCTGCACCTTCGGTAGAATGCGCAAAATCTAGAGACTGGGTCCTGTCTCTATGTTTGACCGCATGTGTTACAAAGAAATCTACGATGACGTCTAGGTGCTGGCTGATAAGATAAAGAAGTTCTTCACCTACTATGCAAACAATCGCCACAAAAGCACCATCCTGCCTCCTTCCTTCTACTACGACCCTTAAAGTGCAGACGACAACCGATGCGATATGCGACCTTGGATCTACGCAACAGATTGGTCATATCAGTTCTAGATAATCGACGAGAGGGTGCGAGATCTGAAAGAACCGGGATAAGACAGCATCTTTGGAGCACTGGCTGGACGCAAATCTTCCAAAAGATTGAAGTAAGTAGACCAGAGTAAAAAATCTGAGTAGAGGCATCTGAACTTGCTGTCGGCTTCGGTGCTTCCTCCCCGGCGCAGAAAAAGTGAAGACCTGGACGACGTATTCAACAGCTGACCAGTGATCCTCTACAAGTTTGATTCAATCAATTGGCACTCTAAACAGCCTCCGCTTCAGCTATTTCTTCTTCTTCGTACTTCTTCATCTCCTCCTTCAAGTGGGCCAGGATCAGGCTGCAGGCCACTTTGATGTTGCTGTCGTACTGTTGCTTGTCTAGGTATTGTGAGAGTTACTTTCCTTTTTGTGGTCATTGAAGCCTCCTCCGAAATGCGGGATTATGATATCTGAGGTCTGTTTGGTAGGTTAGATCTCTCGTTCGTAGCTGGGCTTAATGTACTCCAGATAGTTGGCTACTGATCGGGAGAGGTCCATCTTGTTTTACTAGACATCTTGGTAGACCCGGCGTGAGAGTCTGATATCGGAGTCTGAATCAATGAAGACTTTGAGGTTGATGAGGGATGAAAGGTTCTTGGTTATCTAGGGGCTCATGAAGATGTGGGATCCTTAGATTACTAGCAGTTTTGCTGGCTGGAGTTTGACTACATTTTATTTGCCGTCTGAACCTTTGTAAGTTATTGTCACAGGGTTTCCTATGAGCAACTTGAGTGCTTATATGTAAAAGAGCTACCAATTGGTGCCCTCTGCAGTGTACTTGGTTCCATCATTGGCTTTGATAAAGTATCTCTGGCGAAGTAGTGTCACTGGTTAGTTTGAGTCACTCAAACTCCAAGAGTCTCCTTTCCGGTCAAAAAGGAATTGAGACATTTACCTTTTTCCTGCACAATCGCCTCCCGATATACCAAGAACGAATGATTTGAAGGTCTAAAAGGGGAAATTTCCGATAATAGTGGACAATTTTTGGAGATGTTGCTCCTTTTTGGAAGGTTTTGTGGATTTGGGTGTTGCCAAAGGTGATTGGTCTTCGCTTAGGTTTCTCTAAAGCATTGAGTGTTGATAGTAAATCAAAGAATAATAATAATAATCGTTTTTCTGCAATTGGATTGCATGCAACTTCAGCTGCTGTCAAACACACATAGTTCGTTACTTCTGTTTTTTGTGAGTTCGTGCTCTATTTTGATGATTGAAGCTCAATAGTCCGTTTTTAAAGATCGTTTATGTGACAGGCAAATTTTAGGTTGTATTTGGCTTTAATTATGAAGTAATAGGTAATATTAGATTTATAAATGGATTGTTTAGGTTGCTGCACATCATTTAAGGAAGGAGAAAAGCTGAAGGTTTTGGAAAGTCTCACTGTTGAGTTCAAGAACTACTCTCTCCCCATCAAAGAGGAAAAATCGATCAAAACCATACTAAAGACAATAGTTTCCTTCCTCAACTCCAAGGGCGGCACTATCTACATCGGAGTCGAAGACTCCAAAGCCCAAATAATAGGCGTGTAACTTTTCGAAAGAGAAAAGAAAGATTTCGAGTCGTTTCTCAAGAAGCTGCTCTTGAACATAACCCCCAAAGTTGAGATGGGGGCTGAAGCTTAAGTACACTTTTCATAACAAAGATCAAATTACAGTTCATCCCTGTGATATCAAAACTCGGATTTGATAGCAAATATGTTGTGAAGATAGTCATCCAGCAAGGAAATCCTTCTCAGTACTACTGCTATGTCCATAGAGTAGTGTTGTAAAATGATAATCAATAAGTGGAGCATTAGATCCTTTACGGCTACTTTAGGCATAATATGGGAGGAGTGGAGTAATGCAAAGGGCTGAACCTGTTGAGATAGATCCGAAACAAGGCCATAAATCCAATCACTATCAGCCCCACTTTTCACAAAAACTGCAACCCTGAACCCTTGCCAATCGGATAAGTACTTTGTAGCCTACATTTACGAGGCATCAAACCAAACTAATCCAAGTAGATTCAGCAGTTCTTTGAAGATCAGTTTATGAAGCAAAAGCTTCAGTTTAGTTCCCTCTACAGGGAAGAAAAGCAGACTCTTTTGTTGAAATTTGAAAAAATAGAAGAATTCCAAGCCTTGAAAACTAACCTCAGATAGAATATTGGGATATTGAACTTTAACTTTGAAAAGTTCGAGTTTTCAGTGGGTTAATAATACTAAAGGCAGCTGATTTTGCAAAAGAAGGACAAACATGGATCACCTAAAAAGACGAATTAACTACAAAAAGAAGAAAATAAGTCAAATTCTACCAAAAAGGAGGAACAAAACTATAAAAAGAAGTTCAACTTTGCAGAATACAACTCGAGCTAAAACAATAGACCTTTTATAAAAGAGCTCAAACCGAAGCAACCTCAGCAATCATAGCAGCCACAGCCGCAAGCAAGGCAAAAGAAAATTGAAGATAACTTTCCCAAAAAGTATTGCGTTACATTCACAAACTTAATCCCTGAACGAATAGATGACCTCGTAACACTGATAGAGTAAGATTTTGAAAGCAAAGAAAAGAGGATAGTCAAATACATTTATTCAATTGAAGTCTTTCTCAGAAACGAAACTGTATAGTTTTAGTTTTACTAATTTATCATGATGAGCATCTAGGGCTTTAGGACTTTTGGAGTGAACAAGAATCTGATTTTTGGACAAAATTTGGGAGTAGTAACCATAGCTCACTACAATCCAAAGACTAAACATAAATTTGCTGAATACCTCAACTAATACATCAAATAAGGGTTTGAAATAGGTGAAACAATGTAGAAGACCAAAAAAGGCAACCGGTATGAGATAGTGTGTCAGTTCAGGAATAAGGGGAAGGCTTGCTACTACCTTGACGAACTAATCAAGAACAAGTTTATCAGTGAGAAGTTTGGGATCCCCGGGTAACTCAAAATAAAGTTCAAGCTCGTCATTTAGAAGTGTGAGGATATCGGTATTGATTGATTCACCCTGTTACAGATGATTTCTTATTAATAACAAGATTGATTGGACAGATGACTTTGTATGAGAGCAACAGCATGCCTTTGTAAGTTGTAGCCATTTAGAGGAGAGTGAATGAATTCATTATGGTTGAATTGGATTCAATAAGGTTTAGATGTTATCTGTATC
>Ga0316217_10002428_pt1 | contig 22452 bp, 23 predicted proteins | sample 1anoAmetaG_FD_203633 | JGI IMG/M metagenome (GOLD analysis project Ga0316217, IMG submission 203633) | Freshwater microbial communities from Trout Bog Lake, Wisconsin, USA - 1anoA | ecosystem: Environmental > Aquatic > Freshwater > Lake > Hypolimnion/Profundal zone | place: USA: Wisconsin...
GTGTGCTGCGTCCGGGCGGCGGCACCGCGCTGCATGACGCGGTGATGGACGCCTGCGAAAAGCTCTCCAAGGCGCCGGTTCGCGGCTCCGCACGGCGGGCCATCATTCTGCTGAGCGACGGCGACGACAACCAGAGCCGGCACACGCGCGAGGAGGCGATCGAAGCCGCACTGCGCGCCGAAATCATCATTTACGTGATCGACACCGATGTTACGGACTCGAACAGGAAGGGCGACAAGGTGCTGCAGCGCTACGCCGAGGCCACCGGCGGGCGGGTGTTCTTTCCGCTGACCATGAACGAGGTTGCCAACGCCTTCACCCAGATCCAGGATGAGCTGCGCAGCCAGTACGTGCTGGCTTACAAACCGCAGAATTTCGCTACGGACGGAAGCTACCACTCGATTGCCATTGACGCGCCCAACCGTAACAACGTGAAGATCCGCACGCGCAAGGGATACTACGCGCCGAAGGGCAAAGGGTAGGGGCGGGCGAAAAAGCAGGAGCACAAGAGCAACAGCCACGACCAATGCTTGCAGGGTTGAAGGGTGTTGCTTTCCAGGTTAGCGCCGCAAAGAGACGCGGGGCCTCGCAGCCGGGTACGCGGCAAATACCGCCGCTCCGGCCGCGGGCGCCAGGCGGAACCTGGGGCACCCGACTTTATTCCTTGGGAGCGTAATACCCCTTGCGCGCCTGAATTTTGTAGTCGGGCGCAACGGTTTTGACTTCGAGCTTGCGGTATTTGCCGTCCAGTACGGGGTTGCCGGGGATGTAGCCGACCATGTACTGGCTGCGCAGCTCGGAGCCGATTTCATCGAAGGCCTGGCGCAGCTTTTTCGGGTCGTTGCCGGCTTCGATGACACGCCCGCCGGTCTGACTGGCCAGCTTGTGCATCTCGCTGTCACCGGGCATGAAGTGGGCGCGGTCGGCGATCATGATGACGTAGACGATGACCTCGGACCTCTGCGCCGCTTCGATGGCTTTGGCCAGGGTTTCGTCGCTGCCCTGGTCTCCACCGTCGGTTAGCAGAATCAGCGCCTTGCGGCCGGACTCCGTTTGCAGCTTCTCCCGGGATGCGAGGTAGACGGCGTCGTAGAGTAGCGTGCCTTTGGGGCGCGAGACGGGGATGGTGCCCTGTCCGGCTCCGGCGATGCCACCCGAACCGCTGCCGCCGCCGTCGTTGATCCGGGTCTGCTCCATGGCGCGCCGCAGCCTCTCGGCGTCGCTGGTGTAGTCCTGCAGCAGATTGACGGCGATGTCGAAGTTGATCAGAAAGGCCAGGTCCTTGGGGGTGAGGACATCGCGCAGGAAGGCAGCGCCGACCTCCTGCTCCATGGGAAGGACGCGGAACTGGCTGCCGCTGGTGTCGATCAGCAGGCCGAGGGTGAGCGGCTGGTTGGACTCCGCGGCAAAGTATTTGATGGTCTGGGGTTTTTCGTCCTCGGTGACCTGGAAATCGTCTTTTTTCAGATTCGGAATCAGGGCGCCGCGCTTGTCCTTGACGTTGAAGTAGATATTGACAACCTGTACGGTTACTTTCAGGGTCGCGATGGGCGGCTGCGCCGCAGTTTTATCCTGCAGTTTGGGACCCTCGGGAATGGAATAGCCATCTTCGTCGTCGGGAGCGTTGGAGGCCTTGGGCGGATCTTGGGGCGGGCGCTGCGCCCGGAGGGCAGGCCCCGACATCAAACCCAATGCGATGACGGCAACGGCGGCAACGGCTGATCTGTTCCGATTGAGCATGACTCCTCGACGCTCCGGCCCGTAGTCTGGTATGTATTGAAATACCGCACTCGTAGGGTTAGTTGCTTGAAACGGAGTAACCGCTGCATGAAAATGTGCGGAGAAGATTTGGTTTAGCAATTCTGAAATTGTCGACCGGTGGTCGCGGAGGGTCTTCCAAATGCAGCGCCAGCGGCGTTTTGCAATCGAGTTTATTGCGATTATGGTGTCGATCTTGCTCCCGCTCTGTGTGGCGGCAACGGCACAGCAGGGATTGCCGGAGGCTCCCCAGCCCCAAGCGACACCTCCCCTGACTGCGCAGCCCCAGCCGGGCTCCCAGCAGTCTTTGCCCGAGGCGCCATCGGTGGGTGAACCTGCCCCAGCCCCGGAGCACGAGCCCAGTTCGGCGGACACGGGCACCAACCCGGAGACGCCGGAACCGTCGCAAGCTCCCGTGGGCCGGGTGATGCCCTCCAACCGGACGGCCAATGCGCCCAGCAGCGGATACGACGAGATGTCGGGCATCATTCGCGTCAACGTCAACACCGTACCGGTCTCGGTCACGGTCAAGGACTCCGCCGGACACCTGTTTCCCGGACTCACCAAGGACAATTTCTCGGTGTATGAAGATGGAGTGAAGCAGCGCATCAGCTTCTTTACCAGCGATCCGTTCCCGGTTTCGGCGGCCGTCGTGATCGACGTGGCGATGCCGGAAATCGCACTGCGCAAGATCAAAGATACGTTTGGCGCGCTGGTTGGCTCCTTCAGCCAGTTTGACGAACTTTCCGTCTACACCTACGGCAGCACGGTGAACCAGCGGCAGGACTACCTTGCGGCGCTGGGCGACACCACAACCCGCACGCTGACCCGCCTGGAAGAACTGCAGGGAACCACCGGCGGAGCGCCTGTCTATAATCCGATGACGGTGGGGCCGACGGTCAACGGCGATGTTTTTGATCCGGGGACGCAGCGGAATTCGGTCGACGTGGCGCCGCCCAAGGAGGCGTTTCCCTCCAGCGTGCTGAACGACGCAATCATGCGCGCCGCCATGGACCTGGGACGGCGCGAGAAGGCACGCCGCCGGGTGATCTTCGTCCTCTCCGACGGAATGGAGTACGGCTCCAGCGCCAGCTACAAGGACGTGAAGGACGTGCTGCTGAAGTACAACGTGATCGTCTATGGCGTGGAAAACGATGTGGACGCGATTCCCGCCTACAAGAAAATCACCAAGTTCCACTTGCCGCTGCCGGGTTTTCTGGGAAAGACGCCGTACGGCAATATTCTGCCCAAATACGCCTCAGCGACCGGCGGTGAAGTTTTTGCCGAGTTCACCCCGCAAGCCCTGGAATCGGCTTACGGCAGTTCGATGGAAGAGGCCCGCAGCCAGTACACCCTGGCGTACAACACCTCGGCTACGGCTTCCACCTCCTTCCGCAAGATCGAGGTCCGGGTGAGCGGCTACGGTTCCAGCCTCAAGGTTTACGCCCGCGAGGGCTACTACCCGACGCCGCAGGCACAGTAAACGGGCAGGACGGGTAACGCTGCGCTGCCGGCCGCAGGCGCTAGGCGAGGACGGTAACCATTCGGCCTTACGTTCGTAATCGGGATGGTGTTGCACTTTCGTTTGCGCCGCGGTGGACAAACATCGCGGAGTAGCGGTCCAATGTGGTGTGATATAACCCAAGTACCTGCTCTGTCCGCAGTGTACTGGCAGCAGCGGTAATCGGAACTTCCTGCGCATCCCTTTTTTGACGGGCTGCGACCGGTTGCGGGGCTTGCAGTTCATTGCGGGCGCCGTTCCAGGGTACGGCTAGAGGATTCATTGAGCTTCATCAACTTCGCTGCGCGCGAGATTAACTGCAAGATCGTCTACTACGGCCCGGGCTTAGGCGGGAAGACGACCAATTTGCAGCAGATCTTTGACAAGACAGGCGAGCAGCAGAAGGGCAAGATGATCTCCCTGGCGACAGAGACCGATCGTACGCTCTTCTTCGATTTTCTCCCGCTCGATCTGGGCACGATTCGCGGCTTTAAAACTCGATTCCACCTCTACACCGTCCCCGGCCAGGTGTTCTACGACGCCTCGCGCAAACTGATCTTGCGAGGAGTGGACGGTGTGGTGTTTGTGGCCGATTCGCAGCCCGAGCGCGCCGACGCCAACGTGGAAGCCTTGGACAACCTGGTGGACAATCTGCAGGAGCACGGCTACGACTTCTCGACCATTCCGTACGTGCTGCAATTCAACAAGCGCGACCTGCCTAACGTGCTCAGCGTGGACGAGATGAAAAGGCAGCTATGCCGCCGTCAGGAACCCACTTTCGAGTCGGTCGCCTTCCAGGGCAAGGGCGTGTTTGAGACCCTGAAAGAAATCGCCCGGCAGGTTCTGGTGGAGTTGAAAAAGTCCTGAGCCTCACCCGTATTTCTTTTCTTGAATTTCTCCAGAGTTGTAACTTTTCCGCGGCTTTTCAATCGAACAGGGGACACACACGCCTGAAGCTGAGGTTCAGCCCCCGTGAAATTGAAACTTGATCCGCCCAAGTCCTCCGAAATTACTCCGAAATCGCAGTACATGAACCGCCGCCGTTTTCTGGCCGCAGCGGCCGGATTCGGTGCGCTGGCGCTTTCAGCGGAGAAGATCGAGGAGTTGCTCTCGCCGCCGGTGCACGCCCTTGCGGGAACCCGGCTGCAGGCCAAGCCAAGCCCCATCAGCACCACCGGCGAAAAGCTGACGCCCTACCAGGACGTGACCCACTACAACAATTTCTACGAGTTCTCCACCGACAAGGAAGGCCCATCGCAGCTGGCGGGCAGCTTTCATCCGCTGCCCTGGACGGTGCAGATCGACGGGCTGGTGAACAAGCCGCAGACGCTGGACTACGATGGGCTGCTGAAGCTGGCGCCGCTGGAAGAGCGCGTCTATCGCCACCGCTGCGTGGAAGGCTGGTCGATGGTGATTCCCTGGATCGGGTTTCCACTGAAGGTGCTGCTGGACCGCGTGCAACCGACCTCCAAAGCGAAGTTTGTGGCCTTTACCACGGTGCTGCGTCCCAAGGAGATGCCGGGGCAGCAGCGCGAGATCCTGAACTGGCCGTACCTGGAAGGGTTGCGGATGGACGAGGCGATGAATCCGCTGACCCTGTTTACGGCGGGCCTGTATGGCGAGGTGCTGCCCAACCAGAACGGCGCGCCGGTTCGCGTGGTGGTTCCGTGGAAGTACGGATTTAAGAGCGCCAAGTCGATTGTGCGGATCACGCTGGTGGACAGGATGCCTACGACCACGTGGAGCGGCGCCAACTCGACCGAGTACGGATTTTATTCGAATGTGAATCCGCTGGTGGACCACCCGCGCTGGAGCCAGGCCAAGGAACGGCGCATCGGCGAGATTTTCAAGCGCGACACGCTGATGTTTAACGGCTACGGCGAATTTGTGGCAGGGATGTACAAGGGGATGGATCTGCGCAAGGATTTTTAGGAATTTGCTTTTGCTTTTGTTGTTGCTTTTGTTATTGCAGTTGCCCTTGCTTTTGTCCGTGTCATTCTGAGCCAAGCGAAGAACCCCAGCACCTCCCAAATCTCGCCTGCCGTCTCAGAAGCCTTCTCTCAGAGGCCTTCGGGCCACGTGCGGCGGCTGGAGTGCCTTGGCGGTGGCGGGAGATATTGGCGCAGTGCAGGAATCTTTCGCTCCGCTCAAGATGACAAGTTAGAAGCAACGGCAAGGACAAGAGTGGGTGGCCCGCATCTGCTAACTGCGTCAGACATGGCCACCTGCAAAAGCAGGAATAACGCGCATCCCCCATTTGCGTCGAAAGGAACGGCGCAGATGGGGGCCAGCCGGAGTATCAATATTTCCCTCATATGTCATGCCCTGGAGTCGGCTGATTCCATCCACGCCTGGAGGCGGCCGTGCAGGCGTTCGCCGAAGCCGGCGGGGACTTCGAAGGTGCGCTCGTCGCCGACAAGCACCAGGATGTTGCGCGTGGAGTCATAGACGGCCGAGCAATGACGGCAGTTGGCCAAGTGGCGTTCGATGGCTTCGCGCATTTCAGCGGTCACCGAGCCGTCGATGTATTCAGAGACCTGGGACCAGACGTGTTTGCAATCGAGTGTCATTGACCACCTGCTTTTCGGGTGAGCCATCCCATGAATCCCCGCTGCTTTGGCCCTAGGGTTGGTGCGAGCAGCTTTTGCATGGCGAGCCGGGCGCGAAAGAGCCGGACCTTGACCAGGCCCTCGTTGACTCCCGTAGCGGCGGCGGTTTCGGCAATGCTCATGCCGCGCACGTCGCGCAGGATGAGCACCTCGCGGTATTCGGGCGAGAGCTTTGCGATCGCCTCGCGCAGAGCCTGGCGGAGTTCCTTGCGCTCCAACTCCTGCGAGGGGATATAGCGCCAGTCGGCCAGCACGGCGGGAGTGTAGTCGCCGCCGGAATCCTCGCCATCGGAGAGAAAATCCATTTGTACGCCGCTGGATTTGCGCCACCGGCTGCGCGCCTCGTTCAGGGCAATGGCCATGAGCCAGGTGCTGAAGCGCGCCTCCCCGCGAAAGTTTTTCAGGCCCTTAAATGCCTTGATTACGGCATCCTGCGCGATGTCCTCCGCATCCGCTTCATTCAAGACTATGGAGTAGGCGGCCAGGTAGAGCCCGCGCTCGTAGGGACGAATGAGATCGTGGAACAACTCGCGCTCGCCGGCAAGGATCCGGGAGATGATGGCCGCCTCGTTCGCCAGTTCTTCCCGCGGCGCGGCACTGCCCGCCACGGGCGGCTGCCCGCCGCCGGGGTTCACCGCCGGCCTCACCAAGCGTTCACCCACATGTTCAGCCTCACGATTTCCGCCTTACGAAACCATGCTCACGAATGGGCCTTCCCCTGTCCGCGTTCCAATCTCCTGCATTCAGGAAGACGCAATGATCCTGCACAAAGTTACAGGGACATGCAAATAAATTATGAAAAGGAATTTCATCTGCGCATGTAACTTCCATCCGCCCGGCGAGTCAGATGGGAGTTACGAAACATCTTTGGCCGGCGCGCGCAGGCCTCACGAGCAACGCAACATCTACCAATTTGTACCAACCGAACCGATGTGAAAGGAAATCCCAATGACCAAAACCACCATGAAGTCCCTGCTGATGACGGCCGCGATGAGCGGCCTGCTGACGGGCGCCACCGCTGTTTCGGCCAGCACCACCACCACTGGCACCAGCAATTCCGGTACGACCAACTTTGCACGCGCCATGGGACTGTCCTCTGCCTCCGGCTTTGGGACAATGGCCGACAAGCATAGCTGTAAAGGCCAAAACTCCTGCAAAGGCCAGGGAGGCTGCAAGACCGGCGACAACGGCTGCAAGGGAAAGAACTCCTGCAAGGGCAAGGGCGGCTGCGCCACCGACAAACTGCAGATGGCTTAGCCGCACGCCCTGCAGGCCGCAAATGGCGGCGCACACGAGAGGACCGGCCTGGTCCGGTCCTCCTGATTTCTCTGGATCGAGGTCCTGTCTATGCCGGCAAACCGCTTCAACGGCTTCACCGAATACGGAATCGGAATCGGACTGCGAATTCCGCACTACGAGCACATTCTGAACAAAAAGCCGGTGGTGGACTGGTTCGAGATTATTTCGGAGAACTACATGATCGACGGCGGACGCCCGCTGGCGATTCTCGACCAGATCCTGGAACAGTACAACGTGGTGCAGCACGGAGTTTCGCTGTACTTCGGCTCCGCGCAACCGCTCAACCGCGAACATTTGCGGCGGCTGAAGGCGCTGACCCGGCGCACCAACACGCCCTGGCTCAGCGACCACCTGTGCTGGGGCAGCGTGGATGGGCGCTATACCCACGATCTGCTGCCGCTGCCCTACACCTGGGAGGCGGTGACGGTGGCCGCGGAAAATATCCGCCGCGTGCAGGACTTCCTGGAACTTCCGGTGGCGCTGGAAAACGTGAGCAGCTACGCGGAATTCCACGACTCGCAGATGACGGAGTGGGAGTTTTTGACCGAGGTGGTGGAGCGCGCCGACTGCGGCATTCTGCTCGACGTGAACAATATCTACGTCAGCTCCATCAACCACGAGTTCGATCCGGCCGAGTATGTGGACTCCATTCCCGCCGAGCGCGTGGCGCAGATTCACATCGCCGGGCATTCGCGCTATGAGAAATACCTGCTGGATACCCACGATCATCCGGTAATCGATCCGGTGTGGAAGCTCTACGAGCGGGCGCTGCGGCGCACCGGACCCATGGCGACGCTGCTGGAGTGGGACGACCGCATTCCGCCCTTTGAAGAGGTGCACCACGAGGCGCTGAAGGCCAAACAATATCTCGACGCGGTAACCGGCACTGCGGACGCGGCCGTGTTATCGCAGGAAACATTGCGGGAAGAGCCGCAGCTTGCGGAAGTGCAGCGATGACCGCGCTGATGGAGTTCCAGCGCACCATGGCACGGGCGGTGATGCAGCCCATGAGCTTGCGCAACTCCATAAAACGCGGGGGCGCGGATCGCCGAACCAAAGACGGCGTTGCACTGGTGAAGCCCAACTCGCGCCTCAGCAGCCTGGAGCGATTGGAGATCTACAACCGCTCGTATTGGTCGCGCGTGCTGGACGCTCTGGGCGAGGACTTCCCGGGAGTGCGCGCGGTGGTGGGCGCAAAACGCTTTGAGCAAATACGGCGCCGCTATCTGGACGATTGCCCGTCGCAGTCGTTCACCATGCGCAACCTGGGGAAACATCTTGCCGCGTGGATGGAGCGGAATCGGACGCTGGTGGGCCCAAATTATGAAATTGCGCGAGACATGGCAAGGCTGGAGTGGGCGGAGATCGAATCGTTTGACTCCGCCGAGCATGCGCGGCTGGGCCCCGCGGAAATCGCCGCACTGGAACCCACCAGCACACTGCATCTGCAGCCGCATTTGCAAACCATGCAAGCCGGCTACGAGGTTGACACGCTTCTGCTGGAGGTCCGCGGCTCGATGAAGCGCAGAGGCGGTGCGGCACGCGCGGTGACGCAGAAGCGAATCGCGCGCGCCAGTGCTTTGGATCCGGTCTATCTTGCGATCCATCGCCACGAACTGGTGGTGCATTACAAGAGACTGGATGGCGAGATGTTCCGGCTGCTGAAAAGGCTGGGCCAGGGAGCCACGATCGGCGACGCCGTCGAGAGTGCGTACGCGGATTCTGCGTTTACGCCCGAACAATGCCGTCAGCATGTGCAGGACAGCTTTGCGCTGTTTGCCGCGCTGGGGTGGTTCTGCAAAGCAGCACCGTGCAATTCGACGCCGCATACTTTTGAAAGAGAGTAAGGAGCTACTATGGACTCGATCACGCGCACATTCGTTCAGGCCTACGCCGGGTTCGCCCGCGTTGCTTCCCGGGCGCAGTCGCCGCTGCTGCTCTTCGTGCGCCTTTACTGGGGCTTCCAATTCATGCAGGCAGGATGGGGAAAGCTGCATAACCTGACGCACGTCGCGGCGTACTTCAGCTCGCTGGGAATTCCCGCCCCAGGGCCGACGGCGTTGTTTGTCGCCTGCGTGGAGTTCTTCGGCGGCGGACTGCTGATGCTGGGGCTGGCGTCGCGGCTGGCGGGAGTGCTACTCACCGGCAACATGCTGGTGGCCTATGTGACAGCGGAGCGGCCGGCGCTGCTGGACGTGTTCAGCGATCCTGGAACTTTCTATCAGGCGCTTCCGTTTACGTTTCTGCTTGCCGCCGTGCTGGTGCTGATTTTTGGGCCGGGATGGTTTGCCCTCGACACGCTGATAGCGCGGCACTATATGCCGCATACGGCAGAGCAGGAACATCCGCAGCAACCGGCGCACTTGGACGCGGCCGATTGACGCAGAGCGCATCTTTCCCCGCAAAGCGAATTGCCCGGAGCAGAGAAGCTCAATTGTGTGTCTCCCCACGCGAAGGTATGATGACGGGTGATGAACGGCCCGGCTAAACGCAAAATCCTGGAGGCGCTCTCCGAGAACTGGCAAGCGGAGATGCGCGGCTACCATACTTATAACGCATTCGCCGAGCGCGACCCGGACCCAATCCGCAAACACATTCTGCGCAACCTGGCCGAGGCCGAGGCGCGGCACGCCGTACTGTGGGGCAAGCGAATCGTCGAACTCGGCGGCAGCGAGCCGCACTATGACGGCAGTGCCGCGGGCGACGCCGATAAGCTGGCCAGCCGCGTCGGCGGCCCGGGCATGGCGCTGCGCCGCCTCGAGATCGACGAGAGCCGCGACATCGCGCGCTATGGAAAACAACTGAAAGAGCTGGGAGACCAACCCAGCATCGACATCCTGCACCAGGTGATGCAGGAGGAGCAGGAGCACTACCACAAGCTGGGGAGCCTGATCCGCGATCACTACCCGGCCTCGGCCGTCGCCGCCGTGACGGCCGACCCGAAGGCGGTGATCGCAGAGCTGCTGTCCAAGCGTCCCACCTCCGGCAAACAGGCCGCATCCTGGATCGGCGACGCCATCTACGGAGTGAACGACGGACTGGGGGCCATCTTTGGAATCGTCTCCGGCGTCTCCGGCGCAACCCTGGGCAACTCGCACTACGTGCTGCTGGCAGGGATCGCCGGAATGGTCGCAAGTGCCCTGTCCATGGGCTCCGGCGCCTATCTGGCAGCCAAGAGCGAGGCCGAAATCTATCACGCGGAGTTGGAACGCGAGCGCGAGGCCATCCAGATGAACGGCCCGGAAGCCCGCGAGTTGCTTTCGCTCTATTACCAGGTGAAGGGCCTGCCGCAGTCAGACGCCGATCATGTCGTCGAACACATCGCCGAAGACCCCGAGCAAATGCTGCGCGCGCTGTCCGCCGAGCGCCTGAACTCCACCGCCGAGGCGCTCAGCAATCCCATCACCTCTGCACTCACGGGCGCGCTCTCAACCGCGGTGGGCGCTTTTGTGCCCATCATTCCGTTTTTTTTCCTGAGTGGATACCCGGCGGTGATTGTGTCGGCCGTGGTTTCGCTGGCGGCACACTTTGCGGTCGGCGCGGCCAAGTCGCTCATCACGGTCCGCTCGTGGTGGGGCAGCGGCTTTGAAATGACCGCCGTGGGCGCCGTGGAAGGCGTCGTAACCTACGTCATCGGAATCGGACTGGGACGACTGGGAAGCTGAATGATTGGCTGGCACGAGCCTGACGAAGAACGAAGGGAAGAACAAGATGGATCTGAGGAAATACACCGCGTTCCTCTTTGGCGCCGTTCGCTGCTCTGCTATAATTCCTTCAGCGTGTGATTCATCGGCGCTTCTGCAAGAGTCGGGGAGTGGCTCAGCCTGGTAGAGCACCTGGTTCGGGACCAGGGGGTCGGAGGTTCAAATCCTCTCTCCCCGACCAATATTTTCTATCACTTACAACTTCATCCTCCTGTTGGGGCACCCAAAAGGGCACCCATTCAGAGCCGGGGGTGTTGTTTTTCCCGCCCGCTTTCACATTCTGTACCTGCACCGGCGAAGACGGCGATGCCGTCTCCTCCGGTTGTGCCGCAAGTACGGCGTCCACTACTCTTGTCACCGCATCCACGCGTTCATCCCACCAGGTCTTTGAATAGACGTCGAGCGTAATGCTGCCGCTGCTGCCGGCATGGCCCATGTTGTCACGGGCCACCTCCAGGCGCGCACCGAAGCGCCTCATCAAGCTGGCGTGCATGGTACGGAAGCCCCGGAAATCAACACTGCTCGACACTTTCAGCTTCTCGGCAGTCTTCTTTACATGCCGGTGAAGCAGGTTGTGCCGATCCAGCGGCTTGCCAGATTTGTTGGCAAACACCAGATCGTCAGGTTTCCGGAACTTCGTGTTCTTCTCCCACATCCGCTGCAGCACCGCAAGAATGGCTCCACGCCGATCGAATGGCACCTCGCGCTTACCGGCATCCGTCTTCACGTCATCGAATTCATCGTCGTAGACGCGTTCATCCACGATGATGCGATCAGGCAAGATGCACTTCCACCGCAACGCAAGAGCTTCACCAGGACGCATGGATGCGAAGACGATCAGGGAAACCAGCGACCTTGTCGGTTCCGGCAGGGTTTCGATCATCTGCCGAATCTGGTAGAGGGAAAGCAGCACGGTCGGTTTCACCGCGTGCTTCCTCGGCAACTTCACACCAATCGCCGGATTCCGCTCGATCATGCCCCAGGCAATTGCCTGACTCAACGCAGCCCGGAGGGATGCATGCATCAAGCGGATTGTCTTCGGCGCCAGGCGCGGATGAAACGAGTTGAACCACTCCTGGAGATCGACCGTCTTCAACCTGCGTAGTTTCATCGTGCCCCACTGCGGCACAATGTAGGTTGAGAAAAAGAACTCGTAGTGACTTCTGGTTGAGTTCTTCAAATGTGGCCAGATCATCTGCTGGCACCTGGCATACAGCCCGGCCACGGTTTCGTCGTCGCTGGGAAAAGTATCAGGCTCGTTGTTCCGCGCGTTCACCCGTTCCATGTGTTCGTCAGCAAGACGTTGCGCCTCTCTTCGGGTAGGCACGACGCTCTTGGCCCAAACCTTGGAGCGCTTTCGGCGCGGCTGCAAGCTATAGTCCCAGTACACCATCTTCCACTTCTTTCCGACCTCGAAAATCTCAGGCCGCTGATAACGATCACGCACCGCGGACCTCCTTCCGCGGTGGCGCTTCAACCGTGCAATTGGATTATCACGCTCTGGGGTCACTGGCAAGTCTCCGACCCGCCGACGAACGCGTTGAGCACAGAGCGCCGGAAGCGAACATAGCGACCGAGACGGAGGATGCCGGAAATTTCGTCGGCATGGGCGTAGATCCACGAGGTCGGGACGCAAAGCATGTCTGCTGCTTCCTCGGGTTGCAGAACTTGCTCGCAGCTCCCAAGCCAGTGCACCAGCGCGCTTGAACGAAAACGATAGTAGCTTCCCAGGCGTTCGACGCCTGGGATCTCGTCAGCATGGGAGCGAACCCAATTGGTCGTCATGGTCAGGATGTAAGCTACTTCTCTGTCAGAAAGGAAGGAGGGGTGAAACGCCATGAATGGCGCCTCGGTGGGGAGAGGCTGATACTGCGTCAAGTGTGTCTCCATTACGAGCTGGCCGGATGCGGCTATTGCTCAGAAGGGCGTTTGATTTGGGTGCATGCTGTATGCTCCGTGCCCGTTTGCGATTGGTTTGCACTCCTTGGCCGGGCAGGCGAGGGAGCAGAGATTGGATTTGTTTATGGAAACCGCCGGGCGATTTCCTGAAGGTAGAGACCGATTCGCAGATCGGCCTCCAGGATGTGGCGATCGACTCAACCCGGCAGCAGCACGGCACTCGGGGCGCCGCCTGGCAGATTTTCGACGGGCGCTGGGCACAGCGTCTGCTTCACTGATACAAAGCTGATCGCAGCCTTTGTGGCCAGCTTTACCTACCGCGCAGACAACTGGTCCAGCGCGATGTCAAGAGCGCCGTCACGAACCTGGATGTCCGGCATCACGTGGAAGGCCCAAAGCGCGAGCCAGCGGGCAAAATGTTCCACAAAGCTGAATGCGTCACTGAAAGCGGGAACGACACGACCGCAAAGGTGGATGATGTCGCCGACCTTTAGCCGAGCTGGAGCTTTTTCTTTGGGTAGGGCGCCACTCATCTCGGCTTCAGCCAGCTTGCGGCGCGCCTCGATAAGGATCTGCTCTGCGTATGGGCAGGAAATCCCTTCATCGCGAAACCAGCGCATGACTCGTTTTGCACCTCGTTCTGTGGCGCCCAAGTTCGCCAGCTTCTTGGCCTCATGCTCTTTGCGGGCTTTTAGCTCTAGCCCGCCCTTGATGCGCCTAACCACCTCGCGCGTGCTGATGAGGCCAGCGCGCAGTTGGCGCCTATCTTCCGGAGACGCCTTTGCCAGCTGTTTGAGGAGGCGGATCAGTGCTTCGCTGCAACCGAGCGCAGCTGCGAGCTGGCGCCCACTAGTTCCAGCGGCGAGGACGGGAGTGATCGCTATTGAACGGTCGAGATCTGAGAGGGTTGGCCATTGGGATTGGAGGATAGTGACGGCTGGGAGTAGATCAGGTTTCAAGGGAAAGGCTCCTTGCTGAAGAGTTAATTCATTCCTTCCCTTCTGATTAGTATAGTGTTACCCCTGTGGAAAACTTTCATTGCCTCACGCTGTTTTCTGGAGAGCGCAGTCTGGATTCCTGCTACCAACTGCGGGCGCGGTAATTGACACTCGTACGGGGCGCGACGGCACACCAACATATAGCCAGCGTCGGACGAATTGTTTCAATCCACGCGCCCGTACGGGGCGCGACTACATGCCCAAGTCCATCGAGATCGTGCAGGCGCAGTTTCAATCCACGCGCCCGTACGGGGCGCGACGCCGGAGGCCCATGTTGATGTTGAGCAGGATCTGTTCGTTTCAATCCACGCGCCCGTACGGGGCGCGACCTCTTAACTCTAACAGCTTTGGTTTCTTGCTCCTAGGACGGCCATTGCGCGAATCTAGCTAAAGACTGCGCTGACAAATAACCCGGAGAAAAAGCATTCGCCAGCAAAAGCAGTTGTGTAAACAAGATATGGTTAACGCGCACCGGCTGGGATTAGCCTGTGTGCTTAAGGTCCGCGTCAGAGAATAAGGGGGCCCTCGGGATTGTAGCCGGGCTTGGCTCCAACGTGTTCCACGCGGCCCTGCCAGTTTGCCCCCAGGAAATAGAAGCGAAGACTGTCTGTTGATGGGTTGATGGTTGCAAGCAGTTTTGCCCGAAGCACCGCCCACAGCGCGGGTTCGAGCAGACATTCAAAGACTGAAAACTGAACCCGCTGACCATAATCTTGACATAGTTTTGCCACTTGGCGAAGCCGCCGTTTCCCAGCATCCGTTTGCGTTTCGACATCGTAGGTCACCAACACCATCATTGGCGTTCATCTCCAAAAATAGGACGGATAGGAATCCATGTCACCACGCAGGTAGCGTGCCAGCAGCAGTGCCTGAGAGTAGGGCACCAGTCCCAAAGGAATGCGTTCATTCAGAAACGGATGCAGAATTTCCTCCTGCTTTCGCACCTGCCATGCCACCAGGACTTCCTTGCGGGTGGCGTCATTCATCGTCACGCCTCCTGAATCAGAGCGCGAAAACCCGGTAGCGCCAACCTGTCGGCGATTGATGAGCGTCAGAGCCAGTCGGTCCGCCAACACAGGACGTAATTCTTCCATCAGGTCGAGAGCCAAGCCGGCACGTCCCGGGCGATCACGATGCAAGAAGCCAACCGCCGGATCAAGCCCCACTGCCTCCAACGCCGAAGCGACATCATGCGCGAGCAGCACGTAGAGGAACGACAACAATGCATTGACGTTATCGAGCGGTGGCCGACGGCTGCGCTCGCGGAAATAGAAATCCTCCTTCTGATGAAGGATCATCTCATCGAGCACGGAAAAGTACGTCTTCGCTGCATCGCCTTCCACGCCCCGCAAAGATTCAAGGGAATCCGCCGGTTCCAGTAAGCGCAGCGATTGGCCAAGTTGTACACAGGCCGCATCGAGAGACGCGGATCCGCGCTCACGCGCGGAACGAAGCACCGAGGTGCGGCTGTTGGCCACCTTCGCCAGCAGAATTGAGCGGGCGATTGCCGCCGATGCCCCATCGTCATCGGCACGGCGGTATTGTTCCCGGCGCAAGAGTACATTTCCGTGAATCGGGCCTTGAATGCGTGCAAGAAATCGGCCGTGTTCACTCAAATAACTCACACCGACATTGTGCTCAGCGCAGAAGCCCATGAGTGGAGGACTCATGGAAACAAGCCCCATGCAGACAATGCCTTCAAGCGTGTGAATCGGAACGCGAAGGCGCGTTTCCCGTTCGACCTGAACCAGAACGGTTTCTCCATCCTTGCTTAGATATGCATGAGGGATCGTCACATACAGCGTGTTCAGCAGCTTTCTCATGATCGTTGGTCCTTGCCGGGATCGACGCTCTTTGAGGCAGTCTCGCGAAGGTTTGCACGGACAGAACGACGAAGATAGCTGGATACATTTTTGGATTCGGTGGCACAGGGAAGACAGAGCGGATTCATCGAGCAGCTTTCGCACTTCTTGGCGTAAATTGCCGTGGGCGTATGTCCCTCTTGAAATATGTCGTGCATCCGAGCAGAAAGACGCTCAACTTCGTGGCGCAGAGCACCATCAAAGTTCACCTCATCCCTGCGTTTGGCTTTACCATCAAAGACCGCTCCCACTGGGACATGAGTCTGGAGCATCTCTTCCAGGCAGAGAGCTTGTGCGCAGAGCTGGATGCGATAGGCCGTGCCGCCATGTTGGTCGCGCGTTCTCTTGTATTCAACCGGGTAGGGGCGCCAAAGCCCCTTACGTCGCGGCATGGAGATACCCTGCTCCGATGCTTCACATGGGATAAACTCGACGATATCTGCCTGGCCTGAGAGCCCAAGCCTGAAAGAGTGCAGCGGAAGAGTGCGGCGAATCAAGACTCCAGGGCGCGATTCGATATCCGCCGAGTGAGCTTTCTGGTGCAAAAGCTTGCCTTCGGCGGTAAAGAGGTTCTCCTCCCACTGCTGTTCGACGTGAACCAGTGCCCAGCGCCGCTCGCAGAACGATAAGTGCTGCAAACCAGAGAGCGGGAGAAGCTCCTCTTCCGTGTACATGTTTCTCCTTACTTAAACCGCCGCCGCACAGGGAGCAACCAGACCGTCGATCAGCGTGATGCCCTGCGGCAACGAACTGGCTTCAGGGACTGTAACCGTGTAGTCGGCAAAGGAGCGCGGGCTTTCAATGCCATCCTTCTTCCGTACAACGATGCTCTCGAAGAGGCTCTGCGCCTGCGCGTTCCCGAGTTTGCTCTCATGCTTGAAGATATAGAGACCGCGTGCCGCCATCGTGCCGCGAGCCGCTGAGCGATCAAGTTCAAAGAGATTGCTCAGGGCCTGCCACAGCAGCGCAAGGTCGTCCTCGCTGAATCCTGTCTTCGCAGCGAAGACAGGATTGATGTAGCCATGCGCGAGATACAGACCGTAGGCAACCGTGTGCTTGCGACCGAGCGTTCCCGTACCGGACTTAATATCTTTTTCGCCGGTAAACGCTTGCCGTGAGATCGTATGCTCGGTGGTGAGAACGCGGTCGATAGAGCGCGCAAAGGTAAGCTGAACCGGCCCGCGCACCTGTCCGCAATTAAACTCCGTCGTGCTCATCACGGCACCAAATGCCCGCACGTCAAAGAAATTCTTGCACATCCACTGGCGGGCCTTCTCGATATCGGCGGGTTTCGTATCCTTGCCATCCGCCTTGATTTTGTCGTCTCCGGTGAGTAATTCAAAGGGTTTCCTCTGGCGGCTTTCGAGGGTGTTGCCGCTGAGCACGAAAATTCCGTATCCCATGCCATCGGGAGCATTTCAGCTTTCGTCCAGTCCCTCACTCATTTCCTTCACTCCCTTCTGACGATGAATATCGTTGATGCAGAGGCGGATCAGCCCCATCGGAACACGCAGTCTTGCCAGAGACATCGGATCACTCTGCCTGTCTCCCGTCTTGTCTTTTGCTTTCGAGTCGCCGTTTCCGGGATGACGAAGGCGGTTAAGCGCCTTCGCGAGAATCGAGTAGCCCAGCGGCTGCGCCTGGCCTTCAATCGCTCTACGCAGCAAAGCAATCGTGTCATGCACGGGCGGTTCGCCGTCGCGATGGATGGCATACTCCAACTGCCAGAAACGCACCGGGCCAGGATCCTCCCACGGATACGCAACTCGTAACTGCTCATGCCACTGGATCAGATTTCGCTTGATATGCGGCAGCGAGTCCGCCACCCAGTAGCGCACGCGCAGACGTCCGCCATTTCCCGAAACGCCCGCGAAGTAGAACGCGTTGGATCCAGAGTCTCCAGCTTCACTCCGGGATCAAGCTCGAGCATGGCCTTGACCGTATCCGTGTCCGGCGAAAAAAGCACATCGAATGGATTGAATGATGCCGGTTGGCGCAGCCAGAAGATGAAACCAACTCCGGCAATGTCTTTGCGTTTTCCTTTATCTATGCGCAACAGGTCGTTGAGTGCGAGGACATAGGCCAAGGCGCGATCCGGAGCGACAGGGCTGTTCTGGTTCTGCTCCCATCCGTAGGAACGAAACGCCACCTTATCGAAAGACATCAGAGCTACGCCTGCGGCCTGCCCTCCGAGGCTTGAAACCCCTTTGATCTTTTCGTGTGTCGGCGCAATAACGCCAGTCTTTCCGGTTATGAGGCATTCGCCTACGCTGCCCTCCATGCGCTCAATAAAAGCGGATTCATAGTGGGTTCGCCAATATGACTGTACTGCCGGGCGATGCACCAAAACACCGCCGACGGAGAGCGCTACCAGCGATCCTGGTTTCGCCTCTTTCAGCGCCTCGCACGCCCGCTCCAATTCCGTAGAGTTGGAATAAAAACGAACACAGGACTGGAGCGCCGCGTCTCCCGTTGCGGCGGCGGCCTTGTTGATGAGCGCGACGAAAGCCCCGTGATGCTTCGCAGCCTTCTCCCGGTCCGCCGCTTTCGCCGGAGTCCACGACCCGACGCCAAGCACGTAAGCAATATCGTCTACGCTCAGTAGCGGATGTTCCCCGCTGACCCGGCTTACCGGAGAGCGTGGCACCTCCATCTCCTGCGCCACCTGAATCTGCTTCTTGCCGCGTGTCACCGAGATCATGCGCGGCACTGCACTCAGGAACATCCCATTGGTGGCGATCTCCAGCATCCACGGTACGGGCTTCTTCTCCCACGCCGCATCCTTCAATTCTTCTGAGAGATATGTGTCCGCATAGCTGGCTAGTGCCTGTACGAGCATTGGAGCACCTCCTTGCGGCGTGTATCTTCCGCCAGCGCCAGGTCGGGACGGGTGTCCATTACGCCGCCTTCCAGCCTGGCCTCAAAGAATGTTGCCCGGTTTCCTGTGGGCAGAAAGGCGATGTCATAGAGCATCCGGCCGATCTCCATCGAATCGGGGATTGGCCGATCGCCATCCAGCGGCGGAGAGAAGTCGGCTGCAAACTCACGGCAACCCAGATATGGGCGTTGAAAGCACTGTCCCTTTTCGACGCGCCGATTGAGCATGGCAACATACTTGGCGGGAGTATTGTCGCCCGAAGTGTCGAAGACAAGTGGGAACGCCTCGATCCAATAGGCGACATCCCGCAGCAGAGTGGTATTGCGCGGCGTGCCATCTGTGCCATTCCCCGCACCTGCAACAAGAGGCTCGAATTGCGAATCGTCGCGCATCCACTTCTTGACCGAAGCGGGCGAAATCTTGCTCTGCACTTCATTGCGAAGCACGCTCAGAAATCGGATCGGTTTGAGCACCGTGATGCGCGTGACGATCCAGCGCATCTGGGGGCGCCAGCAGATTGCGTCCAAAACATTACGCGCCGCCGAGGGAGTAATGACCGGGTAAGAGAATCGTTCAACCTTAGTCTCCGGACGCGTGAAACACGCAAACTCCCCAAAGACACGAACCAGAATACTCGAAGTGGGCATAGATGGGGCCTCCACAAACGTCCTGCCAATTCCTCTCTACAGATGTGCAGAGGAGGAGTAGTCTTTATCGCGGGTGAGGAAGGAAGATGCCATAGGTGCGAGAACCCGAATAGTATCCTCCGTCCCAGCTAGCCTGACTGGTAGTGGATCGTTAGGCGCGGTCCGCTACCCGGACGAGTCCTTCAAGCCACCAGAAAGTTGAAAGGCTAGATAGCTATGCTGGAGACATTGTCAATGATTCGCGGAAAAAGAAACGGTCTTTTTTTTCGTTTCCCTTTTAGGGAAGGATAGGTCGCGCCTGTTCAGGCACGTGGATTGAAACACATTTTTACTATTGACGGCACAAGCGACCGGTGGAAGAACCAGTGCCGGTTGCTTCCGCCTTAGCTCGATAATACGTATGCTTCTGGCCCTGGCTCAAAGATTATCCCCAAGCGTTCATCATAGGCATAGTCGGCCGCGATCCATATTTCATTCTCGGCATCGAACTCTTCCAACACGCCCTGGGCCTTCTTGAATTCCGATGGGTTCAGACCCACGGTATGGCGCTGAAGCGTGCGGCGCAAATCCGGCGTTAGCTGGTAAGTGCTTCGGAGTTGCGCAATTGCGACTCGAGCCTCATCGTCATCCGGCACAAAAACATCCTTCGTGCGGTTGTTGATCATTTCAAACTCGTCGGCTAACGTGGCAAACTTGAGCTTCTCTCTCAATAAGACCAGTTCCGAACCCAACGCCCGTTCATCGCATTCACCGTAGTAGCGCTCAAAGTAGGTGGCCATCTCCTCCGCCGAATCCACCTGCACGCTCTTTCCGTTGAGCCGTGTTTGCTCCACAATGGATTCCGTGACCGCAGTGGCCTCTGCGTATTCATTGGGTGGCATGCGATTATCTTCCGGACGGAAGACCACAACCACGCCCGCAGGATGGCCACTTTTCGCCGTTCTCCTGCCTTCTCGGTCGGCGCGGCCGGCAGCCTGCACAATTGAATCCAGAGGGGCCAGCGCCCGCAGCACCAGAGGAAAATCAACGTCCACACCTGCTTCCACCAACTGCGTGGAAACCACATGACAAGGCGCGCCCGACTTGAGCCGGTTACGAATCTTCTCCAGCACCCGGAGGCGGTGCGCCGCACACATCCGTGTCGAAAGATGAAAGACGCCATCGCGATTCATGCCGCGCTGTTCCGCGAGCAGCAACACTTGATCGAATAGCTCCTTGGCATGATCGCGCAGGTTAACAATGGAAAGACACTGGGATACTTCAAGACCGCGTTCCGCCACTTGCGGCCAACTGATTGGCTGCTGGATCTCCCAACGAAGCTCCACCCGCCGGAGCTCTGAGCGCAGCACCTCCGGCTCACGCACAATCTCGCGGAGAGTTCCCGCCGGCCAACGAAGATCCTTTCTGCTTTCGGGCCGCTCAAAGGCCGGCTGAGTCGCCGTGGAGAATACGAAGTTCGTGTCCCAATCGTCGGCAAGCTCCTTCATCATTCCGAGCAGCGGAGCGAGTAGCCTTCGCGGTAGAGTCTGCACCTCGTCGAGAATCACAATGGAGCGGGCAACGTTATGGACGCGGCGCAGGTCCTTGGGCCTGTTTGAGAAGAGACTCTCGAAAAAACGGACTGAGGTCGTTACGATGAAAGGTGCGTCCCAGTTTTCAGTCTCAACACGCATTCCAGTATGTCGATACTGATCTTCTTCGTTCACCTCCTCTGCGGGAAGATACATCTCTTCAGGAGATCGTCCCTGTGATTGCGCGACCTTCAGTTTCATCAAGCTTCCCGAGTGATGTTCGAGCAGGGCCTCCGCGCCAAAGACATCTGCTGCATACACCTTTGCGTTCTGCTCGATAATCGACAGATATGGTATAACGACGATAACGCGCCGAAAGCGCTCCGGAAATAACGCAGCGCGCATCAGGGCGAAGGCCATCGCGGACAATGTCTTTCCGCCCCCCGTCGGCACCGAGAGAGAGAAAAGATTGCCTGGGTCGCCGGCGGCGTTCAGGCAATCTTCCAGCACGCGCTGCCGCATCTGTTTCACCGGACCGTCCGCGGCAGGTTCCTGCAATCTGTCCAGATGATCGATCAGCCCGCCCAGACGCTCAGGTGCATTTAGAGGTGCTTGCTTCGGGTCCAGCCCCGCAGAGTTCAACCGGTCAGCATCGATCAGGCAACTGAAAAGCATTCTCGTATATAGGTCGGCCTTCAACTCCGCTGTGGTGGGCGTTATTGCCGCTGGCATGGATAGTTCCTGAAGTGCCTGCCGCACATTGGGCGAGTCTTCCGAGGCGCGTTGGAACAAGTTATCCGCTTCCTTCATATACCGCTCGTCTTGTACCTTTTGTGCCAGAGAAGTTCCCGATCCTGAACAGTCAGGAATTCCCGAATGATGCCCTGCAATAGCGAGTGCCACGTGCGGATAAATCGGTTTCTGTTGTCTTTTTCCATGGCCCAAGAATGAAAGTATCGCGCCATGGATGGCGTGCTGACACCTTCCATGGCCGGTTACCAACATCCTCTGAAAACAGTCTGTGTACTTTCCGTAGTCATGAAGTAACCCACAAAGAGAAGCGTATTTAGCAAACTCTGAGTCGTCAGGACGAGAACGGTTGGCAAGCCAGCCCGCGATCTTGGACACAGCCTCCACGTGCTCAGCCAAGAGCTGCCATCCATCTCGTGAGTCCGGATCGGAATCAGGCTTTTTCGCGGAATGTGCCCAATATTGAGTAGAACTCATGTCTCACCCAGAACAGAGAACTACAATACACAACGATTGCAATATATTGAGTGAAATTCGCACCTTATCTCTTGAGACGGAGGGCTGATCGTCTCTACGATGCATCCTGAGTCGCGCCCCGTAAAGGCGCGTGGATTGAAACACCGAGTCCGTGTTTTCTCGGTCCGCTCGATCTTTTCAGCCCACGTGGACGCTTGGACACCCCCGAGTATCGCAAACCGAAGGTTTTGATCTACCCGGGCCGGCCGATTCTTCGGGTTTGCTATCACTGACAGTGCAAATTGGGCTGCAGCAGTGCACAGAGCGCAGGGCGGCGATGATCCCACTGCTGCGGGGCATCGGCTTGCTGTTGCGCGGTAATTTGTGGCTTTTGTGCGACGCTGGAGCCGGCTCGTGCAGCTGTTGCGCATTTATTCGAGGTGGTGTGCGCAACAAAAGCGACGGAATCCGTGCTGTTGCGCAGGTCGGCGGGCGGGAAAGAGGAGGAGGTTGGCGGCGGGAATGACGTGGAAGCGCTGTTCTGTCACTGAGCCATGTCAGATTCGGCCTGTTCGGGAAA
>Ga0316217_10002429_pt1 | contig 22448 bp, 19 predicted proteins | sample 1anoAmetaG_FD_203633 | JGI IMG/M metagenome (GOLD analysis project Ga0316217, IMG submission 203633) | Freshwater microbial communities from Trout Bog Lake, Wisconsin, USA - 1anoA | ecosystem: Environmental > Aquatic > Freshwater > Lake > Hypolimnion/Profundal zone | place: USA: Wisconsin...
GAAGACGCCGGTATTCGGCTCGGGCCTGGCGGGGCTGGCCGTGAGTTCCGGCGTGGTCGTGGTCGCCGGGCGCGACCTGCTGGATCAGCAGGATTCATTCTGCGCGCTGCATGCCGCCACGGGCGCGGAGCTCTGGCGGCTGGAATATCCGGCACCCGGCAAACTCGATTACGGCCAATCCCCGCGGGCCACCCCCGTTATCTGCGATGGCAAGGTCTACCTGCTGGGTGCCTTTGGCCACTTGCACTGCGTAAGCCTGGCCGATGGCAAAGTGGTGTGGCAAAAAAACCTGCCCGAAACATTTCGCGTCCGGCACCCCACCTGGGGGATGGCCGCCACGCCGCTGGTCGTGGACGATAAGCTCATCGTCAACCCGGGCGCGCCCCAGGCTGCGGTGGTGGCGCTGGACCGCCAGACCGGCCGCACCATTTGGAAAACCCCCGGCAACCCCGCGGCCTATGCCGCCTTTATCGTCGGCACGTTCGGCGGCCGGCGGCAGATCGTCGGCTACGATGCCGATTCGCTGGGCGGGTGGGATGTGGCCACCGGCCGGCGGCTTTGGCAATTGATCCCGCCCCACAAAGGCGACTACAACGTGCCCACACCCATCGCCTGCAACGGCCAACTGCTGGTGGCCACGGAAAACAATGGCACCCGCCTCTACGGCTTTGATGCCGCCGGCGTAATCTGCCCGACCCCGCTGGCCGCGCAGGACCATCTCGCCCCGGATGTAAACTCCCCCGTCATGGTCAATGGCAAAGTTTTCGGCTGCGCCAACGGCCTGGTCTGCTTGGATCTCCACCGGCAGCTCCAGCCGCGGTGGACCCTCAACGCACCGGAGTTCAACGCCTTCACCAGCATCATCGCCAGCCCGGAGCGCATCCTGGTCACCACCTATCATGGCGAACTGGTCCTGCTTTCGGCCACCGCCGCGGACTGTCAGATTGTTTCGCGGCTCCAGTTATTCAACCCGGAGACCGAGATCTTTTCCCATCCCGCCCTGGCCGACGGCCACCTGTTTATCCGCGGGGACAACAATATTTGCTGCGTGGATCTGGGGACGATGTAGGGCGTGGAGGAGGAGCGAGCAAGCATCTTGTCGGGAGCGGTAAGCATGAACGGCCGAATCATTCTTGTGGTGCTGTGCCTTTGAATGTTTGACCGCGGTGCCCGACACGCCTGTGAAACTTAAGACCATCTGGGGTTATGACTGCATTCCGCCGGAATACAAGGACACCAACGGAATGGATTACGTGGCGTATTACTGCTCCGGCGATGTGCGGACCCACACGCTCAACAAGAATGACGGGGCGTTTGTGGGGGAGAGCGAAATCGTCGGCACGCCGGTGTTTTATAACAACCATATTTATCATGAGCCGCCGGTCTTTTGCGATTCGCGTATTGCGCCGCGCGGGGAATTGGCGCCCAGGACGACGGCCATGGCGATGAGGATGGCCGCCAGCCGCGTGTGGATGTAGTTGGGCGGCGGGCCCCTTCCGCCGAGGAAGGGGGAGATGGCGATGAGGCTCTGATGAAACCCTGCCAGTGACGAGCAGACGCCGGATAGCCAAATGCTTGGAGTTCCGCCTTTAGGCGGCGTCGGGACCGACGAGTTGCGTAACCCACCCCCCTGAAGTTGGTAAGTGCGAACGCACGGGGAGGATTTCATCAGAGCCGGCGGTACTACGAACGACCTTCGGCCAAATGCAATTGCTCTGGGGGTTTGGCCGGGCTCTTGGGCCAGAGCCGTGGCGGCGCGCGGGCCGGCGGATATGATGGGCAACAATTGAATCCAGCGAAATAGAAAGGAAACCCGCGTGAGTATCAAAGTTGCCATCATCGGTGCCGGCGGCATGGTCCAATACCATATTCCCGGCTTTCGCTCGGCCGGCGCGGAAATCGTCGCCATCGCCGATATGAACCGCGCCGCCGCCGAAAAAGTCGCCGCGCAATACCACATCCCCCACATCTACACCGACCCGGCCGATATGCTCGCCCACGGCCCGGACTGCGCGGCCGTCAGTGTGATCACGCCCAACAAATTCCACCACCCCCTGGCCCTCGCCGCACTCCAGGCCGGCAAGCACGTGTTCTGCGAAAAGCCCCCCGCCCTGGACGCCACGGAACTGGCCGCGATGCGCGCCGCCGCCCGGAAGGCCGGCAAAACCCTCATGTTCAATTTCAACAACCGCGCCCGGCCCGATGCCCAGGCCGTCATGGCGGCCATCGGCGCCGGGACCACGGGCCGCATCAACTCCGGCCAGGCCAAATGGGTCCGCCGCACCGGCATCCCCTGCTTCGGCGGGTGGTTCACCAACAAGGCGCTCTCCGGCGGCGGCCCCCTGATCGACCTGCTCCACATGATCGATCTGGCGCTGTACTTCATGGACTACCCGGAACCCCAATACGTGCTGGCGCAAACCTTCAATGATTTCATCACCGATCCCACCTTCAAGGGCCCCTGGGGCATGCCCGACGCCGCGCACGGCGTGACCGATGTTGAAACCGCCGCCCACGGCCTGGTGAAATTCCAGACCGGCCAGGTCCTTTCCTTCCAAACCTCCTGGGCGGAAATGGTCCAGCGCGAGGAAGTCTCCGTCGCCCTCCAGGGCAGCAAGGGCGGCGTGTTCATCCAACGCCTCTTCGACCGCGACGGCCTCGACGAGACCGCCCACGACACGGCCGAAGTCTACACCCACGAAGCCGGCAAACCCGTCAACCGCCCGCTGCACGCCGCGCCCGATCCGAAGATGGGCCGCGAACGCTCCGCCGCCAACTTCATCCGCACGCTCGAAGGGCGCGAAGCCCCCCTGAACACGGTGGACCAAGCCCTGGCACTGATGAAACTCATCGACGCCACCTACGAATCCGCCCGCAGCGGCAAACCGGTGGAAATCAAATAACCGTGCACCCCCGGGAGGGATGAGGCAGCGCACCGCTGCGGCGCTGAGTGTGGCGCCGCGGCCCAGGTTTTTGGCCGCAGGGAATTGTGGTGCGCCGTTGATTAATGGGCTGTAGGACCCCGTCATCCGCGCCAGGCAGCAGGCCTGACGTGCGCCATCCCAATAAGCCTTGAAGCGCCGGCAGCCCGGCCAATGTATACTCCCACCATGGAAACACCCCGCGGTTTCGGGCTGGGCGCAGGACCGATTGCTCGATCGCACGGGCGCGTAATCGTTGCTTGAAGGAAACCACGCCTTATGACCATTCAAGATTTCCTCGGCCTGGCGCTGTTGTCATTGGCGGCAGTCGGCGCCGCGGCTCGGGCCGCAAACCCTGCGACCAATCCGTCGCCGGTCCCGACCTTCGCCAATGTGTCCTATGGTCCACATCCGCATGAGCTCATGGATGTGTACCTGCCGCCGACCGGTCGCCAACCATTCCCCGTGCTGCTCTGGTATGGCGGCCTGTGGGAACCAGGCAAGCATGTGCCGGATTTGCAGCGCTTCCTTCCTGCGGGAATTGCGGTGATCGGTGTAGAGTCCCGTACGCTCACTGATGGTATGAACGACAAAATAAATCCACCCGTGGCGTATCCCCTGAACGATGCCTGCCGCGCGGTGCAGTTCGTACGCTTAAACGCGCCACCGTGGAACCTCGACCCGCAAAGGATCGCCGTCGGCGGAAGTTCGCAGGGCGCACTTCCCGCGCTCTATGTCGGCGGTGCGACCGACCATGCCGATCCGGCAGCGCACGACCCGGTGGCACGCGTTTCCTCAAAGGTAATCTGTGTCGCGGCCCATCGCAGTCAGCCCAGCATTGACCCCCACCGCATGCAGGAATGGGTGCCCGGTGTACAGTGGGGAGCGCCGGCGCTGGGGTGCGGTTTTGCAGAGTCCTTGCGCCGCTACGCGGAATTGCAGCCGGTGATCGCGCAATGGTCGCCCGAGGCACTGCTGCGCCAGGGCGCGGCGCCGATCTATTTTGAAAACAACTGGGGGCTGACCCGGCCGGAGAACGTCACCCCGGACGACTACAAGGTTCACTCGCCGGCGTGGGGGCTGGGTTTCCAGAAACTCGCCCGGCAAGCGGGCGTGGCCTGTTATGTGAAGTTTCCGGAGCACCCGACCGACGGCTACAAGGATGTCTGGGATTTTGTCCTTCAGGAAATGCAGCCCAGCGCTCGGCCGGACGTTCTGGGCGCCCATCCCGGGCCGCTGGCCCCGGCGGTGCAGCCGTTCCTGGACGATCACACCATCGCCGGCGCGGTGCTGCTGGTAGCCGACCCGGACCGCATCATCGACGTGGAGGTGCTTGGCTATGCGGATCCTTTCACCCGGCGGCCAATGACCACGGACACCATTTTTCGTCTGGCGTCGATTACCAAAACCTTCACGGCGGTGGCGGTCATGATGCTCCAGGATCAGGGTCGGCTGAACGTGGATGAACCCATAGCCAAGTATCTGCCGGAGTTCAAGGACCAGATGGTTGGCGGCGCAGCGCCCGATACAACAGTTGCCCCACGGGCCCCGACCCATCCGCTGAAGATCCGCGAGTTGCTGGCCCACCTGAGCGGTTTTACCAACAAGGCACCGTACAACGCCACGCTGCCGTTGGAGCAGCAAGCGCGAATGTTGGCGGCCGAACCGCTGCCATTCAACCCCGGGACGCATTACGAATACTGTAATAAGAACTTCACGGTCCTGGGGCGGCTCATCGAGGTCGTCAGCGGTACGCCATACGCCGGGTTCATCCAGAAGAACATTACCGAGCCGCTCGGGCTCAAGGACACGACCTTCTGGCCGACGGCCGCCCAACTCGGCCGGCTGGTCAAGGCCTATGGCTCCATCGATCACGAGCCATGGTTCACGCCGCGGGAGATCTTCAAATTCGATCCGTCCGCGCCGCCCATGGTGCCACAGCCCGCAGCGAGCATACTCTCCACCGCGGCGAACCTTGCGCGTTACGGCCGCATGTTGCTTAACGGCGGCATGCTGGACGGTCGCCGGTACCTTTCGGAGTCGGCGGTGCGGCAAATGTCCTCGACCCAGACCGCGCACTTGGTGGATAAGAACGGCGAGAACGGTTACGGCTTGGGCTTCTCCACCAGCCGGTGTGTTTCCAATGATCCGGCGGTGGTCAGCCCGGGCGCCTTTGGGCACGGCGGGGCCTGGTCAACGGATCTCTGGATCGATCCTCAACAGAAGCGGGTGCTGATTATCCTGATGCAGCAGGCCGGCTATCTTCCCGGTAAAGACCGGGGAATGGTCATCCAGCCGTTCCGCGCCAGGGCGTACAAGGTATTCGGCAACAAGAAAGAACCGAACGGATAGGCCCACCTACTGGGGTTTGGTGGCGCTGTTTGTCAGCGGGCCAGGATGGCCAGGAGATTGCCGTTGGGGTCTTTGAATTCCGCGCGGTATTCGCCCCAGGGATACCAGGTGCGGGGCTTGACGATCGAGCCGCCGTAGACGGGAATCTGGGCCAGCACCGCGTCGATGCTGGCGACGCGAATGACCAGCAAGATGCCGCGGTCGGTGGGGGTGCGATAGGTGGCAAAGCCGCCGCGCAGGCGCCCGGCCTGAAACGAGACGTAGGAGCCGCCGAATTCGTGGCCGATCTTCCAGTTGAACAACTGGCCATAGAACGCCTTGGCGGCTTCCAGGTTGGGCGCGGGAATCTCGACGTAATCAATTTCGAGCGTCCCGTCGAAAGGTGGGAAAATTTCGGCCATAGAAACCTCAACAAAGAATCTTTAGCCGCAGATGAACGCAGACCGCACAAGAAGCCGCACCCGCTGTCGCATCGTAATCAGACGATTACGGAAACCTGCGGCGCGTTTGTCCGATGACGCCATTGCACCTCGGCGGTCATTGACGCCTGGCCCCGGGGGCCACCGCTAAATAAACTCCAGCGCCAAGGTGCGGATGGACCAAGGCGGCAGAAACAGGCGGATGGTCCGGGATTCAGCCACCACATCGTAAAGGTCCAGGGGGCGTTCGAGCAAATCGACCGGGGTACAATTTTTGATTCCCTGGCCGAGGGTCAGGGTTATCGGACCACGCCGGCCCCAGACTTCCCGCAAGCGCACGAGCACGGCGGAGCCTGTATCAGACCGGCGGAATGATTCGACGATGACATTGGGGGCATCAACATGCACCAACCCCTGCCGGGGCGGGCGCGGGCCGGGATGGGATCCGGGAATCCAGCCCTGGAGGCCATGCCCCAGCCGCGCCGCCTGTTGCAGCACCCCGGCCGCAGGCGCGTCGCCGACATGCGGATACAAGCTATACGTCCCGTGCTGCGGCCCGGGTGTGGCGCGAGCCTGCGGGAGACAGAGTTGCAAAGCCAAAACATGGCCGCAGGCCTCCAGCACCGCCCCGCCGTCCTGGAGCAGGGCCACGCCATAGCCGGACTCGGAAAGGTCCAGCCAGCTATGGGCGGAAACAGCGCAATCCGCCCCCCCCACCTGGGGCAAGATTGGCCAGGCCGCCTGGCCCCACGGAATATCCCCGGTGGCCGAGGAGGCGAGAATGGCCACCGGATGGCGCACGGCCAGGCCTGCGGTTCGCTCACGCCAGATGATTTGGGTTTCAAAGTCAATGCGGCAGGATTCCGTGTGCAGAACAATCCGCTGGCACAATTGGGAGCGCCGGCCCAGCGCCCGGCGAACTTCCACCACGGCACGCAGGGGACCGGCTTCTGCCAGGCGCAACCGGGCGGGCCCGGTCACCGGCACAGCGGCCTGGCCGGGGGTCAGGAGCACAAATTGATTGGCCGGCGCATCGGGGGCCAGAACGTCGCGCTGCGCGGCCTTGTCGAAGATGCGGGAGAGTTGCCCGGCGCCATCGATTTCCACACGCAGCAGGCGGTTCTCCAGAACCCCCCCGCCAGCCGCGCACTGGCCGGTGACGGCATCCAGCGGATTGTACGGCGGGGCTTCGGCGGAGAGCTCATAGACTTCGTATCCCAGGCCCGGAACGTGCGTGGGCCGCACCAGGAACGCCGGGCCGGCGGCGGTGCGGACTTTTTGCACGGGGCTGATCACATTGCCGGCGCCATCGCGCAGCGCACGCGGCGGTTGACCGCAATGCACGGCGATAACGGCCGCATCGGTCCAGGACAGCGTATTAAAGACCACCAGTGGGCGGCGAAAACTGTGGGTATCGATCTGGCGCGTCCAGGCGGTGGCGGCTTTGGCCAGTAGAGAGCGCGCGGACTTGTCGAGCGCGGCCCAGGCTTGGCCGGACCGGCGTGCTGGAACCCCGGCAGAAAGGTTGAGCAAGGTTTCCCAGGCCCGGCAGAGTTGCCCGAACGTGTCGGCGGGCAGACCAGCAGGACAGGAGGCGGCGAGGAATGCGGCATCGTGGAGGAGAATTTCCGCCTGGCGCTGGGGGCGCAGCCCAAGGCCACCGCTAGCACCGGGCGATGGCGGCAGAAGCGTGCCGCAATAGATGGGCAAATCGGCGGTGGAGGGCGGTACTGGGGTGCCGCGCCGCAGCACGATGATCCTGGTGCCGTCGAGCCCCTGCCAGTGGAAAACGCGAGGGAATTTTTGCCCCCGCGGCGCGGCAGGAAGCTGGTCGAAGACGAGGCGTTCGATACCGGCGCCGCGCAGGAGCTGGGGCAGTGTGGGGATCAGCACGCCGGCGCGGGCCAGGGGGGCCGCATCGACTGGGGTGGATGCCCGATGGGCCTGGAGGTGTGCCACAAGCCAGCGTACCAGCGCTTCGCCGGAAAGGTGGCCTGCGGCAGGAAACATCTTTGTGTCTTTGCGGCTTCGTGTCTTCGTGTTATATCCCTTTATGGAGGTATGGGCGCAGCGTCGACGGACGCGCTGCCCGCGGTCCCAATCTTACCAGCCACGGGTCCGTTGGGCGACGGCCCTTGCGGGGATCGGAATTCCGTGCTAAAAGTCGCGTCTTGGAATGATGCTTTTCCCATTTTGCACAAGCACAAGGAAGAAACGCATGATGCACCGTCCATCCCATCGTAAAGTCTCGCTGGCACTGGCCGCCGCCTTGACCGTGGCGGCCATGGGACTTGCCGCCTGCTCGCAGCAGCAGGGTCCGGAAAGCCCCGCCGCCGCCGCCAAGGCCGATCCCCAATCACTGTATGTGCGCCTCGGCGGGCACGGAACCATCCGCAAGATCGTCGATGATTTTGCCGTGCGGCTGGCGGCCGATGTGCGGCTTAACAAGCACTTCGCCGGCATCAATATGATGGCATTGAAGGAAAAGCTCGTGGGGCAGCTCGGCGAGCTCTGCGGCGGCCCGGAAGTCTATACCGGCAAGGATATGAAAACCGCACATCGCGGCATGGGCATCAGCGAGATGGAATGGAATGCGTTTATCGACGACCTGACGCAGTCCCTGGCGGCCGCCGGGGTGCCGGAAGTCCAGAAGCAGGAACTGCTGGTGAAACTCTCCCCGATGAAGAGCGACATTGTCGGGCAGTAACCGCCGAAGGCAAGGGATGCGGCATTGAAAATCACGCGACGCTACGCGGTGTTACTTTGCGGCGCGCTGCTGGCCAGCGCGCCGGGACGGGGCGCACGGGCGGCGGATAACCTGATCCCCAACCCGTCATTCCAAACGCAACGGGCACTCACCGGCCCGGCCGTCAAGGTGCTATTCGATTTCGGTGCGGGCAAGGCCGCCCCGTGGGATGGCGGCAAGATCGTAAAGACCGCCACCGGGGCCCTTGCCTACCAGGTGGAAAATGGCTTCGGCGTGTGCGACCAACCCCAGGACTGGACCGGCTACGATCAGCTCAAGATCGACGTGTGGAATCCGGATGACACCCCCAAGGCGCTATCTATCGAAATTCGCGACGCCCAGACGCGCGACTACTGGACCCGGGTGAACTACGCCACCGTCGCGGCCCCGGGCCCGAGCACCATCACCATACCGACGACTATCTATGTGGGCGAAAAATCCCGTCCGGGGCGGCCGCTGCTGCAAAGCCAGATCCGGCGGGTGGTGCTGGCGCCGGAGGAGAAAAAGGGCGCCCTGCTATTTATCAATATCCGCCTGGAGCGGCTCAGCACCGCCGGCGTGGTGTTCCCGGAGCTGCACGCCTTTGACTTTGGCCTGCCCAATTCGCCAGTAATGCCCGGTTACACGCCCGTGACCACCGGCGCCATTTACACAGCAGGCCGGGGCTTTGGCTGGCAGAACACCGGCTGGGCACGCGGGTTTGACGCGTTCGGGCCTGATGCCCTGTTCCAGGACTTTATTGTCATGGACGACGCGAAATTCCGCGTGGACCTGCCGGACGGCAAGTACCATGTGATCATGAACCTCGATTGTCCCGGCGGTTTCTGGGGCGAAGTGCAGCAGTATTCCCATCGTCAGGTCACCGTAAATGGCCAGGTGCGGCTCGATCAAACAATGAACCGCGCGGAGTTCACGAAATTCTATTTCCGCAACGCCCACCAGGAAGATCTGCCGGGGTTGGATACCTTCGGGTGTTATGTCGAGCCGACGTTTCACATCCAGCAGTTTGATGTGGACGTGACCGGCGGCCGGATGGTCCTGGGCTTCACGTCCGATGGCCGCTGGGGCATCAGCCTTTCGGCGCTGGTCATCTACCCGGCCGGCCAGGCACAAGCCGGCCGGAAATTCTGGGACTGGACCACCCGGCAGCGCCAGGCGCAATTCAACGATTACTTCAAACAGGTAGCGCCCAAGCCAGCCGGCGCCCCCGCCCCCGCGGAAGGCTACGTGCTCTTTACCCGCGGCCTGGACCTGGCCGGCGCGGCCGACGGACCGCATGCCCAGGAAACCATCCCGGCGACGGGGCTCGCTTACCAGATGGCCGGGGATGAAGAGCAGCCACTGGTGCTGGCCCTGCAGCCCGGCACGGACCTGGGCACCATCGATCTGAAGCTGTCGCCCTTTTCCGGCCCTGGCGGGGCGGTACTGGATCCCCGGACATTCCAGCCCGGCTGGATCGACTACCGCATCACGCGCGTCACGGCGGAGGGCTCGGTCTACACCGTGGCGCCGCGCTACTGGCACCCGACCCCGGCGCCCGCCGGCAAGGTAACGCGGAACTTCTGGATCCGCACCAAGGTCGCCCGGGGCACCGCACCGGGCCGGTACACCGGCAAGCTGACCATCCAACCCCAGCACGGCCCAAACCGGGATATCCCCGTGGCCCTGACGGTCCTGCCTTGGGCCCTGGACCCGGTGGATATTGCGGCCGGTCCGTTCGGCTGCAGCCTCTACCTGCCCTGGGCGGAGGGCGATCCGGCAACCCGCGAATGGAACCAGGTCTTATTCGACAAGGTTCTAACGGCGCTGCATGAGAATGGCTTTACGACCCTCACCGGCCTGCCACACATTGGGATGCAAGCCGCCGGCGGCAAGGTGCTGCTGGACTTTGCCCAGGCCGACAACGAGATGAAGGCGCTCCGGGCGCACGGCTTTGACCGGATGATCAGCAGCTACGGGGCCAGCCTGGGCTACAACATGTACGGCGATGGCAACGGTCTGGACACGGCCTTCGCACGCAAGGCCGGCTTTGCGGACTGCGAATCGTTCTTCCATGAGCTTTACGGCCAGATCGAACAGCATGCCACCGCCAACCACTGGCTGCCGATCGCCTGGAACCTGTGCGATGAACCGCTGGGCGAAGCTGCCGTGGCGTCGGCCCGCAACGCCGCCCTGCACGACAAGGTGGCCCGCGCATTGAACCTGAAATTGCAGACCTTCACGGGTGCCACCTCCATGGAGGGTGCCGATCCCGGCAATACGCACTATGGACTGGTCACGGCGCTGTCGATGCCGGCCCTTAATGGTCATGATGCCGCGTCCATCAAACTGCTCCAGGAAAAAGGGCACAAATTCTCGTTCTATAATGACGGCAACCGCTGGACCTATGGGCGTTATATGAAGGCCCTGGCGGTCAACCAGGGCCTGACCTACCGGGTCACCTGGCACCTCAACGCCATCGCGGGCAACCCGTACTATGCCCTGGACTGTCGCGAGGATGATTACTGCTTCTACAATACCGATGAGAACCAGGTCCTGGTGCCGTCGCTGACCCTGCTGGGCCAGATTCTGCCGGGCCTCAATGACTACCGGTACCTTACGACCCTGCAACGGCTGCTGCAGGAGAAAGCCAATTCTCCGGCGGCGGCCGCGGCCCGCCAAGTGTACCAGGAACAGGTCAATCTCGTGCCGGGTAAGGACCGCAAGGCCCCCGGGGCCGAGGTCTTTGCGCGGGACCGGGCCGCGGTGACGCAGGCGATCCGCATGCTCGTTGAACATTAGCCGTTTACAGCGGTGCACTTGGATCAGCGGGCTCGCTGGGGCCTGCGTGTTGCGCTCGCTCGCTGCGGGGGGTGAGATTTTCCCCGGCAAGCCGGGCCCCTATGCGGGGTTTCGCGGCACTGGGAAAGACGGTAGTATTTACACTTCGGCCGAGGGTAGCTCAGCGGTCAGAGCCGGGGACTCATAATCCCTTGGTCGTGGGTTCGAATCCCACCCCTCGGAGTTTGGCAGAAGTTGGAAGTTAGAAGCTAGAAGTTGGAAGGCTTAGCCGTATGGCAGGGACAACGCCAAAGGCCTCGGGCGAACAGTTGGAAAAGATCGGCGCTATTGCCGCAGGGCTCATAGAGCCCGGGCAACGCGTGGGGTTGGGCAGCGGCAAGGCGTCGCTGGCGTTTGTGCGGCAACTGGGCGTGCGGGTGCGGGAGCAGGGTTTGCGCTGCGTGGGCGTTTCGACCAGCCTGCTGACCAGCCAGGTGGCCCAGGAGGCGGGCGTGCCGCTGGCCCAAGTGGCCGACGCGACGGAACTGGACATGGCCGTCGATGGCGCCGATGAAGTCGATCCGCACCTGAATATGCTCAAGGGTGGCGGCGGAAACATCACCCGGGAAATGATTATTGCCCGCCTCGCCAGACGGTTTGTGATCGTCGTGGGGCGGGAAAAGATCGTGCCGGCACTGGGCACCGGGTTTCCGGTATTTGTGGAGGTGCTCGAATTTGCCCGCCCCGCGGTGGTGCGGCAGATCGAAAAACTCGGCGCCCGGGTTACGCAGCGCCTGAACCCGGATGGCAGCGTATTTCTGACGGATAACAACAATCCGTATCTACAGGCCGCGTTTGCCCCGGCCGACCTGGCGGATCCAGCCCGGATACAACATGCTTTGCGGAATTTGCCCGGGGTGGTGGAAACGGGGCTGTTTGTGGGGATGGCCGATGAGGTCATCATTGCCAATTTTGATGGGACGGTGGAGCGCAAACAGCGGTAAGGGGCGGGCCGAAGTAACTTCCGGCGAACGTTCAACGTTAAACGCTCAACGTCCAATGAAACATCCTCGTTCAACGTTGAAAGTTGGGTCCCGGCGCGGCCGGGATTGGACGTTCTTCACGGAATCGGGAAATAACTTCGCCCCATTTCCAAGCGCTGCGTTAGGCCGCCACCGGCTTGGTTTCCTCTTCGCCCACGGTTCCCGCCACGGGGGGCAATTCTTTGGCTCGCAGGGACAGCAGCAGGCTGTGCAGGGTTAGAATCCCGACATAGAGATAACCCACCATAAAGATGAACAGGAACGGCAGGGTTCCCAAGGCTTCGCGCTGGGTCACGCTGATGACAATGCAGACAAAAAGGTACAGGCCAAAGGCAATCTCGACAAACGGCAGAAAGTTAACCTTCTTGCGGAAGGTCCCGGCCCGGCGTTTCCAATCCGCCCGGCCCTTGGCGTCGGCACCGTACTTGGGGGTGCGGACGAATTCGGTATCGCGGCGGCCAAAAAGGCCTTCGAGTACCGCCATGCCATTGATGACGCTAATGCCCATGCCCAGGGCCATGAGCAGGGGCACCATCAGCGTGGTCTTGAGCCCGCTGCCGCCGATGGCTTTTTGGGAAACGACATAAAAGGTGCCGGCCGAGGCGGTCAACAGGCCGCAAAGGGTCATGATCGCCATCCAAGGCCCCACGCCCCCAAGTTCGAAGAAGTCGAGACGCAGATTGCTCATGTGGGAGAAGGTGGGGAACAGGATCAGCGAGAGGATCACGGCGGGGATATAGACGATGGTCGAGGTCAGGTGGAAGAAGGCTTCAGCCCGGATGTACAACGGCAGCGGCGCCTTGAGGATCGAGGGGAGCAGCTTGATGGCGGTCTGCACGGAGCCCTTGGTCCAGCGGTGCTGCTGCTGCTTGAAACCGGCGATTTCCGGCGGCAATTCGGCCGGGGATAGCAGGTCGGAGAGGTAGACGAAATTCCAGCCTCGAAGCTGGGCGCGATAGGACAGGTCGACATCCTCGGTCAGGGTATCGTGGTGCCAGCCGCCGGCATCCTCGATAGCCGACCGGCGCCAAATACCAGCGGTACCGTTGAAATTGATGAAGCGACCGCTGCGATTGCGGGCGGTGTGTTCGATCATGAAATGCCCATCGAGGAAGATGGCCTGGCACTGGGTCAGCAGGGATTGGGTGCGGTTAAGGTGGTCCCAGCGCGATTGAACGCAGCCGACGTTCGGATCGGTAAAGTAATGGATGGACCGGGGCAGCATATCGGGGGGGGGAATAAAATCGGCATCGAAGATGAGGATAAACTCGCCGGTGGCGGTGGTCATGCCATGGGACAGGGCACCCGCCTTGTAGCCCAGGCGATTGGTACGGTGAACGTACTCGACATTATGACCCAGCCGGCGCATCCGGGCACAGCAGTCGGCGGCGATGGCCGCGGATTCATCGGTGGAGTCATCCAGCACCTGAATTTGCAGCAGGTCGGGGGGATAATCCAAGGCACAGGCGGCCTCGATGACGCGCTGGGCGACGTATTGCTCGTTGTACATGGGCAACTGCACGGTGACCTTGGGCAGAGCCGGCCAGGTTCCGGTCGGCTGGGGCTTGTTGCGCAAGTGCTTGTAGTAAAGGAATACTTGCACGTAGCGATGGAGGCCGTAGACCGTGAGAATGGCCAGCGTCACCAAGTAGAGGCTCACAAGGAGCAAATGCAGCGCATGCATTGTTGCGGACATAAAAATAAGGACTCCAAAGACCACGTAACCGGACGGCCACCCACCATTTTCAGTCATCCCACTTGGCGGAGCCGGCGTTTAGTCAAAGCTACAAATCAATGGTAGTGTAAACGTGCCATTTGGGGTTTGCAATGCGTTATGCTCCGCCGAAGGAACAAGCGTACGCAAATGCGTTACATTGACGCCCTATATCAGCCGCCCTCCGCTACTCCACTATGGATTCTAGCCGCCAGAATCTGGGCGGTCTGAGAATCCAGCTTGCCGGGATTCCACGGAATGGTGAAGCCATCCCCGGCCTTTCGCGGAATGATGTGGTAATGGAGATGTCCGACGGATTGGAGGGCCTCGGGTCCATTGTTGAGCAGAACATGGCAGGCTGACGCGCCGGTGGCCAACAGGATCGCCCGAACCAATGGGGGCAATCGCCGGCTCAGCTCCGCCATTTCGTCCGCGGGTATCTCCATCACGTTGCGATAGTGGGCTTTGGGAATCAGCAGGCAATGGCCATGGGTCAATGGCCCGATGTCCAGGAAGGCCAATACGTGCGAATCTTCATAGATTTTATGGCAAGGAATGGCCCCGCTCCCGATTTTGCAGAAAATACAGTTCGGATCGTGGGGTGGGGTGGTGGGATTAACGCTCATAGGTAATTTCCTCCAGAGTTATTATCATTCAAGCATCGCGCAGACCCGGGGCGCACTGTCCGGTGTTAATTTACTGACGGATCGGGGGGAATCAGCTTCGGATTGATGTTGGCGACCACCGAATGGGGGACGGCCGCCTTAATCAGGCGGGTCCAAAGATCATCGGGCGGGCAGAATATCTGGTCGGCAGTGGCGCGGACCAGCAGCCAGCCGGCATCGGCCAATTCGGCCTCCAACTGCTGGGCCTGCCAACCGGCGTAGCCAACGAAGAAGCGGAGCGGATCGGCATCCAATTCAATCAACTGGGTTACACTGGCGGCATCGGTAGTAAAATGCACGCCAGGCAACACTTCAATTTGGGAGGCGGCTTCCTGGGTATGCAGGACCATAAGCGGGCCTTCGCAGGGGCCACCCTGATAGACCACAGAGGAATTGTCGTACGACATATCGCTGACCTGTTTCCAGGCCTCGCCCATGGTCATTTCGGTCGGCCGGTTGAGGATTACGCCCATCGCCCCATTCTCATCGTGCTGCACGATCAAGACGACGGCGTGAAAAAAGTGCGGGTCGAGCAAGTCGGGCGAAGCGATCAAAAAATGGCCTTGGAGCGATTTCATGGCCTTTACTTTAACTGAAATTCATGCGTGGCGGCAATTCCGGGGAATCCGTGGGAATACGTAGACTTGGCTCCGCCAGTACGGGTATTATAATACAAACCAACGGTACTTTTGATGGAATGATTCTGTGGGCGCTGCGCCGCGGCTGCTTTTGCCCGGCGGTTGGTGAACGGGAAACGAGAAGCACATGGCTCAAGCATTGATGATACCCCATGACATGGCTCCACGGCCGTCCGCCGTGCTGCGCAATACGTTTTTCACTTCCTATGGCAAGGCCCAAGTCGTCACCCCTGACGAACTCGCAGCGATCGATGATTGGCGCCAGGCCTTTGCGTCCCACTGCAAAGACCGCCGGTATTATGAAATCGTTTCCCAAACCGTCAACCCGGAATTTGCGTACCGCTACCTGGTGCTCCACGACCAGCAGGATAAAGTGCGGGTCATTCAGCCGTTTCTGCTGATTCGCCAGGATATGGCGATGGGCCTGCGCGGCCCGCTGCGCCAGGCCATGGACGCCATTCGCGCCGCATTCCCGCGTTTTGCCACGATGCGCATGCTGATGGTGGGTTGTGCCGCCGGGGCGGGCCACCTGGGCGGCACCGCAACAGAAGATGAGGCCTGGATTGCTCCCGCGTTGCACGCGGCGCTGGATATCTACGCCAAAAAGATTCGGGTGCCGGTGATTGTGCTCAAGGATTTCCCGGCGCAGTACCGCCAACCGCTGGCCAATTTCACGCAGAATGGCTATGTCCGCATCCCAAGCATGCCCATGACGCGCCTGGCCCTGCCCTATGCCAGTTTTGAAGAGTACATGACCAAGGTGCTCAGCAAAGCGACGCGGAAGAACCTGCGGCGAAAGTTCAAGAAAGCCGCCGAGGCCGCACCGATTGCCATGGAAGTGGTGCGGGACATCACCCCATATGTCGACGAGGTCTATCCGCTCTACGTGCAGGTCATGGAGCGCTCGCCGCTGCATTTTGAACGGCTGACCAGGGATTTCCTGTGCCAGTTGGGGCAGGAAATGCCGGACCGGGCGCGCTTCTTCATCTGGCGGCAAAGCGGCAAGATCATTGCGTTCAGCGTCTGCATGGAACACGACAACGCCCTCCACGACGACTACCTGGGCATGGATTATGCCGTGGCGCTGGATCTGCACCTGTATTTTCTGACCCTGCGCGACGTTCTCCAGTGGTCGATGGATCGGAAGCTCGCGTACTATCACAGCACGGCACTGAATTATGATCCCAAGCTGCACCTGCACTGCGAACTGGTGCCGCTGGACCTGTATGTCAAACACACTTCGATTCTGCTCAACCCCTTCTTCCGGCGCCTGGTGCGCTGGCTTGAACCCACGCGCCATGACCCGGTACTGCGGCAATTCAAAAATGCCCGGGATTTGTGGAACTAGGCATGAGCAAAGAATCCGCCCTGCGCCCCGGTCACGGACCCTGGTTTCTCCATCCATATCTGCAAATTGGCTGGGGGGCGCTGCTGGCGACCACCTCCGAATTGCTCCTCAAACAGGGGGCCACAGCCACCAAAGCACTGGCGGAGAGTTCCGGGTGGCATGGCATTTCCGCGCTGGCCTCCGGCTGGGTGTGGGCCGGCATCCTGACCTACATTGCCGCGTTTGTGAGTTGGCTCCACGTGCTGCGCTTCGTGCCGCTGCATATTGCCTTTGCCCTGATGAGCGTGGTGCAAATACTGGTCCCCCTGGGGGCCTGGGCCTTTCTGCATGAAACCCTTTCGCCCTTGCAATGCGCGGGCATTTTTCTGGTCGTCTGCGGCATTGCCGTGATCGCCAAGCCGCTGATGGACGCGGAGGAACGCCTGTGAACACCTGGATCCTGCTGGCCTGCCTGGCCTCACAATTCTGCCTGGCCGGGGGCCAGATATGCCTCAAACACGCCATGAATTTCACCCATGAGACCCCCCCGCCGTGGCGCAAGTTCCTCCCGATCTTTGCCCTGGGTATCGCCGTGCTCAGCGGCTGGTTCTTCCTGTGGGTGGGCCTATTGCAGGAACTCAAAATCAGTTACGTTTACCCGTTTGAAGGCCTCAGTCCCGTACTCATGGTGCTGGGCGCTGCGGCCTTCCTGCGGGAAAAGCTCACCGTCCGTTCGTGTGTGGGGATGGCCCTGATCGCCGGCGGCGTGGCGCTGGCCTCGCTGGCAGCCCCATAAATCGCGGGCCGGTACGCTTATTGGAAACAATGCCCGACAGCTTTTCACAGAGGTCATGATGATGCGATGGTTCGGGAGCGTCCTACTACTGCTGGCCGTCGCTGTGCCGGCACTGGCGATTGATGCGCCGGCGTTGGCGCCGGCGGCGGAACGGTTTTTGCCGCCCGACGGCAACAATGTCTCGGCCGCGCACGGCCTGTTGCGCCGTTGGCCCGCCGGCGGGCCGCGGGAATTGTGGCGTGCCGCTCTCGGCTATGGCAAAAGCGCCATCGCCGAGGTGGACGGACACGCCTACACCCTGACCCAACTGGATAAAAAACAATATGCCATCTGCCTGGACCCGGCCAATGGCAAGGTACTATGGCAACACCTGCTGGTACCCAAGGGCAACAGCCATTGCGTCAATGGGCCGGTCAGTTCGCCCCTGGTCGACGGCGACCGGATGTATGCGTTTCCCTACGACAGCCTGCATGGCGATCTGTGGGAGCCGCGCTGCCCCTGCTTCTGCCTGCGCACCACCGATGGCAGCGTGGTTTGGCAGGAGAACGCCGCGTTTAATTGCTCGGAAGGGTCCACGCCGCTGATCGTCGGCGAGGTGCTGTATATTGGGGGCGGCGGCGGACATGATGCGGCGCTGGCGGCGGTGGACAAGCGCACCGGCAAACTGCTGTCGAAAACCCCGGAGGAGCGCGACACGCTTTCCCCCCATCAATATGTCACCGGATCGTCGCTGACGTACCAGGAAGTCGGCGGGATTCCCCAGATTATCGTATCGGTTTACACCAACGATCTCATGGGGGTCCATGCCAGCACCGGAAAGGTATTGTGGCACTGGACGATTCCGCACCCCACGCATTCAGGCATGCTGCCGACCCCGGTGGCCATGGGTTCCCGCGTGCTGATTTCCGCCAGCCAGAGCGGCCTGGATTACGCCGCCTGCCTGGATATGGCCGCCCATGACGGCACGATTACCCCCCGCGTGGTCTACGAAAGCCGCACCTTGCAGTGCGCCCAGTTTCATACCCCCAGCATCTACCAGGGCGCCGTCTACGGCTTTGGCAAGGGGCGCGAGCATGATGCGCTGCAATGCACCAATTTTGAGGATGGCCAGTTGCTCTGGCAGCAGGAGACGCCCGACTGGACGCGCGACCGCCAACTGGTCATTGCCGACGGCCTGATCTTCGCCATTACCAAGCAGCAGGAACTGGTATTGGCGGAGGCGTCCCGCACAGGTTACAAGGAACTGGGCCGGGTGAACCCGGGCATGAAGCTGGGTCTGCCCCAGCAGCCAATGCTCTTTGGCGACCATCTCTATCTGCGCGGGGATGATACCGTGGTGTGCTACCGGATCGGTGCAGAAAAGCCGTGACGATTATGTGGTGTTGAATCGCGATGGAAGTCGGCGATACAATGCGGGTTTTCCTTCTAAGATGGGTGCAGGCGCATGAGTTCATTGGTTTGGATTGATGGCAAACTGCTCGCGAAGCAGGATGCGAAAGTCAGCGTGTACGATCATGGCCTGCTTTACGGCGATGGCGTCTTTGAGGGCATCCGCCAGTACCATGGCAAGGTGTTTGAAAAAGAGGCGCACCTGCAGCGGCTCGTGGATTCGGCCCGGGCCATCCGCCTGCAGATCCCGTACACCATCGCGCAACTGGGCGCCGCCGTCGAAGAAACGCTCGCGGCCAACCACATGCGCGACAGTTACATCCGCCTGGTGGTCACGCGCGGCCCGGGGTACCTGGGCATCTCGCCGGCCAACTGCACCGCCCCGACGGTGTTCATCATCACCGATACGATCCAGATGTATCCCCAGGAAATGTATGAAGACGGGATGGCGATCATCACCGCCGCCACCATCCGCAACCATCCCAATTCGCTCTCGCCCAAGATCAAGAGCCTCAATTACCTCAACAACATCCTGGCCAAGTGGGAGGCGATTGATGCCGGCGTGCCCGAAGCGGTGATGCTTAACCACCTGGGCTATGTGTGCGAATGCACGGGCGACAACATTTTTATCGTCAAGGCCGGCATACTGCGCACCCCCGCGGAAGAATCCGGGGCCCTGGTGGGCATTACGCGCCAGGTGGTCATCAACCTGGCCGGCACGGCGGGCCTGGCCGTGCAGGAAACCAGCCTGACGCGCTACGACCTGTACACCGCCGACGAATGTTTCCTGACCGGCACCGGCGCCGAAGTGGTGCCGGTGACCAGCATTGATAAGCGCACCATAGGCGCCGGCAAGGTCGGGCCAGTGACCCGGCAGCTCATGGAGGCGTTTCATCGCAAGGTTAGACAAGGTTAACAGCGCATGAGTAACCCCAAGATCCAAACCCCAGTTCTTGAATATCAGTCAACCGAGTTAGCTCGTGACGAGCGTCGCGCGCGTGGTGCGATTCGAGCCCTCATGTTATTTGGCTGCGTCGCATTACTCCTGACACTTACGCAAATCGTGTTCATAGCACAAGCTGGTGTGAACTGGAAAGCCGGAGTCATGCCGGCATTAGTTTTGGCAACACTCACTGCAGGATGTTTCGCAACGATCTGGGCAATTCGTCACCAGAGCGTCATCCTCGTGGGAATTGCAGCGGGCTTCGCCTGGCTCGCCGGGATCGCCTTGCTTATTGTGCCAATCACCGCTTCCGTGAAGGGTCCGGGCCAACCCTGGGCTTTAGTTCTTTTCATTGACGCAGTCTTCGTGCTAATCAGCGTGGGAATCTTTGCACTCGCATGGGGACTTACCAGCTTAGCCCAACAATTCCGGTGTACGCGACAATCGCCAACGCAATTCGTCATGCCGCGTTAAGCGAATCAAATCCGTGGGGGGTTCTGGCCTGTAGCGTGGTCGGACCTTGAAAACGGGTCATAAGCCTCTACGCCGTTTGCCAAGGGCGGCAAATCAGTTCCGGCGGGATAGCGTAAGAGCACCTAGAACAAATGACGCAGGGGCAATTATCTCCGTGGTCGACGTAAATTAGCCACAAATGAACACTAATAAACACGAACGGGAACAAATGTGAGGCGCTGCTGGACTTCCGGGGGATTTGATTATTCAATCTCTTTAATCTGTGTTCATTCCTGCCACAATCCATCCATTTTTTCGCACCCTGCGCAAATTTCCAGACTCTTCGTCCGCACGTTTAAATCTGTGTTCATCGGTGTTTATCTGTGGTTCCCTCTCGTTGCCTTTCTTCGTGCGTCTTCGTGACTTCGTGCCTTCGTGTTTATTCTTTTGGGTTGCGGCTCTGCCGCGCCGGGTTCATTTGTGGCTAATTTATTTCCGGTGTGACCGTCTTGTCGGACCATTTTGTCAGGCGCATTAAAGGCTTATGACCCCTTTTCACTGCAGGGTCAGCGAATCCTTCACGCCCAGCGACTTGTAAATTTCGCGCGTGGCAAAAGAGTTGTTGAGCGTATAGAAGTGGATGCCGCGGACGGTGTGGTCCAGCAGGTCGCGGCATTGTTCGGTGGCGTAATGCACGCCGACGCGGCGAATGGCGTCGGCATCGTCGCCGGCACGCTGGATGGCGCGCAGCAGGCGGGCCGGGTAGCGGGCGCCCAAGGCCAGTTCCGGGATGCGCTTCATGACGCCCGCTGAGGTGATCGGCATGACGCCGGCGATGATCGGCACCTTGATGCCGGCAATTTCGCAGCGCTCGCGGAAATCGTAAAAGTCCCGGTTGTCAAAGAATAACTGCGTAACAATGTAATCAGCCCCGGCATCCACCTTGGCCTTGAGGTAGTTCATTTCCTGCACGCGATTGGGCGTGCCAGGGTGCCCTTCGGGAAAACCGGCCACGCCGATGCCAAAGCCGCGGCGGTCCGGATGGAGGCCCCGGTCGTTGAATTTGCGGATAAAGGCCACCAGATCGGCGGCATGGGCAAAGGCATCCTTGGCGCGGTCGTAGCCGGTCAGGTCGCGCGGCGGATCGCCGGCCAACGCCAGGATATTGCCGACGCCATGTTCGGCATAGCGTTCCAGGATCGGGCCAATGTCGGTTTCCTGGTGACACACGCACGTCAGATGCGGCACCGGATCGAGCGTCGTGGTCTGCTTGATACGCACCACCATGTCGTGGGTGCGCTGGCGCGTCGAACCGCCGGCCCCGTAGGTCACCGAGACAAACGACGGCTTGAGGGGTTCGAGCTCGGCAATATTGGCAAAAAGCTGCTCGGCGGCCTTGTCGTCCTTGGGGGGAAAGAACTCGAAGGAGAAGGTGGTGCGATAGCGCGCCAGGACATCCTGAATGTGCATGGACAACCTTTCATGCCGCCGCGGGTGGCGCCAGTATTTTATCGAGTGAACCAAGCAGCCGATCCATGCGGAAGGGCTTGTTGAGATAATCGTCCACACCCAGCGTTTCGGCGTAGGTTTTATGGCGCGAGCCCAGGTTGCCGGTGATCATGATCACCCGCGGCTTGGTGCCCTTGGGCTTGTTCTTCTTGATGCGCTCCAGCACCAGGAAACCGCTGCGCTTGGGCAGCATCATATCCAGGATCACCACATCCGGACCTTCCTTCTCGGTAATTTCGACGGCACTGTTGCCATCGCCCGCCGATTTAACCCTGGCCCCGGCATCGCTCAGCACGCTGCTGATGGCCGCGACCACATCGGGATCGTCATCGACGATGAGAATGAATTTATCCTTGAGATTTTCTGACATACAGAGTTCCTTTGCAGGATGAGGCCCGAGAACACACGCGGGCCGCGGGATTTCCGTGGGATATTCATGCCACTTGCCGGTAGTGCCCGATGCGAAACGCCAGTTCGGCCGCCACTACAATATACGCATGGACATAGTGGCCGTCGCAAACCAGTTCAATTGTATGGACCGCGACTCCGTTAGCCAACAGAAGATCCTGTTCCGCCATGACGAAACCAGCTTACCCGATGCGCGGGATGATTTCATCATCCCGCAGCCAGTGCTGGCCATCGGGCAGGGCAATTGCATTTGGACGGTGGAGGTTACCAGATGGTGTTTGTAGTCCCGCCTTTAGGCCAAGACCGTCCAATGGTCGTTTTGAAAAAGTGAGCCTCCCTGCCATCATGGAGATGTTGTAAGTCCC
>Ga0316217_10002431_pt1 | contig 22427 bp, 15 predicted proteins | sample 1anoAmetaG_FD_203633 | JGI IMG/M metagenome (GOLD analysis project Ga0316217, IMG submission 203633) | Freshwater microbial communities from Trout Bog Lake, Wisconsin, USA - 1anoA | ecosystem: Environmental > Aquatic > Freshwater > Lake > Hypolimnion/Profundal zone | place: USA: Wisconsin...
CTCCCGATCATGGTGACCTTGTTGGTCATCGTATAGGCGCCGGCTTTGCCGCCCGGATACTGGATCAGCGTGGTGAGATCCTTGCTGAACAGCACGCCGGCCACGCTGGCGTAGGCGGGATTGTTGGGGTTCACGGTAATGGCCGTCAGATTGACGCAGCCTTCGCACAATGCCGCGCCAATGCTGGTGACGTTGGGGCCAAGGGTGAGGTTCCCCAATTGGGTGCATTGCTGAAAGGCCCAGCCCTGGATGTTGGCCAGGTTGGTATCCAGCGTGATGCTCGCGAGGTTGGTGCAGTCATAGAAAGCATCAGCGTCAATGGTGGTGACATTGGTGCCCAGCGTGACGCTCGTGAGGTTGGTGCAGCCGGAAAACGCATAGGCGCCAATTTCGGTGACGGGCCGGCTGGTAATGGTGGCGGGAATGATCACCGCGCCGCTCAAATTGGTGTAACCGGTGATGGTGATGGCATCCAGGTAATTGGTGATCCAGATGAACTGGGCCTGGTTTTTGGCGGGCAGGCACAAGAGCAGCAGCGCCGGTAGCAGCCGGGTCAGGCAGCGCTTCAGCGACGAGGTTGATGCCGGGGTTGAAGTTATGAGAAGATTGTTTTTCATCGACTTGGGGGGCAATGGTTGTGTTATTACTTTCTTTCTGCAAGCACTTTCACGGTGGCCTCCAACTCGTTCAGCCGCGCTTTCAACTCCGTGTTTTCCGCTTCCAATTTCTGATTCAACCCCTGAATGGCCGCCAGGGCCACGCCGGATTCATCCACGGTGGTAATGTGTTTGTCGTCGGGACCGACGCTGAAGGCCGCATAGAAGTCCTGCGCCATCGGGCCGATGTGTTCCGTGCCGGCGTCCTGCTTGTAATTCCACTTTGAAATCGGCAAGGCGGACACCCGCTCCAGAACCTGTTCGGGATTGATCGGCTGGAAGTTTTCCTTGAGGTTCCGGTCGCTGGCGCTGACGAACGTGCCGTTCACCGTGAGGCCCGAGGTGTTCAACGACATCAGAGTGGTGCCGCCGCCGGCATTGCCGTTGGCGTTGTTATGCGCACCACCTTGATACCAGTAAAACTGGCCGGCGGTGCGGAAATATTCGTCGCTGGCCTGCACCCCGATGCCATAGGTGGAACCGTATAGGTTTAGCATCTGCCGGGTGGCGGTGCCAAAATCGAGATTGCCGGAATTATCCAATACCACGTCTGTGCCTATGGTTGTGGTATAGAGATAGATGCCGCCAGTGGCGAGGACGTTGAAGGTGTTATTGCCCTGATCGGCGGCGGCACGGCTGCCATCGCCCCAGACAAAAGTATTGTTACCGTTGGCGGTGGCGTTCACTCCGGCGGCAAAGCTGCCGGAGCCGTTGGCATTATTGCCAGAACCGCCGGCCACAACCGAATTCATGCCGCCGGCGGTGTTAGCGTTGCCGCCGCCGACAAATGAATCAGCGCCTATGGCTCTATTCTGCTGACCACCGCCGACCGCCGCCGCAAAGCCCTCGTTCGTGTTGGCCCAGCCGCCACCGATGACCCCGTAGATGCCAAACACCGAGATACTATTCAGTCCGCCACCACCGATGGTTCCTGCATTGCCAGCAGCCACATTGGGCACGTAAGTATTGCCGTCATATCCGCCGCCGCCAACGAAGGAACCGTAGCCGCTCGCGGTGTTTTCTGCGCCGGCCACCACCGTGGCCGCGTATTTCGACACCAGATTGCTAAAACCGCCGCCAATGAAGCCGCTGTATCCGCTCACCTGATTGCCGGTGCCACCGACAATCGCGGATGCGTTGCCGCTCACAAGGTTCGGCGAGAACTCGAAGCCGTCATATCCCCCGCCACCAATAAACGAACCAGCCGCGCTCACCTGGTTCCCCGCACCGCCCCCAATCGTAGCGGCAAAACCGCTGGTGCCGACCTGGTTGTTCAGCCCACCGCACAGGCTTCCGGCCAGACCCCATACAGCGTTGTTGCTTCCACCTCCAACAAAACCATAACTGCCGAAGCTACTAATGAGATTGACCATGCCACCCGCCACGGTGGAGGCTGCACCGTTAGCGGTATTGCCACCGATTGTTGTGCCGTCGTTCCCGCCACCCCCGACTGCTGCCCCCACTCCCATTGCGCTATTTTGGAACCCTCCGGCCACAGTTGCATCGGACACGGTGGCTTGATTATGTTCTCCACCGCCGACCGTCGCGCCCGTTCCAGTCACAGTGTTATAATCGCCTCCGGCGATGGCGGAAGCAAAGCCGTCGAGATTGTTCCCATATCCTCCGCCGATCGCCCCGTAGGATGCGCCGGATACAACTTGGCCGCGGCCAGCCACGAAGTTAAAATCGGTGTCCAGGAATAGCATCAAATTACCTTGTACTTGAAACTCCAGCGGGTTTTGGTCGGTCGTCCCCAGAAAATTGACACCGGGCGTTGTCCCCGCGTTGCCGGTCAGGCTCCAGCCGCCGCTCCCGCCACCACTGGGAAGATTGGTCCAACCCAATAAGCCACCGCCGACGTTCAACAACACCTGGCCGGGGCTGGGCGAGCTGACGGTCTGCAAATCCACCGCGCTGACCGAGTTGGCCGCGACGCTCTCGGAGGTCAAGGCTTCTTCCGCGTAAAGCGCATAAGGTGCCGGCGTGATTTGCTGTCGCGGCGACAATTCAGTAAAATTGCCGCTGCCGCTGGGAGCCACTTGTATGTCCAGCCAGTAAGTCTCGGGAGCAATGGCAAAAGCACCGCCAAAATCCACGGAGGCCATAAACAGGCCATTGCTCACAGCGGTATTGAGATTGGTCACCGGCCCGGTGACGGCGCTGCCGCCGCTGCTTGTGCCATAAAGATTGAAAGTAATGTCGTAAGCGCCGTTCGCCGGCGAACCGCCGGCATTCAACCGGCCTTGATAGGTGAACGCCGTGCCTTGGGCGAGCGCGGCTGAGAATTGAGAGTCGAGGATTGAGAGCGCCAGCAACGCTAGCGTGCCAAACAGGCGAGTCAGTCTGGTTTTCATGTTTCAGTTGGTTTTTAATTTGTTATGAACTCAGGTCCATTGTCTTGGGTCGTCCATCACGGCCAGGAGAAGCGGTAGAAACGGCGGCTGAAGTTGGTGGCGTTGCCGTCAATGAATTGCACGTTGGTGCTGACGGCCGCCGCCGTGCCGAGGATGATCCAGTTGGTTGTCGTCAGGTTGGTGTTGGCCCAGACGGTATAGGAAAGATTGGACAGGCCGATGCCGTTCAGTTGCATCGAGCCGCCTGCCAATTCCTTAATGTGGGCGAATTTCGGGGGGGACGGCGGACTGGTCTGGGTGAGCACGACATCATTGCCCGTGCCGCCGCGGTAGCTGATCTTGAACTGCGCGCCATTGTTCGCCACTGCGGTGGCTCCTTCCGGCAGGCCGGCAAAGGTGCCGGTCACCGCGTCGGAGCCGTCATTGTTGATGAGGATCAACTGCGAGTTCGTCACGCCGGCCACGGGCATGACCAGTTGCAGGTTCGCGTTGCCCAGGCTGACCGTGCCGGTAACGTTCAACTGGCTATAGCCGCTGCCGGCAGTCGTGCCGTTGATGCGGGCGACAAAAATGTCGTTGGTGTTCAAGGCCACGCCGCCGCTGCCAATGTTGAGGATGCCAGGACCGTTGACGCCCGGTGCCAAGGTTCCCTGGCTAAACCCAATCGGCCCGACGGTGCCGGTGCCGCCCAACCACCCGCCATTGACGAATGAAACGATGGCGGATGGCATCGCACCGTTGATATAAAGCTGGCCCGCCTCGCATTGCACTATGCCTGGAAACGAACCGGAACCGGTCAAGGTGAGCGCGCCCGTGCCGAATTTCAGCACATAACCACCGACACCGCCATTAATGGAACCGCCAAATGTGGTCGAAGTGTTGTCATAGCCACAGTCGAGAGCTTGGTTGCCTAGTTGGATGTTTCCCGAGCCGGTCAACGAACCGACCGAGGTGACGTAACTATAGTTGGCGCTGACATCCAAGAAACCGGAACTGCTGATGTTGACAACGTTGTTTGAGGAAAGCTGGCCACCCAGCACGGTGCGCACGATGTCACCGTAGGCGCCATCCAGACCGAGGCCGATGGTCAGTGGGCCCGGAATGGCCGGGCCGTTGGTTTTGCTCAAGGTCAGCTGCCCTTGTTGCAGCACAGTGGTCCCGGCATAGTTGTTCGCCTGGGAGCCATCGAGCAACAGATTGCCGCCGCCCATCTCGGTCAAACCACCCGGCCCGGTGAGGTTGCCGCTCAGCTCAAGCTGGCTGGCGGGATAGCTGCCATTGGTGATAACGCCAACCAGAACATTGGACGATAAGGTCACCGTGCCGGCCCAAGAATTGGTGCCAAAGCTCTTGAGCGCACCCAAGCCATCCGGGCCGGAACCCGCCAAAACCAGTGGCGTCGCGCCGATGGCGACGTTGGGATAGAGGTCCAGTTCGCCATTGTTGGAAACCACCACGGCGCTGTTGGTCGCAAACGCTCCGCTGACCATCGCGCCGACTTTTCCAGCGCTGATCAGCGTGCCGCCGGCACAATTGTTTGGGCCGTAGAAATCCAGTTCGCCCGGGCCGGTTTTGATGAGGCCGGCATTGTTGCCGCCGTCGTTGAGTTTGCCGGAAAACTGGAAGAAGGCATTGGTGGCCACATTGAAATTGCGGTTGGTACCGGCGAGATTGACGGTGGAGGAGGTAATTGCCGGCTGGTGGAAAAGCCCGAACGCCTGCGCGGCGAGATCGCCGTTCAGCACCAAGTTGCCGTTTGCCACGGAACCGCCATTCAAAACCAGACTGGCGACCGTTTGAATTTGGTTGCTCAGGATATTCAGTTCCCCGCCGGGGTTGATGACCAGCGGATACGCGGAGGTGATGGGCTGCGAAGTTTGAATCTGGACTTGTGCCGGGGAAACACCCCCATTGGTGCCAATCACCAGCGGACCGTTTAACAAGGTTAAGCCTGGATAGGGAGCATTGGGTCGGGAGCCCAGCACGAGCGTGCCTTGGTCCACATAGGTGGTGCCGGAAATGCTATTGCTGGTCGAAAGACCGATTAACGCCAACTGCCCGGGCCCACTCTTGTGAAGATTGGCGACGCCTTGCAGGGGAATTCCGCTAAAAGTCAGCGTATCTGCGGCGTTCATCACGACGATTGCGGAATCACTGCCCAAGTATGCCCCGTCAAAACTGGCCGTGCCTCCGGCCAGATTTTGCACGACCACGGCTCCACCGGCGCCATTGGTGCCATAACCATTAAGTACCAATGGGACGAGGGAAGCAAAAGGATTGGCGACGATAACCTCTGCGCCGTTGGAAATGATCGTCAGGTTGTTAAAGGAGCTGTCGAAATGGCCAAACGGCGAGTTGCCGCCGGCCACCACCGCGCCTTGTTGGATGAAAGTATTGGCAAGAAAAGAGTTGTTGGTTCCCAGCAACGCCAAAGTCCCGAGTCCGGTCTTTAACAGGGTATTGGTGAAATATGTGCCATTGGTTCCATTAATGGTTTGGGTGATGCGCGCATAAATGTTCAGATTGCCTGAAGCTACGTTGATGATTGACGGGGGATTTGTTCCTCCCTGAACCAGCGTGTCAATGGCAAATGACCCGGCATAGGGCGCCTGATTGCTGATAACGCATGGCAAGCCGGACGGGGGGGCATAGCTGGTCAGGGATTGCACCGTCAGACTGCCGTAGTTGGAATTCGTCGCGCCCAAGAACACCACTCCGCCGGTCATGGTCAATGAGGAAATCCCCGTCTCTGGAACGCCAAAATTTTTCAACGTGCCGGAGGGCAGAATGGTCACCGGAACCGCGCCGTTCGTCGTGTTAAAGGTGGTCCCAAACTCTACGGCCAGATATTGCGAGTCAAATGCAGAACCGAACGCATAAACTTCATCCACTTCGGCCGGTACCAGGGTGTTCGTCGTGCCAATGACCAACGGACCGTTGATAACCGGATTGCCGAAAGCTGCGGAGCCTCCAAGTCCCCCCAAAAAGGACCAACTGCTTAACTCAACCAGACCCGCTTGGACGGTGCAGGTGCCGGTCAAGTCTCCTTCGTAATTGCCAGAGCCATCAAACAGAAGCTCGCCCGTGCCCTGATACGTCCAACCGCCCGAGCCGTTCATCGTGCCCAATATTTCCGTGCTGGTTCCGACGCCATTGGTGATGGTGACCGTTCCGTTCATTTGCAGGTTCAGCGAATAATCGAACACGGCACTGCTGGCCTGACATTGAAGATTGGCCAACGACGTGCCAAATATGGACACCGGGTTGCCGGGAAAGTTCAACGTCGTGCCATTGCCCTGCCCGTAGAAGGTGTAATTGTCCGCAACCACCAGAGAATCCACGGACAGCGGCAGCACGGTGCCAAACAGCGGCAGCCCGATGTCGTTGGTGGTGTTTAGCCGGCCGGTGCCGGCCTGAAACACCAGAATGACCGGGGCGGATTCCAGCACGGACGGCCCGCTGCCGCCCGACCAGTTATTGGTGTTGCTCCACAGGCCGCTGGCCGCGCCCGTCCAGTAATGAAAGTTGGCGTGGACGCTGGGCGCGCTGGCCAGCACGAGCCAGCTCAACAGGATTCGCATTTGCACTTTTTTCATGGCTCATCCCTTTCGATTTTACGGCGAGCATGACGCGGCTTTGGAATTCCGTCCATACGCCGGTCGGCGTATGGCGCGGGGTTACCATTTGCTGTTCACTATTGATGCGATTACGATTTTCCGATGTCCCCGCCCAAACCAATTGCCGACCGCCAACCGCGCCACCTGACGGCCGCGTGGCTGGTGTTGCTCGCCTCGCTGGCCCCGACGGTTTACGTCTGGTGGTGGATCCGGCGGCACCTGGCGGAGCATAATGAACAAACCCTGGTGGCCTGGCTGGTCCTGGGCGGCGGCCTCGGCCTTAGCGCACTGCTGTTTGGTCTGGTGCGGGTGCAGAGCCGGCGGCAACGCGAGGTGGAGTTGGCCAACGCGGCCCTGCGGCGGCGGGATGCGGAATTCGTTGCCCTCACTGCCGATCTGGAACGCCGTATTGCCGAACGCACCGCGCAATTGAGCGCGGCCAATGCCGACCTGATCCGCTTCAAGGCGGTCATCGAGGCCGCGAGCGACCTGGTGGCGATGGCCACCTTGGAAGGCAGCGCCATCTACATTAACCAGGCCGGCCTTCGGCTGCTTAAGTTTCCACCCGGCACCGACGGCAGCGGCCTCACTTTCGAGGAGGTTTACCCGGCCGACGTGAACCAATTTTTCCGCGAGGTGGCCATCCCGCAGGCGATGCGCGATGGTATGTGGACGGGTGAAATCCGGATGCTGGCGCATACGGGCGAGGAGATTCCCGTGGCTTTCGTCGGACTGGTCATCAAATCCACGGAGGGCGTGCCGCTCCACCTCGCGTGCATTGCGCACGACATCACCGCGCGGAAAGAATCCGAACGAAAACTCCAGTCCGCGCTGTCCGAATTGACGGTGGCCAACCGGGATTTGCAACGCTTCAAGGCGCTCACCGAGGCCACCACGGATTTCGTCAACATCGCCGACCTCAACGGGCGCATGTTGTTTCTGAATCGTGGCGCGCGGCGCATGGCGGGCCTGGGCCTGGACGAGGATGCCACGAATTATTACATCAAAGACTTCGCGCCGCCGTGGGTCATGGAGGTGTTCGAACGCGAAGGCTTTCCCACGGCGTTTCGGGAGGGCAGTTGGTCCGGCGAAGTCGCCCTGCTGCATCGTGACGGCCACGAAATCCCCATTTCCCTGGTCGGCCTGATCGTTCGCTCCCCCACCGGCGAGCCGAAATTCATGGCCTGTGTCGCCCGCGACATCTCCCAGCAGCGCCGCCTGACGGAGCAGTTGGAAAAAGCCCTGGCGCAGGAGCGCGAGTTGAACCTGCTGAAAAGCAATTTCATCTCGATGGTGTCGCACGAGATTCGCACGCCGCTGGCGCTCATTTTAAGCTCGTCGGAAATCCTCTCCCGTTATCGCGACCGCTTGCCGCTGGAAAAACAGCAGCGCCATTTGGAAACCATTGACGAGGCCGTGCATCGCATGGCGGCCTTGGTGGAAGACGTGCTGATGTTCAGCCGCGCCGAGGCCGGGCGGCTGGAATTCAAACCCGCGCCGCTGGAGTTGAACCGCTTTTGCAAACAGCTCTCCGATGAGTTGGCTTCCGCCATGAACCGGCGCTGCCCAGTCCACCTGGCCCTGCCGGCCGCCGCCACGCCGGTGCGGGTGGACGAAGCGCTCCTCCGCCACATCCTGACCAACCTGCTCACCAATGCCGTGAAGTATTCCGCGCCCGGCGAAGCCGTCTGGCTCGAAGTGCGGCACGAGCACCATCAAGTGTTGCTCCGCGTCCAAGACCACGGTATCGGCATTCCCGACGCCGACCTGAAACGGGTCTTTACGCCCTTTTACCGCAGCCCCAACGCGGCGCACATCCCCGGCACGGGCCTGGGGCTGTTGATCGTCCAGCGCTGTGTCGAACGGCACGGCGGCCAGATGCAAATCGAGAGCCGCGAAGGCGTGGGCACCACCGTCAACGTGCAACTGCCGGTCTATGTGCCCGGCCAGACCGAACAATTCGCCAAGCCGCCAACCCCGGAAATTCCCCATGACAAAAATCCTGATCATTGAAGACGAGCCGGCCATGCGGGCCAATCTTGCCGAGGTGCTCGAATTGGAAGGCTTTCAACCGCTCACCGCCGCCAACGGCCGCGAAGGTGTGGCGGCGGCCCGCCGCGAGCTGCCCGATTTGATCTTGTGCGACGTGATCATGCCGGAACTCAACGGACACGGAGTCCTGGCCGCGTTGCGGGACCAGCCGCAGACCGCGCGCATTCCGTTTGTCTTTCTCACCGCCAGAGGCGAACGCGGCGACGTGCGCGCCGGCATGGACCTCGGCGCCGACGATTACCTCATCAAACCGGTGCCGTTGGAAGAACTCCTCGGCGCCATCCGCGCCCGGCTCGAACACGCCCGGCGGCACCACGCCGAATTCAAGGTGACCTTCAAATCCCCCAAGCCGCTGGAATCGCTCGGCCTGACCCCGCGCGAAGCGGAAATCTTATTCTGGATGGCGCAAGGCAAAACCAACGCGGAGCTCGGAGTCATTCTCGACATCAGCCCCGCCACCGCCAAGAAACACCTGGAAAACATCTACGAGAAACTCTCCGTGGAAGGGCGCAATGGGGCAACCCTGCGGACGCTGGAAGTGTTGTCTGAAAATAATCCCCGGTGACGACCGGGGGATGCCATGGATTTTCCCACCTAAAACAAGGGCGAAGCCCATGGGTGAAGGCCCCTGACCGGCTCATTGCAAAGCGGCGTTTCATGGATCCGCAGACGGCGGTCTTATGGGCGCTTCCGGCACCTTTCAGCTTTTGGCCTCCACCCCGGTCGGCACGTCAGCGCGAAAAAGGTTTTGACGGCGGCGGGCGGCGTGCTATGGTTATTTCGCTGTTTGGCGAAATGACAATATGAAAGCCTTCATGAACCTCACCAAGGCGCTGGCCGATCCGGGCCGCGTCCGCATCCTGTTGGCGCTCCGCCGGGGTGAGCTCTGCGTCTGCCAGATCACCGAGCTGTTTGGCTTCGCCCCGTCCACCATTTCCAAACACCTGTCCATCCTGCATCAGGCCGGACTGGTTCATTCGCGCAAATCCGAACGCTGGGTTTTTTACCGGCTGGCCGGCGCGTCCGCTGCGGTCGAAGTCCGCGAAGCGCTGGTCTGGGTTCACCGGTCGCTGGCCAAAACGGCCGAAGCCAGGGCCGACGCGCAAAAGCTCAAACAGATTTTGAAGACCGACCCGGCGGAACTGTGCCGCCGGCAATGCCGATGAGAAAATTATCCGCGGAATTCATCGGCGCCTTCGCGCTCGTTTTCGCCGGCACCGGCGCCATCGTCGTTAACGAAACCAGCGGCGGGGTCGTTACGCACCTCGGCATCGCCCTGACCTTTGGGCTGGTCGTATTGGCGATGATTTACACGCTGGGCGATGTCAGCGGCGCCCACCTCAATCCCGCCGTCACCCTCGGCTTTTGGGCGGCGCGACGTTTCGCCGGCCGGGAAATTCCCGGCTACCTGACGGCGCAGCTTTCCGGGGCACTGCTGGCGAGCTTGATCCTCAGATTCCTTTTCCCGGCCAACATCAACCTGGGCGCAACGCATCCCGCTGGTTCGGCGATGCAGAGTTTTGTTTTGGAAGTCATCCTGACCTTCCTGCTCATGTTTGTCATCTTGAACGTCTCGACGGGGGCGAAGGAAAAAGGCATCACCGCCGGCATCGCCGTGGGCGCGGCGATCGCGCTCGAAGCGCTGTTCGCCGGACCGATTTGCGGCGCCTCCATGAATCCAGCCCGTTCGCTGGCGCCAGCACTGGTCTCGGGACGCCTTTCCGACCTCTGGATCTATTTGCTCGCGCCAATACTGGGCGCGCTGGTGGCCGTGGCCGGCTGCCTTTGCACTCGCGAAAACTGCTGCGGTTCCAACCACCAAAACCACCCCAATGAAATCTGACCACAAACCCACCGTCCTCATCCTCTGCACCGGCAACTCGTGCCGCAGCCATCTGGCCGAAGGCATCTTGCGCGCTGCGGCGGGTGATTTTCTCAACGTGCAAAGCGCCGGCTCCCAACCGGCGGGTTATGTGCATCCGCTCGGCATCCAGGTGATGAAGGAAATCGGGATTGATATTTCCGGCCATCATTCCAAGTCCATGAACGAGTTCCTGAACCAACCCGTGGAAACCGTGATCACCGTCTGCGGCAACGCGGATCAGGCGTGTCCGATGTATCCGGGCCAGTTGAACCGCCACCACTGGGGCTTCTTTGACCCGGCTCACGCCGCTGGCACGGAGGAAGAAAAGCTGGCGTTATTCCGGCAAGTGCGGGACCAGATTAAATTGGTATTTGAGGCTTACGCCGATGGCCGCCGCGACCAAGCGAAGGCCAAAGCATGAAAATGACCCCGCAGACCCTGCAAGTGTTCGACCCGGCCATGTGCTGCTCCACCGGCGTATGCGGGCCGGATGTGGACACCAAGCTGGTGCAATTCGCCGCTGACCTGGACTGGCTTAAATCCCAAGGTGTGATTATCCAGCGTCACAACCTGTCCCAAAACCCGGCCGCTTTTGTCGCAAACAGCTCGGTCCAAACCGCACTGACGGAAAAAGGTGAAGCCGCCTTGCCGGTGATTTTGGCGAACGGCAAGATGGTTGCAACGGGCCATTATCCCGACCGGGTGGAACTGGCTGGCTGGCTCAAACTGAAGGCTACGGACGTTTCCGCCGCCGATAAATCGAGCTGCGGTTGCGGCGGCTCCTGCTAAATTCAATGGGTCTGGCCGCAGAATCTTCGCTGGCCGCGTTTCTAGAAGCGCCGACCCGCTTCCTGTTCTTCACCGGCAAGGGCGGCGTGGGCAAGACTTCGCTGGCCTGTGCCTCGGCCATTGCACTGGCCGATGGCGGCCGGCGCGTGCTGCTGGTCAGCACCGACCCGGCCTCAAATCTGGACGAGGTGCTGGGTGTTCGCCTGACCTCAACCGCCACCGGGATTCCAGACGTGCCGCGGTTGGCCGCGTTGAACATTGACCCGGCGGCAGCAGCGGCTACCTATCGGGAAAAACTCGTTGGCCCCTATCGCGGCAAATTGCCCGAAGCCATCGTGCGGAGCATGGAAGAACAACTTTCCGGCGCCTGCACGATGGAGATCGCCGCGTTCGATGAATTTTCCAAACTGCTCGGAGAACCGGCGGCGACCCTCGGTTACGACCAGGTGATTTTCGACACCGCGCCAACCGGCCACACTCTGCGGTTGCTGTCCCTGCCCGGCGCGTGGACCGGATTCCTGGCCGGCAGCACCACGGGCAATTCCTGTCTGGGCCCGCTCGCCGGATTGGAACAGCAACGGGCAATCTATGAAAACGCCGTCGGGGCGCTGGCGGATGGCCAACGCACGACCCTCGTGTTGGTGAGCCGGGCCCAACGGGCGGCACTGGCCGAGGCGGAACGCACCAGCGGTGAGCTTGCGGCGATCGGCGTGCGGAATCAGCGGCTCATCCTGAATGGCTTGTTTCAAGCCGCCGATTCCGACCCGGTGGCGCTCGCGCTCCAACAGCGTGGCACGGAGGCGCTGGCGGCCGCGGAACCATTTCTGACGCGGATGCGCTTAACGAAAGTGCCGCTGCGGGCTCACAATCTGGTGGGCATCCCCGCGCTGCGCGCGTTGGTGACTTTGGGCGCGGTTCAGGCAGATAACGGAGCGAAAGTGGCCAGCCCGGTCCTGCCGGCGACGGAAACTCTGACTCAATTGGTGGCAGCCCTTGCCAAAGCGGGTCGGGGTGTGATCATGACGATGGGCAAAGGCGGCGTTGGCAAAACCACCTTGGCCGCCGCCATCGCCACGGAACTGGCGCGGCGGGGATGCCCGGTGCATTTGAGCACCACGGATCCCGCCGCTCATGTTGCGGCGGCCGCCGGGCAACGCGCCGGGTTGCACATCAGCCGGATTGACCCGCAAGCCGAGACGCGGAGCTACGTCGAGCAGGTCATGGCGACCGCGGGCAAGAGTCTCGATGCCAAGGGCCGTGCGCTATTGGAAGAAGATTTGCGTTCACCGTGTACGGAAGAAATCGCCGTGTTCCGGGCATTCGCCCGCACGGTGGCCCAGGGCCAAGACGGGTTCGTGGTGCTCGACACCGCCCCCACCGGCCATACGCTGCTTCTGCTCGACGCCACCGAGTCTTATCACCGGGAGATTGCGCGCAAGGCCAGCGACCTGCCGGAGGAGGTGCTGAAACTCCTCCCCCGACTGCGGGACGGCGATTTTACCCGCGTGGTGGTGGTAACCTTGCCGGAAGCCACGCCGGTTCACGAAGCGGCCATGCTGCAAGCCGACTTGCGCCGGGCGCACATCGAACCGTTCGCGTGGGTCATCAACCAGAGCTTTGCGCAAAGTGGTTCGCGCGATCCGCTGCTCGTGGCGCGCGGACGCGGCGAAGCGCCATTTATTCGCGAAGTGGTCGAGCAACATTCCCACCGCACGGCGCTCGTGCCGTGGGTAGCGGAAGAACCGGCCGGCCCGGAACGCTTGCAACAGTTGTTTCAACCTTGACCAAACTTAACCCGAGGGAAGTTTGACCGCAAATCGCGTGACATTGTCCTCACTTGCTTCGAGGCTTAAATCTCCACCGTGGGCTCGGATGATTTCGCGCGCCAGGCTCAAACCCAGGCCGGTTCCCGCGACTCGTCCGCTGCGGGCAGGGTCAGCCCGGTAAAAGCGCTCAAAGATGCGGTCTTGGTCAGCGAGTGGAATCGGCGCGCCGGTGTTGGCCACGCGAATCAACACTTGCCCACCTTCCGCCAGCAACTCGAAGCGAATCAGCCCGCCGTCGCGATTGTATTTGACGGCATTGCCGGCGAGGTTTTGCAACGCCTGTTCCAGAAGATCCCGGTCGGCATTGACGTGGAGGCCAGGCGGAATCCGACTTTCGATCTTCAGCGTCGGGGCTTGGGCCTGGCAATCTTCCACAACATTGGCGAGCATCACACTTAAATCCACGGGCTGAAGTTGAAGCGGCAGCCGGCCCGCGTCTGCGAGTGAGAGCAACAACAGCTTTTGAACAATCGCTTTGAGCCGGCTGATTTCATCCAGCAGGCTGCTGTAAACTTCCTGTTGGGGCGAACCGGGAGGTGCGTTTTCCAATGCCTGCTCCAATTCCACTTGCAATCGGGCCAAGGGCGTTTTCAGTTCGTGCGAAGCATCGGCGCTAAAGCGGGTGGCCTGCTGGAAACTGGTCTCCAAACGTCCCAGCATCTCGTTGAAGACCGTGGCGAGCCGGTTGAATTCCGCCTCGTGAGCCGTGGCTGGAATTCGTTGGTCCAAACCTCTTGCCGTGACCCGCTCAGCCGCTTGCGTGAGCATCGTCACCGGCCGTAAAGCGCGCCGGGCCACGATCCACGCGCTGCCGGCCACGAGCAGCAAAACAACCGCCAAGGCGACCAGATACGTGTTGCGCAAAGTCGCCATGCGATCCTTGAATTCACCCATGTCCGCGGCCAAGACCAGCGTTACATACGGGTTGCCCATCAGGGCGATGCGCCAGGTTTTGCCGCCGGCAGCGCGGGTGAAAAATACAGGGGATTTCAGCGGCAGCGCGGGATTTTGCGGTGAAATTTGCTCGCCCCGGCGGGGTGGCGGCGGCGGGGGCTGGCCCGGCTTGGGCGCATTCGGGCCTTCATATTTTTCCGGTTCACGAAACGACTCCGCGTCAAGTCCAGCAGGCCAATCGGGGGATTGATAGACCACCTTGTCGTAGTTTTTGACCCAGAGGATGAAGCCGGCGGAATCCCGGTTGCCCGCCACGAACTTCAGCGCCGCCTCCAAGCGCGTCCAATGTTCGCCGCCTTGCACGCGGTCCAAATTGGCCTGCCCGAGATTGCGCATCTCCCGGTCCAGCTGGTCCAGATTGAACTGATAGGAAATCCGCCAAAGCCCGAAACCCGAAGCCATCAAGAGCAGGCCGGTGATCAGGCCGGAGAGCAGCGCGATTTTCAGCCGGAACGAATTCAAGTTCATTTTCGCGGGGGCGCCTCGGGGATGCGGTAGCCGACGCTGCGCACGGTTTCGATGACCGGATCGCCGCCGGCGTGGCTCAATTTCTTGCGCACATGCTGCACGTAAACATCCACCAGATTCGTGCCCGGGTCGAAATGATAATTCCAAACGTGCTCGCAGATCTGAGCGCGCGTAAAAATCCGGCCCGGGGCACGCAGCAGGTAAGTCAGCAGGGCAAACTCGCGCGCGGTCAGCTCCACCGGCTGATCCCCGAATTTCACCTCGCGGGTGAGCAGGTTTACCGTCAGGTCGCCGCACTGCAACAGGTTATTTTGCTGCCCGGACGCGCGGCGGATGAGGGCGTGCAGCCGGGCCACCAGCTCCTCGATGTAAAACGGTTTCACCAGATAATCGTCCGCGCCGGTGTTCAGACCGTCGAGCCGCTCATTGAGCGCGCTGCGGGCGGTGCAAAGAATGACCGGCACGTTGGCACGCCGGTCGCGCAGATTCCGGAGGATGCTCAACCCGTCCCGGCCCGGCAGCATGATGTCCAGGACCACCGCGTCGTAGCTGCGGGTGGTGGCCAGCGCGAAGCCCTCGTCGCCGTCGGCGCAGAAATCCACGACAAAACCCTGCGCTTCGAGTCCCTTGCACAGAAACCCGCCGAGCTTTTTGTCGTCTTCCACCACGAGAATTTTCACGTCTTCCAGCCTACCGCCGCCTCGCTTGGCCGTCGAAGGGAATTTCATTAAAGAATTTTAACGAAATTATTGGCGGTGGCTTAATCTCTTTCGGACAGGTTGGGCGCGGAATGAACGTCATTGCACCGCGTACCCGCCGCCGGCCGATTTTCCCGTTGGTTCTGGCGGCTTGTGGCGTGGCCGTGGGCCCAACCGCCGCCGGGGCGCCGGCCATTTTCGGCGTTACCAACACGGCGGCCATTGAGGATAATCCGGTGTGGGTCACCGCCGGGATCACGGATACGGTAAGCCTGGCTTCAGTGACACTGGCTTACACGACCGGCTCCATGACCGGTTCAAACACCACCGTCTTCATGGAAACCATGGCCACCAATGCCGCCAACATCAGTGCTTGGACCGGAACCGGGTGCGACAACCTCTGGACCGTGAGCTACAGCGGCAGCAATCCGTTTTCCCAAGTCACCAATGCAAACTACGGCGGCAATCCCTGTGTCCTGCAATTTGCCCGGGGCACCACCAATCTCGCCGACAGTACGATCACGACGGTCAACAGCATCAACACCACCGGCAATTCGGGCTATATCGAGTTCTATCTCAAAACCGCGAATTTGATCACCAACACCGGCTGGGCCATGCAGCTCAATACCGGGTCCGGATTCGTCACCCGCATGAGCGACCTGACGGGATCAGTCCACACGTGGCAGCTTTATCATTACGACCTGCAAGCGTCCGAACTGGTCTCCAATCTGCTGCTGCGCTATGAGTTCGCTGGCGGCGGAAACACCAACAAGATTTTCCTCGACGATATTTCCGTGGTGGTGACCTCCAGCGGCGGCAGCTGGACGAACGTGGCGATGTTCGATGACGGTCGGCATAACGACGGGGATCCGGATGACGGCGTTTACGGGGGGCAAATCCCGCCCTTTCCCGCGGGCACAACGGTCAATTATTTTCTCAACGCCACCAGCGTTGCCGACGGATCGGCCACGAATCCCGCGACCGCGCCAAGTTTCACTTACAGTTACACGGTTCAGCCCGCCGTAAGCTACGATCTGATGCTGGGGCGACCGACGGACACTTCAGTCGCCGTGAGTGTGCTCGCGAATCAAAACCTGCTGGTTTATTTTCAATACGGGCCGCAATCGGGCAATTACAACTCCCAAACCGCCACGAGCGTCATCACCAACGGCGTGCCGACGGCACTGACGATGGACGAACTCCAAAGCAATCAGCGGTATTATTATCGGATGGGTTATTCGACCAACAATGGCGCTTCGTTCAACGCGGGCACCGAACACACCTTTGTCACGCAGCGGGCGCGCGGCAGCACTTTCACGTTCGACATTGACGCGGATCCCCACTATGCCGATTACGGTCTGGGCGACGGCGGCGGCACGGTGGATGCGATTTGGAAGCAGACGTACACGAACATCCTGGCGGATCAGCCGGATTTCTTGGTGGATCTGGGCGATACGTTCATGGAGGAGAAGCTCTACACCTACTATGGTGTCACCAATGCCCTCACGCCGGCCTTCATCACCAATGACAGCGCCACGGTCCGGCAGGAGTTCTTCAGCATCATCGGCCATTCCGTGCCGCTGTTTCTCGTGAACGGCAATCACGACCCGGAGTTGGGCTGGTGGCTGGACACCAACAACCCCAACGCCAACCCGCCGGTCTGGGCGGCCGGCGCGCGCGAGCAGTACTTTGCCTGCCCGATCCCCGGTGGGTTTTATTCGGGCGCAACCAATGTGGATTATTACCAACAGCGACCCCGCGACGGGTACTATGCGTTTGAGTGGGGGGACGCGTTATTCGTGATGCTCGACCCCTTTTGGTTTAGCGATCAAGGTGTGACGAAATCGAGCGACCCGTGGGCGTGGACGCTGGGAACCAATCAATACTACTGGCTCAAGTCCACACTGGAAACGAGCACGGCCAAGTACAAATTCGTCTTCGCCCATCATCTCATCGGCGGCAGTTGGGACACCCAGGCGCGCGGCGGTCTTGAATTTTCACCATATTTCGAATGGGGCGGCCTGAACACCAACGGCAGTTCGGGTTTCGCGGCCCACCGTCCGGGCTGGCCCATGCCCATTCGCGACTTATTGCTGACCAACCATGCGCAGGTGTTCTTTCACGGCCACGACCACCTGTATTGCAAGCAGGACTATTACTTGAGTGGCGATTCCAACGGGACCCCGGATTTGATCTACCAAGAAGTCCCGCAGCCCAGCCACTACCCTTATGACTCGTACAGCTATGCCATCGGCACCAACTTCGATTACAACTATCAAAGCGGCGTTTTCTACGGCAGTTCCGGGCATCTGCGCGTAACCGTGTCGCCGGTTAATGTGACCGTGGAATATGTCCGGTCCTACCAACCGGCTTATCCGCCCACGACGCCAGGGCCCGGCATCACCAATCAGATGGTGAGCTACCGCTATACTGTTCCTGCCAATGGATGGCTCAATGCCGCCATCGCCACCAACAACCTGGTTTTGCATTGGTCGGGGCAGTCCAGTCTGAGCTATTTTGTCCAGTGGTCATCCGATCTGATGTCGTGGAGCAATGTACCCGTTGGCCAAACCAACACCTGGACCGACCCCAATCCGATTTTAGCCACGCCAAAAAGATTTTACCGGCTCATGTGGTGAACGCCACTGCTGATTTCTTCAACACACACACAACAAGAAACACCCGACTATGAAAGAAAACAACCTCTACCAAGAAATATTCCGACTGGCCGTCCGGCTCACCGGATTGTTTTTCCTCTGCATCGGCCTGAAAGATCTGGTCGTGCAAACCTTTCTGATACTGGCCCAGGCTCGGGGCACACCGTTGCTCAACATCGTCAGTAATTTCCTGCCGGTTGGCTTCACCTTGACTGTGGCTTTCTGGCTGCTGCGCGGCAATTGGTTGATTCGCCTGGCCTATCCGGAGGCGGGCCAAATCCGTCAGCCGACGTTGCCAACAGTTCACGCAACTCAAACTGAAGCGACAAGCGCTGCCGCCCCCAAATTGTCTGAGATGGAGATTGCCGAACAGAAGCTGGCCGCGTTGGTGGCAAAGAAGGAAGGCCTGCCGGTCTAATCGCCATGAAATCGCCGCCCCGTTCATGCGGTACAGTGAGAGTTCAGTTCACTGATGTCAGGGTGATCCGCTAAAGGCGGTTCGCTCCCGTTCCACCTTGCGCGCGGCGGCATCAGCTGGACCGTTCTCCCCGGTTTGACGCAGGGCCGCCGCAAGCTGGGAATAGGCCAAAGCGAGCATTTCGTGCAATGCGTCTAGTTCCGGCCGCCGGTTCCGTTCGACCAAGAGCGCAGAAATGGTCCCGTCCAGTTCGGTGCGTGCCTCGCCTGGCCGGTTGAGTCGGGTCAGCGCATCAGCCAGGGCGATGTGGAAAGTGGCCATCCAAAGGCCATAATACGGTGCGTCCGGAAGCGCCTGCACCAAGGGCGATTGAATGGCGATGGCTTCGCGAAAGCCCTGTTCGGCATCCTCCCAATGTTCCAGTTGGCCGTAGAAGGAACCCAGTTTGTGGTGAATGCGCGCCTCAGCGGCGCGAAAATCCGGGACGTCCGGATGATCGAAGACCAGTTTATCAAGCAGGGCCAGCGCCTTTTTATAGTGCTGCTCAACAGTGTCTGCAACTTCAGGAGGAATGGGCGGCTCTGGAATGGGCCTCTGCGCGTACGCCTCGCTAAGGTCAAAAGCGTAATCGGGTACGCTTGGAAAGGCTTCGACCAGCTTTTGGAGAATCGCAATTGCCCGTTCGTCTCCGCCTTGGGTTTCGGAATCAGGATCATCGGCTACCGTCGCTCCTTCCAGATAACACAGGGCGAGCAGATGTTGGCATTCCGGATTTTCAGGCGGGGCTGCCGACAAGTCGTTAAGCAGGGTCACGGCTTTGGTCAGGTTGTCCTGCCGCTCACTGGTAATCGGCTCGGGCGCATCCCTTTGGCGCGGACCGGTGCTTGGCAATGGCCGTTGGCGTAAGCCAAGCGAGAAATAGGTGCGAGCCAACTCGAAACGAATGGCCGGCGGAGCGGCAGATCGTGCCGCCTCGGATTGCAGCAATTCCAGCGCGGCCAGGTGGGATTGACGGGCTTCCGCCGTTTGTCGTTGCGACGTGAATAGCCGGCCCAGTTCATTATCTGTCTGCGCCATTTGCAAGGTCAGGCTTGAATTGGTGGGGGCACGGGAACTCAATTCCCGAAAAAGCGCGATGGCTCGCTGATACGACTTAACCGCCGCTGCCGTCTGGCCAAGCTGTTGCTGAATCGCTCCCACGCGACGGTTGGCTTCGGCGGTTCTTAACTGCAGCTTATCCCCGTTCCCGGTCTGTTGTGCCAGCCGGTCGTAAAACGGCAGCATGTCTTGCAGGAGTGCGGCGGTTGCTTTCGACAGGAACGGCACGCTCGGCACGTCCATAAGTTCACCCCGCAAGCCTTCAATCGCAGGTTGCGCCCGCACCAACATGTGGGTCGGATCGAGCCGATCAAAAGTGCGATCGAGGGCTTCAACGGCCAGGCTGGCGTTCGCCTCGGCCTTGGCTCGCTCCACCGCTTCTCCACGTAACGCCGATTTTGTGCGGACATAACCGATGGAGGCAACCATGGCAACCAGCACCAGCAAGAACAGAATTGCTCCCGCCAGACCTGCCAATGCCTGGTTGCGGCGGCACCACCGGCCCAAATGTTCCACGGCGCTCACACGGCGGGCACGGATGGGGCGGTCTTCAAGAAAACGTCGCAAATCATCGGCCATTTCCGCGGCGGATGCGTAGCGTTCGCCGGCTTCATGGCTGATGGCTTTGAGGATAATCGTTTCCAGATCGCACGGAATTCCGGCGCGGGCGGCTCCCGGCGGCATGGGGCCACCGGCGACGATGCATTGCATCAACTTGCTCTGGACACTTTCTTCATACGCCGGGCGTAAGGCCAGCAATTCATACAGCGTCAGGCCCAGGCTGTAGATGTCGCTGCGCTGGTCGTTCTGGCCGCTAAATTGTTCCGGGGCCATGTAACGGAGCGTGCCGACGAGGCCTTGCGAGAGCGACAAATCGTCCGAGTGCGCCGCCTTGGCCAGACCAAAATCCGTCAGCCAGACCGTGCCTTGCTCCGCTAGCAGCAGGTTGGCGGGTTTGATGTCGCGGTGCAGCACGCCCTGGCTGTGCGCATAGCTCAAAGCCTCCGCCGCCTGCCAGCCAATGCGGGCGACTTTTTGCCAATAGGTCGAAAGCAAGCGCCGGTTTTCAAATCCTTCTGCACCGAGCAATTGACGGACCACCGCCGTCAAACTGTTTGGTGCTGGCGAACCGCTGGCCGGCGCAGATTCATTGCCGTCCGGGAGTTGTACCGCTTTCGCCAATTGCGGCACGACGGTGTCCAAGCCGACGCCTTCGATGAACTGCATCACGTAGTAATGAAATCCATCCTGTTCGCCGACTCCGAAGACTTCGACGATGTTTGTATGGTGAAGATTGGCGGCGATCTGGGCTTCGCGCTGAAATCGTTTCAGATGTTTCTCGTCGAGGAGCGCCTGTCGGGGCAGCACTTTGACCGCCACGCGGCGCTTCAGGGATTCCTGCTCCGCCTCAAAAACCACGCCCATGCCGCCGCGACCGATTTCACGGATGATTCGGAAATCCTCCAGCCGCGACAACTGCGCCGCGCCCAGCGTGGCGCGTCCGCCGCTGGTTTGTTCCTGCCGCGCCTTTAACCGTTCAGTGACGGCAATGGTCGGAAACAGTTCACGGATTTCCGCCGCCAGTTCCGGGCGCTGCGCTGCGTATTCTTCTACGGATGGACGCTGGCCTTGCCGCAGCCGTTCCATGAACTCAGCGGCCAGCATTTCCAGCGGATCGCGTTCGGAATGGTCGGAACGCGCCATGCTACTTCTCTCCGGTCAGTTCCGGCACTTGCGCCAAAATTCCCTTGAGCCGGCGCAACGCACGGATGTAGCGGATGCTCGCGGCCTTTTGCTCGATGCCCAGCGTCTCGGCAACTTCGCTGTTGGACAATTCCTCAAAATGCCGCAGCGCGAGCACTTCGCGGTCGAGGGCATCCATTTGCTCAATCGCATTTTTGACCAAGCCGAACACGTCGGCCCGCGCCGCCGCGCCGCTGGGCGAAGTGAAAGCACCGACCAATTGAATCGCCACGGAGGCCGAGGTCGCCTGCGAGTAAGCCCCGCCATCAATGCTGACCTCGCGGGCGGCATCGCGCTGCTGCGCGCCGAGATGCCGGCGGTACAGGTCAATGAGTGTTTGATTTACCATCATGCGCAACCAAATAAACGGCGAGGTGGCCGGGCTTTCCGCGTAATGCTTGAGCCGCTGGCTGGCGGCCAGGAACGCCTCTTGCAACACATCTTCCGGCGACAACCGTCCGCGCAGCGGCTCGGCCATCCGAAAATGAATCACCCGCCAGAGCCGCTCCCGCTCCTGGCTGAACAATTCGGCCAAGGCCTGCTGGTCACCGTCGCGAAGGCGGCGCTCAAGGTCTTCGGTTCCGACGCGCGAATCGCCGCTCATGCTGCTCGCCGACAAAGGTTGAAACGCATATTCGAGGCGATTTTCTACCGCATACTGCGGAAAAACAAGTTTTTCAATTCTGCGGTAGAAAGTCACCGCTGCTTCGCGTTCAGCCTCTTGATGAAAACAAGCCATCTCATTTTGAAGGTCGGATTCTTTCTGGCTGCCTTGGGCAGCTTCACGAGCCGCTCAAACGCCCAATTGCCACCGAGCTTTCCGTCGCTGGTAATCACCAGCAACGGGCCGGTGGCACCCGGTGATTTTATCGGCACATTTGGCGTGAAGCAGGCGGTGACCAATGCTTTCAACGTGGTGCTCGACAACTCCGGCTCCAACGCGATTTACTCCACAAACTCCAAGGCGTTGTGGCGCACGGTGACGCCTTCCGGTTTGATTGCCGAGAACAACACCAGTTGGCTGCTCCGCGATGAAACGTACGGCGTGGTGGCCACCTACCCCAGCGGCGACGGGCACGACTTCAAGCTCTTGCCGAACGGGGATGCCATTCTTCTGGAACACGAAAGCATCCCCACAAATCTGAGCCAGGTCGTGTCCGGCGGTAGACCGGATGCGGTGCTGGACAGCCTGGTTTTCGAGGAACTGGACGCCAACCAGCAGATCGTCTTCCG
>Ga0316217_10002432_pt1 | contig 22427 bp, 13 predicted proteins | sample 1anoAmetaG_FD_203633 | JGI IMG/M metagenome (GOLD analysis project Ga0316217, IMG submission 203633) | Freshwater microbial communities from Trout Bog Lake, Wisconsin, USA - 1anoA | ecosystem: Environmental > Aquatic > Freshwater > Lake > Hypolimnion/Profundal zone | place: USA: Wisconsin...
TCATCCTCACCCAACCACAGAACCAATGGAATTTAGTTATCAAAGGCATGCTCGATTTGCTTACGTGGCTTAGCCTTTTAGAGATACATCGTCTATATCAATCAACTCTTACCTCAGCTTTAATATTTCCATTCCAGAGTTAGGCCAAAATGGCCAATTTGGACTAAACTGAAACATTTCCGACAGTGCCTACAAGCAGTTAGCAAGCATTTTGCTTCACTTTTCCCTTGTACTTGGCTTACAAAATAGTGAAGAGTCGTTAAATACCAATAGAGCCTCCAACTGCAGGAATTTGATGTTGGCAAAACATGCCAATAAGATTATCGTATCTTCCTCCTCCAGAAATAGATCCCAATTCGGTGGTTTTATCAGTCAAAACTATTTCATAGATAACTCCAGTGTAGTAATCTAAGCCTCTAGCTAATGAAAGATCAAAGGAAACTTTTTTGACCCTCTTCATTGCAGTTAAATAGGTGAAGAGTTTCTGCATTTCCGTAAAAGTGTCTTTCAACTTATCAGCATATTTAACAAAGGCTTTGTTTTGGATGAGCTAATCTAGAAGGGCAAGTGGCTCTCCTTTATAACTTGTTAATTTGCCAATTATTTAGGTTTGCTATGGGGTTACTCCTTTTGTGATAAGCTAAGCCTGAACCTCTTGCCAGGTCTGCTTGTCTAGTTTGTCAACTGAGGAGCAGATAGATTTGAACATATGTTAAGGGCAGCCTGCCTAGCCTACAACTGCTTACAATATTTTTCTGTGGTTGACTTTGACCAAAAACTGATCTACTGATAAGGCTTCAAGAATCTATTGCATGACAGCTAGCACTTCGGCATCAGGAATCATGGGATCATATTTTCCTGCAATATCAAAATCACACTGGTAAAATTATCTGTATCTTCCTTTGGCGATGGTTGGCTGGTCTCTCCTGTAGACTTTACCGATATGGAATCTTTTGATCTTTTGGATGTTGGTATTGTTGGCCATGAACCTGGCGAAAGGTACTGTGAGATCGTATCTTAGAGAACACTTTTCCCCTCCTTGATCCTATAGATCGTAAATAAGTTTAGAGTCTTATCCATACTTTCCAGTCAAAACCTATTTCAGCTCGAAGACAGGAGTATCAATTTAAACAGCTCCGTGTTTCCTGAATACATCTGCAACAGTGTCAATAACTTTTCTTCTAATGGCCATTTGATCTGGATAAAAGTCTCTTGTTCCTTTAGGTGGTTTTACTTAAAATTTCGCCTATCCCTTCTCTTCTTCCACTTTCTACTTTTCTTCCTTTTTGTTCTTCTGAGAAAAGTTGTGGAAAAGACTTATGTTGTACTTGTTTTTGAGAAGAAGCTCAATCTCTTCTTTTGCTAATGCTTTACTGGGTATTTTGGGTTTGTTTTAAGGTTGTTGCGGTTTATTGGATTTTTAAGTTGGTTTTTTGACGTTGGCCTAAAGACTGAGGCCGTATTTGTTACTCAAGAGTGAAGATATTTCCTCCCTAGACATTACTTTATTCAACAAATTATATATTTTAGTTCTGAACGACAGCATTAATTATAAAAGAAATGAAACCATTCCAAAGCAGTGAGTTTATATAACCTTTCAATAAATTGATTGATTTAACTTTCTTTTTTTCGCATTTTTGGACCAAAATATTATAATTTCATTTAAGTTACAATTGCAATGTCAAACCATCTCCAAGATATAAAACTGGAAACAATCGACTTTTCCTGGATAAAAGAGACGACAAAATTATCGCATCTTAAGAAAGCTATCGCTTTAATTGAGCAAGATGGAAATTACTACACTTAGCTTAAAGATGCGTGCTATGCCCGAATGGAGGAAATCGATCCGTCCTGCAAGTTATATTTTCTCTACGCAGAAGAATAAAATTTGATAATCAATTAACTCCTGAAGTCAAAGCACACGTCGATTTGGAACTTACTTAATGGGAATCTAGCTTAGTCAAAAACTAAAAGAATCAACCCCATCCTGAAATCAATCTTGAGGACTACTAATCTTACTTCGATAATCAGAAAGCTCTTACAGATGAAAAAAAGAAGATAGAAATAGCTGAAAGAGAAAGGTTGAAGGGAAATGAAGCTTTGAAAAGTAAAGATTTCGACGAGGCTATAAGTTACTATAGTAAAAGCATTGAATTAGATCCCAAGTCTTTTCAATCTTTGGGAAACCGAGCTTTAGTTCATTTGAAGAAAAAAGGTACATTGCTATTCATTCAGATTATCAGCTATGCATAGCTGATTGTGACAAAGCTTTATCCGTAAACTCAACATACACAAAAGCTTTGCATCGTAAAGCCAAGGCTTTGGTAGGTCTAAGTAATTCTAGCAATACACAGAAAAGAGAGTTGAAGGATATCAATGCTATAAAGAGATCATGAAGCTTTAGCCTGAGAATAATGAGGTGAATAAAGAAATGAAAGAACTTCGTTAGTAAATGAATCCGAATGAAATAAGCTAGATCGACAAAGCTGAGTTTAGGAAAATAGTTATTTAATAAGATTCAGATGAAGATATAGAGTAAAAGTGATGTTTCTAAGGGTTATTCAATCTCAATCTCAGCTTTAAAACAAACAAAAGTTAATAGTATTTGATAATTTGATTTTTTTTGTTGCTTTAGTAGCAATATCTAGGGCATAAAATGATGAAAAATGGAACTTTTGATTGATTTGGGGAATAATTTTTCCTAAGAGTTTTAGATCTATTAAGGCTGATAGTTTAGAATAGTTATATAAGTAAATTAAAGTTAAAATTATTAATGAGTGTTTAACAAAACCTATAAAACAAGAAAAACTCCAGCTTATGTCCAGAATGTGCCATTTTTTACGGTTCAACCCCTTTTGATGGCCTCTGTTCGTCTTGCTATAAGTATTTTTCGATTTATTTAGAAAGAAAGCATCATCTAAAAAGGAAGAATCAATCCAAGTATCTCCTACTCAGACAGCCACCCCGGTGAGTGAGGCTGAGAAATAGCTGACTTAAGCAATGGAATAGCTGAAACTGGACAGTACAAAGAAGTAGCAAAAGGATCGTAAGAGATGCTTTGATTGCAATAAGAAAGTGGGACTGTTAGGCATTGAATGTAAATGTGGTTTCATTTATTGCAACGGACATAGGCTGCCTTAGGACCATAATTGCGAATTTGATCATAAGCAAAATGGGAAATAAAAGCTTAAGAAAGAGGTTGTAAAGGTTTACAACGGTAAGTTAAAAGATATTTGATACTTTCCTTCTATATATAAACTCATCAGTGCTATTGTTGAAGCCAATGTAAACAGTAAGTGACTTCAAGATTCAAAAATTACTGAGTTTTCGTTTTTACTTTTTCTGACAAACTTCCCATTAATTTTTAAAAAGTATATGAAATTCTTGAAACAAGATTCTATGAGAAGTTATATCATAAACTGTCATATTTATACCTTTTGAGGTTTTAAAAAACTAAAGATTTTTTCTTGCTTAGCTAAACAGCAATTTAAAAGTTATTAGCAAAAGTATTTGAGGTCGAAAATCTTTCGCAAATATTTGAGTAAAAGTTAACAGTTTTTAAGAGAAAGTACTTTTTAATTCAAAGTGAACTATAATTTTTCTAAATTATCGATGACAACTTGGTACGGAAAATCGGCTGCGAAGCAAATCGAAACTCTTTTATAAACTAAGCCCAAGCTTTATCAGCTTCTCGCAACCCCTGAATTCACTCAGTAAATAAAGTCTTACAACCCAAAATTGCTAGATTATATCACAAACAATACCTGGCTAATTTCTGAAGCAGTTTGTTATCTCACAGTGGCTCCACAGCCCTTAGACTCAAATGACCGAAAGTTCAAATTCCCTCTTCAAGTGATTGAATTGATTTAAACAGAAACCACCTGTATTCTCAATGGTTTTTTCAAAGAAGGATAATTCAAAGATGTACTTAACTTTGATTTACTTTTTTCGTTTCTTTAGCAAGATTAGATTCTGCCTTTGCTTGCAGGCTACTTTTTCAGGACGAATCTTTGCTTACTGAACAATCGGTACAAGGAAACAGTTTAAAGAGTCTACACTAAACAAAAAATCTTTAAAAATCTTATTAATCACTCTTCCCATATGGCTATTTCCAATACAATTCAGCTTTTTTTAAACCTTGACATAAATAAGTCTTCTGTTTCTCAGCCAGATAAGCTAGCAATAAAGATGGAAGTGGTTCGAGCGATATTTAAGAAAATTGAAGAGGAAGGAAAGATAAAAGGACCAGAAAGCCCTGCAATTGTAGAGAACTTAAGTTCAGTCCTAATATAAACTGTTGACAAGTACTATCTAATACTTGATGGTAAGCAAATGATTGAGACAATCGTAGACCAATACTCTATTGGTGTAATGATAAACCTCATTAAAGAAAACAGCGAAATTGCGTTTTCAGCTTTCAGTTTTTTCATTTCTCTGATCAACTATTACTCTTTTTCATCTTTTCATTCTTAGGAAGTAGGAAATAATGAGGCAGCCAAAAAAACTGCAGAAAAACTGTAATCTCAGCCAATGATTACTTAATTAGTGAGTATGTTTGGATGGGCTATGGATAAATTGATGTCAACACCTAAAATAGATCTCTATCACTACAAACTTTTGTAGGTCTTATGCCACTGCATATCGATATCAAGTATACGAATTTTAAAGATAATCTGTGAGTTAAAGTTTTTCGGGAACCTTATCTCTTTGCTTTTTAAGCACTAGAACTGCAATATTCTGCATATGCTCATCTAAAAGTCCTTTTACCATGTATTTATAAGCTAGAGAAAAATTTATGAGGATTACAAAAAACACTTGTTTTGTGAGCTAGATATAATAGATATCACAGTTAATCGTGTTTTGAAACTCTTTCCTGAGCAAAACTTTTTGCAGCAACTCAAAAAAAAGGCATATTTTGGTCACTTTATGCGTATCTTAAAGATATACTCTGGAATACAACCAACGGATTAAAGCATAATTGCTTGTATTAAGGCTAAGACCGTTGCTTGGAACAAAATATCTGATTTACTCATAAAACCCTATGAAAACATTTGCTTCAAAGAGCTGGGATCCTATGAAAATACTCCTGTACCTCTGAACCAATAATTTATAATACATCCCCTTGCTTCATTGACTCCAGTGGCAAAGAATGCAGTCGCCATTCTGTAAATCGAAAAAGAGTAGTCTTTTCCTTTGCCTCATTCGGATAAGAAAAACCATAATGATAAGATTTAGGACAATAACTCTCATAATTATCTGTTTGACCATTAGCCTTAAAAGCTAAATATGAAGATTGATAATTTACCTCTAGTTACTTAGAAAAACGTCTCTGAAACTTCAACAATCAACACCAGAGATTTAAAAAAGACAGATTCATATCAAGAGTTTATGACAAAGAAGAAAGTTGAAGCTTAGCAGGAGATTAAAATAAAAAGATCTTTGAGTCAAGAGAAAAAGTTGAGTCATAATAGCCGAGAAAAGATTAATAGACCTTCTCCAGGAAAAAGGAATAGCTGGAAAGAAGAAAAAAATTAAGAAAAAACGACAGATCGGACAATCAAAAAAGATAACTAAAATATACCAAGAGTCCCACTTGCAAGAAAAGCAGTTGGTTCCTCAGCTCAGCCAGGGAATGAAAGAGCAAATAGATTAATTCTCAATTAGTAGCCTCGCTAAACTGTGAGTAAATCTTACAGCCTGGAATAGATTCGTAAAATAAGGATAGTTTAGGTTGATCCTCCAAAATAGAAAAAGTACCGTCGTATTGAGTAGAAAGATAAGCTTTTACTTTAGTTTTTGGGGATTTCAATTTGATTTCTTTATGATTTTTTGCATAGTTACTAGTATATGAAAATATTCTTACATGATAAAAATAAACACAAAGGAAGATCCTTTGCTAGCAAAGGACTTTCCTAGCGATCCTTATAGTGATCTAAACATCATAACAAGTACCCAAACTTTCAATTTGCAGCAAGCCTTTTTAGCTATGGACTCTGAGTATTTCGCGAAAGTAGATACTCCGGAAATAGATTTGAGCTAATTAAAGTAAGAACCCCTTTAAAAAGTATTGAGATCTTTGTACGGAGAGTTACTAGTTGCCAATTCAATCGGTGAGTTAGTTTAGCTTTACCACATAATCAATTTTTTACAAATTTAGGACTACAAGAAGAATATAGTGTAAGAAGTCAAATAAAGGAAAGATATTTTGTAAAGCCTTTAGTTTTTGGAGCTTAGTTATAGGTAAAAAATATGCTGGGAAAGAGTATTGGATTTACATTTAGAAAACAAACTCAAGATGCTTGAAGATAGCAAAAACTATCTTCAACTTAGTAAAATAGGAACCTAAACCTTTGATCTTCTTTTGACTTCTTTTTTGAAACGTTACGGAGAGTCAGAGAACAAAATTTTGAACAATGTGATGTAAAACTACTTCAATCGAAAAAGTATAAAACCTATGACGTATCTAAAGAATCCAGCTTTGTCAAAACTCCAAGCCATTTGGCTCAAATACCATCATGTCCCTATAAACTAACTGAATAACCAAGTAATCCCAAACATAGGCTCATCGCCACTTCTTTACATAGAAGAGTCTTCGCCCAAATTCGGCAAATAATCTCCTTTTTTCAAGACTAATGGCTATGATGAATCAATTGAAAATAAACGGAAAAGAGTGATTGAATTAGAAAAAGAAATAAGTTATAAGGATAACATTATTTTTGATTTAACCCAACAAATTGACGAAATAAAGAGATAAATCGGCTTGAAGCCAGAAATCTGCAAGACTGCAACTGTTAAATCTCTACTTATTGAAGTTTAAAACGGAGAAAAGGATAAAGGAACAAAAAAGAAACGTTTGTAAGACTTATTAGGAGAAAGGAATAAAGATAGTGAATCAGTTACAGGATAGCACCAAAAACCTGAGCCAAGGCCCAAATAAGTAGAAGCTAATGAAATCAAGCCTTTACACCGTTTAGGTTCAAAGAATATGAAGAAAATGTGATGAAGATTAGATAAGCTAAAAATCTTTATTTTCAACTTAATTTTTAGATATCTAATTACCTATTAAGATTATCCAGATTTGTCCCTAAATCTTGAAATACAATAATTTTCAATAATGGAAATAAATAAGCCTGACAAAGGAGTCTTTAAAGGTTTCGGTAATCTTTAAGTTTAAAGAAACGCTAATAAAAAATATTTCCCTAAAATTAGAAACATACACCAATTTTAGTACACTCATTCGCATCACAATGACTACGTTACTTCATTTCAGCATTTTTTCAGTGCAAAAAAATCAATGCAAGCCTACCCCAAAGAAAAAGCAAAGGTGAACAGATCTAGTCTTGAACTTGGTTCAGACACGAATAACTATTTCAGCTCAGTTACGAAAGCAGATTACAAACATTTCTAAAGGGCAAGACCACCAACAATCATGAAGCAAAAAGAAGAGGGCATAGTGCTTGGAGACCCAACTCCCCCATCTTAGCATTTTTTGACCACTACAATAGAAAGGTTTGGACTTAGTAACGTCAAAGAGAATACTAGAGTTAATTTTACAGATAGAACTGCTCAAAGATACAACCCAATTACTGGAGAAGCCAGGACTTTGGTATTTGGGTTTTAAGATTTCTCTATGAACAGAAATAATGCTTACCGAGCAAATAATTTCACCTATATTCCTCAAAAAGATTAGCATGTGGACATTATCAGTGGGCGCAAAATTAGATACAAGTGATCTTAAAGCTATTAATACACAAATTTCAAATATTATTATTACTTCATGATTATATACCATTTGGTACCTTTTTTCCCTTTAGCTTCATCTCTTGGCTAATTTTGTTTCCATCAAATCTTCGACTTTTTGAGTCACTTTTTTGAGAGCTAGCTTTGCTGCTTCCCCTCCTAACCTTATTTCTTTATTATTTTTCTAAAGGCGGCCTAGGCAAAACAGAGCCTTAAAACCATTGAAGATTGGCCTTTCGTCCGTCTCCGTAGCTGACTGTTCCTTCTCCATGCTTCAAATCATTCAAAAACTCTCCTTAGTAAGTTGTGCCGTCTTTCCATTTATATACTCCAAAGCCATTCTTCTTATCATTTTTGTACTCACCTTCATAACGATCACTGTTTGGGTCCAAATGGTTAGCAACCCAATGCCCATAACCGTTTCTTGAGCCTTAGACGAAATCCCCTTCATATTTCGAATAATTTGACCACGTATAAGTTCCTAAATTATAAAAGGTTTACCTTTTCCTTCAAACTTGCCTTCTTTGTAGTTTCCTACATATCTATCTCCGTTTTTGAAAACTTCAATACCTTCTCCGTTTTTTATGCCTGCAACAAAGTTTCCTGAATAGTATTCGTATTAAGATATCCGAAGTGTACCATATCCATGTTTTTTCCCTTGAGCCCAAGATCCTATATACTCAACTTCGTCATTTTCAAGTTGTTTGCCCAGTCCCTACTTAAAGCCATTAGTCCAGGCTCCTTAATAAATCGTATCATTTTATCTGGCCAAAAACTTGATTATTCCATAACCATGCCGCTTATTTTACAGAAAGGTTCCTGAATAGACATACTTTCCTGGCACATACTCATATCCCCAGCCCGATTTCTCACCTTCACCTATCTTATTAGTCGACCAGCCTCCAAAATAAAACTTTCCTTAGTAATACCAAATGATAGTTCTAGCTGAATCCAGTACAAATGAAATACAGTTTTTATACTTCTTAACACTAAGTGCAGCTGAGCGTTCTGCTTCTAAATTGACCCCAAACTTTTTGAATGTTACTTTGGCCAAATTAACAAACTCAGCTTGGTCCATTTATCGATTGGGAAATTACTTCCCAATATCAATGAAATATTTTTCTATCAGCTCTCTGAAATAGGGCTCATGAACTAACTGCCTTTAAACTGGCTTCTCTAGCGTTGTTAAACTTTACTCTTCAGTAAATTCAAGCTTTTCATATACATCTTCTCTTCTTGAAGTTTGAAAGCATTAGTCTTACTTTACTTTACTTTTCTTATTCGAGACTTTTTCATTTGATTACAGCTAGAACCCTTGTATGCTTTTGCTTGGCCTTCTTACTCTAAAGTTGATCATCATAGTTTTGTTCAAATCCGCTTCAGAATCAGGGTGGATTTGCTTCTGGGTTTGGAATCCCAAGGTTGAGGTCATTCTATTCTTGGAAGCAGAAGAGATTGTGGCAGGCTCAATCGCTATTGTTTAGCTTTTCTTGTCAGAGTTGAACTGTTGAATTGACTCAGAGAGCCTTGATTGTCCAGGCTCAATCCTTTTATAAATTTTTCCTGTAAATTGCTTTTTAGTTGCTTTGAAGTTTATTAAATTATCTATAGCTTATTCCGTTTTTTCAGAATTTTCATTCTCTTCAACTTGATTTATCCTTTCTTCCTTCCTTTTTTATAGCACAGACAACTTTATCTTCAGAGACTATATCTCATTGAGTAACTTTTATGCATTTTATACTTCTCCATCTTTAGTAGGTTAGCCTACTGTTACATTCATCACATTACTTATCAGTTAGATATTGGCATCTAGCTTAGAAAGATCAATATTTTTTTTACTTGCTTTTTTTGGAGGTTTTAGATTTGGAATCGGAGCTTTTTTCTCATCATATTTGTTAAGTTCTTTGACTATTTAATGCACTTTTATGTCGTGAAGAGTTTTTTTTGCTATTTTTCCAGCTTCCTTCTTTGGGCTTTAGTTCCCATCCACAATGTTACGCATGATCTATGTTGGCTTTAATTGATTAGTCAGTTGAGGCTCAATCTATTGAGAATTAGGCTTGAAAGTCATTTTTAGCTCTTCCTATTAATTTTCTTTTACTTCAAGTAGCGGTGATATTTATGGCTTGATATCAATGTCTTTGGGCGCCTAAAGATCTTTCAAAGGCGAAATAGTATCTTTTTGTTAATTAGGGACAAATTACGTGAATTAAACGATTTGGGCTGTATGATTATCTTTTTACTTATTTTACTAATTAACACTCTAATGATAATCTGTGTTGATTCTATACTTTTGTTTCTAGCCATTTCCTTACAATTATTCTTCCTTCAGCGACTCAAAAGCATGAAAATCTTGATCATTATGTTACTTTTTCTACTAGTTCTTTTATAGCTATATTTGGTTTTTCTCAACCATTGTTTAGAGTCTTTGTTACTTACTCTACTATATTACAGCTATCTAACTGAGTTTTTCTGTTTCAATATTTTAGCTTTCTCTCTATTTAACAGAAATTAATCTTTATGGTTCGACTTTTTCTTAATTATGCTACTTAGGATTAGATAATTAACTTGGGACTTTTTAGTGGTATTATTAGGTTTTTATTGCTTCTGCATGCTTTTTATTTTCATCAGGTTTGAAAGTTTATGTAGAGATTTATTGGATTAATGGCTAATTCTTTATTGATTCGTTTATTTTAACATCTTAATTCAGAAAATCCTAAAATTTTTATCTTTTTTCTGATGTTTCTATTGCTTCTGGTTTTATCTTTCCTTCTTTAGATTCTTATGGATCTTTTGAAGTTATTTTAGCTTATTTTTACTAATGTTGATTTGATTTAGACTAATAAACTTAGTCTCCTCTTTCTGAAACAGCTTTTACAATTGTTATATCTTCTTTCTAGTCAATTTAAATTTGTTGATTTTGATTGTTTTTCAGCTAACTTTAGTCAACTGTGTGGATTCCTAAAAGCTCTTGATTGTTAGAGTGAGGGTTCTAATGTTTTTATTTACTTATTTAGTCATTTTTTGATATTTCCTAAGTTAATATTTCTTTAACTTGAGATGAACCATGGATAATTGGTGCTTCTTAAACTGTTAAGTTTTTATGCAAAGAGTTTTCTTCTACATTTTCCTATGAAGCTTCAACAAAGCATTCTTTTTTTATTTAAGCAACATTCTCAATATGGTCTTTTTGTTAATGATTGTTAACATTTGATTAAGCTTCCTAATTTTTGACCTCAATTTTTTCAGGTTTAACTGTTTAATTTTATCGAAAGACTTTTTCCTACTTTTTAGCTAAGACTGGTTACTATTCAAGATGATTTTAAAAGATCTTTGGTTGTTAATTTTACTGTATGGTGTGATTATTTTGATTTAAAATCGCTGAATTTTCATGTTAGAGTATTTTTTCGTTGATATTGGACTTGGATTGTTCTAATTTTTCTTCATTATCCTATTTTTTTTGCTAAATCTCATGATTTAGTTCTTTCTTCAGCTATTCCTCTTTGATTTATTCGGTTTTTTTCGTTTCGGAGCTGGAGACAGCATGGAAATCAACTTTTTTTTCTATTTTAGAGTTGATTGGATTTTAATTATTGTCCTAAGGCGATGATTTTTTTGTTGCTTCTTACTTTGATTACTCAGCCTAATCTCTAAGAAGTTACTTTTAAACTTATTTACCTTTTTGTTATGCTTAAGGAGTATTTTACAGCAGTTACAAAATTTTGTTTTTCTAACCTTAAACATGCTAATTTATGTCTTGATTAGTTTCCGGAGGTTAGTGCTTTGGTTGAATTTACTTGTGTTAAAGCTATTTATGATTATTTATTGAGCTTTAATCGTTTTTCAAAACATTTAAGGATAAGCTTTAGTGATCTTCTTTTTACTTAGCTGGGAAATCTAGCTTTTCCTCTGGCTCTCTTTGAGGAACTTTTAAAGCTTCTTGTGTAATTACTTATTGGTGGTAATGAACAAGAATTTAACTAGAAGGTTCGCTCATATAATTTAATTTTATTAATATCTATATCAACTCTATCTTAAGATAAGATCAAATCGTCTTAGCTTGCTTTCCTTTTGGCCTAAAAGAATCCACCCAGAGAAAGGTATTGCTGCAGCAATCTAACAATTTCTGCCAAAACCTTTTATTGTCACTATACACTAATATCTCCTATGCTTCCTTCTTTACTAAGACTTATTTTTCATCCTATGAGTCAGTATCCTATTCTTTGTTGAAAATATTCTTGTAAAAAGCTTTGTTGTTATTAGTTTTAATTGCTATTTAATCCAAAAGTTTTGCGAAATCTGACTTAGTTATTTATTTTGAACCCAGATTGGCTTTAGGACCTTCCTTTGATAAAATCTGTATTCCTTTTATGAGTGTTTATCTTCATAAAGGTAAAGCTTACTTTGCTGATTCTAACTTTCCGTCAGTAATCAAGATAAATGCCTTTTTGTAATATGCTTTAACAAATTTTTGGCCATCTTTTTCTTCAAGTATTTTGTTACATATTTAGACTGCAGCTGCAAATTCTCTCTTTTTGTACATACATGTTGCGATATTTAACAAAAGGGGATATTTTAGTTATCTGTTGCATCTCTGAACAGCTTATTCACTTTTACCATTTACCTCTAATCCGAGAAGAGCTTAAAGATAGGTCTATGAGGCTTATGCCCACTTTTGAGCCTTATACAGTTCGTTTGCGTGCAATTTTTTCAAATGCACCCACTATTCCTTTTCATCTTCTGAAAGAGTTTTTAATTTCTGAAGAATAAGTCCCCGTTTGTTCAGCAATTCTCGTTTCTACTCGAGTTAAGAAAGCTGCCTGACTGTTAATCAAAGTACATGGGCACAGGTTTGTTCTAACTGTCATATTTCGCGAGCTAGAGATTTCCTTGACTGATTTGTTCCTTTATATATTACATTCAAATACTATAAACAAAGAGTGACAAAATTCATGTTTATTAGAATATTCTAAGTATAAATAGTCATTCAGGCCTCCATAAACAAGTTGAGTAAAGGAACGCACCATCTTTTACGAAAAAATGTTCCCTCAAACACCAGATTGATTAAAGAGATGAAAAATGTACAACTATTTGCTTCTTTTTTGAAGTTGACTATATATTGTCATTGTTATCTCAACTTTTTCTCCTATTTATCTCTTTTTATTCATGCTTATTACTTGCTAATTTTCACTAAACAATCTGAATCTGATATTTCGCTTAGTTTACACAGCTTTTAATCTCCTTCCTTCTTAGACAAATCCTTTTAATCTTATTTTTGTACAGTTCATTCAGACTTATTAATTATGTTTGATTTATTAGCGAAAGGAGAATCTCTTTTAATGAATATGGTCTTAAACTTTACAAATTTTGATATCTATCCCATGCATATTGAAAATATGAAACATCAAGTTTTCTGGCTAAAGTTGGCAAGATTTTATTTTCGACACCGTCTGAGAAAAAAATCTTTAGTATTAAGCCTACAATCGTTTATCTTAAATTTCTACAATATAAAGACTATCACTACTTTTTCAGAGATGCATTTATTTTGAGTATAAGTGCATCAGAGAATAGCCTTGATGTTCAAATGTTGCTCAAGCAAAAGAACATTCTCGAATAAAAAGACTTTTGCTACACCAACAAACCTATCAATCTTTTCAAAAGTTCCCTAATATTAATTATCTGTTGTGCCTAACTCCGAATTTCATCCTTCTTAATTTTTTTTGCTGATTAATTCGTCATATTTGATGAATTTTTAAGGAGTTCGTTGATTAAATTTTTTTCTCAATAGAGATAAGATCTGAAGGCAATAAAATTTTGTTAATAAGAATAAAAAGAGGAAGATTGTCTCCAAATCTTATAAACACGAAAGTAAAATGAGTTTTTAATCAAAAAAATGAAAACGAAACTTGACTTAGATTTTGGGCAGCATTTATAGGTTTAGGCGCACTCACCTCAAATCTAAAAACCATTCGACTAATTAATTATTTATTGATATGTAGCTATAGAGCGTTTAAAGGCTGTCTTTACTTCCGAAGAGGCCGAGAGGCAACTACGCAAGCAAGTTCAAATCGCTCAATGTTTCGACCAATCACTTCAAAGTTGAGGTTGCTTAGTTTTAGCAGATACACATCTTCTCTGTTATGTATAACCCCAAAATCCCCTTTGATAACGTGATCCTGAGAAGAAAACTTTTGGAGGAAAACATCGAGAAAATTAAAGCCTTCATTGGTAAGTTAACCTTTACTTAGAAAGTCCAGTCATTTCTGGAAATAATATTTACTCCACCCATCTTCCTAAATCATAAATATTTGAGATAGAATCAGGAGAGTATCGTATTAGTTTCAAAAAAGTCAAAGAAATGAATCTCAAAGAAAACCCAAAACTGCTACTAAGCTTCTTGAATAATGGGTTGAGAAGCGTGATGAGGGGCTTGGAGTACATGTAAATTGGTCGAAGTGGAAAATACTTCAACACCAAGAAGAAGACAATGATAGACAATTTGATGATGTTCAGTGGCTACAGATCAAACTTTGTGTTGCTCTAAAATGGATATTTTCTGAGAGTTGATTCAGCTAAAAAAATAGTTCGTAACCAAACTGTGCTGGAGTTCATAGACTTTGTGTATAAGATGCATCAAGACAAATAGAGAGAAGAAAGGAGAAATATTTTACAAGGCTAGCTTACTGGGAAAATCGTGATGACCAACTATGGAAAAACTGCTTACTATAAGATTTAGGAGGTCGTTTTCCAAGACCTTGACTCCATAGTTCTTTAAGATGCTGATGTTAACCTACGAGAATACTATGAAAAGAAATATAATCTATAGATAACAAATAAAAAGCAACCTTTATTGAAGGTCCAAAGCAAAAGGAAGAATAATTAATTTCAAATCCTACTGATTCCTGAGTTTTGCTTGATGACTGGAATTCCTTAAAATTTTGATTAATTTAGAAGGAAAAAGGTTTCTTAGAATACCATAAAGACAGCCGATGAAAAGCAAAGAGAAATTCTCAGTCTAATGAAATAACTTAGGGCAAACCAAGATTTTTGTTCTTTGAAAGAAATGGGAATTAAGATAAGCAAGCATCTTTAAACAGTAAAAGGTAGGATCATCCCTATGCCAAGGCTTGATTTAGGAGAAAACAATTCAATCTAATAAGGTAAAGAAGCCTTTTTTAACCTCTTCAATAAGCCTATTTATGCCAGCAAACATAGTATAAGATGCGCTATCCTTTATTTTTCAGGACAGGAAACAAGGTCGCTTTTAGATACTTTTGAGTCAACTTCTCGAAACCTCAAAGTTAAGTTTTAAGCAGTCAAAATGAGTATGGGATAATTCGACTATAAAAAACCATTGTAAAATCTCTAAAACACTATCCGAAAGGCAGCAGATAAATAAGGATGTAATATCTGCTTGATTGTTCTTCCTAATCAGCTAAAGACCCAGTACAAAAAGATCAAAAACTCTGCTCTGGTTAAATACAAAATCATTTGCCAAATGACGACTGAAGCTACCTTGCGTAAGAAGAATTTACAGAGCATAGCTACAAAAATACTTTTACAGATAATTGCTAAAAGAGGAAACACTCTTTGGGTGCCAAAAGTTCCAGCCAGTTTAACAGGCTGTATGATGGTTGCCTTTTAGAGTGCAAAGACAGGCAGAAAAACTACTTTAGCTATGTGTGCAACCATAAACTCGACATTTTCATCAATCTTTTCAAGAACAGAGTCATACGAAAACATTGAATCTAAATTCAGCGTTATGTTGAATTTAACATTAAAGGGTATAGAAGCATATGCCCATCGAAACAAAGCAGTCCCTTCTGAAGTAGTTATTTTCAACAGTTCTACATCAAACGATCAGATCATCATGTTTCAAGAGTTCTATATTAAACCTTTGAACACCAAGCTTGAAGAGGCTTACAAAGATAAGTTTATAGCAATAACTATGGTCATGGTCAATGTTAGGACATCTTAAAGGTTCTTTACTGAAGGCGAAACGGTAAAAAATGTTCCTGCAGGCACTCTTATTTCCACTGACATAGTCAGCAACTTTTATGATTTCTATGTTGTTTCTCAAGCTTCAAACAGAGGATCGACAGTGCCCAACCACTACAAAGTTATTTACTCTAATTCGAAAGTTGAAGAAGGAGTCTTACAAGAACTAGTATTCTCTCAATGTTTTAACTACGTCAATTGGACTGGCTCAATTAAAGTCCCGGGTATACTTCAATATGCCGATAAATGTGCCAAATTCAACTCTGAAGTGCTTGAAAACGAGTAGCTTTGTGAAGATCTCCAAAACAAGCTTTACTTTGTTTGATTTGAACATGAATCTTAATTAATATGTTTTATTATTTCATAAGGTGATATGTTAATAACCCTAATTTCAGAGCTAAAGCTTGAAAAGTTTTCTTTTAATCAGTCCAAACTTCTTCAACAAGCAGTTGGTCTCAAGCGATAATCATTTTTCTTAATACTTGAGAGCTTATTTTTGATTGGCTAAAATCTCTAAAACAACAATAAACAGATAGATAAATCACTGCAAATAAACTTTAAAACTTATTTAAATGGTTCACAATCTTTCAAAAAGTACTCAACTCAAGCTAAAATGCTGGTATTTCCAGCTTTATATGAAATGCTAGCTAACTTAATAATTGCATTAGTTATAAATTTATCAAATGTAATAAGTTAAAGAAGTTAATCTGCCCACTATTTTTGAAAGTAGGCAAAAAACCACCCTTTCTCCTTTCACTTGGAACAATCTTGCTCTTCCGCCTCTCACCAAAAACTACAATTCTGTATAGACTAAGATTAGTAATTTAAAACCACCTGAAAGACTTTCTGTTATTACAGAGGCGAAGATGAAAAGTAAGAATTTAGTTATCCCTTCTAAGAAAGGATTTTAAAAGGAGTAAAAAAATGTTCAAAAAAACAAAAACCTGACTGCTACAGTTGCGGCTGAGATAAGTAATTCATTCTAAAAATCTCACAGATATCAATCCAAAAGTCGAGATTACAAAGACTAAATCAACAAAACAATTGATGTCCTTGTAAATCACTAAAAAAGGGGTAAAGCCTTCTCTTTAGCCTACACTTAAAGCGGTACTTAAAAAAAAATAAAGGTTTTAGACCAAAAAAGCAATATGGAGAAATATATGCAGACTAACTTGACTCGTAACGGCTGGAGGCATAGTAAACAAATCAATAATAAATAAGCACAACTCCTATGGGCAAACACTGATAAACATTCGGATCATTTGGACATAAAAAAGGGACAATTTTACAATCATATCTAAGGAAGCTTCAATTTAACTAATAAAGATCGTTTGCATTAAGAAATGCAAGTAAATGGACCCAATTTTTACCCTCTTTCTTTTCTCATCCCCAAGGAGTACTAGGCTTTTATGCAAGAAAATAACAATATTGCAGTAAAATCAATGCTAAGGCACATAAGCCGTGAGATAATTAGTTACTTGTAGGCATAAAAGCTAAATGAATACGCTTGGAGTGACACAAAAGTTCATATAGGAGAGATTTTATAATCTTCCATTCCAAAAACAGGTAACCAGCAAATAAACCTTCTAATAAAAATGTGCATGTATCTCTAAAATGTAAGAACTTAGGAAAAGTATTCTGATTATTTCTAGAGATTTTAAGGCTATTTTAAAGTAAATATAAGACCTAAGGCTAACCTTTTCTAAGCTTTGATGAAACAAGCCATAATTTATCTCGATTAAGACACTGATAAGTTTTTACAAATTAGATACAAAAACATAGACTATCGTCTACTTGTGCTGATATTACACTACGATCGTCTTTTTAAAGAAAATGAAACAACTTACGACAGTCCTTACCAGCTATGGATAGTCAAACCGATAGCAAGCTCAAGAGGGGCAGGAATAAGTATAATCAAAAGTTCTTCTTAATTTTGTGTCACTTAGGATTACAGCGTAAGCTAGTTTAAAAACAGGAAAAAATATGAAAATAAGATTATTCAGAAATATATCACAAATCCTTACATTTTGCAGCATACCCTTTCATTCGCGCATCGGAAGTTTGATGTTAGACAATGGGTTTTAGTCATAAGCAATAAGAGTTCTTTTATTATCTATAGGTACCATACTGCTTACTGCCGATTTGCCTATCAAAAGTATGATTGCAGTAAGCTATCAAACGAAGTTCATCTCACAAATTTCAGCCAATTCAAAGCTTAAGCATAGTTGCCTTCCATGCTTATGATTTAGGAGTTGTTTTAGCTTTGTAAGGAAGATTTGAGAGCTAAATACATTCAGCAAGCAAATCAAATAATTCAGGATGTAATACTTAAGTCAAAAGGTTTGAAGCACCAATAAGGCTGCTTTTAACTTTTCGGTTTTGACTTTTTGATTGACAGCTTTGGCAAGCTTTATCTCTTAGAAATTAACCTTAATCCAGGCTGCAATGCAGAGAGAAATTAAAAACTAAAAAGCTAAAGTTAGGTAATGGTAAAAACAATGATTTAATTGGTCACATAGAACAAAATTACTGAAAAATGGCTAAAATTGTCAGGAGAAAGGCCTTAAAGAAATGATACAGAGCTCATCAGCGAGGCTGAAGTGAAGATAAAACCATTTTACCAATGCTGCTTAGACTAAGGAGAAAGTCTTATAGCTCTTATCAGACATCGAAATCGCATGTTTTTTAGAGTTGCAACCCTAATAAAGAGATATTTAAGCAGATAGCTCATGATGAAGTTAAAAGCACAAGCAAGTGAGGTTAAAAGCCCCTAAGTGTAAAATTTGGAAAAAGGAGAAAAAATAGAAAAAGTCGAAAAAGAACAAAAAGATAAAAGCTAGTATTTAGTTCGTTTGGTAGAAGAAAGGTCTATTTCTAATTTATGATTTTACAAATTTAAGAACTAACTTATTAATTGTTAAGTAATTGAGAGTTATTAATTAGCTTAATTTATCTTTGAATTAAGTTATACAAATGTCGAAAAAGTACTTCATTAACAACCTTGATACCTCTTTCGGACATGCACTTATCTCAGAATTGGTCAAAGAACCAACAGAAGACCCAGTGCATATGTGTACAGTTCGAGTTCCAGTGGATAAAAAACCTCAAGGTACCCTATCTTGGATTTAGGCATAAAGAAAATACTTAAGAGGGATAAGCCAAAACTTTTTAGAAAAAAGGCAATTGAGGAGTGTGAGGTTTACATTTACTTTTTGGATCAAACTTAGATCAGTGATATCTTGTTTGGTATTTAGATGATGCAGAAACCTTTTGAAGACAACAAAGTATTCATTTTAGTCAGTGATATTATGGCTTGGAGCAACTCTCCCAGAAAAATTAAGAAGTAAGTACCACTACCTCCTCCTTAAGGAGGTTAAAATGCGGCACCTCCTTAGCCTTAGCCTGAACCCAAAGCTTAAGAAGAGAAACCAGAAGGCAGTTAAGAAAAAAGTGAGGAATAGGGGTCAGAAAAAGAAGCCTAATAATAATAGATAGAGTAAAAACCCATCTAATACACTTTTTACTAAGACGGAGACTACGCTGAAAGAGTTCCTTTAGCAAAATATGAGTATATAAAAGAAATAGAAGATAAAGTGTTAGCAATAAAGCGGTAAAACGTTAAAGTTTACGTAGTTTGCCCTGGAATAATCTATGGTTGTGGGGAAGATACCTTTTACCAACTTTTTAAAGCAAGCTGGCTGCAATAGCCTTAGAAGTTGCCCTACTTAGGTGAAGGCAGCAATAAAATCCCTACAATTCACCTCAAAGATTTGGTTAAATTTGTTATCAAGATAGCTTAATCACCACCAGAAGGTTCTCCTTATCTTTTGGCCTTCGATTAGACATAAAATAAAACTCAGAAAGCTTTGATTCAGGCAATTTCTTCAGGAGTAGGTTCAGGTAAAGTTGTATCTGTGAAATAGTCTCCTTTGATTTAAAACCCAGATCGATATACCATTGATTTAGACATGAAAAGTACAAAGGTTCTCGTGGGAACTACTGAGGAACCTGTCTAATTCGAATGGGTGGCACGAAAAGGCATACATTAAAATATTCTAAGCTTGCTGAAAGATTTTTGTGAAAAGTAGTAATTGAGGCCTCTGAAGCTAATAATTAATCAGCATGATTAAGATTGGAAAGACTCTAAAATCGCCTTCATTCATAAATCTTTTTCTGAATACTATCGTATACCTGTGTTGAATATAAGGAAAATACTGCAAAACGTAAAATAATTTGCCGATTAATAGCTCTGCTCCGATTTGAAGGAAGAATGGAATAGCATTCTTAATTATTTGAACAATCATGTGGAAGTTAAGTAGCTAGATTAAACAATGAAAGTGTTTTATAGAGCTATAAGATGGAGACTGACCCAAAACGACTGTAAAAATAGAGGCTACATTCTTGAAAACTTTCCACAATTTACCTCCTAGCTTAACTTTATCTTCAATAAAATTTCTTTGAAAAAACTGAAAAGAAAGAAACCAAAGCCAGTTCCCCCACCTCCTGCTCAAGTCTCTTAAAAGTCATTAACAAGTGAAGGGTAAATTGTTCCACCTGAATAACCAAAGTAATAATAGCCAAAAGAGTAAGAGCCAGTATAGGAGTAGCCCGAAGGAGAATAAAATGTTCCCAAAACATAACCTTATTACCCTGAAAGCTTGATAACAATAAAGAAGATGGGAAAATATTCAAATCCTGAAGTTTCTTAATTCTTTACTTCTGGAGGAATGTAAGATTTACTGTATGATACTAGTGGTCAAAAGGAGCATGAAATTTTCGAAAGCCTAAGAAACTACATTTAAAGAGTAAATTTTTGTCTATATAGAATGGTAGACCTAACAATTATCTTGTTCAAGAGTAATAACTTTTCAAAAAACACCTAGAATTTGTAAAGAACTAGAACAAGCTGAGTCTCGACAAAAAAGAAAAGGAAATCAAGAACAAAAATGATGTTGTAGCCGATATTGAGGCCAAAAGGAAGAAATTAGCTGAAGAAATGATCGAACTAGTGAAAAACGAAGGAGAAGAATAAATAAAGAAGATGCCATTCAGAAACTATTTGATGTAGTTTGTGGTCCCCACTTTGAATGAAGGCCTTCTCTAAGTTTCAAACATCATTCCTGATGATCCCGTTGACCTTTTGGCGGAGTATCTCTACCAAAAATCCTATGATGCTTGAAAACCTAGATAGAGATCATTTCTTTCCTTTAAAAGTCAAATATTTGTTTTGAACTCATAACCAATAATACCGTTTAATATTTTCTATTTAGTTAATATCATTATTGATTTTTGAATAGAGAAGTCTATATTTAAAAAAATAAACGAATCATTAATCATAATTAGCAAGAGATTATAGTGTTTAATCTGCTCCTTATGATATTATCTTGGTCAAAAAATCAGTTTCCTGAAATTTGTCAAAGTCTTGAGCACCCGAGAAGATAGGAATTGGAGGATATTTCCTTTTTTTATAACATTTAACTATTTTGAGATCTCTTTCATAGAGCTTATGTCTTTTTTGTTTGACTGAAATAAATAGATATCGTTTTGACATTTTTCTATTATCTTATTATAATAAGAAGAATTAGCTCCGTTTGAAATTTTATATAGGAGTTTATTCAAATTAAAGAGATTGTGAGAAATGCTTTGTTCGTGTCAGAGATTGTAGGAACAAAAGCTTTATTTTTTATTAATAAACGTTTATTTTTTCCTACAAAACACTCTTAATGTATAAGCGTAGACCTTTTTAAAAGAGCTAATGATCAGATTAGCTTAAAATGCTTTTAGTTACTTAAATAAAAGTGAAGACCGTTTTCTGTTATTTAGTATGTTTTTACCCTTATAAATGAATATGCTCATAGAAGAATTCCAAAACTGATTAATAAGGCAAATTGCAATTCATATCAATTCAAGACCGAAAATATTTTTTGTAGACTTAGCTTCGAAATTACTCTTTATCTTTACATTTTTCTTCTATTTTGTTCGAAAGTCGCTCACGCACTTAATGCAAGTATTTCTTAGTTGATTCCCTTTTTCCTATATCTTAGCCTTTGGCTATGTTAATGTTAACGTTTTATTTGTCTTATTCACTAACTAAGAGCTTTCTTTTTAAGGGCATGTCATAAACAGAAGACTCACGTTCGATTCTCAAATTATTCTTTAAGTTCTTTCCTGAAGATTGCCTCTAGATACTATTTTTCATAAACTTTTTACTACTTTCTACGTTCTTAAGGAACAAGGTATTGTCTAATGAATCCTTTTCGATAGTTGGTTGATGTGTATTGTCTGAGCTGTAACACTTCAAACTATGAAGATTCATCAAACATTCAATTAGCTAATGATATGCTTGAATTCTTTAGTGGTTTTATTAGTTATGAGTGCTTTTTCTGTCTTTTAGGAATGAAATATATTTGTTCATCAAAATTTAAGCATTTTCATAGTTCAAATAATTTTTAAGTTGCTAAAGAACTGAGATGATTTATCGATTCTAAATGTTCCTTTCTCTTGCATTTTACTATCTAGCTCTTTTCTAGTTGGACATTATTGAAATATACTGCTATAGGAGTTCTGTCAGATATGAAACAACTTCAGTAAGAGATTCCTAATTTATCCCTTTGTTGACTATCTCCGAATCTGGCAGAAGTTGATGCTTGATTTTATGGTTAATTTCAATTATTCTGCCTAGGGTTTTA
>Ga0316217_10002433_pt1 | contig 22424 bp, 18 predicted proteins | sample 1anoAmetaG_FD_203633 | JGI IMG/M metagenome (GOLD analysis project Ga0316217, IMG submission 203633) | Freshwater microbial communities from Trout Bog Lake, Wisconsin, USA - 1anoA | ecosystem: Environmental > Aquatic > Freshwater > Lake > Hypolimnion/Profundal zone | place: USA: Wisconsin...
GTTACTGGGGCGAGTTGATAGTGTCCTCGGTGGCAGGGGTATTGAGACGTGCTACTATTTTGAGGGAGTAGGTGTTGAATGAGCTGGTGCGTTGCATTCTTCCTTATAATATTGCAGCAAATAGAAGCTTACATGCTTTGGCATTCCACCAATAGAAACAATCACCCCTAATTTGCCAATTACCCGCGTGCCGACAGCCACCCTCCGAACTGATGCTATTGGACTGGCCCGGGTTAGGTTTGTATTTGGAATTGGTAGACCTGTAGATATTATGGCTAACCCAAAATTATATGCAAATTATTCTCACCACCACATATTCTGGATGCTTTCCAGAACCACCTCATCCATCCCATTTCGAGCATATCTCGTCTCCATCAAGACCATCTTACTGTCAGATTTGCAGGGGTAGGCTGCAGCATTTTTACTGGAGAATGTTTTGGCGACTAGCAAGCAGTAAGTTATAATGGTCTGGACAAACTCTAAAAAACAAGCACTGGCGGTCTGCTCGCAGGTGGGCCGCTCTGGATCGAGTAATGCATTTCGAAGGTTTCTACCGGTAAGTTTGCGGCAAATAGCGACTGTTTCGTTATCGTAATAGTCTATAACATTAAATCGAACATGTTATAAATAGACGAACTAGTATCGCCACTCTCCATCAAGCAGAAACTGCAGTCTGCCCACCCCGCCCGCTCCCTTTCGCGTCACCCTTCGGACCCCGCCTCGCCTGCCCCCATTTACCCGGTTTAGCAATCCGGCTACTTCCTGTGGACCCTCGACAAGCAGATCAGGCAGGAGGTGCGGCTTACTCGCACCATCAGGCAGCGCTTCTAGCAGCTGAAGACCCAGCCGCAGGAAACCCAACTCCGCATATCATGCCATCGCCATAACAGCTCCACAGCTATTGGCAAACTAAGGCTCAACTACCGCCGCAAAGTCACAGAGCAGACCCAACCCGCCCAGCCCGGCCTCAAAACGGCCCTCAAGAAGCACAAAAATAAACTCAGCATATCCGATGCCACCCGTTTTTCGGAAGACCACTCCCAATCCTCCACCGCCGCCGACACCCTCAGCTTCAAGAGGAGCGGTCGCACCCTCCTCACCCGCCAGCCCACCCAGCTGCAGAAGCAAATGCACAGGAAGAGCGAATTAATCGGAAATAAATAGCCCTTATAGAATAAATTAGAAGATTTCGGAAAATAGGACAAGGAGGGACCGGATGAGTTCGCGGTGGTGGGCTGCAGACCCATGTGGCACCTCTTCGAGAGCCGCTGTAAGCCCAAGCCCAAGTCCCTCAAGGGCTGACACCCCCACCCCACTCTTCCCACCCTGATGTTATTAACTTTATAAACTATTCATCGCCCAAAAAAGAGCTACAAATTATAGCCGACACCAACACCCACCACAAACCAACTATAAAGCACACAACCGCACAAGATGGACCCCTGAAGGCATGTGGTCAATATATCTCCTTTGGTTAACTTTGGTAAACTTCGGCGATTATCTGCTGTAATTCGATAATAGAATAGAAAACGATGTAGACAATAATTTATACAAACTGCAAGCGGGAAGCCGCCAACTACGAGGTCGACAAAATGTAACCAACCCCTCAATTAGCTGTTTCGCCGACCGAGTCGACATGAGCCAGATCATCGAGGAGGAGATGAACAAACATAACATCCGACACGTACACTTCTGGGTCATCACTGATAATATCATCAATATTGAGGGAGTCAGTGAGGAGAAGTTGCTGCTCGGGGTGGGTAAGTATCTTACTGAAAACAAGGATATGACCTTTGATGTGGAGTATGTTGTCGAGAAATATACTTCCTGCCAGGAAACCAAGTACAATAAGAAGGATTCCGGTAACTCGGTCGACTATTAGGACTGCAAAAGGCATAAGTATGATCCATCTTTGGGCGAGCTGAGTCTATCTGGCACTTTTGGCAGTGGTATGCTGCGCGAAGGGGAATAGAGTTCTTTCCAGATGTCCAAGTCTAAGTTGATGCAGGAAGAGGTGCTGAAGTAGAGTCTAAAGCATGCAACTTTTGGCCAGTTATAGTCGTTTCTAAAAAAATAAACGAAATCAAAACACATAGACGAATCCATAAAGAGTTTCATCTTCAAAACATCCGAAGAAAGCATCACGATCTCTTTTATCGAATCCAACAAGAGAAATCTCATCAAGAAAATCATTTAGCAGGACTGCGATCGATTCTACGACGCCAAACTCAAGAACAAGACCACCTTCACCGCCAGCTAGGGCTACTAGGATCTGCTCAAGAAATACAACCATATAGGACTTGCGCAAACTCTTTACAACAAGGTCATCTTGTTTTTGTTCTCTGCTTAGAAAAACGAGCAGATGACCCTGGCCCGTCGCAGAACCAAACTGATGCAGAGCAAAGCTGTGCCCTCTGCCTAGGCCATCAAGTAGTGGAAAATCAAAGAAGAAAACGTAGATATGATCGGCAAGTTGGAAAAAGAAACCGATTTGATCAAACAGGAAATAGAGAACTAGAAGATCGTTTTTAGGAACAAGATCAAAATGATTGAAAATTTTATTGGAGAGTCAATCAACGTTGAAAGGCTAATGCAGGAGGAAGAGGAAATCCAATCAGTCAGTCATTTGACCACGCCTCTTACTCAGAAGAAGTCGCCTTTTGGAAAGAGAGACTCGATTGCGCAAATTCAACTTGCTCAGCAATTAACCCCCAATCGGTTCTCGGTTAATGCCCCTTATATTTCTTCATAATTCAAAAGACTCAAAGATAAAAGCGATGCGATGAGAAATATCGACAATACTCTATTGGAGCAGAATAAAAAAATTGACTCAGCCAACAAGAAGATCAAAGATATGATTAAACTCAAAGAAAGCATCATCTTTTCGAATGCCTGCGAGCTAAACAAACTTCGGCAGGAAATACTTTAAGCCAAATCTGAGATAGCCCGCAAATAAATCGAAATCAAGTAAAAACAAAAAAACGGAACCATTACCCAAATTTTGCATTACAAGAGCAGAGACCCTTCGACTGCAGCTAAAGCGATTCTTGAGAAGTATGAATAGTTTTGCAATGATTACAAAACATCCAAATGTTATGAATTAGCAGAAGACCCCAATCAGAGCTAAATCAAGAACAAGTTTCAGATCAAACTTTGCAGCTAAAGTAGGACTCTGCATAGATCTTTGCATTCTAGCTCAGTCACGAAATTCAATGTTAGCTCACAAGCTTTCAACAACCGCTTTAGAGAAAAGCGACTGCAGGAAACTTAGAGCTGTTTGAAAGCCTTGAACAAATCGAAAGACTAAAATTTGAGTGAGGCAAGCAAATTAGTCAAAAAGTAGGTCTTAATTGGGGACTAAAGATTGATTGAGTAGCTTTAGTATACAAGTAACAACGCCGAAAACCTTGAAAGACTGAAACATTAGATTAAAATCCAAAGCATGTATGAACAGCTGATTGCTCTTTTTGACTATTACAATAAAAACCTCGAAATTTGCAAAGAAATGAATGCTTAGATTGCTTCATATCACACTGTTGAGCAGCAACCTATCAATACGTTTATTAAGGAAATTACGAATACTGATAAAAGTAGGATTTACACTAAAAGCCACTTAAGGTTTACAAGAAGCCAAAATTTTGACTGCAGAGACGAGTTAGAATTGTAGAGTTTTCCAATTCTCAAAGATTATATTTTACAGGAAATTTAGCAAAAACAAGGGAGGAAAACAGTAAATAACTCTACAAAAACCCCTCAAACACCCCAAAGATATAAATAGTAGATTAGTTATCCGAGGGATTGCTTCTAAATTATGATTAACACCCAAAAAAAAGAAAAAGCTGAAACCATCATCAAAACAAACACTTCCATCAAATCTTAGCTTTATGACAGAGTGATTTAGTAACCCTCGGAAATCATGGATAAGGTAGAAAAGATCAGTGCCGTAGTTCCTCCTAAAAAGCCCATCAAGCAGAAACGCATTACTATTTAGTAAGCCATTAAACTAAGCAATCAATTGAACAGCCAAAAAAATAAATGATAATCTTGATAATCTTTATATCTGGCTTAGTTATATTAGCACTTTAGGTTACTTTTTTGTTGAGGTGAAATCGAAAAATTTGAGTTTTCCTTTAGTTGAATCATGAATGCATCAATTAGCTGGTTTCAATTAATCATCCAAAGCAATAGTTTGTATAATTTAAATGATCGTAAAAAAGGTAGGTCATTTACTCTTGATAAGGCTCAGGCTCTTTGAAGTACTAGCAAAGCTCACGTAAGTTGAATTTCAAATAGTCCATTAGGAATCATAGCATCTTTTGTTCTCATCTTCTTCTTTTTCCATCTCAAGGAAGACTTTCAGTTCCAATAACCTTCTTTGAGAACTCGGCTTGAAGATGTCACTACTCACTCGCCTGATTTAACTCTCAACTATATCCCTATTCATGAGGGAATAAAGTTTCTGAAAGTGCCTGGAGCTATGGACCACTAATGTCTACTTCTCACCATTCCTCAAAGTAAAGATCTTAAAATAAAGGAATGTAAAATGGCACTTAAATAAAAAATATCTACTAAACTTTGATGAAAGACATCTATAACTCCAAAAATATAATCGTTTTAAGCTACCAAAGTGTAGAAGCCCTCAGTGAGTTCTTCGAATGGTACTATAACCCTCAAAAAAATAAAAATTTCTCTTTTGGTATAATAAGAGCTGGTCTCAACGTCGAATTCATTCCTCAAAACATAACAAATTTCTCAACAAAATCAGAAAATGAGACCAAAGACAAAGCATTCTACCACACATGTATCCTTACTAATACAAAGATATGCCAGGTCTGCATCCTGACCTCGATTATTTCTACTCTCTCAAAGATTTGATGTAACTGACCCTGATTTCTTGGTCGCCTTGCTAATAAATCCACAAAATCCCCATTTATAGGCACATTAAAAGGTATTTGCTCAAGTTGTAAAAAGAGATCACCAACAAACATGACATTAAAACTTTCATCTAGCATGCGCTATGCTAACTTCACATTCATCTCTTTTATCAGCTTAGCCCTCATTAAGTAATGATGAAGCAAGGCTTTCAAGCAGGCACAATCAAATTCCTTATTGGTACAACTCGGCAAAAACCATAACAGTACAAATTTGCTCATTTAGAGTGGTAGTATCTTTTTTGAAAGAGTTCAGTCTCCAAGAGGATCATTTACATTCTGCTAGAGTTTTCTTTTATCCGCTCTCTAGAACTTAGCAACTTCCATTAAATGCAACTCTTTTCCCTAGTTTGTTGTTTTTGCTTTCTGTGGTTATTATGCTGATCAATCGATTAGTGACTAAATACGTGCTTTCTCTCAGCATCAAGTTTGAAACTTGCATCATCCTCTACTCTTGGGTATGGGAGTATTACTTTAAAAAAGATAATACCTATTCTCTCATTTTAGCTATAATTATTCTGATAGTGGGTAGTTTAAAGGATGTCTTTAAGGGACAAGATAACTTTATTTAGAATGGAAGGTATAAAAAGAACCTTTTTTAGCTAATAGTCGAACCATTTTCAGGTAAATCTACTTTAACTCAGCCTTAGTAGCCCTATACCATGGTCTATTTTGCTTTCCTCTATCTATAATTTCCATGTTTACAACATCCATTCTTTTATTTATCCCTTTATCACCAAAGTTGAAACTTCTCTATAAGCTAACAGTTTTTGCTGCTCTTCTCTTTATAACAACCCCAAGTCTGCCTGACTTTGGCTTAATTTTTTAGTCAGTATTTCAATTTAGCTATCAACTAAAAGTGGTAATATTGGTTATGCTGCTCCGCCTAACTATGTGATTTTTATAATCTTGACATAAGAACTAGGTCGAATCATATAATAACCTTATTCTTAGACTTTAATAAATCTTTTTTTTCAGGAAAAAATGAAAGTTAAACAAAGGCAATTCCTCTAAAATACGGGAAGAGATTTTTAATACTTTACATAACCTCAAAAGCGAAATCATAATTATAGAAACCATATCACTTCTCAAATGTTAGGAAACATTTGCTTTTTTTCAGCCATCCTCCAGAAATCATGACACTTACTAAAATAGCCTTCTCTATTACTTTATTTTCCCTTCTCATGGATCACTTAAATCATTTTGCTCGTTATCTCAAGCAATTTTCTCATCGAAAAGCTGCTTTTTAGTCTTGGGTATAATCTCCTTTTGAAATCTTCATAAAAAAATGTGAGTGGGTTCATTTATTTTGAGCAAGGAGGAAGATAGCAAACCTTAACACCTTCTGTTTGTATCTTATGCTTTATTTAGTCCGTTTTGTGAATACTATGGTTATCCATGATAAAGGTATAATCTTTAGCCTTTTAGACAATTTATGAGAAAAAGATAAGAAATTACTGACTTGTCAACTTTGTGGGCTTCAACTTCCAATGCATTATGTAAGAATCGCTAATCGCGATAACAAAATGGATTGCTTTTAGGTTGCCGTATTCTGGGTGCAAGAAAGTTCCTCTACTATCCGAAACTTAGCTAGTAAGTTTCCAGTAGCAAAGCTCATCAATGAAAATAACCCGATTCAGATCAAGCTTCCTCAACTCTTTCATAAACAAGTAACGAGTGTGGAGATTATTCATACTGTTTCCTTGAATTCTGGAATTGCTAACTTTAGACATTTGGCTGTGAGTTTCATTCTAAGGATACATTTGGCTGTTTACATCCTGTTATGGTTCTAGTTATGACTGTGGATATCTAGTCTTTCGTGATCGGCCTGTGTTACTGCTGTTTTAGGTTGCATAGTTGTTGGGCTTGCGCTTTTTGGACCAAGTTACGGACTCTGGAAGCTAGTTAAACCTTTGGACATATCTCAGCAAAGTTGAATGAGAGATCCTGTACTTATTGAGTAATTCTGCTTTTGTAAATTGTTTCGTCCCCAAATCTTTCCTCAACTACCTTATTTGCTCAGGTGACAAGATTTGATATTTTTTCTTATACTCATCCTCTTAGCCGTTATTACTAAGTGTCCTTTTATCAAAGTTGAGATTAAGTTATTTATCTGGCAGGTAGCCATAATCCCTTCTAGACTTATGATTGGGAATACTTTTGATCTCTTTGTTTTGTTCTTTTCTGTTATTTTGGTAGAAAGAAGATTATTCTTCTTCTAATTAAATATCTCCGAAATGTTCTTAGGTTTTAAGTTTAAAGGAATCAAAATAACTTTATTATGTCATCGGCTGCGACGTTTAAGCTGGCAAACTTGCTTGCTTATTTTTATTTGCAGTATACTAACGAATTGACATGAGTAAAGATTGGCCAGATTTCACATAATTTCTCAAAAGTTCTTTAATTTCTCCTATCAAAGGCTTCTCCTACTATTCCAAACTCTATTCTTGAAGCTGCAAACTAGGCAGCCCTTAATCATCATACTAAAAGGTAATCTTGCTGAAAGGAAACATCTAATCCTCAATCTTGATATCCTGCGTTTATTGTATTTCTTTAGCCAGTGTATCAAGTTAGCTAGTTGGAAGAGAAATCTTATCTAATTGTTTTGAAGGTATTGGTCTAAGATGAAACATGCTGAATCCAATGCAAAGAAGACTTTTTTTAGTTTATTCAAAACTATTTCTTGAAGCATAATACTTAGATGAAATCGTATTTCCTATGAGGCTCAAAATATAATTTTTGGCATCCGTTTGTTTAGCCTCAGCGTCTCTCAGAGTCATTATCATTCTTAGATTTGTAAACTAACAAAAACAACAAGCATTGGGAGGTGAATGGATGATTCTTAGCAATAACTAATCATGTTTTAGAGTGTCTTCTCAGAATAAAAAAGATCGAGCTTATCCTTTAAGAGGATACGTTGCAAGATCTTTTTGATTTATTTATTCCTGAAGCTCTAATTGTCTTCAAAACTTCGCAAAAGCACAAATAACTACGTTTTTATACTTTTTTATAGGTCGAATCAGTTATTTTTTGGATTTTCTCAGCCTAAAAATGTTAGCGAAAAAATCTGATTATTTCCTTATGTCCAAAACTTTTGATAACAGCAAGGGGAACGTTATATTGGAATTCCAAGTAGACTGAAAAGACCATGATTATTTTTATCCTGCCAACAAATTAAAATTAAACTACCAATAAAATAAAGCAGTCATATCCTAAAAAAGTAAGTAAAATTCGGGGAAAATATTTTTTATTTCAGAATTTCGCATTTTTTTTGAAGCTCAGCTTTTGATAAGATTATCATACTTTTGCTAGCTTTCTATCGCTTTTGGTTATAATAATGTTAGCTTTTGTTTTTAACTTTTTTCAACAACTTAGACAAGCCTAGTACAATCCTAACTTTCTCATCTGGATTTTATCAGTATCGTAGCCTCTTTTATGAAGATCATCCATTCAAACAACGTTTTTGAGTTTTGAGGTATGTGATTGAGGTCCTTGTCTTTCTAGTGCGAGCTGCTTTATGAAATTGTGAAGCAGTTTAAGTTATGTTAATTCTCGGACTACTAATTAGGTCACTTATATTGCTAAAAGTTTGGCTTTTGCTAGATCGCCATATTCAAAAAAAGCTTAAAATGTCAAACAATTTATTCATCAAAAATTCTAAGCTAAATCTTAGAGTTAGAGCTTAGTGTAAACATTTAAGGCAAAAAATTAGGGAGAATGGATTTGTTAAAGAGAATTTTTGGTAAATAAGCAAAACCTCTCCGATAGTTAAAAACGTTGCATTTGGTGTGCTTTAGCATTCCCAGCCAAAACCTGCCAAAATTGTTGGTTTAGGACTAAAGCATTCGCAATAAATGGCAAAAAAATATCTTTTCTTTATATAAATTACATATAACAAATGAACAACTAAAACTATTCACCATTGGCAGTAATACCAGACGCCCAAAATCAAGAAAAATCAATAACGGAATGTATTTCGCTGCCAACAAAGACTATATCGAACTTGAAGCTCCATACCTTTAGTTTTAAAGATGGAGGCCAGATTCGCAAAGGAAAGTACCTGAGAAAGTTGGTTTAAGAGATCAAGGAATTAAACCTATGAATAAAATGATTTTTCCGAACATTTTAGACATCTAATTCTTCACTTAGTATTTTTTTCAACTTTGACAAAGATTCTACCTATAAGAGCCATAAAACAGTCAGAAACCTTTAATCTTTATCTTTTTATAGCGGCTATGACTAGACTCTGGTTTTAAAACAGTATGAAATCATCTGGATTCAATTATTTTTCCAGCAAACTTTCTATTGGTGAAATTCAATAAAATTTTATTTTCCGGCGAAGCTCTTTTTTTGGGCTCTGCTTTATTGTTGAGTGTTTTAAACTTTTTCTAAAAACTTTCGAGCTTTCTTGGGAAACAATGTCCGCATTTTGTGATAATACTTCATCAAAAAATTACAACCAAAATGTGATAGCTGATAACTGCTAAATGAGCCAATTTGCGATGTTAATCACAGCTCAACCAGCAAGCAACAAATTTAGTCGCTAATCTCTTCTGTCTGAAGCTTGAAGTTATTTGAATATTTTCGTGCAATAATAATTCAAATGCTTAGCCAGAAAAAATATGAGATATTAGCTAATGAAAAAATGAAAAAGAGCAAAAATTTAAAGCCAACAATAACAAACGACTCGAAAACTTTCAAAATACTTGATTAAATAGTCTATTACAGTCTTCTAAAGAGTTAAACCTTAGAAATCAAATAATCAATTTTCTGCAAAAAAGTTCATCAAGAAGCCTCTGTTCTTTTCTCCTTTTATGAGGTCCTTGTCAAAGGCTGGTCTTCCCTCTCGGCTGTATGATTTTTATAACTGTTGCTCAACTATCTTTTGCTTGAAATTAACTCTTTTTGCTTTGCTAGGCGGGCTAAGTGGAGTAGGAGTCTCACAACTAACTACGCTTTGTTGCAATGGTGAACAAGCTGGCTTAGCTAAAACCTTGAAGTCCAAGACTTCATTAATGTGCTCATTCAAGATAGTTGAAATAGCCAACCTTGGAACAAGATTCTATCTGGTTTCAGCCATTAGTCTCTTGAATGAGCTTTTTTTATTTTCAGGTTTGGTCTATGTTGCAGCTCCGTGGTTTGGAGATTAATGGGGATGATGATCCAATGCATTCGTTGCAATGGATTGCACTTATTCTCTTGTAGACTGCAGCTTTGAGCTGGGCAGCGTTTGTGAATAAAAAACAGAAGGTTATAGTCCATTATGCTAGTTTTGTCGCTTGAACTAAGATTTCTTCATGATGGGGCCAACTCTGTCTTCGAATTCTCCTTTCATAGACTAGCCTTCCTAAGTTCCTGTGTTGTTGGCTACAGGCATGCTTGGAGAGCTAGATTAATCTTCATTAAAATGGTTTTAAAACTATTCTATTTACTTATTCTAGATTGGGTAAGTCTATGAGCTATCATCTTTGTGCTCAACTAAACCTTCTTCTACTTTCTAAACAAACTACAATTCGTTTTGATGCTAGATAGGCTCCTATTTTTGCTAATCTGCACTTCCAAATTGAATGTTATTTTAGATTGACTATAAATGTCTTGCAGGAGAGTATTCCAAAACATTAGACTATGCCAGCTAAATGTTGTTTTTGTAAATCTCTTTTTCCTCAGTTTAAAATGGCTTATTTTCGAAGCTATGGATGGGAATTACATTCTAAGACTGAGAATGGGCTAGCTACACTTAAATGTGTTTTTTTGGCTACTATTTCGAATGTTACGTTTAGCGTTTGAGCACGATTCCTACGTTTATTCTGGAAACTACAACAGAATCAGTCTTACGATCTCCTTACTCATCAACAGATTCAACAAAGTTCTACCCACTACGCTTTTGAACCAATGAACGAAACTCATTCTTTTTGGGAGTGGTGTTGATATAGGAATTGGAAATGGGCACTTCTGGCATATCAGCGTAATAGTCCTAAAAATCCAGTTCTACGCTATTTACCTCAACTTCTTAGATCGGAACATCGTTTTTCACTGCTTTCAGCTCACTTGATTTTAGTGAAGATGAGTTTTAAGGCTTTAAATCCACGACATTTATAAGTTAGTCTCTATACTTTTCTTGCTATTTGCGCTTTTGGTCTTTTAGCTACCTCTTCTTCTTGACATTTCTCTCTCGTCTGTCCATCTATTTGTGAAACTAGCGTTATAATTTTTTCAGTTTCTCCAGCTTATCATTTATCTCATCAAGATCTTCTGTTCGGTTTTACTCGTTTTCGTGTTCTAGAAAGTTGCTGGGAATAACTGGCATAGAAAGTTTGTGAGTTAGTTGAGCCTCTGCTTTTCTTGATCTTTCTTCTCTCAACAGTGATACATTGACTATGTGTATTTCCGCAGGTTTGTTGTTATCAATAAGTTTGTAGAGAGTGTCAATTTCCCGCCTGCCTCTCACCCTGTTGTACTTCGAGTAGAAATTAAGACGATCTTCTACTTCCTCTGACATGATAAAAATTATTTATAGTTATTGGATAACGCACGCAAATTACTATAATATTAGCAAACCAAAGCTTCAGATTTTCTGAGGCTAAATAGAAAACAAGCACTGGAATATTTCGTATTAATGCTGTAGTAACCTTAAACCTTAATAAGATAAGTTACTTCTATTTCTATCAAATTCTTCCAATCAAGCTGAATTGAATTCCTTTAGGACGAATTCTTTAGGACCTGAAACGAATTTGCTTTTTCTCGTTTTTGCTCTATTTTATTGCATTTGGCGTTGCTCAGTAGATCCACCTTTCAGCAATCCTTATTTGTAGAGAACCTAAAAGTCCTAAACTGTGTAAGCTTCAAAGGTCAAAGTTTAGTCTACTTTGTTGTATTAATCCATCCAAGCGTCCATCCAACCCCTCTTTTCCCATTGCTTCAAAGAGATGCCGTATTTCTTTTTGTATTTTAAGAGAGTACGTGGCTGAGCAATATACCTGATATAGAGTATGAGCATAAGTACACAAACTCCAGGAAGAAGAAACATATACTTGAACTGTTTGGGAGTAAAAACAGGAGACCAAAGGACACTCTTTTAGTACTTAATCATTTCTGCTTCTTTATCTTTGGCAACCAGCTAATATGCCTAAGAATACTCTCGATTGGTTATTGAAACTGAAAGACTTTGTGAGGTTAACATTTTTTCTTAGATTGCCCGCTTACGATCCTAAATCGACCTAATCTTTCTCAAATTATAAATAGAAGGCTTCTTTATGTAGACGAGTAGTTTGCTGCCAAACATATAATTATTATAAACAGATTGCAAACAGAAATAATAAGGGACGTTTATTTGAGATGTAAGTTAAAAGGTTAATGATGTATAGAAGGAGGCTCATTTAATCAGTCTGTGTCTGTCTCTGATAGAAAAAGTATTCTTCTTGCTTCTTTTGAATAATGCGGTCTATTATGTCTGCATGTCTTGTTCTTCATCATGGATGAATTTCAGGTGCTGGTCTCGGAAATCAGGTGGCAGGTCTTTCAAGACCCATCTGTGCTTCATTAGTTCTAATGCTTCTATGCGTCTATCAGGATGCCTAAATTGAAGTTGGTTTACCACTATAAGCACATTTGGATGAAATCGGCAAAATCTTAATCTGGGTTTTAAAGTGCTGAACTCAGTGTTTTTGAGCTGGGAGCTGTGCGCTTTTCGTGAGGCTTCAAAACATTAAAACTATCAAAAAACACATGCCATCTTTTCGAAGTCTATCTGCAATATCCCCAGAAATACATGAAGCATGTCTTTTGGCGGCATCCCCAGAACCTCGATTATAAAGCACATCTGCTAGTGCTCATCTTCCCCGCCAAACAGAGGATAGCCCAGGTGCAGTTAAGCGATTATACAGCCAAAGCTCCAAATATCTATTTTACGATCGTAGGGCATTCCCAGAATCACTTAAGGCGCACGATAGTATCTGCTTTGAATGTAAGTGTAGATAGTTTAGCCTTAGAAGCAACTTGAACCGAAATCAATTATTTTGACTCCAGATTTATTCATTTCCTTCAGAAGAATGTTTTCTGGCTTAAGGTCAGCATGAATGATCTTATTTCTATGCAGAAAATGTATGCCATTGAGTATCTGAAGCACAAATCTTCGGATTAAATCAAGCGGCAATCCATAATAACCATTGGATTTGATGAGTTCGTAAAGGTTCAAAGATAGAAGTGAGAAAGTCATGCACTGAATAGGGACATCTTTACCATTCTGCCGCGGAACTGAAAGAAGTCTTTGATTTAGATGCAGTTTTTGGATGAAACTGGGTCTTTTTCTTTTATTGTCTTTAGAATTTTTATCTATATCTTGGATTGCGTTAGATATTTCTAATTGTTCTTCACCATCTTTAAGGCAATTGGCGTGCGATTACTTTTATGATCTAATACACGAAAAACCTGCCCAAATGAACCTTCTCCAAGCAACTATAGCAATTAATAGCGATAGGAAATGTGATCTCCTTTGGACCAAGAACAACCTTCATCTCCTTCTTTTTGCTTTTGACCATTAAATAACTTTTTCGGGCAATTCTGTCCTGAGTAGTAGATTTCTTCAAAAGAAATGATTTAATGCAGTTCGTAGTCAGTCAAATTATTGCTTGCTTTTATTGCCTGCATGGGAGTGAGGTAATTCGTTTGGTGGATCTGAAAAGAGCTATTGATCATTATTCTATGGTTCTTTTCTTCAACGCTTCCTTCAGAAGCTCTTTTCATTCGGTTTGATTCTCTTTAGTATTTCTGCCTGAACAACTCTAACTATTACATCAGTTACTTGGACGCAGTTTATGAGGAGTTTTTTATTTTATGGTAGCATTTGATTGGAATCTGCCAAAATTGGTTGATTAATATTCTCCCTACTGCTTTTCCTAAGTGAAGAAGCGGCGAGCTGGAGGAGGTGCTTATTCTTCTTGCTTTTTTCTCTAGTGACTGAGAAAGCGCTGGTTGGGAAAACGCTTGAAATATGGGAGATAGGTGGATTTATTGCCATCTCTGTGTTTTGGGGAAGAGTTGACATTGGAATACGCATCTTTGGTCGTTGAGGGAAACATCCGAAATTATTATACAACCTTTAATGAAACCCAACTGATGATTCAAATGAATACGATAACGAGTTAAAAATCCTATCTGACTAAATATTTGTAAAAGAATGTTAAAAGTTAAAGTCAGCTGTAAAAAAGTTAATCAGTTATTCTTGGATTCGACTTTAGTAACTTCAGTATTTTAGGGCTTGTTTTGGTTTTATGCGTTCTTTTCAAACTCTTTTCGTGATTTTTTGTATAGTTGATATCTCACTGCTGTCTGCTTGCGTGGAGATTATTCAAGGATTTCCTAGTGAATCTTAGTGTCTATATTTCTTTCATTATTGGGTGTAACTGCAACAGTTACGGCTGTTGTCAGATTGGATTTCTAACTTTTAGAGTAATGCAACTTTTTTGTGTTGCTTGGACTATAATAAGCATGATTAGCTGCTAAAAGTTGGCTTGAGAATCTTAAATTTTTAGGCTTTTCATTTTTAGAAGTCTGAGAGTTGTTTTAATCTGTTTTATCATTGAATGAAGTCTTATTTCGGTTATAACGTATCTTTTTTCCATTGGTACTTTCATGAGAAGGTCGAACCTACTGGTTTCTTTTTCTTTGTAATTCTATTTTGGTTTTTTCCTTTCTAATATCATGATTTCGTATGTTAAGATCTATTTTGTGAAATCTTGGTTCTAAACTACAGCTAATTGTATGCTTTTCTCGTTCCTTTTCTCTTTCATTTTAATTTTCTTTTTCCTTTTCCTTTTCTTTTCCTTTCTATAGCTTTAATTGGTCTTCCAGTTAATGTAGCTATTCCTTTTGGCCTGAATCTCTTATTTGTAATGCTTTTTATTGCTTTTAGAGAAGCTATAGCTTCAAAACTTGAGTTTGTAGAGTTTTCAGAAGCTAATAATATCTATTTTGTTTTACAGAAGATTGGCTTTAAAGCGTTTTGCGGGTAACTTACATTTCATACGTTTTCTGGTAATAGATACCTTCTAATTGCTTTTCAACAATCTAAATTTTTTACTTGAAATAGTTTTAGGAGTGAAACTGCTAAGCCAAAGCATATTTTTCAGAAAGTTCTGCTATTCTTTCATCTAATGTTTTTATGTTATTGTTGCTGATAACCAGCTTTTCTTACATTTTTAACTTTCTTGCCTCAGATAAGTTCTTTTCCTGCTATAATTTTTCCATTTCCTAGTAAATCTCATAGCCACTTTAGAAGCTGTTTTCCATCTGTCTACTCTTTTGTTGTATCTTTTTGATCTTTTCCTTCAGTTTGGCCATTTTTTCTTTAGCCTATATCAGAGCATCTTCTATATTCTATTGCGTGTTAGATCTTACCTGTTTAGCTAATCCGTCTAATTCCCTTTGAAGACTAGAAATCACAAGATTATTAACCTAAAGTTACCTTAAACAACTTTTCTTTATACTGGAGTATTGTAGTTTCGATAAGGGTTTTGTTGAGACACGACTTTCTTCTGTTTTTGTCTGTGAAAAGTAATTCGTCAGTTTTTTGAGCTCTTAGAGAAGATAGTTTCTTTATTATACTATTTCTTTATTGTTCAATTGAGAATATTCGGAGGAAAGGTTGGCCCATTGGTATCTGGCTTAGTAAGATGTCCCTTCGTGGGGATCGGTTTTATTAATCTGAGTTATTTAAACTTAGGCATACTTTGGGGAGCTAGATATCTGTGGCTTGCTTCGACAAGCGTTCCTTTTCTACTTTAGAAATAATTTTCATTTTAATTCAAAGTTATAACTCAAGAAGTTAACTTTTCGAGGCTAACTTATATATCTATTTTCCATAGATATCCAAGTTACTACAAATGATATTTTTAAATTTTAAGGTAAAGGAGGTAGATTATCAGATTGTTTTCAACCATTTTCGGCAGATTATCAGCATTATAAAGGCATAGCAATTATAAATCTTTGATTATGAACTATGTAGTCCTCATCATCAAGCTGGATGCGAACTAGGGCGAGCTGGAACACATTGACGGCCACAGCCTTAATGAGTACCTTCCCGATCAGCCGAAAGATTAAGCGCAAGCTGCGTAGCCTCAGATTTAGGATATTGAGCTCCCCTTTCAAGAAGATACATAAAATTTTTCTACCAACTAGCCTTCTCAAGCTCCCCAAAACGTCTCAGGGTCCTAAAATCAATCGATTTCCGACGTTTAGCTCAAAAACTTAGATGAAATGAGAAGTTATGTCGAAATGGGTGATTAGATTGTAGGTTGTCACATCGAGAAAAATGGAGTTTTTATCTGTTCAGTAATCCTGCGGCCTAGCTTCTGACCCACTTTGATGACTTTATCTTGAAATATTTTATTTAGTACTTTGCTAATTTTATTGTCTTTATGCTGTAATTTGAATGGTGTAGATTATTTTTGAAGACTAAAAGTACTTTTTTAGCTCCAATAAAAATGACTACTTACTAATTTCTACATTCTTTTGGTTTTCTATCGTTACTTAGCAAAATCGCGGATGTTGAGCCATTTTTGGCAAAAGATCAGCTTCTAAACTTCTGCCCCTATTTTAGATAATATAACAACTGCTTGAGCATCATGTTCACTCAGCATGTAATTTTAATATTTAATAGTTAAATTTGCTCGTTGGCTTTTATAAATCTGAATAAAATTCTATAGACTTTTTCTAAAAGGTAAGGATATTGGACTGCCAGGTAAAACCTAGAAAACAAACAATCTGTCAATACTAGTTATAATAACTTCATTATCATTATTTCTGCACCTTGAATTTCTTCTCTTTTTTCTTCGGCTCTTCCAATAAATTCGGCACTCTTTTTTCCTCACCTGTGTCTAAGCTTCTTTTATGAGAATCCAACAACAAATTTGGCTCAACTACATCAGCTAAAGTATCTTGTTCCTTAAGGACTGCAATCTTTTCATTTGCGTTCTATCTTTTCAGCCACTCTTACTTATTCCCAACTTTATTTGAACCACCTATATTACCCTTCAGAGTCAGGACTATCTAAAACAGAAAGCACCCAATGAATATTGCCAACCCCACTGTAGCTAAAATCGAAGCAATTTTAGAAGCATTAGCGCTGTTTACCACCAAATCCTCCCCAATAAAGATAGCCACCAATATACAGACAAACAAATGAGTTATACTGTAGACATAATGCTTTGCCTTTCCCTCAGATTTGACATAAAACAGTAGTTCCACAACTGAAAAGCCTGTGAGAAAGATGATAAGGTGGTAAGTGTTCTGATATGGGATAATAGCCAGCACAGGAAGCATCAGCCTTTGTGCGACTGCCAAATTCAGCAGCTTTCTTGATCTAAAGTAGGGCACTTTGTTCCAATTGATATCAACCAACAAAAATACCAAAACTACCAAGTAGAGTGCGATAATCGCTATCTAGGTTGATCCTATTGTAGCAAAGCGAATCGCGAGGTAGATATCGAGCAAAGCCTACTGCATCGTCAATATTAAAAAGGTTCTTAATCCAGTTAGAATGCTCTCTATAGTTTTCGCTCTAATACATTTACAACTTTTTCCCAATACCTTGCGAATAACCAACACCAAAGCTAACAAAATGCCTGCAAGAAAACACAGTACAAAGATAGGAATAATGTTAGTCTTGAGGTCAACTTGCTTGATGAATCCATCCAAACGGTACATCCCCCTCCCTTTGAGTATTCCATCATCTGTCTTACCTTTGTACTGCAGAATTGAAAATACCATGAAATACTGAAGTCCGTCTAGGATCAGGGTCAGAGGGGAGGAGTAGGCAACCTCCACGAAACTTAGCAGCCCCAATACTTGAAGACTTAGGATAAAGTAAAAGATATGCTGAGAACGTAGAAACATGCCTGAAAATACTGCAATCAGAACGACCAGTATGCCCACAGGATTAGCACCTGAGTAAATAGGAGTCGAACAAAGCCCATATGAAACATTTGAAGTGGATCCCAACTGCATCATCGAGAGAGTTGAATCTTGACAAGTATAGCAGTGAGCGTAGTAATCATCAGAGCATGTATTGCAGGAGTAATGACAGATTTGTGCAGAAACAGCGGCAGTTAGACAAGCAAACAAGAATAGCTGAAGGAAGGGTCTCATTATAATCATTATCGATTGTTTGATGAATGTACGAAATGGTAATTATTGCTCAGAAAGCAATCAAAGGAAGTCAGTTTCATATGTATTCTAATCAAGGGTTGTAAATCATACAGCATTATCCTGTTTGTGAAGATTAGTAGACGAATTCGATGCAGTTTAACTTTCAGCTAAGTTTGGCACTTTTCCAAGATTCGATATATGATACAGATAACAGTTTAACTAGTAAATATTGCTGCTATTTGATTTTAATCTTCGGCTTCTTCATTTTATGCATTTCAAGAATTTTCTATAGAATGTTATATAACATAGCTAACCTTTTAAGATTAATAGGTCATTAAAGACATTTTCTATAATAGGATTTTGCGCATCTTTAAAAAATCCAATCTTTGCATATCTTTTATATGCAAATACTGCCAGCAAACAACGAAGTATATAAAGACATATTCTATTGGATCAGAGTTTTTTGAGCTTGAGTATTTGGCCGATCGGTATTCCCACTGCAGCTAATAAAGGCTATGAACAACTGCGTAACTATTCGAGCGAATAGACCTCCTGCTTGCTCAGCAATTCCAGTATCTCATCTCTGACTTGGTTCTCATACATTAGTTCGTAGAATTACTTATTGAATTTTAGAGAGCTCGCAATTTCCTCTTTCCTCTTGTCTTCTTTGTGCATTCGCTACTTCAATTCAGCAATCTCTGCCGTCAAAAGATTATTTTTTTGCTGCATATCTTAGCATTTTTATTACAGGAAGGCAATCGATCTTTAACGTATCTACTTGATATGTTTTAGCTCCTGCTGCTAAAACTACAAAGACTAGATCTTGATTTGCAGCTCACTGATCATGGCCCTGCTTTTAGCCTGTTACAGCTACAGCTTTTATGACTATAAATTACATCTTATCAACATATTCATATTCTTCCTTTAGAGGTCCTAAATCTTGTGGAGGCTGTCAGCTAGCAATGCTTGGAGCTACTGGATAGTTGCTTCTAACATGCTTTTTAGCCTAGTTTTGGACTATTCAAATTTGTTGCTTATCTAAGATTTTTACCACCTAAATATCTTATGAAGTATTTATTATGGCTAAATTTATGGATTTGTCGGTATTTTTTTGCCCTCGACAGCTGATTTTTCTTCTTTTTATACCTAAGTGCATAATCTTATATGAAACCTCTTATCTTTTTCTCTACATTCATTAGTACAATAGACTACCTTCTGGCATAAGCATGGAAATTTAAGTTGCTGCATATCATAGCATCCTTCGCACTTCTTTTATGACTAAATCAGCATGCTCCATTTTTACATCTTTTCTTTTAGCTCCACTATGAAAAAATCTCTTTATTGCACCTACAAATTATATAGAGCTTATTCAGGGTCTATTCTCTAGCCAAATCCTTTTATACGATATTAATAGTTAGCACGATCAGCTGCTTGTTTGAGGTATTTGAATAAGGAGTCCAGATTTTATTTTTGCTGAACTTTCCAAAGACGACCCTCATAATTATTGTCATAATTCTCTTATTTTATAATAGACTAAACCAACTCTCTTGCTGTAAGATTTTCAGCTTTTTTGATCTATTTTAAGCTAAAATCTTATCTCTTTTTTATTTTCTGGTCTATACATTTGAGATCTTTTTTCAATATGACAATATAGCTATAGATTTTAGCCGAAACTATGATTTTTTCCTAGTTAATTTTAACAGCAGATCTTTTGATCTCATGCTTAGAATGAAACTCCCTCAGCACCTAGAATGTCTTCAAGGACAAAAGCTAATAATCGTATTTTTATTTCAACCCCATCCTCAGCACACCCTCCTCGTAATATAGGGTTGAGTTCATTTATAATGGTATCAGGCGATAATCATCATCACTTGTACAGAATACTTTCCAGGAAGCTAGGAAATCAGTGGACACCACATATTGTAGCTTAATGTGATTTGTTGGGAGTAGTGCTTGGTCCTCATTGAATAGCTTGTTGAACGTATCATACAATTGCTTGTACCTCAGACTCTAAGCTTTGCTGACCATTCGCAGAACTCTTTTGCTGTTGATCATCCCCTCTTAAATTTCAGACTTCATCCTCCTAAAAAGTATAAAATACTAGCAAATCAATCTGAAGTAAGTTAAAATAAATGATATTCTGATGTGTGTCTATTATGATTATCATGGGATATAGAGTGCGGCTATCGAGAACAAAAAGTAGGGTGTCATCACCACCAGCGTAGCGACAGCCACGTAGTACTTCACTGTCCTCTCCTTCTGTCTGATTACGACCAGTCTCGCATAGAACAAACAGGGCAGGAGGATGCATATCGAGGAGGCGCAGAGACTTCCCAGCAAATTGAACACAGCCTCGATGTTCTAGACTGCAAGACTGATCCCCACTACCACTAGATAGAGTCCAACACCATAAATTATGAAGAGTCTATTAGCCTTCTTCTCTCGAACTGCTGGCTACTAAAGTTGGGGTGTATACTTGCTACCTTTTGTAAAGAGCTGGATGATTGAGATGACGTTGTTCCTGCCTCCGAAGAAGAGCATGGGGAATGCGAAGAAGACTGAGATCAAGAATGATATCTTCAGTGTGAAATAGAAGAATGGTGAAACTTTACTGTAGATGAGGAAGTTTAGGAAATTGGCGCCCACTGTCTCTCCCACGTAGTAGTAGCCGAGGAGGCCGATCAGAAGGTAAGAAAAAGTGCAAAAAGTTAGAGCCACTGCGATGGCACCTGACATTCGCTCATCACTAGGCCTTTACATGCCTTTATAGATGGGGAAGGTATTCATTTGGTAGCCAAGAGCCAAGATGATGTTGGGCACAGAGGAAGCAGCTCTGAACCAATTTGTGGGGAATGCTCGCATATTTCCTGCAGGCTGGCTTTCAGGGTCGGTTGAGGCAAGTTGGGCAAAAAAGATGACAAAGAGGAGCATAAAAACAGAGATACCAATGACTCCAGTCAAAGCCATAAATCTCAGCCTTTCTATCTTCTTCACCACGATGATGTAAGACTCCAAAAGGGCAATAACCAGCACAATGAATATCTCGGAGGTGTAGAAGTTGTCGAGGTGTTAGCTACCCACGGGCAGAATATCTATGAAGATGTTCCTGATTGCGGACTTGAAGATGATGAGCTAAATGATACCTGATTCGCCTTATGTGTACATGTGCCTAAGTTGGTGACCACTATCATGAATGAGCCGGTGACTTTGGCCATCTTGCTGTGCCAAATCTCATAGAATAGTGAGTTGTAGTTGCTATGTCCTGACAAATTTTTGGACTTGAGCAGCAGCACACTCGTGAACTGGTTGTAGATTCCAGCAATCACAAACAGCAAAGTGCCGAAGAGCCACCCCAGTTGGTTCATCACATATGGCATCGAGATGATCCCCGAACCAATGATCGTTTTGACGATTGCAGTCACAGTCAGCAAAAAATCTGAGTACACTCACAACTACTTGATTTGTTGCCGGCAACCAAACCTTCGGCCGCTAGCAAGCTTTTGGTCATGTTCTCATCGCCGCTGAGTTCGGCGGGAAGGAGGTCATTATCCTCATTCCACTGCGAAAAATGGCGTTACTCATTTTTCTGTGTATTGTGGGCGACTATTTTGTCTTAGCTGGGTAACATATCTGTGGATATTTTGGCAAGAAATAAATCTAATGGATAAACTAATAAAATTAAATTAATGATTAAATTAATGATAAAATTGGACCTCATCATAATTTTAGCCACCATATTGCACCTCAACTAATCCTTTTGATGATGAATCATTCGAAAAAGATGGCCATAATTGCTGTTTCAACTGAATTGCTGCCTGAATTGTCCCCATTAAAACAGAAGCAATCGTAGTTAAGAAATGTCTATTGCAAAGCAGTACAAAGCTGGGCGCAAGAAACTGAGCCAGAGATGATAGGATAATTTTATAAATAAGTGAATAGGTGAACAAACTAAGAGTTCAATCATATTCATATCTACCTTAATCTAAAATAAGTATTTCATCTATACTTATTGTGTTGTTTTGGAACTCACAAATAATAACATTTAGGCGTCACAAGAAGAGTTGTTAAATTGGCTGCATGAAGGTCATGCTCCTAGCCCTGGCTATGGCTTTCCACTAAAATTTACCCGTGAAGATCATGAATACTAGAACCTGATGCTTATCAGTGCTTGTAAAAGTTTAGGTTACCTATTCTTGTAGAGACTGTGGCTATCTATACAGATCGGATGTAGTGTTGATGAGCCCATTGCCGAATTCATCATGCTAATTAGAAAATTAGGAAACGAAGGCAGCTAGTCTCAGCCCACAAGGATTCCTTCGAAGGTGCCCCTCGAAACATTTAAAGCAATTC
>Ga0316217_10002434_pt1 | contig 22413 bp, 12 predicted proteins | sample 1anoAmetaG_FD_203633 | JGI IMG/M metagenome (GOLD analysis project Ga0316217, IMG submission 203633) | Freshwater microbial communities from Trout Bog Lake, Wisconsin, USA - 1anoA | ecosystem: Environmental > Aquatic > Freshwater > Lake > Hypolimnion/Profundal zone | place: USA: Wisconsin...
CGCCACTTTTCCCGGCAGTTGGCCTTTCTTCTGTTGGTCCTGTCGCTGGCGATCGCCGCCGGAGCCGCAGGGGTTTCCGTCGTCGGCGTCGAGACCAAGGCTTCGACCGCGACGTGGTCGGGCGTCGCCGGCGTGGCCTCCGACGCCTCGGGCATTATCTACGTCGCTCTGAACAATCCCGCCACGGTCTACCGCTTCGATCCCTCGTCCGGAACCGCCAGCACTTACATTGCTAACGCTACCCTGATCAACGGCCTGGCCTTGAACTCCCTGCGCGATCTGCTGATCGACTCCAGCAGCAACCTCTACATCTCCGACATCGGCAATAGCCGGATCCTCAAGTGGTCGCTTACCTCGAACGCCTTGGTGACCGTCTACACCGGAAACGCCTTCAGCATGACGCTCGATCACTCGGGCAACATCTGGTACGGCGACGCCAACGGCCAGATCTGGAAGATCCCCTCCGGCTCCAGCTCCGGCAGTGTGCTCCTCACCGGTGTTGGCGGTATCTGGGGAATGGCCTTCGATACCAGCAACAACCTCTTTGTTGCCGATACTAACGGCAACCGGATCATCCGTTATGCCTCGCCCGGCAACGGGGCGATGAGCGTTCCCATCACCCTGACCGGCCCCCGCGGCCTCTATTTCGACGCCAACAACAACCTGTATGTGGCCGTGAAGCCTACCGGCCAGGTGCTGGAGTACACGGCGGCGTCCTCGTATTCGACCAGCCTGCCCGTCGCCTATGACATTGCGGACGTGCTGTTCATCACCGCCAGTCCGAACGGCGATCTATTCGTCAGCGATTTCGGCAATGGCAACCTGTGGCGAATCACGCAGCAAGGCTACGGGGCTTTCTACCAATACCAGATTGGTTCCGGCACGCCCGTTACGCCGGCGACGGTGATTTTGCAGGTAGCCGCCGGGACGAACATCGGTTCCTTCGTCCCCGTGATGCTGGGCGGCAGCGGGCAGGATTTCGCGCTGGTCAGTGCCGCCAACACCTGCCCCACCGGCGCCTACAGCAACCTCACGAACTGCCGGGTGAACGTCATGTTTGCGCCCACGCTGCCGGGCCAGAAGTTCGGCGGCTTGCAGGTGGTCGATAGCGGCGGCTCCAACCTGCTGGCTTCGATTTACCTGAGCGGCCCCGGATACGCTCCCCTGGTCTCGCTCACTCCGGGCGTGATTTCTACCTCGGTCGGCACCGGCGCCGCCTGCTCGTCGGGTACCTGCGGCGACGGCTTCACTGCCACCCAGGTTCAGCTCAACCTGCCCAGGGACGCGGTTCTGGACGGCTCGGGGAACCTGTATATCGCCGACGCCTCCGACAACCGCGTCCGCAAAGTGCTCGCCAGCACGCAGGTCATCAGCACCGCGGCTGGTACCGGCACCGCCTGCTCCTCGCTCCCCTGCGGCGATGGCGGCGCAGCCACCAGCGCGCAACTCAGCGCTCCGCACGGCGTCGCCATCGATGGCGTGGGCAACCTCTACATTGCCGAAGCCCAGGGTCACCGGGTGCGCAAGGTGGATCCGCTTTCGCACCTGATCTCCACCGTCGCCGGCACCGGATCGATCTGCTCCAACCCGACGGCCCAGTGCGGCGATACCGGCCTGGCCACCAACGCGCAATTGAATACCCCGACCGGCGTCGCGGTCGATGTGGCCGGCAACCTCTACATCGCCGACAGCCTCGACCATCGCATTCGCCGCGTCGACGCCGTGACCAAGCTGATCACCACCGTCGCCGGCAGCGGCCTCCAGTGCGCCAGCAGCACCAGCAGTTGCGGCGATGGCGGCGTGGCCACCAGCGCCCAGTTGAATCAGCCCAACAGCGTCACCGTCGATGGCTACGGCAGCCTGTATATCGCCGATTCGCTCGATAACCGTATCCGCGAGGTGAATCTTTCGACCCGCGTCATTCTTACCGCCGTGGGTAACGGCTCGCCCTGCACCGGCGCCGGCGCCTGCGGCGACGGCGGAATTGCCACCGATGCCATGCTTAACAACCCGGCGTCTGTAGACGTAGACGCTGCCGGCAACCTCTACGTCGCCGACCGCGCCAGCATGCGGGTGCGGAAAGTGGATTCCGCTACCCGGCTGATTTACACCATCGCTGGCGACGGAGTCTCCTGTGGAGCTGTGATCACCTGCAATGAAGGTAAAGCGGCCACCACTGCCGCCCTGGACTCGATCGACAGCGTGCGCGTGGACCGCTTTGGCAACTTCTACGTGGTCCTCGGCGACAGCAACGTGATCCGCCGTATTTCGGCCAGCGCTGCCCCGCTGACCTTCCCGTCCACCCTCATGAACACGGCCAGCGCCACGCAGTCGGTCATTTTCTCCAACGTCGGAAACGACGCGCTGAGTTTTTCGGTCTCGACGGACAATTCCAACTTCATCCTGGGGCCGACGGGCTCCGGGATCTGCAGCACGGGATTACCGGCGGGAGCCAGCTGCTCCCAGTCGGTCTATTTCCAGCCGCAACTGATCAACAACAGCATTACCGGCAATCTGAAGTTCTACGATAACCTGAGCAGTTCTCCGCAGGCGGTCGCGCTCTCGGGCGCGGGCGTGGCCACGCTCACGCCGCAGACCATCACCTTCCCCAACCCGGGCAACCAGAACTACGGCGTCACTCCGATCACGCTGACGGCCACGGCCAGCTCGGGACTCGCCGTCTCCTACCTCGTGACCTCCGGCCCGGCAACGGTGAACGGCAGCGTGCTCACAATTACCGGCGCGGGTTCGATATCGGTGCAGGCGACGCAGGCCGGCAACAGCACCTATGCTCCGGCATTGTCAGTCGCGCAGAGTTTCATCGTCAGCCCGCGCTCCCTGACCGTCACGGCGAACAACGCCAACAAACCCTATGGGCAGGTCTACGCCACCGGTGCGGGCTCATCGGCCTTCACCAGCCTGGGACTGGTCAATGGCGACCTGATTGATTCGGTAACCATCACGGCCAACGGCGGCACGGCCTCCAACGATCCACTGGGCCCTTACGCGCTGTTTGCCAGTGTCCCCATCGGTGCCAAGTTCAACGCCGCCAATTACAACATCACCTACAATTCCGGCACGCTGACCGTGATTGCCGGTACGCTCACCATCACCGCCAGCAACGCCAGCAAAGTCTACGGCCAGACCCTTTCCTACGGCATGCCAACAACCGCCTTTACCGTGACCGGCCTGGCGAGCGGGGATCAGGTGGTCAGCGTCGTCGTTAACGCCACGAGCGGCGGCACGGCGGCCAGTTCGCCCGTGGGCAACTATCCGCTGACCCCGAGCAGTGCTACCGGGACTTTCAATCCGTTGAACTACAACATCAACTATGCGAATGGAACGCTCCAGGTGGTCGGCTATCCGCTCACGATCACTGCGACCGACGACACGAAGCCTTATGGCACGGCCCGCAGCTACGGCGCGAATTCGACCGCCTTCACCAGCTCGGGCCTTTTGAACAGCGATGCCGTCAGTACCGTCACCATTACGGCCGGTGGAGGCACGGCTGCCAATGCCCCGGCCACCACCTACGCGCTGTCGCCGAGCGCCGCCGTCGGCAGCGGGCTCAGCAATTATTCAATCACCTACGTTCCGGGCAAATTGGTGGTCACCCCTGCGCCTCTGATTGTCACCGCCAGCAACGACACTAAGACCTACGGGCAGACCCGCAACTACGGTGCAAACTCGACGGCCTTTACCAGCAGCGGACTGTTGCTGAACGAGACCATCGGTTCGGTGACCCTCACGCCCAACGGGGGTACCGGGGTTTACGTGCCGGTGGGCAATTATTCGCTCACGCCGAGCGCCGCGACCGGCGGGTCATTCACGGCGAGCAACTACTCGATCACCTATGTGGCGGGTACGCTGACGGTTACCCCCGCGCCGCTGACCATTACGGCTCTCAACGACACCAAACCCTATGGTCAGAACCGTTCCTACGGCGCGAGCACCACCGGCTTCAGCGCCAACGGACTGGCCAACGGTGAAAACATCGGGACCGTGCTGCTCACCGCCAGCGGTGGCCTGGCGGGCAACGCGGCCCTCGGCGCTTATCCGCTGACTCCGAGTGGCGCCGCCGGAGGCACCTTCAATCCGGCGAACTACTCCATCACCTATCACCCGGGCACCCTGACCGTGGTAGCGGCGCCGGTCACCATCACTGCCAACAGCGATTCCAAGGTCTACGGCCAGACCCGGACCTATGGCGCGAACTCGGCGGCGTTTACCTACGTCGGCATGGCTAGCTGGGATGTCATCACTTCGGTGACGATCTCCGCCTCCAATGGCGGGCTGCCCACGGCGCCTGCCACTACCTATCCCCTGACTCCGAGCCTGCCCATAGGCACTTTCAACCCGCAAAATTACGTTTTCACCTTCAATCCCGGCATCCTGACGGTTACCCAGTTGCCGCTGACCATTACGGCCACCGGCGACAGCAAGGTCTATGGTCAAACCCGCAACTACGGCGCGGGCTCGTCGGCCTTCACCCCCACGGCCCTGGCCAACAACGAATCCGTAACCTCGGTGACCATCACCGCCAGCGGCGGCACGGCCGCCAATAGCCCAGTTGGCACTTACCAACTTGTGCCGAGCCAGGCGGTCGGAGGCGGCACTTTCTTGGCGACAAATTACGCCATCACCTATCTGCCGGGCACGTTGACGGTTTCTCCGACCACTTTGACCATCACGGCGGCCAATCAGACCAAGACCTACGGGCAGAGCACAGCCTTTGGTCCGGGTTCGACGGCGTTTACCAGTAACGGCTTGGTGGCCGGCGATGTGATCTCGTCGGTAACGCTCACGGCCAGCAGCGGCGGCGGCGTCAATGCGCCCGTCGGCCGCTATACGCTCACCCCCAGCGCTCCGGTCGGCCCCGCATTCCTGGCCTCCAATTACCTCATTACCTATAACTCGGGTACATTGACGGTGACGACCGCGCCTTTGACCATCACCGCCACCAGCGCTGTAAAGACCTACGGACAAACCCTGACCTACGGTGTAGTCTCCAGCGGCTTCACGGCGACGGGTTTGGCCAGCAACGAGAGCATCGGCACGGTGACCATCAATGCCAACGGCGGGACGGCGGCGAACGCACCACTCGGCTCCTACACGCTGACGCCCAGCGGGGCGACCGGCGGCACTTTCAATGCCGCGAATTATCAGATCAATTATGTTCCGGGCACGCTCACCGTCAACCCGGCTGCGTTGACCGTTACCGCCAGCGACGCCACCAAGTACTACGGCCAGACCTCGACCTATGGGGTCATGACCACGGGATACACCGTCGTCGGGCTGGTGGCAGGCGATACCGTCGGCACAGTGACGATTACGCCCAGCGGCGGCACGGCCTTCAACGCTCCGGCTGGTTCCTACACGCTCATGCCAAGTGCGGCTGCGGCCACTGCCGGCGGAACCTTCCTTGCCACCAACTACACCGTCACCTACGTGGGCGGCACGCTGACAGTCAAGGGGCCGCTGCTGACGATCACCGCCAACAACGACATCAAGAACTACGGCGACACCCGGACCTACGGTGCCGGCTCGACCGCCTTTTCCTCGATGGGCCTGGTGAATGGCGAAACCATCGGTTCGGTGACCATGACGGCCAGCGGCGGCACCGCGGCGAACGCTCCGGCGGGTAGTTACTGGCTCGTTCCCAGTTCCGCCACCGGCGGCAGTTTCAACCCGGCGAATTACACCCTCCAATATGTTGCCGGCACTTTGACGGTCAACAAGGGCATTAGTTCGACTCAGCTGACGACGAGCGCGCCAACCGTCTTGCTCAATACTAGTGTGACCTTCACGGCGACCGTAACTCCAACGACGGTCGGAGTACCCACCGGCGTGGTGACCTTTAAAGACGGCACCACCTCGATCGGTTCGGTCTCGCTGGACGCCACCGGAGTGGCCACCCTGGCCGACAGCGCGCTGACCTCGGGGGTGCATTCCATCACGGCCGTTTACGCTGGCGACGCGACCTTCGCGACCAGCACCTCCAGCGCGGTGGCGCAGACGGTGCAGGACTTCCAGTTCGTCGTCAACGGAGCCAACGTCAACGGCGCCACGCAGCCCGTGCTGACGCAGAGCATATCGAAGGGACAGTCGGCGACCTATCAGTTCCAGATCTCTCCCAGTCCAAGCATGACGTTCCCCAACGCGATCACCCTGACCGTGTCGGGCCTGCCGGCGGGAGCGACCGCCACGATTACGCCAACTACGATCGCAGCGGGCAGCGGAACGCAAACCGTCACCTTGGTGATCCAGACGTCGGCCAGCGCCGCGCTGCGGCGGCCGGATACCCGAGCACCCGGTACGGGAGCGCCGGGCGGGATAGCGCTGGGCCTGCTGGTGCCGGCCTTCGGCCTGCTCCGCCTGCGCCGCAAAGATCGCCGCTTAAGGCGCATGCTGCTGCTGGCGCTGCTGTTGATCGCGCTATTCGCCCTGGGGATGGCCGGCTGCGGCGGCGGCTCCACCCAGGGGTTCTATGGCAGCACGACCCAGACCTTTAACATGCAGCTTGTCGCGACGAGTGGCTCCCTGCAGCACTTCACCACGATCAGCATCACGGTCAAGTAGGAGGAGTCGAATGAAGCGGGGCATTCTGCTGGCAATCCTTTGTTTAGGCGCGGTTCTGGCTCGGGCAGAAACGCCGCAGCTCGCGCTCGGTTACGTCTACCAGGGCTCGCAGCCGGTGCCCGGGACCAGTTGGTTCGGCTTGAACGGTGGCCGCGGCGATGTGGTCTGGAATTTCGGTCGCTACTTCGCGGTTGTGGGCGAGGCCGGCGGCACCCACGCAAAAAGCTACGGCACCGCGAACTCCCCGCTTACCATGTTCACCGGCATGGCCGGACCTCGCCTCTACCTCATCCCTCGCGGTCGTAAAGGAAAGCCCTGGAAGCTGGCGGCCTTCGTTCAGGTGCTCGGCGGCGCCGCTTACGCCAGCGAAGGACAATTTCCCCAGGGGCCGCTCGGTACGACGGTGAAGAACACCGCGCTGTCCATGGCGGCTTCGGCCGGCGGCGGTATCGAGATGCGGGTGCATCGCAACGTCGCCGTGCGGCTGATTCAGGTCGATTACCTCTACACCCAGATGCCGAACCTGTTCGACAATTATCAGAGCAGCTTCCGGGTTGGAGCCGGCGTGGTCTTCAACCTGGACGGGCAGCCCGCTGAACGCAAAGCGGTTGAACGCAAACCGACCGAATGCACCGCGGCCGAACGGAAAGCAGTCGGATGCAAAGTGGTCGAGCGCAAACCGGCTCTGCGCTGTCCGTGTCCGGAATAAATGCCGGCAAAGAAAAAAGCCCCGGTCTTGGCCGGGGCTTTTTGCTGTCTGCGGGAATCTCTAGATCCACTGCCAAAGCCAGGTGTAAGCCCTGGCTTCCAGCGCTTCCCACGGCGTGCGGATCAGGTTCTCGTCGCCTTGTATCTCGCCGAGTTCCGCCTTCTTCACGCTCCAGGGAGTGACCATCTTCGGGAACTTCGTCTTATCAAAAGTCCCCGCCGGGGCCGGCTTGGGACGAGGCTTTACGTGCTTGTCGTACACGCCGTACTCCAGCGCCGCATCCACCATGGCGCGCACGTTTTCCCGCTTGGCCGCGTAAGGAATGTGGCAGCCGCCGCCGATCATGAATCCGCCGCCTTGGCCAACCGTTTCACAAAGATGCTTCACGTGCTGACGCATCTCCTCCGGGGTGCCAAGGATGAACTGCGAATCGTGTACGCCGCCGCAGATGCACTGGTGGTGGCCGATATCCTTCTTGGCCCTCTGGATGTCGGACTGGTTGTCGATGTCGCACAGCACCTTGCCCTTGGGCAGTTCCAGCATCCGGTGCCAGTATGGCGTCCAGTCACCTTCCAGGTAGGCGCGAATCGAATAGCCGGCGGCGATCAGTTTCTCGCATACCTGCTTGAACGACGGCCAGTAGAACTTGTCGAACTGATCCGGCGACATGAAGATCGCCTTGTGGGTGGGGACAAAGATGGGATAGCGCTTCAGCGGATCGGCGCCGGCCAGCGCCACGTTCACCATTTCATCCACCAGAACTTCGCAGGCAGCCACCACCTTGGCCGGGCGCTTGTAGCAGTCCATGAGCGAAGCCGTCAGCCCGCGCAGTCCGTCGGCCAGCGCATCGAAAGGCGCGCGGAACTGGCCCAGCACAGGCTGCGGCATTCCCCGCTGGCTCTGCAATGTCAGCGAGCGGTTGCGCATGATTTGCGCCGACTGGGTGCTGAGCATTCCGGCCTTCAGGAAGGCCAGGTAAGAGCGCAGGGAGCCTTTCTGCTTGAGCTCGCCCAGCACGCGGGGCAGGAAACGCTCGAAGAGGAACTCCTGCGGGCAGGCGATCAGGGCGTCGTATTCATCCGCCAGCATGTATTCGGCTTCGAGGAACTGGAACTGGATGTCGGGCGAAAGTTCGCGCCCTGGAAGCTGATACGAGCGCAGGTCTACCGCGTCGTATACCGGAGCGTAAAGCCGGTTGTTCCGCAGCACGTCAAACTCAGGGAAGTCCTTGCAGAAGGCCAATTCCGACTGCAGCCACTTGTCGGGATCATAGATCGTTTCCTGGTTGTTGTTTCCCAGGTAATTCTCGGCGAAGTTGTTCGTCCCGGGAGCGATGGGAATACGGTCCGTCGGCTCCAGTGCGATGGCGGCCTGGTAACGGCCTAGACGTTCTTCGTATAACTGCTTCATATCTTCAGGCATCTACAAAAGCTCCTTCCGTATCGGTTTGAATCTATTGGCGCAAAGAGAAGCGGATATTTTCAGCGTCCCGTCCGGGCCGGCTCAAGGATTGATCTCTTCGGCGGCACCCGCAGTATAACGGCTGGGCGCCGGTACGTCTCCCCCGCGATTTCTCTGGTTTGCCAGATAAATTCCAGTCAGGACCACGACGCCGCCGACGACCTGATGGGTGCTTGGCAGCTCTCCCAGAATTGGGATCGACAACAAGGCCGTAACCACCACCTGACCGAGCAGGGTGACGGAAACGGGTGCGGCGCGCAGGTGCCCGATGGCGTAATTGATCGCCAGCCAGCCCAGCATCTGTGAGATCAGCCCCATCCCGATCAGCGCGAGCCAGCTGCGGGTCGAATACCCACTCAGCCTGGAGCCTGCTGCCAGATTCAAAACCAGCAGCAACAGAGCGCCCGCAGCGTGAGAGATGGCCATGAATGTCACCGTATCAACCCCTTCGCGGGCGCGCTGCGTGGTGAGCAGATAGGCGGCATAGAAGAAGCTGGCTGCGATGGCCAGCAGTTCGCCGAGGTGCCAGTGGAAGGTGTGCCAGGAAGCTGCTCCCAGCAGAACCGCCATGCCGGCAATTGAGATCAGCAAACCGCACCAGTAGCGCAGGGGAAGGTGCTCGCGGAACAGGAACAGCGCGCCTAGGCCGACCCACAAGGAAGCATTGTTCGCCAGCAGTGTGGCCGTGGCGGCCGAGGTCAACAGGATGCTGGTATTCCAGACCGTCAGGTCGAGGGCGAAGAAAACTCCTCCCGCCGCCACCAGCAGCGCCTGCCGGGCCGTTGGACGAGGCACCGCGCCCCGCCGCCAGATTCCCCACGGCACGACCACCATGCCGGCGAATAGTAGACGGTAGAAGGCAGAGACGATGCCCGGCACGGCCGCCATCTTCACGAAGATCGCCGAAAACCCGATGCATACGATGCCCGCTGCCAGCGCCGCATACGCCAGCAGAACCTGTTTTCTCTCTTGATCGGACATGAACAGTTCGATTGTAACGGCTTTATCCTCAGCTTCGCGAAATTGCCGGTCGCGAGCTGTTCTTTGGCTTGGGTTTGCCGCCAAACCGATGTATAAATATCCATCCAGCTTTGTACTTCTACCAGTCGGTCGCGGTTCAGCCTCGAGGTTCTTCAAATGGTTCTTGTCGGGCAAGTCCGCAAAGGCGCTTACTTCGATTCCGTCACCCTCATGCAATGCGGAAAGGCGCTGACCGCCCTTGCCGGGGTGCTGGATGCCGCCGTCGTGATGGGAACCAGCTCCAACCGGACCATCCTCGAGGGCAGCGGCCTGTTGTTGCCCGCTTTTGACGCCTCTGGCGATGCCGATCTGCTGGTTGCCGTGAAAGCGGACAGCCAGGCCGCAGCCGATGCGGCGATGGCCGCGGTGGACGGAGTTCTGGCGGCCTCGAGCCGGCGGGGCGGAGATGACGAGGCGCGAGCCGGCAGTCTGGAAGGCTCGCTCAAGCTGCTGCCCGACGCCAATCTGGCCCTGATTTCCGTTGCCGGACGTTATGCGGGCGCGGTGGCGCGCGAGGCGCTCGAGCAGGGGCTGCACGTCATGCTCTTCTCCGATAACGTGCCGCTCGAGACCGAGATCGATCTCAAGCGTCTGGCCGCTGAAAAGGGGCTGCTGATGATGGGCCCGGATTGCGGTACGGCCATCATCAACGGCGTTCCGCTGGCCTTTGCCAACGCCGTTGCGCGCGGTGACATCGGAATTGTGGCGGCGGCCGGCACCGGATTGCAGGAAGTCAGCACGCTCATCTCCAATGCCGGCAGCGGGATTTCGCAGGCCATCGGGACCGGCGGTCGGGACGTCAAGCAGGCCGTGGGTGGCCTCATGTTCCTGGCCGGGCTGAAAGCCCTGGCCGAAGATGCGCAGACCAAGGTGATTGTGCTGGTCTCCAAGCCTCCGGACCCGGAGGTGCTCGCCACGATCCAGGCCGCGCGCAGAGAGATCCGCAAACCGGTGATCGCCATGTTTGTCGGCGCCCCGGAGCCAGGGGGACCCCGCACGCTGGAAGCGGCGGCGCTGATGGCGGTGGCCGCCGCATCTGGTCAGGAATACTCCGGCGTGTGCACGCGGCTCGCTTCGGCTGACCTTGAACTGCGCGTCGACGCCACCAAGGCAGCTCTACAGCGGGCACCTGGCCAGAAGTACCTGCGCGGTCTGTTCAGCGGCGGTACTTTTTGCTCGGAAGCCCAGGCCATCCTGCTGGAGTTGAAGCTCACCTCGGGAATTGGTTCGAATGTCCCGCTGGCTGGCGTCAGCCGGTTGCGGAATTCTCTGCACAGTGAACGGAACACGGTCGTTGACTTGGGCGAGGATGAGTTCACCGTGGGGCGGCCGCACCCCATGATTGATTTCACGCTGCGGAACCAGCGCATTCTCGAAGAGGCCGCCGACCCGGAGACGGCCGTCATTCTGCTCGATGTAATCCTCGGCTTCGGCTCCCATCCTGACCCGGCAGGCGAGTTGGCGGATGTGATCCGGCGGGCCAGCCGGAAGGTGCTGGTGGTCTGCTCGGTTACTGGAACCGATCAGGATCCGCAGGTTCGCAGTGCGGTCAAACTGCGCCTCGAAGAGGCCGGAGCCATGGTCCTGCCCAGCAATGCGGCCGCCGCGAAGTTGGCGGCGTTCACGGTCTTACATCTGGAGGGCGTTCGTGCATAAACTGTTTGACGACAAGTTGAAGGTGGTCAACGTGGGATTGCCGGGGTTCAAGCAAGCGCTGGATCAGGCGCAGATAGAGGCGGTGCAGGTGGACTGGCGGCCTCCCGTTGCGGTTGACCCGGCCCTCTGGAACCGCGTCAAGGCCATGCTTCCCGTGATTGAGAAGGCGAACCTGAAGGTCGTGGAAATTCTGCTCGGGGCCATGCCTCAGGTGGTGGGCATGGGACGGGCATTGGACGTCGTCCCGGGCATGAAGCCCAACCTGCTGCTACACGCCGGCCCGCCGGTCACCTGGGAGAGAATGTGCGGCCCGATGCGCGGCGGCGTGATGGCCGCCTTGCTCTATGAGAAACGCGCGGCGACGCCGCAGGAAGCCGAGCGCCTGGCCGCCTCCGGGACGATTGAGTACGCCCCTTGCCACGAGCACGACGCCGTCGGTCCGATGGCTGGCATTATCTCGCCTTCGATGCCCGTGTTTATCGTCAAGAATGAAGCTTACGGCAACTTTGCCTACGCCACCATGAACGAAGGCTTGGGCAAAGTGCTGCGTTACGGGGCCTATGGCGAAGACGTGCTGGAGCGGTTGCGCTGGATGGAGACGGTGCTGTATCCCGCGCTGCGCAAGGCCATCGAGAAGCTGGGCAAGATCGACCTGAAGAGCATTATCGCCCAGGCCCTGCACATGGGCGACGAGGTGCACAACCGCAATCGCGCGGCCACCTCGCTTTTCTACCGGACCATCGCTCCGGCGGTGATTACCACGGCTGGCGATCCGCAAACCGCCGCTGCTGTGCTGGAGTTCATTAACCGCAACGACCATTTCTTCCTGAACCTCTCGATGGCGGCCAGCAAGGCAACGCTGGAGGCGGCCCGGGGAGTCGAGAACAGCAGCGTTGTAATCATCATGGCCCGCAACGGCACCGACTTCGGCGTACAACTGGCAGGCACCGGAGCGCAGTGGTTCACCGGTCCCGCCGCCGTGCCGGATGCCCTGTATTTTCCGGGTTTCTCGAAGAAGGACGCTAACCCGGATATCGGCGACAGCGCGATCACCGAGACGAACAGCTTGGGCGGGTTTGCCATCGCGGCTTCTCCCGCCATCGTGCAGTTCGTCGGCGGCAATACCAGCGACGCCATCAGCTACACGCGCCAGATGTACGAGATCACGGCCGCCGAGGGCGGTGCGTATCAGGTCCCTTACCTGAATTTCCGCGGTACGCCCACGGGCATTGACGTAATCAAAATTGTGCAGAAGAATATTTTGCCCTTCATCGATACGGGGGTGGCGCACAAGGACCCCGGTGTGGGGCAGATTGGAGCCGGCGTGGTGAATGCGCCGGTGGAGCCCTTCAAATTGGCGTTTGAGGGATTTGCGCGCGGGCTGAAGCCTGTGCCAAGTGAGCCGAGCGCCTGAAGTAGTGCTTGGCAGAGCGGTAAGTTCGGGCGGCCTTTGCCGGCTGCTCCATGGCCGCTGCCGGTTCTTTCGTTGGTGAATCATCAGTTGAGGAGAGGCGACATGACGACGCAGGAATTCTTTAAGTTCATGGACAACGTGCAGGTCTATGACCTCACACAACGGTTGAGCATTCATACTCCGCCCTGGCCGAGTTACATGCCCTTCGGCATCCAGTATTTCAAGCGCATCGCTGGCGCGCACATGGGGCAGGGCGCTAATGGCCAGATCATCACCACCAGCAATCACGTGGGCACGCACATGGACGGTGAAATTCACTTCCATGCCTGCGGACGCTCCATCGGTAACGTGCCGCTGAACGAGTGGATTGGTCCCGGCGCCGTGGCCGACATTTCCAAAGACGTCTGCGATTATTCGCTGTATTCGCCCGAGACGATCACCAAGAACGTGGAAGTCAAAACGGGCGACATCCTGATCATCAACACCGGCTACCATCGCTATGCCTGGGACCAGCCCGAGTGCGACGAAGTCCGCTATTTCGTCAAGCATCCCGGGCCCGACCCGAAGTTCCACGAGTGGGCGTTGGACATGAAGCTGAAGTGGATCGGTGTGGACTGCGGCAGCGCCGACCACCCGATGAACACGATCATCCGCAACTGGCATCCGGCGCTCTTTGCCGAGGCTGAGGCCAAACTGACGGCCGACTACGGCAAGAAGTGGGACGAGATGTTCCCGCAGGATGTCTACTACCAGGTGATGCACCTGAAGCTGTTCCCGAAACAACTGGTGCATGCGGAAAACGTGGGCGGCGAGATCCAGCAGGTGAGCAATAAGCGCTGCTGGATTGGTGCCTACCCGCTGCGCGGCATCGAACTGGAATCGGCCATGTGCCGCATTGTGGCCATGATGCCGAAGCCGTAACCAGCTTCAACGGGCCGCCGGGGTGGGAGCATCCCTGCGGCCCGTCGCTTGTTTCATCCTCCAGCATGAGCTTCGTTTCCAAGGGAGACCAGATCCGGCCGGGGCGGTATCAGCTGCACTCCCGCTTTGCCAAAGCCATCAACTTCGCCAACGGCGAATGGCTGGTTTCGCTGGTCAATGAGGAGGTTGGGGCCGGTCCCGTCAATCTGGTGATGCGGAAGTTGCCGGAACAACCTCTGCTGCACGGTCTCCAGATCGACGAAGATGGCGGGCACGCCTGGATGGGTGGCTCACGGTTCGACCTGGCCAAGGTCGCCCCCTATGACTCGTGCCTGCCGCCTTGCGTTGCGAATCCTGAACACTGGAGGCAGCGCCTGCCGTTGCTGCGCCTGACCCTTGCGGCCAAGGCCCCGCCTGAGAGCCTCGCGTTTCTATTGGACCAAAGCCGCTGCGGAGAGTTCCAGGGAGCATTCCAGGCGGGATTTGCCCGCCGGGTTACCGACTCCGTCCAGCAGCTGCTGCACGGCGATCTGCTGGTCGGCATCCGGGGATTAAAAGGCTGCGGCTTAGGGCTGACGCCCAGCGGAGACGACTTCATTGCCGGTCTGCTGCTGGCGCTCTCCTGTATGGAACGAACCGGCGGTCCGCCCGTGCGCAACCTTGCCGGCCGCATATTTCAAGAGGCCAGGAGTGAGAGTTTTCTGGCGAATGCCTTCCTCGCGCTGGCCGCGCGCGGGCGGGTGTTTGCCCGCACCAAGGCGCTGCTTCGGGCGCTAGCGGAGGGGAGCGCGGACGAAGTGTCAGCCACGGCGGAATCCGCCATGCAGGTGGGCGCAACCTCCGGAGCCGACCTCGTCGTTGGCCTGTTCTTGGGATTGGCCCACGAAACTCGTTTTGCCGACCTCGCGCATGCCGAATATGGCTTGTCCTGCTGATCCTGCGGAAACGGTATTCGACCCGACGCCCCGATTCGCACAACGACGGCGTTGGTATTGAAAAAATACGAATGTACGACCCACAATTGTCTTGACTGCATGTGCGGATAGCTTACTGTTTACCAATAAAAATTATCGGGTGGGCTCCATCCTGCCGGGTGATTCAATCGGCAGGATGCGAGGGAAGTGGCCGGCGCAGTTAGCCCGGCACTTTTTGGTGATTCTGAGAGATTTGTGAATTCATAGCCGTCGCGGTGCTGTACCCCTAATTACGCTCAGGAGGGTGAAACGTGGAGCCAGCTGAAGGAGAGCGCCAGGATTTGATTGTTGGCGTGGAAGACAAGATGAGCGTGAAGGACCTGATCCTTTACGGCTTGCAACAGGTACTGGTTGAGAGCTCCGGCATGACCTTCCCGGTCGTGATCGGTGTGGCGCTCAAGCTGCCGCGCGAGAGCGTGCAGTACATGGTCCAGGCGTTTTGCATCGGTGCCGGCCTGGTGACCATCACCCAATCCACAAGGTTGCTGCGCCTTCCCGTGGTGCAAGGTCCGGCGGCCGTTTTTCTCGCTCTGATGATTACGCTGGGCAACATGGTGGGTATGGCCGCGGCCTGGACGGCGATGGTGGTCGCCGGCATCATCTCGACCCTCTTGGCTTGGCCGTTGGGATTGTGGGGCAAACTGCGGCCCATCATTGCCGCGCCTCCGGTGTACGGCCCGCTGATCACGATGATCGGCCTTTCGCTGACGGGCGTCGTCATCGGCCTCATTGTAGGCCGCCCGGGAACTCCGGAATTCGCCAGGCCTTTCAACTTCCTGCTGGCCCTGATCAGCTTCCTGATCGCCGTGATTCTGGTGGTCTTTTTCAAGAAGGGCTTTTTGCGCTTTGGCGCCATCCTGATCGCGGTGGTCGTCGGCTGCATTATCGGCTCCTTGGCCGGCAAGACGAATTTCACCCCCGTCCTGACCGCTCCCTGGTTCGGCCTGCCGCGCTTCGTGCCCTGGGGTTGGAGCCTGAACTGGGCGGCCGTCTTCGTCGTCTTTGTCGGTTACGCCATCGCGATTATCGAGTCGATGGGCAATTACATTCTGGTTGGCGAAATCATGGCCAAACAGAAGATGGACGAAAGGCGCATCAATCTTGGCATCACCGGTGAGGCCGTTGGTTCAACCATCGCCGCTCTCATCGGCGGCTCCGGAACCACTTCGCTGGGCCAGAACATCGGTGCTATCGCGGTGACCGGCATCGGCAGCCGCCATGTCATCACCGCCTCGGGCGTCATCATGCTGATCCTGGGATTGTGCCCCAAGGTGGGCGCCATCATCACCGGCATTCCTCCGGCGGTTCTGGGCGGCATCTATATTCTGACCTGGGGCATGCTGATCATGCAGGGCATGCGCGTCTTCGGCCGGATGAAGATGACAAATCTCAACATGCTGATCGCCGGCTCCACTTTCATGGTCGGCATGGGCACCTACTTTCTGCCGCCGCAGTTCCTCGCCATCCTTTCGCCGTCGGCGCGTGCCCTTATGTCCACGGGCCTCATCGTCGGTACGGTGGTTGGTATCGCCTTGTTCGTGGTCTTCAACACGATTCTGGGCGTTGACCGGCGCGATGAGAGAGACGCGGCAGCGGCACGCAGCGCTGCGAAATAGGGAATGATGTCGACGGCCCTGGAACGGCATCGGTAAGAGTCATCAACGATCGCCACAAAGGCGCACCTGCTGACCGCAGGTGCGCCTTTTTTCTGCGCCGCTGGCTTCCGCTATGCGGAAGGGAATCGTCCCGCTGCGGTTTTGGCCGCTCCGGCGCGATGGCAACTGGGATATGATCGTGCTGGAAAACAGATATCGGATAAGCCGGGCAGCAGTTTTCTGGCCGGAGAGAGACCTCTGTCCCCGGTCGCTGCCGAGCGACGGGAAAGGACGATGACAGCGAATTCCAACGAACCGGAACCCACCCGAAAAACGGCCAATTTCTTTCAAACGCTGCTTCGCAATTTGCGGCAGGCCAAGAACCGCGATATCCGGCTCTTATGCGAACAGCTTCTTTCGCAACGTGGTGAAGCATCGCAGACCGCGCTGGCCAGCGAGGTGATCGCCACCTACGAATCTCTGAATGAAGAGAAGCGGCTGGAATTGTTCAAAATGCTGTCGTGTGATTTCGGGCCGCAACTGGAGCCCATCCGCAAGGCAGCGGAAAAATTTACCAGCGTGCCCTCCGTCAGCGGTTACGAGGCCCTGGTGGCAGCCGTCGAGTCGCCGCGCCAGAAGCTGTTTCAGCGCATGAATACCGCCCCCCGGGGCACGGAGACGCTGGTAGGAATGCGCGGTCAGATTGGCCGCCTGCTGAAGGAGCATTCCGACCTGCAGGCGCTGGACGGGGATCTGAAGTACCTGTTCACTCACTGGTTCAATCGCGGCTTCCTCCGCCTGGAGCGGATTGGCTGGCACACCTCGGCCATCGTGCTGGAGAAGCTGATCCAGTATGAATCGGTCCACGAAATCAATGGCTGGCCCGACCTCCGCCGCCGTCTCGCGCCCGACCGCCGCTGCTTCGCCTTCTTCCATCCGGCGCTGGCCGCCGAGCCCGTCATCTTCATTGAGATTGCCCTGACGAAAGGCATCGCCGGACAGTTGGAGCCGCTGCTCGACCTGAATGCTCCGGTGCTCGATTCCAGCCAGGCCGATACCGCCATCTTCTATTCCATCAGCAATTGCCTGCACGGGTTGCGCGGAATTTCGTTCGGAAATTTCCTGGTGAAGCAGGTGGTCTTGGAACTGCAATCCGAGTTGCCCGGCATCAAGCTGTTCAGCACGCTTTCTCCCCTTCCCCGCTTTGCTCAGGCTCTGCGGGAATGGCAGAACCCGCAAGGTTTCACCCGCGAGCGGCTGGCGCGGCTGCTGGCTGATTTCTCCTCCGACCTGACGAAAGAGGCCGGCAAGGCGGATGTGGCCGAAGCGTTGCTGGCGTTGCTGGAAGATCCGCTGGCTCATCGCGAGGTGCTTGCCCGGCCTTTGCAACGACTGGCGCTCGCCTACTTCACGAAGGTCAGGTCAAAGGGCCGTGTGGTCGATCCCGTGGCGGGGTTCCATCTTTCGAATGGCGCTCGTCTGGAGGCGATCAATCCCTTTGGCAACACCCGGCCTTATGGGCTGACGCAATCCTGCGGGTTGATGGTGAACTACCGCTACGTGCTCGACGAGGTGGAGGACAATCACGAACGCTTCGTGCGGGAAGGCGAGGTGGCGGTGGCGAAGCGCCTCCATTCACAGCAAAAGGCAGTCGAGGCTCTGTGGAACGAAACGCCCACAAAGAGTCGCGTTGCCGCCAAGCCATCGATCCAGGTGGCGCCCGCTTGAGTTGATCCTGTGCAGCGCGAAGGCGGCCTGCGCCTCCTTCGCGCTCAGGATGCCTTGCTCAGAAAGCCCAGCGGCTCGTGACATGCCGCCCGCAGCAGGCAATACCTCACCAGAAAGGCGCCCGCCAGAACGCCGACCGTTCCCGCCGTTGCCAGCAGCGCTGCCCATTCTCTTGCCGCGAACGTAAGGTCACCAAAACAGAAGAGAGGTACGGCGAGGCCCACGGCGACTCCGCCTGTTACGAAGGCGACACGCAACTTGCCCTGTATCAGTTGCCGCCATCCTTGCATCACGCCGGCAGCCTTGGACCCTGCGATCCCCGAACAGTACAGCGCGAGCAGCAGCGCTGCCGCCAAAACCAACCCCAGTTCCACCTTCGCGAGAGAGAAACCGAAGCTCAGGCTTTGCCAGGCATCGGCCATCACCAGCAGGCCGACGCCGCTGGCCAGCGAATATACGAAGAACAGCAACGGCAGCCAGGCAGAGCGCCACAAGCCTATATCCCGCGAGGAATACAGGACCAGCCCGGGATAGGCCGCCACCAGCGCGGCGGCGACGATCGCCAGCACCGCCAGTACATCGAACCATCCACCCCCGCCCATCCTCTCCACAATCAGCAGCAGCACCACCACGGCAACGAGAATGAAATTCAACCCCGCGCCTCGCGCCATCCAGGATGTGCCGGCGTTGAGGAACGAGCGGACCGCATTGGCGGGACGCCCCAGTTCGGAAGCCAACAGCAGGGCCCCGAATATCACCAGAACGACGCCGGTAATCAGGATGCCGAGGCTAAGGCGACGCTGTCCGGCGAGTAATGCGGCCAGTAAATAGGCTCCGATCAGACCCGCGCCCGCCCCGCCCAGAAAAAAGTCCAGCGAAACCCTCGTGCCCCATTCCTTTTGTGCCTGCGGCTTCATGATTCCACTCCTGTGTAATAGACGGATGGGCCGAATTTTTCTTCCGCTTTCAAGGTGACGCACTTCTGCTCGCGCAGCATCTTCGCCACCGGGTCATCGGGATTATCGCGGTCGCCGAAGAATCGGGCCTCGTAAGGGCACACTTCCACGCAGCGCGGTTGGCGGCCTTCGGCGAGGCGGTCATGGCAAAAGTCGCATTTCTCCACCGCGCCTTTGCGCTCATCGCCGCTGCCCATCACCGGCACGCCCGCCGGAGGTCTCTGGGCCTCGTTGAAGTATCGTGCGTTGAAGGGGCAGGCCACGATGCAGTACTTGCAGCCCATGCACTTATCGTAGTCAATCCGCACCACCCCGTTTTCGTCCTTGCTGGTGGCCTGGGTCGGGCAGACCTTGACGCACTCGGCATCCTCACAGTGCATGCACAGCAGCGGAAGGTAGCTCCGCTTCACCGCCGGAAACTGGCCCGCCGCCTCTTCAACGACGCGCCCCCAGCGGATGCCGGTGCCGGTCTCGTTGTCGAGTTTGCAGGCGACCGTGCAGTTGTCACAGCCTACGCACTGCTTCAGGTCGATCACCATGGTGTACTTCATTGCGCCAGCCTCCTGACCGCGCACAGCGTTCCGCGCAGCGGGGTCGTTCCGATGCCGTGCGAACACACCTCGTTGTTCATCAGCAGATTGTCATTGGCCTCGTCCGCCCAGCCGTGGGGTACGCCGATCACCCGCGGATGAATGCCCTCCGTAGGATTTGCCCATAACTGGATCGAGCCATACGGCGTATCAACGGCAACCTTGTCGCCTTCTGCGATGCCGAGTTCCTCCGCCGTCCGCCGATTGATGTCGAGCACCGGAACGGGTTTCACATCGCGCAGTGCCGGCACATTGCGCAATCCTGTGTGGAAATAGGTGATCACACGGCGTCCCGTGGTCATGACCAACGGATACTTCTTGGCCAGCTCCGGCGTGCTGTAAGGGCTCTCGTGCGGTTCGCGGAAGAAAGGCAGCGGATCGGATCCCCATTCGCCCAGGCGTTGCGAATACAGCTCGATCTTCCCCGACGGAGTGCGGAAACCATCGCGCAGGTGATGTCCATACTGCATCGGTCCGAGCACGTAGCCGTCGCCCTTGCGCAGATCTTCAAACGTCAGGTTCAGAGGCTGCAGCAGATGATCGAGGTATTCCGGCTCGGATGCCCAGAAATCGGCCAGCCCCAGCTTGGTCGACAGCCGGCACATGATCTCGATATCGGAAAGAGACAGTCCGAACGAAGCCACTTTGCGCCGGGTGCGCAGCGTGCCATAGGTTGCTTGTGAGGAATCGGCCAGCCCGTCCTGCTCCAGCCAGGATGAAACCGGCAGCACGACATCGGCCAGCTCTGCCGTCTTGGACAGGAACAGATCCGCGACCGCCAGAAATTCCACCTTCTCCAGCGCCGCGCGGGCCTGCTGCGAATTGGCGATCGACAGCAGCGGATTTCCTCCCATCAGGAAGATTCCGCGAATGCGATATGGCTCTCCGGTCAGTATCGCCCGCAGAATTGCAGGCCAGTGCGCCATCGGGAAGTTGATGGGGAGATTCGTACAGAGCAGGGGGTACTCGCTCGCTCCCAGTCGTTTATCCTGCACCTGCTTCGGCACCGCGTCCAGCCGTATAAAGGCGTTGCTATCAATCGAGACCTGCCCGACGGAACGGGGATAGGCGTTGCCGCCTTTCACGTCGATGTTGCCGGTGACGGCTCCCAGCAGGCACACCACCCGGCTGATCTGTATCGGGTCAATGATCTCATCCAGCGTGCACGCCACGTTGAGGCAGGCTGGCTTCGTGGTGGCATATAGCCGCGCGGCCTCGGCGATCAGCCGCTCCTCCACCCAGGTGATCTCGGATACTTTCTTAAGCGGGTACTCGCGAGCACGCTCGGCCAGTTGCTCGAAGCCGACGCAATAGCGCTCAACGTATTCCTTATCGTAAAGGCCCTCGCTGATGATCACGTTTATCATGCCCATTGCCAGGGCCACGTCGCTGCCCGGCCGCACCGGCAGCCATAGGTCGGCCTTGCTGGCGATGTTGCACTGCACGGGGTCGATGACGATCAGCTTAGCGCCACGCCTGCGGGCCTCCATCAGCTTCTTGGCCTTTGGCGCCCAGGTCGCAACCGTGTTGGCGCCCCATACCAGAATGCAGTTGGCGTTGGTGAAGTCGGGCCACTCCAGGGCATTGCCGCCGAAGGTGATCTGCTGCGCGAGGCCGCGAGGCGTAAAACACTGCGCGCCGCCGGATTCCGTCCAGTTCGGCGTGCCGAACAGGTTGGCGAAACGGTTGAAGACGCGGATCCAGGAGCCGCGGTTGGTGCCGCGGGCCATCACTACGGACTCGGCGCCCGACTCCGTCTTGAACTGCAGCAACTTGCTGGCAATCAGATCCAGGGCTTCATCCCAGCCGGCCTCGCGCCAGCCGCCTTCGCCGCGCCGCCCGGTGCGGATCAGGGGCGTCTTGATGCGGTCCGGGTGAGAAACCAACTGCGCCGACGCCATGGTCTTCGGGCAAAATCCACCCCGGCTGACGGGATCATCCGGGTCTCCCGTGATCTCCTTGATGATGCCGTTCTCCAGCGCCACGGTGACGCCGCATTGGTTGTGGCCGCAGATGGAGCAGCAGGTCTTGACGACCGTTCGGTCTGCAACGGGGATGGCACTCGACATAACTTCTCCCTTCGAGTGGCGAGGTCAGCTCTATCTAGTTATCCGCGATATTGCCAAAGCTGCGGTGACCACAGTCACGAACCGGGGTGACGTGATTGCCCGCCTGTCGGACGATGGATACAGGACCAATTAAGTTCCGTAATACTGCCCGGCGGCGAAGCTTTACACCTCGGGCATGCGTCTCCACCCGGCCTGCCGTTCATAACGTTCAGCTATCGCCAGCGCCAGGGCGTCGGCCCCCGGCCGGGCGCTGATCTGCAATCCAATCGGCAACCCCTCTCGGCTGAAGCCGCAGGGAACCGAAACCGTTGGAACCCCGAGCAGGTTAAAGGGCCGCGTGTTGCGCAGCAGCGCGGTCTCCTTGCGCCGCAGTTCTCTTGGCTCCTGGAGTAGGGCAGCCATTTCGGGCGCAAGAATCGGGGCGGTGGGGGTCACCACCACGTCCACCGCCTGGAAGCCGAGTTCAACGGCGGCGCGGCGGTAGTGATCCAGTTGACGGCGCTTCTGAATGTATTCGGCCAGGCTGATCTTCTCGGCACTGCGCACCCGGCGCAAAGTCTCCGGCTGATAGCGCTCCGGAGACTCGGCCACCCATTTGGCGTGATAGGCGTATGCCTCGCAGATGTGAACCGTGTAATCGGGATCGATCGGTATGGCCACATCCTGCAACCCGGCGGTAAAACCGGCGATCGCCAGGATGGCCTCTTCCACCGCCGCCGCCACCAGCGGGTCCAGATCGTC
>Ga0316217_10002437_pt1 | contig 22379 bp, 21 predicted proteins | sample 1anoAmetaG_FD_203633 | JGI IMG/M metagenome (GOLD analysis project Ga0316217, IMG submission 203633) | Freshwater microbial communities from Trout Bog Lake, Wisconsin, USA - 1anoA | ecosystem: Environmental > Aquatic > Freshwater > Lake > Hypolimnion/Profundal zone | place: USA: Wisconsin...
CTCGGCTTTGCCATGGCCGGTGGGATGAGTGAAGCTATCGGAATGACCGCTACCATCGCCGGGATGGCCGGCGGTGTCTTCTATTTTGGTTATCTTTTATTGCAAATCCCCGCTGGCGATATCGCCGAAAAAGCCAGTGCAAAAAAGTTTATTGCCTATTGTATTATCTCCTTTGGAATCATAGCATTCGCGGTCGGGTTGGTTACGAACACTTGGGAGCTTCTGGTACTTCGCTTTCTGCTTGGTGTGGCCGAAGGCGGCGTCTGGCCGGCGGTGCTGGTCATCCTGAGCCACTGGTTTCCCAACAAGGAATTGGCCCGCGCCAACGCCATTTTCATCATGAATAACGCCGTTGCGTCGATTATTACCGGACCGTTTGCCGGCTGGATTATCACCGCCTTTGGGTGGCGATATGTCTTCTTTGTCGAAGGGGCGGTGACCGTATTCTTGATCTTTGTCTGGTGGCCTCTCATCGACGATTCGCCGGAAAAGGCCAGGTGGCTGTCCCCCGCCGAGCGCGATTACCTTGTAAGAACCATGAAGGAGGAGCGCGAGGCAGGGAAGAATGCCACCAAGGGACCAATCAATTATCGAGAGCTACTCAGAAACGTGAATCTGTGGAAGTTGGTCATCATTTACTTCTGCGTTCAGATTGCGGTTACCGCATACGTCCTGTGGCTTCCGACGATGATAAAGACCCTGATGAAAGCAGGCATGACAAAGGTTGGATTCCTCTCGGCGGTGCCCTACATCGCAACGATTGCCGGGCTGTACCTGTTTGCGGCCCGGTCAGACCGTAGCGGAGACCGAAGAATAAATACTGCGATTCCAATTTTTTGTTTCGCCGTTTGCTTCTTTTTGTCCACCCAAACCAAGGATATGATCTGGGTCTCATATGTGTTTCTGGTCGGGGTCGGATTTTTCCAACAAGCGCACAACGGAGTGTTCTGGAGCATTCCCCCGATGCTGTTTCCTCGTGAGGTTGCCGGCGGTGCCAGAGGGCTCATCAACGGTTGCGGCAATTTGGGCGGCTTTTTCGGCCCTTCGCTGGTGGGATTGTTTATCACCCTCTTTCACAGTCCCGACAAGGGGATTTATGTTCTCTCTGGATCTTTGCTGATTGCTTGCATCGTCACCTTCACGTTGCCGGCACTGGTAGCGGGCAAAACTGTTCCCCAAAAATCTTCCTAGGCGGGAGGACTGTTCGAGCTCAAGGTTGCAGTTCCTCTCCGAACGGAAGGGAAGATTTGTTACTGGTTCTTTAGGGTCAGTGTTTGGTTTTCATATTGATGTGACATATTGCAGATAACGCTTTTGTGATTCAAGTGACCGGGCATTCCCAAAGCGAGCGCGTTGGCCTGCGAATCATTCGCTGGCCAGCGCGCTCGTAATCTTTGAGCCTGGTGGAGGCCACACTCTTTCAGAAAGAACATTGCCGGGCACCAGTTGGTAAAGGCCGATTGAAGGAGGTTGAGCCCGACAATAGCTGTGAACCAATACCAGTAATGGCTCAAGGTCATGCCGAGGAACACCGATGAAAGTATGAAGAACCCTGCCATAAGCCTTAAACCACGCTCAACAGTCATTGCGTATCTCCTTCTCATTGTTCGTTCGGCGAAACAGCGCCCGGCAGAGCCTGACGTCGGGACTCCACCATGTAGTAGAGAATAGGGACCGCCATCCGCGAGAGCAGAGTTGATGCAACTTCTCCCGCCATGAGTGAGAGCGCAAGTTCCTGAAAGATCAAAGGATGACGCTAGCGCCTACAACAACGGCAGCGGCGGCAAGCAGCATGGACGGGAACCCACCACCCCGGCATCCACCACTGCGTCGGCCAACTCCATTCCCTGGGCACGGCGGAGTTCGATGAAGTCGACGAGAATGATCGAATTTCGCACGATGATGCCGGCGCCAGCGATGAAACCAATCATGGAGGTTGCAGTGAAGAATGCTCCAAGCGGGGCGCGTGCGGGCAGGATTCCGACGAGGGGCAGCGGAATCGGGGCCATGATCGGAGCCAGCCCACCACTGAACGTAGATTAGAATCAACGCCGCGCCAGAAGCTAGGCCGAGATCGCGGAAAACCTCGATCGTGATGTGCCACTCTCTATCCCGCTTCATCGGATAGTGGTCAGTGGATTCGGGTTGGACTTCGTTGTAGCGTTTGAGTGCATGGCTCGCCGGGATCGCCACGCGCTCCTTGATCCTTATGGTCGCCGTGATCCCTGTCTTCAGAAGATCATGTGAAAGGTGATAGTTACCTTCATTTTATTCTTGACAAAGGAAGTGGCGTCGGTATTATTCCATCATTCTTGCCTTTGTCAGTGGAACAAGAGAGGAGTGTCCTCGTGGAGAAACTTACTCGGCGGCAAGCCCTAAGGCGGATATTGACTGCCACGGGAATCGTGGCGGGTGGTTCCGTGATGGTTGGCTGCATTCCTGGAGCGGCCAGCAGTGGAGGCGGCGGTTATTATAACCCCGGTAGTCGGTACGATAACTATGCTCATCGCTACATTGTTTCTGGTTCCGGACCCGGCTATATCCACTATGGGGATGGTCACCAATAGGGACACGTCCCGGGAGTTTGCGCAGCTAGGCAGTTAGACGGCGAGCGGGCACCAAGTCAAAATTCCTTCGTGAGTTTCCGTGAACTACTGGAACTGGAATCAAGACAAGGTGCTCATCGAAAGATTGGATCCGGCAAAGCGCGTGTTCCCCCGATATCGCCAGTCGGCCCGCGCCAAAGCTAACCAGAAATAAAGGGTAAGCGCAGAAGTGCGCTCGAGGGTGGAACCAGACATTTCGAGAGTCTATGGCGAATATACTTCTTACATCTAAATGCACCCGTTCATGCCCTTATTGCTTCGCTGAACGGGAGATGACCGACTCGCCAGACGAGGTTATGTCATGGGAAAACCTTGTTTATCTTGCCGACTTCCTTGCAGCAAGCGGCGAAAAGTCCGTTTCGCTACTAGGTGGCGAGCCTACTCTTCACCCTCATTTTGTGGATTATGTTTTATATCTCGTCGAACGAAATTTTAACGTAAATGTGTTTACGAACGGCATCATGTCGCCATCCAGATTGACCGAGCTAAAAGATTATCTTGGTGCGCTTTCTGCCGACAGACTCCGGTTCGTTTGTAATCTGAACAACCCACGGCAGACCGAGGAGCCTGAATCGCAGACGAAGAAAATCCATGAGTTTCTCTCCGCAATGGGCTCGTGGACCCAGCCTGGATTCAATATTTACCGCGTGGATTTCGACTTAGAATTCATTTTCGAATTTGTGCAGCGCTACGGAATGAAGCGCAGGCTCCGCTTGGGTCTCGCTCACCCTGTACCTGGGACGAGCAGTATGCACATCAAACCGCAGGAAATGGGAGAGGTAATTGAAAGGCTCTTTTCATACAGGCCGCTGCTTGAACGCTTCCAACTGGACTTCGGGCCGGATTGCGGATTTCCTATTTGCAAGTTCACCGACGAGCAGCTTGGTTGGTTATACCGTTCGGGCGGTGGTGATCTCCGATTCGAATGCAATTCGGCGATCGACATAACCCCGGATATGAGCGTATATGCTTGCTTTCCACTTTCAAAGCTCTACAGAAAATCCATCTTCGAGTTCGACAATATTGGGCAGATAGCTGAATTTTATTCCGGGATACACAAAAAAATTCGAAAAGAAGTACCTGGAATTTATCCCGAATGCGACGGGTGTATACAGATGAGCAAAGGGATCTGCTCCGGTGGCGGTTCCTGTCAGCTTGTGAACAGATTCACAGACGAAGACATCGTGCGGCTTTCTGGAAACTGACAATGAGCTTAAGGAAACTGATCTGTCCTTACGATCCGTCGCTTATAGGCGATTTTTGCAATCGGGAAATCGCTGTTCAAGTGGACTCGCCGTCACTTGTTTGCGAAGCTGCCGGAGCTGTAGTGAATTCGGCGAACAGCCTTCTGTGCGTGATATTGGACTCCGTAGATCCGGTATGTGCCGTGTCATTTGAAGATCAGTGGAAGGGCATTCCGATATTGCTGATGGCGCCTTCCGTCGGGGAGTTCAGAAACGTAGCGAGCGTACTGCCTTCTTTGAAGAAGCTGAACCTCAGGGTTTGCCTGCCAGCAAGCAACGATAACATCAGGGATGTACGAATACTTTCCTCGGTCGGCGTCCATTGCTCGATCATGTTTGAGGGAGGGAATGTTGATTGGGATGCGCTCTCCGACCTCATGACATATGCTCTTTTAGCACGTGTCTTCCATGCTACGATCGATCCTTTTGATTACATCTCCCGGCATTACAACTCATTGACACATTTGAACTGGGGTGGGGCGTTCCTGGACGATCCCGAGAAATATTTTCATTTGGATAAAGAAAAGAACGTTGCGCTTTCAAGTAGTGAAGCTCTTGCAAAACAGTTTATAGGGCGCATCGACGACGTGGAGAAGACGGAGAGTCCGGAAGTTCAACGGAGATGTGACGCCTGGTCCCTGAATTTTCTGGAAAACAGAGTGTGCGCCACCTGTGATGGTTTTAAGCTGTGCATGGGCCGCTTTCTACCGAAGAACGGCAAAGCGGACGGATGTTCGGCCTTCTTCTCCGAGATGATTGAAATCTTTGGAGACCTGAAAGCGGTCAAGGAGAAATCCAGTAAGGAAGAAGTATGGCGATTGTAATTTTCAAAGCTACGGAAGCATGCAATGCCAGGTGTGCTTACTGCGATGTAGTGCATGACAAGAACGCCATCACGGGAAAGATGCCCTACGAACTGCTGGAGCTATTCTTCGTCCGGATAAACGACTACCTGCTGGAACGCCCTGAGAACACAATGGAAATAACCTGGCATGGCGGTGAACCGCTGCTTCTAGGCCCCGCTTACTTTGCCAAAGCTCTTGAATTCCAGCAAAAGCATTGTGCAAAGACCCAAGACAAGATTATCCACCATGTACAAAGCAATCTTACCCTGTTCAATTCCAGCTTTACGCCCATATTCAAGAAGCTTGGACTAAAGAGTTTCGGTACAAGCTATGATCCGTTCACCGATTTAAGAGGGTTAGGCGAGTCTCTCGACGCCAACCTCTACCGAAGGAAGTTTATCGCGAGTGCAAGGCTGGCGGAGAGAGAAGGCTTCACGTGGGGGATGATTTACGTCGTGACAAAGCTCTCGCTGGATAGAGCGCTTGATATCTTCCGGTTTCTGGTCAATTTGAATCCTTGGGGCGCGGTGATGTTCAACACGATTCACTTGCGCGACGACACGCTTTCACATTTGGCCATAACACCGGAAGAGTTCGCGGATTTTCTCGGCGCGATTTTTCCGATGTGGTGGAAAAATAGATGGCGCCTACCCTCCGTGGAGCCTTTTAGAATGCTTGTAGATAGTCTGGTGATGGGCCAGCGCTCTCTTATATGTTGCGATTCTGGCGATTGCCACAAAACTCACTTTGGACTAGCTCCTGACGGCAAATTTTTCCAATGCGGACGCTCCATGGAGTGGGACCTTCTGGACTTCGGATCAATTTTCGACAGAGGTTTCACCGATGTATTGGAGGACTCTCGGAAGGTCAAACTTCGGGAGAGGACAGAACTCCTCGCGCAGACGGATTGCAAGGGCTGCGAGCTGTGGGATGACTGCCATGGCGGCTGTCCGCTCGAAGGATGGCGTACGAGTGGCTCATTTATGAGCCGCACCCGCATGTGCCAATCAAAAAAAGACTTTATCAAGAAGTACTTTGAACCGACGGTGAATGGTGTGGCTTCCCCAAAAAAGACGGCGATAGATTGCCCGGCGTCCATCCCTTGCGCGCCTGCATAGCCTTCGGGCAATGTCGCCGACTGGACGTGAAAAGGACTTCTGTGGATTAACCTAAGAAACGATCTCGAGGGTACGCCAATGTGAGCGGGCGTGTGAGCGCAAGTGTCGCCGAAGTTTCTCTTTGGGAATGACGCAAACTTAGGAAAGCCGATGTTGCCCTGGGGTATCGCGCGTAAATGCCAAACCGCGACTGAACCACCAGAACTTGCCACCAACATACATATCCGCTCTCATCTACATACCGTAGTGAGGGCAGAGTTTTGCTAGCCCGAGCACCAATCCAGCCCGTATGTAATGAGTCGCAAATAGAGGTCCTCTACCTCTATGAACGGGATATGACATAATTTGCCAGCACTATTCCGAGGAGCGCGATTTTGAAGCATAAAAATTGTCCACGCCATCCCGATGGGTATCCGTGCACCTGTGCCATGGGGAATGTATACAGGTTCGTCGAGCCCGTGGTGCTATATATGCTAAGGGAAAACGGAGAAGCGCATGGTTATCAACTCGCGGCCAGCCTCCAAGAGCATGCTCTGACCGATGCGGAAATTGAAGGCGCGGCGATGTACCGGACGCTACGGCGACTGGAACAACACGGCTACGTGAAATCGACCTGGGATCTCCAGAGCCGAGGTCCTGCCCGCCGGGTCTATTCACTAACCAGGGATGGCAGAAAGCATTTGGAGGAGTGGGCACAAGTTCTGGATAACCTGTCGAAGTCGATGGCCAACTTCGTAACCAAGATCCAACGCGACAACTCTGCAACGGATGCCAAATCGTCTCATAAGCCCCGCTCTAGGAGTTCGGAAGTCAACAACGTTTGAGTGTTAGGTGTTCAGTGCTGATCTCTCATTGAGAGGCTCGTAACCGGCGGAGTGCATGGGCTGGTGCCTGAACGACCCGAGTAGCGACCCGCAGCGGATCGGCACAGCTTTCAACCAAATCGCTGGGATCTGGCGGCCTTTTCCCAAAATGGTAGTCTCGGTCAGAGATTTGGTACTCTCCTTTATCTTTTTGCTGGCAATATCCTTCCTGGGAGCTAAACTTCACTCGTTTCTAAGTGTTATAAACATCTACTCGTGCGACTCAGGAGTACAGCCTTTCCGGAGGGCCTCCCGAGTCGCGTTCGGCGAATTTGGGTCGCAAATGATTAGCGGATTAATTTAAGGGTGGCTACAAAATGAAACGATCATCCGAAGGTTCTTTCACCCGGCGCAGTTTTCTTCAGACAGCGGGCCTGGTCGGCATTGGCTCAGCAGTTGCCGCTGGGACTACCAACTTACTAGGTCTTCCTCCCCAGCTTCATTCATCGGAAGAGAAGGCCATTCCAACGTTTTGCGCGATGTGTGGGCCAAGCCTTGGTTGCGGGATTTATGCGATCGTCAAGGACGGTAAACTTATAAGAGTCGAAGGGATGAAGGAATCGCCGCTCAATCGCGGGCGGAACTGCCCCAAGGCTCATGCCGCTGCCCAGTGGGTGTATTCGCCCCAACGACTGAAATATCCCTTGCGGCGCGTCGGGAAGCGAGGTGAGGGCAAGTTCGAAAAGATCAGCTGGGAACAGGCGATCGATCACATCGCCGCCAAGCTCAAGGAACAGAAAGAAAAGTATGGTCCGGAATCCTTGGCCGTTCTCTCTCCCGCACGGCGCACTTACAGCGGCTATATGCAGAGATTTCTGCAAGCCCATGGCAGCCCGAACTATGGCCATAGCGGCATCTGCATGGTGGAAAAGACGTTTGTATTTGGCTACACGATAGGCTCGGCAACCGTAGGAGGCCCAGTTCCGGACTATGCGAAGACCAATTGTCTATTTATATGGGGAACGCAGCCCATTTACTCCGGCAGTTCCAAGGGGCAACTGAAGCGGTTGCTGGACTGCAAGGCTCGCGGAGCCAAAATCATCGCCATCAAGCCGACAATGGAGCCCGACGTAGCCATCGCCGACATCTGGGTCCCCATCCGTCCAGGAACAGACGCCGCGCTGGCGCTTGCGATGCTGAATGTGATTATCACGGAAAAGCTCTACGATGCGGCGTTTGTGGAGGAATGGACCTACGGATTCGATAAGCTCGCTGCGCACGTGCAGAAATACACGCCCGAGTGGGCTGAACCCATCACGGGTATACCGGCGCAGCAAACCAAGGATGTAGCCAGGATTTACGCTACCACCAAGCACGCTGCAATCGACCATGGCAACGGCTTTGAACATGCTCCAAGCTGTAATGACGCCATCCGTGCTGTCGGAGCCCTGATGGCGATCGCTGGCCATCTCGACCGGCCCGGCGGAAACCTCTTCCCGGGCAAGCCCCCGGCCGCTACCAAGCCTGTCGAACTCAACGAAAAAATAACGCAGGGAATGATAGACAAACTAGTGTGCCCGGAGTTCCCCAAGACTTTGCAGCCGTTCATTGAGGGAACGTCATCTGCTTATAACGGCTTGATTGAGAGTGTACTTACCGGCAAGCCCTACCCGATTCGCGGCATTATTGCCCCCGGCACTCAGCCCACGGTTAGCACCAGAAATCCCAAGGGCATGGTGATCGAGGCGCTGAAGAAAGTTGATTTCTTTGCCGTGGTCGATGTGATGCGGACGGCGGAGATGAACTACGCAGATATCGTGCTTCCCGTCACCACCATGTACGAGACTGATCACCCGTTTGAAGCAGGTGGAAACTGGGTGATGGCCCGCAATAAGGTGATTGAACCGCTGGGCCCCTACAAGTCCGATTATGAGTTTTGGATCGAACTGGCGGTCAAGATGGGTTACGGTAAGGACTTTTGGAACGGCAGTCTAACTGAATGCATGAACGACCAGCTCAGTCCGCTGGGAATTACCATCGACGAATTGCGCGCCAAGCCGAACGGCATCGTCTACGAGATGAAGCCGCCAGTATATGAGAAGTATAAGCAAGTATTCAACAGCCCTAGCCCGCGGCTCTCGAAGGCCCCATATCTGCCGCAGGGAAAAGTTGCTCTCTACAATACGACATTCGAGGAACTGGGCATGACTCCTATGCCGGAGTGGAAGGAGCCGCCGGAAAGTTCTGGGCGCACTCCTGAGCTTTTGAAGAAATATCCACTTACTTTCTCCGACTTTCATACCTCGAAGGTGTACAACGCCGGATGGTTACGCAATGTACCGTACCTGCGCGAGGTAATGCCCGATCCAACGCTTCAGATGAATCCCAAGACGGCCAAGGCGAGAGGCATCAAAGACGGCGACTGGGTAATTGTTGAGTCGATTCGGGGATGGCTCAAGTTCAAAGCCGACGTTAATCCCGGCATCCGGCCGGACACGGTCATGGCTCTTCATGGCTGGTATCAGGGATGTGGTGAGTTGGCGAAGTCGGCTTTTCCAATACTCGATGGCGGAGCCAATACCAACATCATGTACAGCATCGATCACAAGATCGCTTGGGATCCGGCGGTCACGGCCATGTCAAGTCAGACGCTGGTGCAGGTCAGAAAAGCTTGAGCGGGCACTTCCGTGGGAGATGACCATGCCGGCGTCAGAGCCGGGGGAAGAGTGGAGAGATTATGGCGAAGCAAATGGGGTTTTACATCATTGCCGGGCGATGCGTCGAATGCCACGCATGCGAGGTTGCGTGTAAGGAATTGAACAACGTTGCGCTCGGGATTCACTGGCGCAAGGTTCAGAATCACTGGGACGGGGAGTTTCCCAACCCTACCAATATCAATATGTCCAGTGCATGCATGCACTGCAGGAAACCCGCATGCCTCGAAGTGTGCCCCACGCATGCGATCACCAAGCGCGCCGAGGACGGCATCGTAGTTGTCAATCAAAGCGAATGCATCGGCTGTCGTGCCTGTGGTTCGGCGTGTCCCTACGGAGTGCCGCAATATGGCCACGATAGCAAGATGCAGAAATGCAACCTGTGCCTGGAGCGGCTGGAAAACGGCAAAGAACCGGTATGTGTCAGCACCTGCCCGGGCGAGGCTTTGGGCTTCGGACCAGTAGAGGAGTTCGCCAAGTCGGCAGCTGGGAAACTGGCGGTCAGGCTTGAAGGCGATACGAAACCATCATTCTTCGTCGTCGGGTCAAGCATTGGCCCGAAGCCAGAAGTATTTATAGATACGTTCTTCAAACGGTTGTAGGAAGAAGTGGTCCGAGGCTTTTGAAGGATTGATCACATTCAGTGAATCAAAGGAATGCCGTTGGTTCACCGAATGAAGAGTGCACAGCTTATGCGGGCGCTGGCAATTGAAGCCTAATCCGGTCAGCGCCCCACCAGCCTTACTTGGTGATGTGAATTGTTACATCACAAGCCACGCCCAACCCTGCCGCCACTTCCATCGCTTTGACGATGCCAGATGGCACGGGACATGCGGCGTGTGTACAGTGCTGCAGTGCTGCGGCAATGATCGACGTGGTCCCGCGGCGACAAGACAACTCTTTGTAAGCATCCACAACGCTGAGCGACTCCGCCAACTTTTTGACATGGGGGCAAGCACTCTCGATAGACAGTTCAACCTTGTGAGAGCCGATCTCCGTCGCATTCACCACTGTAGTAAATCCGCATGCGCCTGCCTGGATCTCTGCAATTGCCAATTGGTCACCCCCAACCTTGAAAATAGCATAACAAAGTCGAGATTGACCCCATTTTCAACATTGCCGTAGGCGAAATAACGGAGGTTGCGAAATGAGCGAAAGAGCGAGGTTTGCAAAGGCATACGTCATGTGCGCACTAGATGTCGAATAGGTCCTCAAAGACAAGAATTTCTTATGACAGATTGCAAGTTATGATCACAAAAACCGCGGAGGTTGTGATCTTCGTCACTTGCACGCGACTCGATGTCCGTTACTGTGGCGCTGTTGCCAAGCCGAGGATGAATTCTCATCTTTGCGGCGTGTCTTTTAAACACCCTTAAAATTAGTCAGTCGTACTGGAGAAATAAATGGATCCTAAGAAGTTGAATCGGCGCGAACTGATCACTATTATCGGGGGACTGGCAGGCACGGGTGCGACCGTCAGCCTCTATGCCATGACCGGACAGACCGTTCCTCCTACTCCGGCAGTATCGACGCAGCAAGTGCCATGGCCCTATCAGCCCGTCGATGCGGACGCTGTTGCTCAGCGTGCCTTCGATTCTTACCTGAAGGGACACTGCATGTATGGTTCGTTTGAGGCTATTGTGGGAGCCGTTGCCGACCATCTTGGCAACCCTTACAAGAGTTTTCCATTCATGATGTTCAAGTACGGTGCGGGCGGCGTAAATGGCTGGGGCACGCTCTGCGGCGCCTTAAATGGCAGCGTCGCCGCGATTCAGTTGCTATCGCCAAGCCCTGATTTGCTCATCGATAATCTGATGGCTTGGTACGAGACCGAGGCGTTGCCAAACTTCTATCCGAAAGGCGCCAAATATCCAGAAGTTCGCTCGGCTGCCGGGACTCCGCTCTGTCATGAGTCGATTGCGCACTGGTGCAAGGCCAGCAACAAGAAATCATACTCGGCGGAACGTGTCGAGCGTTGTGGAACGCTGACGGCCTCCGTCGCGCGCAAGACGGTGCAAATCTTGAACGATCAAGTCACAGGAAGACCGCTGGCAGTGTTTGGGCAATCAAAGCAGACACAGAGTTGTTCGGTTTGCCACGAGAAGGGTGGCGTGGTTGAGAATATGCGAAGCAAGATGGAGTGCGGGGGCTGCCACCAGCCGCAGATTAAATCAGGCCATGGTGTTTAACGAGGAGCAAGAGACGAGCGACCGTTCATGGTGGCTCGCCTCTTAACTCCTCAACTGAAATTCAAGGGAGGGATCCGCCGTGTTCTCACCAGCGGATCCTTCGCCCAACGCTCATCAACTAATGAGGCGCGATCCTACGTTCGGTCGCGCCATTCCGCTAAAGGTTTGTTGTTAACTTGGCGAACGGTAACAAATTTATTGTCCAATAGCGGATTGGTATAAGGATGATCAACACGAATATGCTTGCCGCGCGTTTCTTTTCTAAAATCGCCCGCGTGCATGATCAGTTGGCCGACTTCAATCAGATCCAAGGCCTCCTGGCAGCGCATCAATTCATGCGAGTTACTGGCAGTCAGGCCACTAAGAGCACTCTCCTGCAAACGGCCTAGATACTCCAGACCGGTCTGGAACAGGGCCTCCGAGCGGACTTCAATGCCGGCATAGTCGTTCATCACATTCTGCACCGCCACCGTGGCCTCTTTCCATGAAGGCCCGGAATTCCGGTCCAGAATTTGGGAGTAAAGTTCTCTCTTCTTCTCGACCAGCGGGCTGTCCTCGGCATTTTCGAAGCTGCTGATAGTTGCGGCCCGTGCCGCGGCATTCCGTCCAGCGATGTGACCGAAGATAGCCGCGCCGGCGATATCCGCGCGGAAGTTGCCCACTTCGTCTCCCGCGGCATACAACCCCGGAACGTCGGTCTCCGACTTCTGATTAATTTGGACGCCGCGACCGAGCAGAATAGGTTCGTACCGCTGAAATTCGACCATATGTTTGCGCAGGTCGATTCCCTGTTTCTCCATTGCTTCCAACAGAGAGGTGTCGCCTTCCTGAGTCAGCCCCCAACGCATGTAATCGAGGTCGTCTTCCGCAATTCCGGAGCAATCCATGAACACCGACTGACCGCCTTTGTTCTTGTACTCGAAGACATTGTGCCAGACGTCGGCGGTCACGTCGCCCAGTTCCTTGGTGGGCTGGGTCACGAAGGGGCCGACAGCTTTGCCGTCCAAATCCCGCAGTACACCAATCCACGTTGCCTTGCCGCAGCGGGCGAAATACTTGGGGCCGGCGTGCGTATTCGGCATCTCAATATTGACCAGCCTGGCACCAGCGCGATAGGCAGCGGCGCGTCCACCACCGGTGCAGGCCGGGCAGTTGGCCGTGTTGAACATCCAACCCGCGGTTCGCGGAGAATAAAGCCGGCTGGTATTTCCGGTGGTCAGGATGACGTTCTTGGCTCGGAAGACCTTCATCTCAGGCGCGTCTTCAGCGATGCTGACTCCGATCGCTCCAATCACAACGCCCTCTTTGTTGGTAATCACATCGGAGATTGGCACCTTGTTCATGATTGTCACTCCACGCTTTAACGCCTCGCGTGTGAGGACCTCTTTTTGCGGAGCTCCGCCGTATTTCAGAAATATTCTTGGGCGGCCGGGCTTGGCATGGCCGTTGAACTCCCAAGCTCCATGAGGACGCATAGGAATTCCCCAACTATCCCAATCCTTGACCCGGTCGAAGGATTCCATGAGGAAGAGATGGGTCATGTCCTGATCCAGCCAACCCCCGGTGAGGCATTCGTTCATTTCTTTCATAATAGGTGCGATATCATTGCCATGGATTTCCGGGATATAGCACTGAAAATGGTCGTTGCCCGTGGCGCCGGATCCGCTGCGCTTGGTGTTGGCCTTTTCCGCAACCACTACTTTGGCACCGCCGTCCGCTGCGGCGATGGCGGCCATAAGCCCTCCGATACCGCCACCGACTACCAACACATCGCATTCAATTGATTTTTTATCGATTGCAATCATTATTAAACCCTCCCATTACCACTCACTACAGTGGCAGAATTTGCTAGTTTTTATGCGGCGAAGCGGTGTACAGCAGCATCGCAGGCAATGGAAGGCGCAACTGAATTGCTCCGTTCGGGCAATCGAGTTTGCAGGCGTTGCAGTGCCAGCACTCTTCCGGATACTTGACTTCTGTTTCGCGACCGTCCGCAGACCAATGCAGCACATCAAGCGGACAATTATCGATACAAGTTCCACAGTTCCCACAAATTGTTTTGTCAATTACGGGTGGCATTTGCTAAACCTCCAAAGTGTTCGTGTAGTTTCTGAACTGTAAATGACGGTCTGGCCACTCAGCCATCCGGCACATTAAGCCCACCCCTCGATACTGGGTGAAGCAGTTAAGTGAACAGCATGAATTCCGATTACCAGCAATCATAAACAAGAGTCAGACAATCGAATTAATACGCAACCGGTGGAATCGGAAGTAGACCACAACTTCTTCCTTTTACGATCACCTTCTCCGGTCCACCAGATACCGGTGAAAATTTGAACGGGTGGAAGGAAATCTATATATGGGCAGGTTCGATATCCGATATCGCAAAGCAAACACCGTGTGCCCAGGACTAACTCCCACGCCCCACCAGCGAAAGCCGATTGAGCGTGAGGGTAAGTTCGATAACCCGCCTAGGGCACCGATCAGTGAATCAACAGTTTGCTGATTCCCACGAGCACGATCAGTAATCCAACTCCGCTGAAGAATGTGTACCAGATCAGCTTCATCTCGACGGAGTTTAGCGGTTCGTATTCCATCTTACGGATCTCTTCCGAGAACCGCGGCTGAGAAGGCTGTGGAGCTATTTTCGGTGTTGCCATAAATCACCTCACCAACGGCGGCATCATTCCATGGAAGAAAATCCACGAAATTCCAAGGCCGACCCAGATTATGTAGCCGAACAAGCAGACCGCGTACACAGCAGCCAGTCTACCAATACCCTCTTCCCAAAGCTTGCGGAAGTTGGAGACAACTCCAATACTGAAGAAAGTCATCACAAAAAACAGGCCGCGAAATACATTGGCCTGACTCATTGCACCCTTCAGGCCGGCAACTGTGCTAGGCGCAAGTGAGCCGACGAGCAACACCAAAAGAAAAGTAGCTACATAGCCAAGAACAAATTTTGGAAAGCGCTGCCAGATCTCCTTGGCTTTTACCGGTGGTGCTCCTTCCTTACGGTCGAACTTGGACGACCAAACGCAGGCCAATACGAACGCCCACACGCCAATCATCACGTCGATGAATACCTTGACGGTTGCAGCCGTGCTCATGATCCAACCTGGCTGGAAAATCAATCCCAATACCGAGGAAGCCTTGGCTCTAATAAGCGCGTCGGCGATCGCTCCGCTAGCTACAGCTGCACCGTCGGTCTTCACTGAAAGAGCCATCCACGCACCAGCCACCAATGGCTGGTGATAAAGAAAGTGCTGGGCCACAAATGGCAGGAACAACAACTCGACGACGGAGAAGATAACAACCAGCGACGAAACCATTACCGGGACGATGGGACGTGCACGTATAGCTCCGCCTGTTGCAATTGCCGCCGAGACACCGCAGATCGAAATGCCCGACGCTAGTGGGGCCGCCCATTCACGGCTAAACCCGAAATAGCGCCGCGCAACGAAGTAAACGACCGGCCAGAAAATCAAGTAAGCGATGATGATCGAACATGCGCCCTGAAACAGCATTGCGCCCGCCAAGCTCTTCTGGGCCAAGACGGTCATGCCGAGAAACCCGCCAAGAATCACGATGGCGGTCTTGATGTACAGTTCAGGACGAATGGCTTCCTTCATCTTTGCCGCTAGGTTAGGCATGAAGTTGCCGATTACGAGTCCGCCGAGCAACGCGATGATGAAGCCAGACTCATTGGTCAGGTTTAGCGACCAGCCGATCTTGAAGCCGGCTCGTGCATTCGGAGTCGCCGCGATATAGGCCCAGCTACCAATAAACCAGCATATGTAGCTAAAGACAAAGACTGCGGTAAATCCTTTGGCAAACTTCTTCAGGTCTGCTCCCAAGCCCTTAGCACCCACGAGCAAGATCACCAACATAAATACATAAGTGGCAAACAAAGAGATCAAACCAGGCAAATGAGCATAGGCCTTGGAAACAGGAGCAAGAGATTTACCGGGGTTAAGCCAGAGTGAGTTAGTAATTCCCCAACCCAACGAGTCCACTCCAAACAGGAGTGTGAGTGAAAGCAAAAAAACTAGGATGCCGATACATACCGCCAGCCAGTCTTCGGTTAATCGCGGCGCCGATGCGGAACCCGGCGGAGCTGCAACCGTTTGAGGTGGTGGAGCTGATTTAGCCAGCGTACTCGGCGCTACACCTTCCGATTTAGCACTAACCATAAATCACCTCTTCAGAAAGAATTACGAGATTGAACGAACTGCAACCGTAATCTTGTAAAACACGGTGACCATCAACGTACCAATGGACCAGATACCTATCACAATCCCCCATTCCGGAATCGTGGGCTGATATTTCGTTATAGTTCCGAGCGGAGACGGAACCAGTCCCCCAACGATTAAGACCATTCCTTTCTCAATCCAGAGCGAGATGAAAATGCAAATACATGAAGCCGCGAGGACCTGGTTTCCTGCGCGCTGTCGCACGGAATACAACATCACCAAGGCTACAATCATAAGAGCAGCAGAAACCCACATCCAGGGAACCAAACTGTGCTGCCCATCCAAGCCTGAGAACAAATACTCAAAGTGCTCGCGATGTTCGGGAAGGTCGCTGTAAAGCGCAGTAAATAGCTCCATCAAAACGAAAAAGACGCTGATTGTAGCAGCGTAGGTCATGATGGTCCTTAATTTGTTCAGTGGTTCAGTGCCCGGATCGTACCCGGTTGTGCGACGCAGCACAAGGATCAGTAAGATCAGCAATGCTGGGCCTGAGGCAAATGCCGAGGCCAGGAATCGCGGCGCCAACACGGCCGTCATCCAGAACGGGCGTGCGGCAAGGCCGCTATATAAAAACGCGGTCACAGTATGAATGCTGATTGCCCACGGGATCGAAAGATAAATGAAGGGTTTTACCCAGTGAGGCGCAGAGACACCTTTCTTTTCCGAACTGAGCGTGGTGAAAGCGATTACCGCATTCAGCAGCAGGTAACCGCTAAGCGAGATCATGTCCCAGAACATGATTGAGTGGGGCATCGGGTGGAGCAGCACGTTCATGACGCGGGCGGGTTGTCCCATGTCAACGAAGATGAACAACATGCACATGGTCACTGCCGCTACCGCCAGCAGTTCGCCGAGAATAGTAATCTTGCCAAACTGTTTATAGTCGTGCAGGTAGTAGGGCAGCACTACCATAACGGCCGAGGCTGCAACGCCAACAAAAAAAGTGAACTGAGAGATATAGAGTCCCCAGATTACATCGCGAGAGAGTCCCGTTACACCAAGTCCGTAAGCGAGTTGACGCAGGTAGAAGACTCCGCCAATGGCGATGAGGACAAGCAATGCTGAAACCCACAGCCAGTATCTTCGGCTTCCGACCAATGCTTCTTCGATCATGAATCCCTCATCTCAGATCAGGTAGTAAACAGCAGGTCCGGTGCCCAACTCCGGCTGTCTTTGAATGGCATAACGGGACGCCAGAATGCGGCGAATCTCAGAAGTCGCATCATTCAGGTCTCCAAAGGTCAGTGCCTTTTCGACGCAACTTTCAACACAGGCCGGCGTCTTTCCTTTATCAAGGCGTTCGTTGCAAAAACTGCACTTCTCCACCACTCCTCGGGTCCGTGTCGGGAAATCAGGATTAATAGTCGCAACATAGGGACGTGGATCAACAAAGTTGAAGCTGCGCGCACCGTAAGGGCAGGCCGCCATGCAATAGCGACAGCCAATGCACCGATGCCAGTCCATCATCACCACACCGTCCTCCCGTTTCCAGGTGGCATCGGTCGGACAGACCTTGGTGCAGGCAGGCGTCGAGCAATGGTTACAGAGCAGCGCCAGTGGGTGGCTGGTGAGTGCGGGATTCACCACTTCCGATTGCTGCCGGAACACAACCTGATATTTTTCCTTCCATATCCACTTAATTTCATGCGTCTTGTCGGGAAAATCTGGCAAGTTGTGTGCGCTCTTACAGGCTGCACTGCACTGGTTGCATCCTTCGTCCCAGCGGCACTTCTGGAAGTCAACTGTCATGGCCCAGCGCTTGTTGCCCTTTGGGGCGGCTATTTCCCTCACGATCTCTGCGCCACTCACAACCTTGGCGCCCGCAGCTCCTGCCAGGGACGCCGCAGCGAAAACGAGAAACTGCTTGCGAGTGATCGTCATGGCGTCCTCCCGGCGATCAACTTTGATTCGTTGTGGCATTGCCAGCAGGTGGGTGCAGACACCCCGGAATAGCTATGACATTTGTCGCAAAATTCTTGTCGCGAGTGACACCCCAGGCACGTGTGCGTAAGACTTGCATCGTACACTTTTCCGTTGGTGGCACGCACCATGCGCACACCGTGACGTACAGCATTTTCACGCCAGGAAATCAATATCTCCATGTGTCCTCTGCTCATGTACGGAATCGGAGCAACGCATTCACGGGCCTCCACCGGAAGTTGCAATCGCAGAGGGGTCGCCCGTGTGGAGACAGCCGCAGCATGCCACAACGGATATGTGAACAGCACAAGAAAAATCGCAACTCCGCAGAAAATCAGAATCCGCTCACGCATGGATCGTCTCCGATCCATCGGAATTCTCAGCCGACGAGCTTATGTTTCCTTGGGCGAGCGGCTCCCCACGCAAGTTTGTCGCGCGCTGCTTTTCGCCGCGCATCACCAACGCGTTCCCCAGCAGTTCGTGGACTCCAGCAACTTCTACGCCAGGCACCCAGTAATCCAATAAGGTTGGCAACGTCGCCTTGTCGATGGCGCAGATGCAGGTCAATAGATTCACGCCATGCTTTTCTTTCACATAACGCACGGCGTTCGCCCTTGGGAAGCCGCCACGAAGCCTCATCTCCAGGTTCTCATCCGTACCCAGTCCGGAACCGCTTCCGCAACAGAATGTCTGTTCCCGGATGGTGTCTGCGGGCATTTCGTGAAAGTTGTTGCAAACATTCTTCAGGATGTATCGCGGCTCTTCCAGCAAGCCCATGCCACGCGCCGGATTGCACGAGTCGTGGTATGTAACCTTCCACTTGTCATTGCGGCTGGGATCAAGTGCGAGCTTGCCACTATGGATCAGATCAGCAGTAAACTCGGCAATGTGTAACATTTTCGTCGACTTTGTATGTTCGAAGCGCGTGCCGGTCACAGGTGAAACCGGCACTTCAAGAAAGTCCGCCGGACCGTTCATCGTATCCATGTACTGATGAATGACCCTCCACATGTGACCGCACTCACCGCCGAGAATCCATTTCACCCCCAGCCGCTTGGCCTCATCGTAAATCTTTGAGTTCAGGCGCTTCATCATCTCGTGCGAGCTGAAGAGGCCGAAGTTACCTCCTTCACTTGCGTATGCGCTAAAGGTGTAGTCCAGTCCGATCTCGTGAAAAAGCGCTAAATAGCCCAGCAAAGTGAAATAGTGCGGCGTGCCGAAGTAGTCAGCCGAAGGTGTAACAAACAGAATTTCTGCACCCTTTTTCGCGATCGGTACTTCAACACGGATGCCGGTAATCTCCTCCAACTCGTCAGCTGCAAACTCCAGGCTGTCTTTAAATCCGTGCGGCTGAATGCCGAGATGATTACCCGTTCGGTAGCAGTTGGCAGCCGGTTCAGTGATCCAGTTGATATTGACGCCAATCAAGTTCAGAAGTTCGCGGCCGATCATCGTGATTTCGGCAGTGTCGATTCCGTAAGGGCAGAAAACGGAACAGCGACGGCACTCCGTACACTGGTAGAAGTAATAGAACCATTCCTTGATCACGTCCTCGGTGAGTTCGCGCCCGCCCGCCAGTGATCCGAAGAGACGTCCCGTAGCCGTAAAATAGCGCCGGTAAATCGAACGCATCAATTCTGCGCGCAAAACCGGCATATTCTTAGGATCACTGGAACCGATGTAGAAGTGGCACTTGTCGGCGCAGGCGCCACAGCGAACACATATATCCATGAACAGCCGGAGTGAGCGGAACCGCCCTAATCGCTCCTTGAAGCCGTCGAGGATAATTTGTTTCCAGTCGGCGGGCAGCTTCCAGTCCTGATCGGAAGGTTGCCATTCACGCGGGTTTGGAAGGCCAAGGTATTGGAGGTTCTTTGCTGCTGCGCTGTAGCAATAGGTCCCTTTGCGAAACTCAGGTTTGACGGCTGTCCAATCGCCAGCAAGCCGGTTTTGTTCAATTTGTATTAGCGGCTCTGACATCAGGAGTCTCCATTGGGATCTCTGCAGCTACGAGCTTGTCGTGATACTCTGCCTGCCACTCGTCGTAAGTGTGTTTCTTCACCGGATAATTCCATGGGTTCACATGCCGAGTCATGCGGCTGTTGTTAGCCAGGTTGCGGGTCGGGCTCATGAACACGCCGGCCATGTGCATCAGCTTGCTGAACGGAAAGTAGGCGGCCAGCGCGCTCACCAATAGAAGGTGTGCAAAGAAAAGCGAACCAATCGTCTTCGGTATGACGGGCGAGAATGTCACCAAGCCGAGCGCGAACTGTTTGATTGCGGCTACGTCTACGTTGCTTACATAGCGCATCAGCATGCCTGTGACAGCTACTCCAAGCAGGAGAAAAAGAGCGAAGTAATCCGTGAGTTGAGAAATATAGCGAACGAGCGGATCGCTGAAGCGTCTCCATAAGAGATAGAGAAGCCCGGCGGTGAGTGCAGCGTCGCTCAGATAAAGTTCTGGAATACCAATCTGAAAGAAGCCATCTACTCGCTGAAGTAGAAGCACAAAAGACGGGACTGGTTCAATGAACAGTCGCAAATGCCGCAGTAGGATCAGCAGCATAGACCAATGGAAAACCATCGCGCCCAGCCACAACAACTTGCTGTCGCCGAATACCGCACGCCTCTCTGACACTTCACAGCGGGTATTCCGGAATAGGGAACGAAAAAATAATATTTCCACTCCGAGCCGGATCGCGGCTGCGATGCCGTTCGAAGGACATTCCAGGTATGAGGATCGAATCCAAGAAAGCGATTTCTGCTGCCCGCAAGTAGTCGGAATTCGAAAGGGTACCGGAGTCGCCGCCCAAAGCCACACACGCAGACAAATACCCACCAACAAGATCACGAAAGCGGCATATGGAACGAAGACGCCCAATGGACCACGAAGAGCAGCGGAAGCACCGCCGGCCATTCCCGCGCCCGTCAACGCCAGAACTACGACGAATGCGTATGCCGCCTTCATAGATCGCCCCTCACTCGCCGGACGCCCAACGCTCGCTTTGCCTCATTGAAACGCACCAACGCGAGGTCTTCGCGACACTTCATATACCGGCCGAAGGTCACGAGCGCTAACTCATCGAGGCGACGCTCCAAGTCGACGAATTCAGCCTCCGCGTGGTGTGCCCGAATGATCTCCCGCAGCTGAAACACGAAGCCGACTGCCTCTGTCGGCGAACAGTCTTGCACCGCCCGCAGCCTGACAATCTCCTCCGCTGCCTCTCCCGCACGCACCACATCCATTTCTCCTGCAAGTTCTTCGAGCAGCTTGGCTAACGATTCGCGTACCGAGAATCCAACAGGATTGCGGAAACGCTCTGCAATCTGCGAAATGGAACCCCGGGCTTGGTCGGGATAGATTTCGATCGTCTTGTCAAACCATGCGTCAAGAATGGCTGTGTGTGTGCGCATTTGCTCTACCTCTAGACGCAGCCTGTTGGTTTGGGCAGGCCGGCGAGTTTGCAGGCGCCTTTGGCGGGGCCTGAGGGGAACAGGACGTAGATCTCATTGAGCTTGAAGCCTGTTTCCTTGCAGACCTTGCGCACCATGGGAGCAATCCCAAACTGCAGATAATAATTCCGCAGCATGTGAATCACCTTCCAGTGATCCGCTGTGATTTCCGCTATCGACTCCGTAGCCGCAAAGTCTTTGGCAACATCCTCGTTCCATATATCCGGATTCTGCAGGAACCCGTCTTCATCAACGTCGTAGGTATGTCCATTTATTTCAAATACTGGCACTTTTTCACCACCTTCATTTTTTAAACCATCTCGATAAAGCCGCACGGACAGCTTTCAGAACACTTGCCGCAACCGTTACAGCTATCCAGCTTCAGCTTGTAATGTTCACCCTTGGGCAGCTTCTCAATGCAGTGCGGCGTGCAATACATCCAGCAGCTCTCGCAATCCATGCACATCCCGCAGGACATACAACGCTTGGCCTCGGCAATCGCCTCGGCTTCCGACAATCCAACCGCTGCCGCCAGTTCCTGACCGTCCGTTGCTCTCCCACCGAAAGACTCCAGGGCCGGGTACCAGGCAAGTTTCATCTTGTCGGCGCCGATCACCGCTGCCTTCGGCCTGCCTCCGGCAGCCTCGCCGTGGAAGTGACTGACGAGCGATTCCCCGACGGCAAGCCCTTGCGCAATCGCCAAACTCACGCTGTTATTGACGCGCAGGCTCACTTCGGTCGCTTCCTGACGATCCTGCGCAACATTCTCCGGCAGCTCGCCAATCCAAACCACCCCATCTTCCCTGACAACAGGCTGCAACTGGGCCGGTTTCAGCAGCCCATTCGCAAAGAAAATCGCCTGGTACGAGCGGCCCAGATCGTCGAGCGGCACATCCCGGCCCACGACACAGTTGCAATGGCAATCCAAACCGAGCTGCACAATCCTGCCGATCTCACAATCAAGCACCTCGGCGGGCAAGACCGAGCGCGGAACCCCGTAACGCATCATTCCGCCCAACTCCGGTGCAGCTTCGAAGAGCGACACACGATAGCCGCGACTGGCGAGGTAGCAGGCGCAGGCCAAGCCGCCCGGTCCGGCCCCGACAATCGCCACCGCCTCGGGCCGCGATTCGGCGGGCGCCGGAAGCTTCAGACCTTGGGCGACTCCAAAGTCCCCAATAAATCGCTCCAGCAGGTTGATCCCAACCGCCCCATCCTTGGCTTTGCGGTTGCA
>Ga0316217_10002438_pt1 | contig 22378 bp, 15 predicted proteins | sample 1anoAmetaG_FD_203633 | JGI IMG/M metagenome (GOLD analysis project Ga0316217, IMG submission 203633) | Freshwater microbial communities from Trout Bog Lake, Wisconsin, USA - 1anoA | ecosystem: Environmental > Aquatic > Freshwater > Lake > Hypolimnion/Profundal zone | place: USA: Wisconsin...
TTATATAAAGATTAATACATGATTTAATAATATCAATTGAATACATTGTATATTTTTATTTATATATATTATAGATAAAAAGTTAATAAGAAAATAAACACAATTTTAAACTGGACTTACTATAATTTTTTTTATTATATTTGATAAAATTTTATTTATTATTAATTGATGATTGTAAAAAAATTTGAATTTATATTAGAAGGAACATTGTATTTTATTTTTTCTTGAATAAGTTGACATATTTTAATCATATTATTTTGTTTAGCATAATCTAGAGCAGTTTTACCTAAATTATTTTTTTTATTATAATCAATCGTAATTGAACATAATAAAGTACCTGCAATAGTTTCCATACGACCCATACAAGCTAATATCAAACATGAATTTCCATCAGAGTCAAAATAATTTATTTTACCTAATTTATTTGAGACAAAAAACCAAGCAATATTATTAAGATTTTTTTTACAAGCCCAATAAAGTTCTAAACCATTTGATAATTGTGAATAATTATATAAATTTGCATTATTCAATACAAACATAGGAATATGTTTAAATATTTCTTGTCCAATTTCATTAATTATTTTATCAACATATTTATGATAATTATATGAAAGTAACCACGTAATTAAGCTATTTCCTTTATTATCAATTATTTTAAAATCTATTTTTATTTTTGTTTTGGTAATATAATTTTCCATTATCCAATCTAATGGTCCATCCATCTTATTTTGTATCAGATACATTAAACAACTTTGATTATTTGAATAAAATTCACTTGAATATAATGTTTTAATATCAATACAATGAAAATAATTTTCAAACAAATCATAAAATATTTCTGCACGATTAAAAACACAAGATAAAAATAAAATATTATTAACTAATTTTGATTTATTATATTTTTCACATATTTTTTCATCAAATAAAATTAAATTAACAAGTTCAAACTTTTTTTTAATAAATAATAATTCTAAAAATGTATTATTAAGATTTTTCCCATATATAAGAATTATTTTTGATTTGATTATCAAAAAAATAATTAATTTATCCAAATCATTTTTTAAACATTCATTTATTATAATTTCATTTTTATCATTATCATTTGGATTTGGATTCTTATTGCGATAAGGATCCAAATGATAAAATTCATTAAAATTTATTTTATTTATTATTGCTACAGCAAAATCATCATTTTTATTATTTAAACTATTTATCAATAAATCAAATTTGATTTGATCTAACCTTGTATTTGCAATTAATTGTGGAATAATTGGTTTTATTTCTCTTGAAAAATCTTCAAGATTTTTATATCTAATATCAAGTTTATTTGATGTTATTATTAGATTGATTACAATTGGTAAAATATCATCATGAAATATTCCATTTATTACATTTTTATAACATTTAATCAATCCAGACTCTAATATATCATATGTAAATTCATTGAAATTTGTTGTCAATTCATTATAATATTTAGCAGTTGTTTTTTTTAATATTTCTTGTGAAATATCAGTATTTGATTTAGAAGAATAATATAATCCAATAATCATAATATTATCCAATACATAATTAAAAATATATTTTGATTCCAATACTTTTTTATAATCTTCTGGAAAATATTTTTTTGTAACATTAAGATAAAAAAATAAATTATGTTGATTAATTTTAATTATATAAGGTTGAATTAATTTATAAATTAAAGGAATTGAATTTATTAAATAATTTGAATATTCATTATAATTATTTTTATTTATTTTATTAATAAAATAATTTATTAGTTTATCTGATTCTGTATCATTATCTGAATTTATTGATTCTGTATCATTATCTGAATTTATTGATTCATTATTATCTGAATTTATTGATTCTGTATCATTATCTGAATTTATTGATTCTGTATCATTATCTGAATTTGTTGAGCTAATTATTATTAATTGTAATATTTTAGAAAATAATTTATCATATTTTTTATTCCAACATAAATCTAAAATATTAGATTTTTTATTCAAATATAAACCAATATTTAATAAATTTGTTGTTCCTATTAAATCACACAGAAAACTTTCAGTGTATCCAGCTTTAATATAATGAAATAAAGATATAACATTGTATTTTTTATCAATTAAATTTAAATTTTTTTTATTTGAATTTGAAATTCCCTTAAAATATTTTATATTCATATGGGAATTTTTTTTAATCATCATAAATAACAAATCATTAAAGTTATCATAAGATTGTTTATTTTTATTGAATTTAAAATTATGGACCCAATAATAATTATCATCATATAATCCATTTAACAACAAATCTTCATAAATCAATGAATTATTATTATGATCTATAAGTAATCTTAAGGTATATTTATGCAAATCAGGTTTAAAATTATAATTATTTTGCATAAGATATTCAATAGTTTTCACATCAAATATCCAACTAATTATATTGTATTTCAGTTCTAATGGTAAATTATTCATTTTGTTTTTGTTTTTTAAATTGAGTTTAATTAATACTAATAATAAATTCTTATATGAAATTTATTATTAGTATAAAAAATTGAATAATAATAATAATACTATATGATTAGTTATATTATCAAATAATAAAATAAATCAAGTAAGATATGACAGATAAAAAAATAATTATTTCAATAGAAGGAAATATTGGTGTGGGAAAATCCACCTTTATTAACATACTTAAAAATAAATGGGCAGATTGTGAAATAGTATCAGAACCTGTTGATATGTGGAAAGAATTAGTTAATTTAGACGGTAAAAATATATTACAAACATTTTATGAAGATATTCCCAGATGGGCTTATTCTTTTCAAAATGTAGCATGTATTACAAGAATGATGAAAATTGAAGATACAATTAAAACAACAAAAAAAAAATATGTATTTTTAGATCGTTCATTAGGTACAGATAAATATGTTTTTGAAGCAATGTTACATGATGATGGAAAAATAAATCAAATTGAACACTCAATGTATAATTTATGGTGTGATTTTTATCATAAATATGTTAGATCTCAAGATAATCAAATTTATATTTATTTGAGAGCAAGTCCTGAAACTTGTGAAAATAGAATTAAAAAAAGAGGTAGAATTGAAGAAGAATCTATCGGATTGGATTATTTGTATGGGTTAAATAAATATCATGATTCATGGTTGTTAGCTGAATCAGTCAAATCAGTCAAATTAGTCAAATCAGTAAAATCAGCCAAATCCGATGATCCTGATGATCCTGATGATCCTGATGATCCTGATGATCCTGATGATCCTGATGATCCTGATCTGACCAAATCAAATGTTATTATTATTGATTGTGAAGAGGAATTTGAATCTGATGAAATAAAACATAGTCAAATGATTGGGCAAATACATACACATTTAGATAAATTATTTAAAAACAAAAAAATAGAATTAGAATTAAAATTTGATTTAAAAACAGATGAAAAATCAAAAAATAAATTTATTGTTGAAAATATTTTATCTGAGAATTTTTTGAAAAAATCTTATAAATAGTTTTATTTTTATAATCTATATATTCTATCTTTATATGTGATTGAATCAAATTCATATATGAATTTTTTATTGTTCTAATAAAAGAATATAATATTAGGACTGGATTTTTTCATTTTTTATTTGAATTTTTATTATCAATCCAATCCAAATGCTAATCCAAATGCTAATTCAAATACTAATTCAAATACTAATTCAAATACTAATTCAAATACTAATCCAAATGCTAATTGATCTGATATCAATCCTAAATTTTCTTTATTTTTTTTTTAAACTTTTTATAGGTATTTTATAATTTTAACAAAAATTAATTTTTTTCCTATAAATTTATCTATATTTGGTTCTAATTTCATAATGGCATTTTTTTTACTTGTTCTAAATCATTTGAAGAAACAATAAAATAATAATATTTATCAACCAAATCTATTTATTTTGTTATATTTTTATGACATTAAATTTTTTATAATATTATTTAATAATATTATAAAAATTGAAAATATTTAATAAAAATTGAAAATATTTAATAAAAATACTATTTGAACTATATATTTAAAACACAATAATTATGGAACTTTTATTAAATAATGTTTCCAATACTAATGAAATGGCTGATTGGGATTTAATGTGTCCAATCACAATGGATTGGTTAGAAGATCCTATTATAACACCATGTTGTGGTAAAGCAGTAGGTAAATTATCTTTATATGAATGCGTTAAAGATATTGAAAATAAAAAATGTCCAAATTGTAATAAAAATATTAATAATTGGGATATTCTTAATGCACCAATATCATTAAATATGATGGAACTTGTTAAAAGATTTAAACAATCTAATCCATTGTATATGACAAATAAAAAATCTACCAATACAATTAGTCCAGATTGGTCAGGTCAAATTGATTGGTTAGAACCAACTAATTCAGCATTCCAAACTGTCATTGGTAAATTACAATTAAAATGTACTGATAATAAATTTAATTTTAAAACATTATTAATTCCAGTAATTGATAAATCGGGTAGTATGGGAGGTAATCCAATTATCCAATGTATTTATTCACTTAATCGAATAATTGATTTAGCATATTCGAATCCAAATATAATTACAAATATCATTACTTATAATGATACTGCAACTTCTATTCCTATAAATATTGCTCAAACAATTGAATCTTATAGAATGATTGTGGATGGGATTAAGGCTGATGGGGGAACATCATTTACTGTTGCTTTTAATGAAATTGTTAAAGTGTGTGGAGATTTAATTGATCCAACTATAACAAATATCACAATAATATTTTTAACTGATGGAGAAGATTCTTCTATAACAAAACCAAATCGAAATAAATTAACTAATTTATTAAAAGAAAAATTAGATGTAGCCATTACAAATCAATCAATCCAAACACAAATTCATACAATTGGATTTGGTTCATCACATGATTATGATTTTTTAAATAATCTCAGACAAATTTCTAAAATTGAAGGTGCTTATAGATTTGCAGATCCTAAAGAAGATTCTGATAGTTTGTCAAATAAAATAAATTCTATTCTAAATGTAATTGAATCAAATTCAAATATTCCAATAAAAATATTATATTGTCCTTATGAAATTATTCATTCAGATATTCCAGTATATTGGTTAGATTTAACAAAATGTGCAGGAAAATCAATTGATTATTTTGATATTCAAATTCAAATTGGAGATGATATTGAATCAGTATTTGATATCAGATGTAAATTTAATGAGGATGAAAATGTTAATTTAATATGGGATCAATGGTATACTCATTTGGTTGACGAATTAATGGACGAAGTTATAGGATTGGTAAAAATTCCTGATCTTACTATATATTTAAACAAAATTCAATTCCAAATACATTTAGAATTAATTGAACAAAGAACAAAAGCAGTTCAATCAAGAATTAAATCAAATTTATCGGATTTAGAACAGACTGAGTCTGTTGATTTGGCAAGATGTGAAAAAATATTTGGAGTTATAAAAGATATCAGAACAGGAACTAAATTTGATACCCAGATTAATTTGAAATTAAATGATTTAAAATTTGAAGGTAAATTTAAAACACCCACTAAAACAATTAATCATGATCAAAATCTCGGATTAAAAGCTGGATTAAAAGCTGGTTTAAAAGCTGGTGGAGTTGATTTATTAGTTCATCAGATGGAATTAACTCACAAAAAATCTAATTGGGTAACAATTCCAAGACAAAAACTTTTACGTTGTGACAAATCAATTAGAGATTCATTACTTTTCAATACATTTAAATGTATTGAATGGTATGATTCAGTCCAAAATGAATTAGACAAATATATCGGAACAGATTCTATGGGATTTTTTCATATAGTATGTTCAATTGGAAAATATGGATTGATCACACATATAATTAATAAAATAAAAACAAAATCTCAAGATGATTTAGTATCATTGATAAATAATTCCGATAATAAATTTAATAAAACTCCATTAGATTTAGCAATTCAAAATGGTTATTGGAAAACTTGTAAAATTCTTCATAGTCATGGAGCTAAAGTTTCTAACCAATATAAAGAACAATTATTAAGAACTTGTTCAAGTAGAAAATTTTGGAAAACAGGTGAATTTATGATAACTAATAAAATAGTTGTGATTCAGGATGAAATGTTAGATAATGTTCCAGATTCAGAAGGATTGATTTGGTTATCAAAAATGAAAGGTACAGAAACAATTGATATATATAATGCTATATCAAAATCAATGGTCGATTATGTATCGAATTCATTAGATCAAATACAATCTCAAATATCTTGGTCAAACCATATGGAAATGTTTATTAAACCAACCCCAGATCAAATTAAAATTGTCGATTTGTTATTGTGTTCGGGTAAAGCAAACCCTTTGGAATCAATACCAATTGTTGAAGCAGGAGAACCTGATATAACTACATTATTATATATGTGTTGTGAACGAGGTAATATAGAGATGTTTTATACAATACTTAAACATATTCCTCAAACCCATATGCAATCCCAAATAAATTGGCAAAATAATAAAAAAACAAGTTGTTTATGGATTGCATCGTGCAACAAACATATTGAAATAGTTACTGAATTATTGGGTATGGGTGCTGATCCTAATTTGGTTAATATTCGTGGAGATAGTCCAATTATTCCAACATGTCAAAAAGGTTCAGAATCTATTGTAGAATTATTATTAGGATATGGAGCAGATTTAGAGACATTTAATCCAGAACGAGAAAATGCAATTATGGTATGTTGTAGGAATGGACAAGCTAAATTATTAGATATTATTTTAACTCATATCTTAAATAATTTTGGTCCAATCAAATTAGCTTATTATTTAGGATGGTGTGCTCAAATAGATGGATTTAATCCAATATTATCATCTGTTGAATTGGGACATATTGAATGTGTAAAGGTAATTTTTAAATTTGATTCCAATTTAGAATTTAGATCGGGATTAGATAATAAAATTATAAGTGGTGCTACACCATTACATTTGGCATCATTTTATGGAAGAACAAACACAGTAAATACTTTAATTGAATTAGGTTCTGATGTATTGGCACAAACAGAACCTGACAAATATACATGTTTACATTTGGCTATTAAACATGGTCATAAAGATTTAATAAGATTTTTATTAGGATTACCAAACAAAATATTGGATCAATTATTAAAGATTGAGGATCAAAATTGCAGAGTTCCTGAATATTATGCCCATTTAACAGGTAACAAAGATATATTAGAAGAATTTTTTACAAATAAATTATCTTTGATATTTTCAAATATGTTTGTTACAAATGAACAAGATGAATTAGATTGTGCTAATGTAATTTCAAAATATGGTAGATCAAAAGGAGTTTATGAATATTATAATATCACGAGAATAAATTTAACCCAAGGAACTAGTCCATTGGCATGGGCTATTTTAACAGGAAAAACTCATCTGATGGACAAATTAATTAAAATGGGTTCTGATGTATTTGTTCCAGATGATCGAGGTATCACACCATATTTTTGGATGAGATTTATAGGATCAGATACTGAATTTTTAAAAAATAAAAAAGGTTATGAATGTGCTGAATTAGAAACAAAATTAAGATTATGCAGAATAGAGACAATATCTAATTCCAATCCCCAATACAAAATACTACTTCAATATACACCAAGTATGATATCACCAATATTGTTAGAACAAACCAATTCTATATCGGTTCATCTGATAAAGATGTTAGATGGATTGAATTTAAACATTTCATCCCAATCTATAGATTTGGTTACTAAATTTGGTTCTAATTCTAATATAATTAGTTTTATTGATAAATTAAAATCAAATAAACTTGTTATAAATCAAAATACTTTAAATTTAACAAATCCAAATGAATATTGGAAAATGATGTTGCTTGATGCAAAAATTAACTTGAACAAAATAATATCAACAGAATCAAATATATTAGATCCAAATCAAATATTATCATTGTATTTGTACACATCAAATTTAGATCTATTTAAAAATGTTAATATTAATCTTTGTGATATCACAATGAGTTCTCCTTGGTATGGATTTATAAGATGTTTGTACCAGGGACTTAAATTATTGCCGAATTTTAAAGGTGAATGTTTTAGAGCAGTTGATACATTATTTGATTCCGATAAATATAATTTGGATTGTATTGTCCAATGGAATTCATTTTCAATAGCAAATATTGATTGGAAGAATTCAAGTGAATTGATAAAAATGAAAAGAGGTATTGTATTTATTATAAAAAGTAAATCAGGTAAGAATATTTCAATGTATTCAAAATATCCACAAGAAAATGAAATAGTGTTTGTACCAGGAATCAAATTTATCGTGTCAAATTATTATGCACCAGATATTATATGTTTGGCTCAAGAAAATATTAGAAATACCACATTCAAATACAATTCAACTAGTAAAATAAATGGATTTTTAGAAAAAGCAATTAAAGGTCAATCAAGTATAATAGTTGAATTAACTGAATGTTAAATTTATTTTTTTTTTAATTCAAAAAATTGAATATTTTTTTAAATATAGTTTATAATTTATAAATTATAAATTATAAATTATAAACTATTATAAATTACAAACTATTATAAATTACAAATAATAAATTATAAACTATAAAAAATGGATACCCAAGATAAATTATATATGTATGTGTTAGTTAATGATGATTTAAAAATGGGTAAAGGTAAAATTGCCGGACAAGTCGGACATGTTGTCGGTTTAATTACTGAAGAGATTATTCGAAAATCTTATGAATCATCTAAAGGTGTTCCTGATTGTTATTTAAGATATGTCAAATGGAAACATTTAGGACATGCAAAAATAATTTTGAAAGCAACTACAGAACAAATAAATAGTTTGATTGGGGAACCTGAATCAATTTATATTTTAGATGCCGGTTTAACTCAAATTGCTCCTGACTCACTAACTGTTCTTGGATTTTACCCAAGAACAGATTTAAAAGACAAATTTAAAAATAATAAATTATTGTGAAAAATTATTATTTTTAAATGATAAAATTATAAATTAATTCATTTATTCTCTTTTTTTAGATGTTTTTTTAGATGTTTTTTTAGATGTTTTTTTAGATGTTTTTTTAGATGATTTTTTAGACGATTTTTTAGCACCTCCTCTTATAACTTTAGAACCTTTTTTAGATGGTTTTTTAGATGGTTTTTTAGATGGTTTTTTAGATGGTTTAGATGGTTTAGATGGTTTTTTAGATGATTTTTTAGATGATTTTTTAGATGATTTCTTAGGAGCTCCACCTTCTTGAACAACAGGAGCGGATTTACCTCCTTTTTGGGTTTTAACATATTCGGTAGCAAATTTTAATTTTTTGTTAGATTTTAATTCATTAAATAAATCTGTTTTTGATAAGGTTTTTTCTCCATCATCTGATTTCATTGTATATGAATCTTCTTTTCCAAAAATAGTTATTTTTTCAACATTACCTAATTTTGGTTTTGAATAATATTTAATAGATAAACCTTTGGGACCATCGATAACAATTTCTTCTAGTGTTGACGATTCACCATTTATGACACTTTGTTGAAGAAGTTTATGTAAATAAGTTAGATTGCCTTGTTTTTTTTCTTTTTGAGAAGACATTTAAAAATTGTATTATATAATAATGAATTATATTTTTTTTTATATTAAACAAAAATATAATATTATTTTGTGTTATTTTGAAAGTTTTATGTAAAAGTTTTTTTAAATTGTATTATATAATATTTGAAATTTATTGTATCAAATATTCCCATCCTAATATAAAATTATAATGAATAAAAAGAATGTATTTATGGGGATTATTTGATATTTTTAATTTTATTATTCAATTTATTCCAACATAATATTTTGTTTTATTGCTATAAATAACATATATTATTATATAAAAATAATAACATATATTATTTTAATCATTATGAACAATTTAAATATATTTTCTTTAGAAAATATGGTTTATTATAAAAAAAATAAATCAAAAGTAAAAACATTGTTAATTTCCGAAATAAATATTCCAAATTTTTTAATTACACAATCAAATTTTACTATTAGGATTGCAAAAATACAATTTGAATTGAATCATTTATCAGATCAATATGGACTTATATTATCATTATTGGCAAATTCTATAATAATATTTTCATCAAGTCCAAATCCATATTTGATTAAAAAACATATTGTAACTATTCCAGGATATTTATGTAAATGTGTTTTTTCTAATAAAAATTTATTAGAATGTGATATTTTTTTTAATAATTTTTTTCCAAATAATATTCCGCACAATGAAAAATCTAAAATATATTTATTGATTCAATTTCGAAAATTAATTCAAAATAATCTAATAACAAATACTAGTGTATTTTATAGTATTGAAAAACAAATTAATGAAACTGAAATTATTAATGTAAGAAATAATTTAAAATATATGAAAGAAAATGAAATTAGCATTAATGAAGCAAATAGTATTAAAAAACATGATTTAAAATATATTGAGAGGAATTATATATTTATTCAGAACACATTAACTTATAATATTTCTGTTATGAAAATTGAAAATTGCAAATTGAAAAATGAATTAATATTCGGATATATATGTAGAGGATTTTGGATTAAAATGGATTTAGTCGACTATAATAAATTGTTAAAAATAAAATTACGATTAAATCATATTGATAGATTTGATTATAGTTTAGAACAAATAGAAATGTTGTGTGAACGAATGATAATTAATAATTGTGTTGTATTTTTTTTAAATTTTGAATTAGATTCAGATCAATGGAATTTACCAAGAGACTTATTTTCTTGTAAAGAAATTTATTTAAATTCTTGTAATATGTTAAGAATAAATAATAAGGAAATTATTTTTGAGTTCGATTCAAATAATTTACATGGAAAATTTATAACAATTACATTATTATACTGTAATATGTTTGATGTTTATAATATGAAAAATTATTATTAATGGTTAAAAATTATTTTTAACATAAATTTATACTAATTTAAAATAATAATTATACACTAAATTATATGCCTGCATCTTTGATTCAATTAGTTGCACATGGACATCATAATGATTATTTAACTCATGATAATTTATATGCGATAGAATTATTTGAAGATATAATGAAAATAAATGAAAACGAAAATAAAGATGATTATAAGTATTCATTTTCAGTTGATATAAAAAGAGATTCAGATGAAATATTTTTTTTTGGAATAGTAATTGAATTTGATGATTTTATTATTGAAAATAATAAATTATATTCAGAAACAATAGAACAAATATTAAAATGTAATTTAGAAATTTATTGTCAAAAAAATGAAAAATCAACATTGGTTGAAACAGATAAAATTTTTCTATTGGGTTCAATTGCTTTATATTTGGCAGAAATTAAACATTACAAATCAAAAATAGTTTTAAAATTTCCAAATAATTTTTTTGCTCAATATAATTACTTTTTTGGCATAAATTATAAATGTGTAATTAAAACTAATATTTATCTTAAAAATATTTATATTCAGAAACTATTGAAATATTATACTTATGGAGAGAGAATAATTTTACATTTATATTATGATTTTTTTTCACATATTCCAATTCAATATACTTCCAATATAAAATTTAAACCATCTTTTAATAATAATTATATTACAAAAAATAATAATAATAATAATTCACAAATTTTAAAATTAAAAATAAATATTAATCAAATTGAAAAAATTAGGGGATTTTTTTTTTCAATACCTGATGAAATTATTGATTTTATTAATGAAATCAATTTTTCATTTAAAAATTATTTGAATATAGACAATAATCCAATAAAACAAAACTATAATTTAAAGGATATGATTATTTTTAAAGAAACAGATTATTCTAAAATATATTGGGTACCAATTAATCCTTTAGATATCAATCCATTCCAACATAAAATACCAAATATTTATTATTTAGAAACATATCAAACTGATTCGGTTGAAATTATTTTCAATGAACAATATGAAATGGATTATATTGAAAATATTTTAATTGACATTATGGTTTCAAATATTTTAATAGGAAAAAATAACAATTCAAAATTAAAATATATTAACCAAAAATTAAATCCAGAATTAGAAATTGAAGAATTAGAAATTGTAAAATTAGAATTAATTAATAAATATTCAATTTTAGATGAGAATGATTTAATAAATGATTTAATAATTAAAAATATCGATAAACTAAATAATTTTTTTATTAATAAGTCAGATAATAATAATATAATATTTTTTAAAAATAATTCAAAAACAATTACATATTTAAAAAAATTTATAAATAGATATTAAAAATTATAATATTTATAATCTCTTGAATTATGTTAATTTATTCAAAATACAATTTTTGATAAAATCAAAATATTTTATAATGAAGATTATTTAGATGTTTAAGTAATTAATATTAGTGTTAGTGTTATATTTTTTATTATTTTCAATAATGTTGGACAAATTTAATCATTTCATCAATTTTGTCTTTTTGTTCATTAATTATATTTTGTTGTTTAACTAATTCATTTTCAATAATTTTATTTTTTTTAATCAATTCATTAATTATATTTTGTTGTTTAACCAATTCATTTTCAATAATTTTATTTTTTTTAATCAATACATCTATTTTATCTTTTTGTTCATCAAATATATCTTTTTGTTTATTTGTTATATTATGTTGTTTAATTAATTTATCTTCAATAGTTATGTTTTTGGTACTTGGTATTTCATCATCATAATTTGAAAAATATGAAAACATAATATTGGATTTGATTTATATTTGGTTTATATTTGATTTATATTTGATTTGTATTTGATTTATATTTGGTTCATAAATCAATTTTTTCATTAGTTAAATTAACACATTCATTATTATATAAAAATATTTTATAGCTTGGCTAGGTTTAGATTAACTTATAATAATGTTCCAAGTCAAGTTATAATAACGATCCAAGTCAAGTTATAATTTATATAAAGTGCAAATAAAACTATTCATATGTGCTGCACGTTCATTCCGGAAAATATATTTTCCAGAATAATCGTGATCAATATTAAAAGTGAACCCAAAATATCTTATTTCTAAAATTTTTTTTATATCTTCAATAAATATTTTTTTATCTTTCAAATAATCTTCAATTGACATACGACTTTTGCAAAAAGTAAAACCCAATACAGAACCATCAATCAAATTGGATCTCAATAATGTCTCACAAATACCTTTTTTTTGTGTTTGAATAGTTGCACATGAATCAAAATAGATTCCTAAACATTTTTTTTTTACCAACATTGAAATTGGGAAAATAAAATTGTTTTCCCAATAATTAAAATTATTAGCAAAACTTTCGATTGTTCCAGAATATGTACAAAATCCTTCTTTTTCATGTGCTAATACCACAGTATTATTAGATTCAATCAATAAAATCGAATTTTTTTCAATACCCATTGAAATAAGAGATCGTGAAGTATTTTGTTCCATTGCATCTAAAACACAAATATGGTACTCATATTTTTCAATTTTATCATTTTTAATTTTTAATTTTACAACTTCAGAACTAAAAATATTATTAATAATAATTTTATTTTGATTGTTTTCAAAACTTTTATGCGGGTTTGATAGTTTTGATAGTTTTGATAGTTTTGATAGTTTTGATAGTTTTTTTTTGTTATCAAACCCAATTTTACAAGGTCGTCCACGCTTTTTTATATGAATTTCATTATCATATGTATTTTTACAAGGTCGTCCACGCTTTTTTATATGAATTTCATTATCATATGTATTTTTACAAGGTCGTCCACGCTTTTTTTTATGAATTTCATTATCATATGTATTTTTACAAGGTCGTCCACGCTTTTTTTTATGAATTTCATTATCATATGTATTTTTACAAGGTCGTCCAACCTTTCCTTTATGGATTTCATTATCATATGTATTTTTACAAGGTCGTCCACGCTTTTTTTTATGAATTTCATCATCATAAGTCAATATATTATCAAATAAACTTTTATTACTCATTTTTTTATTTTAAAAATATTAACAATTGGAAAAATAAATAAAATTTGGAAAAATCTTATTTGTTTTAGTTAATTGAATATGCTGTTGTGTCAGTTGAAATAATTAATATTTCAATTTTTTTACAATACATGTCAAATAATAAAGTATATCCTATAGGCTTGTTCAATAATTAAATATATGTTAGTTTCAAATAGTATATAGGACAAACAATATAAATAAGTATAATATTTTGTTAAAAAAATGCATATAATAATTAGTTTATTATAATACTTTCCTTATTTATCATGTATTAATTTTTTTGATTTTATAAAAAATTTTAATTCCCATTTTAATTCCCATTTTAATTTTTATTTTAATTTTTATTTTTATTTTAATTTTTATTTTAATTTTTATTTTAATTTTTATTTTTATTTTTATTTTTATTTTTATTTTTATTTTAATTTTTATTTTTATTTTTATTTTTATTTTTATTTTTATTTTTATTTTTATTTTTATTTTAATTTTTATTTTTATTTTTATTTTTATTTTTATTTTTATTTTTATTTTTATTTTAATTTTAATTCCCATTTAAATTCCCTTACAAAAATATATCATAAGTATTTGATATGTATTTTATAGCATTATGATGTAAAATTAGTGATTTTTGTCGCCCATAGTTAGTAACAAATAAATTATCTCTTCTATATGCCAACACTCTTGTTTTGAATAAATTTATTGATCTTTCAATTGCTTCATGATATTTTAAATCTTCTTTATACATTGAGTATATAACACATCTGTCAAAATCATATGCTGATAATAAATCTGCTTCACGAACAATATGATATGCTAATTGATATTCTTTTAAATTTGGAAATCCATTTATAGTCACTTTAGAATAAGACATTGTTAAAATAATTTGTTCCATTGCATTTAATTCATCAGGTAATAAATATTCTTCCATTACCTTTTTTATTTTTTTAATTCCAACAATTTCATCCATATACTTTTTATCACACATATCATGTAATATTGATGCTGACTGAATTACTTGCTGTTGTGCAATTAAATGAGGATTGAACTCTACTTCACTTTTATAGATATTATTTGCATACTTATATACTTCCATACTATGTTTAAGTGCATGTGATTCATCTATATTGTAATGTTTGCAATTATTTATCACGAAATTAAATGCACTTACAACTATGTTTGATATGGACAAAATTCTCATTTTTTTATAATATATTTGTAATGGGAGTTTATAATGGGGGTTTATAATATCTATTGGATTTCAATTTTTTTACAATATATGTCAAATGATAAAATTTATTTAAACTATTTTTAATTAATCCTATAATTATTATACTTTTTTATTTTCCCTTGTATTTGATTTTTTTATCACTATAAATTCAAACACACATAAAAATAATAATATTTATTACAGTAATAAATAAAAAATGAATAGTTTAAATAAATTTTCATTAACCAATCAAATTTTTTATAATAAATCAAAATCAAGAGCAAAAACTTTATTAGTTTCAAAAATAAATATAACTGATTCAATAGTTGATTCAAATATTAGAATTGCTCTGATACAATTTAAATTAAATAATTTATCCTCAGATTATAATTCAATTATATCGTTATTATCCAAGTCCACAATAATAATTTCATCAAATCCAAATCCAAAATTATTACTAGAACAAATTGTCTCAATACCTGGTTACATTTGTAAATATAATTTTATTAATAAAAATTTATTAGAATGTGATATTTATTTTAATAATTATTTTCCAAATAATCTTCCACTTAATAATGATGTTGATTTATATTTGTTTGTCCTATTTAATAGATTAATTCAATCGGATTTAATTAATCGCACAGATATATTGTATGAGATTGTACAAAAAAATTTAGATCAACAAACTTTAAATAAACAAACTCTTGTTTTATCATGTGGTAAAATTCTTTGTCATATTCCTGGTTTTGATTATAACAATTATAAATGTAAATTTCATGATATTAATTGTTTATTTATTCAGGGAACTCGTACAAAAAATATTTCACGATCTGAAATTGTAAATTGTATACTGAAAAAAAAGATATTTTTTCAGTTTATGTGTAGAGGATTTTGGATTAAAATTGAATCATCGGATTATGACAAATTAGTAAGATTTAAACTTGAATTAAATGGTTCAGAAAGATTAAATTTAAGTTTGGAACAAATAGAATTATTATACGATAAAAAATGTATCGATAATCATGTTGTATTTTTTTTAAATTTAGAATTGGGTTCAAATGATTGGGATTTACCAAAAGATATTGTCTCTTGTCAAAAAATATATTCTAATTCATGTAATATGTCTAGATTAGACAATTCAAAGTTTATTTTTGAATTTGAGTCAAATTCATTAAATGGAGAATTCATTACAATAAGTAGTTTGTATTGTAATTTATTGTATGTTGAAAAAAACTGTTTTTCAACAGTTTTTAATCATAAAAATGTTTAATATTTAAAATAATAGTAATTTGATTTTAATTATAAACAAATGGCTCTTATGCAATTAGTAGCGTATAATATACAAAATGAATCAATGAGTGGAAAAGATCTATATGTTTTAAATTTAAATGAAATTCCAATGAACAAAATTAAAATTAAAAACAATCTTTTTTTTTCAATCGATATAGAAAGAAATTGTGATGAATTTAACATATTGGGATTAATTTTTGAATTAGATAATTATGGGTTGGATAATTATGGATCGAATAATTATCCAGCAACAAAACAAATATTAAAATCTGAATTAAAAATATATTCTTATAAATGTAATATCGATAATACCCCAGACAAAAATGAATTTTTTTTAGTAGGTACAATGCCTTTATATTTGTCCAATATATCCTATACAAAATCAAAAATTATTTTAAAATTTCCATCCAATTTTTTTTCCCAATATAGTTATTTTTGTAATTTTTGTTTTTTTAAATATGAAATTGAAATTGATTACCCGTTTAAATCAATTTTAATTCAAAAAATGTTAAAATATTTAGATTCTGGAGAAAGAATATTACTTTGTAAATATTATGATTTTTATTCGGATAATCCAATTCAATATACAGCCAATATAAAATTATGTATTAGTTCTGGAACTGAACAATTTGATCAAGAATTAATTTTACAAATAAATCAAATTGAAAAAATAAGAGGATTCTTTTTTTATATTCCTGATGAACTTTTTGATTTGATTGAGCAAATTGATTTAAATTTAAAAAATTATTTAGGACCCAATAATTGCCCAACTAAAATAAGTTTTTATCCAAATCTTGATAATACTGATAAAAATATCATAAAAGAAACTGATTTGGGAAAAATCATTTGGATTGGAATTAATCCATTAGATTCTAATCCATTTGATCATAATTTATCCAACAACACATATTTTAATAGCTGTTTAGAAGATACAATCCAAATCAAATTTAAAGATCTTTCCAATGATGAAAAACAAATTATGTCAGAGTATAAAAGAGATATTTCAATTGATATGATGGTCCAAAACATTTTAATAGGAACTAAATTTAATTCGAAATTAAAATATTCAGATGGAAAATTAAATTCAAAGTTAGAAACAAAAGAATTAGAATTAATTGATAAATATTCTAATTTGTCTGAGGAAATCAGAATAGATAACACAATCACTTATAGTGTTGAAGAATATGCGATTAATTTAAATAAAGCTCATGAAAAAACTCAACTATTATCGACCGATATATATTCAATATCTAAAATAAAAAAGTTTATTAACAGATATTGAAAAAATTTTTTAATGTTCAGAATATTTGATTAGTTCTTTTTCAAATATATTTAATTTTTGTTGTTTAATCCATGAATAATTTCTCAAATATAAATCTACTGACATTGTTGATTGAGAATTTAGTTCAAGTAAATGGGCTGATGTTATTTTATTTATATGAGAGTATTCATTTGGTTTTATTGCATATAATTTGAATATAGAAACATTACGTTTTGATTTAGATAATGTATCGTGTGATTTGTATCGGACACCTCTCCCAATAATTTGTTCAATAGAATTTTCATTCCAAGCAGATTCCATTATAATAATATTACGAGTATTTTTTAAATCCAAACCTTCTGAACCTGCCTTACTAATAAATAAAACTCTTATTTTATCCTGATTATAAGAGTTAACTGCTTCACCTCTTTCTTCAATTCCCAAATCCCCTGTAACATGATCATATGGTATTTTTACTTTGTTTAACCATTCCATAACAGGAACAATACCCATATTAATAAAATGAGAAAAGATAACATATTTAGAATTAGGTTCTGAACTAATTTTTTCTTTTATCCAATCTACTTTTGGTGATTTTTTTTCAATAATATTTGATGCTCTCCTTAATCCATTATAAAACACCTGAATATTTTTACCTTTAAAATCTGGAATTTTATGTTCTTGACCTTGTTCTATTTTTTCATAAGTTTTCAAATAAGTTGATTCCATTGGAAGAAATATTTCTAAAATTTTTTTACTGGGAAAATTTGGATCTGGGATATCTGAATCTTTTATATGAAAATTAAAAATTCCTTTGATATAATTTTTAAATTCTGTTTTATTTTTACTCTGGGTTATTGTTTCAAATTTATCTAGGCTAATTGGTTTATTTCCAGTAGCCAAAGAAACTAAATTAATTATATCTGAAGGATAGTTAATTAAAGGAGTTGCTGTAAGTAATAATACTTTTTCTGCTTTTTTAACATATTTGTTTATAGAATCAAATCTTGAACCTCCTAATGTTCTTAAATTATGGGCTTCATCAATTACTACAAGTGAACCAGATGGATTGGATGCTTTTGAATTATCAATTGAATTTACTATACCTTGAATTGTATAAAATGTATAGTAAGTATCAATTTGTTTTTGAGTTAAACCGTATTGAATAGCTTGAATAATAAAATTTTTTTGTAATGATGTTGGAGTTATCACAATAATATTTTCTACAATACCTTTATTTAATAAACATTGTGAAGTCGCTATTGCTGTTAATGTTTTTCCTGTTCCAACTGAATGGGTTGCAATAACACCTCGTTCCCCAACTAATTGATTTGATACGGATAATTGATGTTTTTTTAATGTTATATCTGAATCCTTATATAAAGCAATTCCACAAGGATTTATATCATTAGCAGTTCTATTTATTAGTCCACATATTCGTTGTTTATTATCTTTGTTAATTTTATTCTTAATATTTAATTTTTCGGCAATTAATTTAATTTTATCAATTGATAAATTTTCACAATTATTAATATTTTTTATAGAAAAACTCATTATCTAAATTATTTATAATTAAAAATAGAACATATTTTATTTTTTTATACACAAAATAAAATAAAATATAATACTATTATATTTTAATGAGTTTAACAGATTCAACAGATTCAATATATGATATTTCTGAACCTAGTTTTAGTTTTGGCAAAACAGATAAACCTTTTAATTTTTTTATGTTTATTATACTTATTATTATTTTTTTTATTATTATTATCCCTTGGAATAAACTTAATTTAGCAAATAATAATTTAGAAGGTATGACAGGGGGAACTTTAACACAATTATTCGCAAATGACTCACAGGATGTGTATTTGAAATCTAATGTAGATAAACTCGCTACAGGAAATTTTAATTTATTTTGGAATCAACCAACACGTATAGCAAATACTTTTCAAAATCGCGGGTCTCCACTTGATTCAATTTACCTTCCTGATACTTCTATGAATCCAAATCCTTATGCATTAGAAGTATCAAATGATTATGCAAATAATATTTTAAATAAACGAGCAAAAAAAGTAAATTATATACCTAATCCAATTTTACAAAATTCTCCAAATAATAATTCAGATTTATCAATTAAAAAAAATATATTACCGTCTGGATTACCTTTACCTCCCAATCCAAATAACCCAGCTAATCCAGCTAATCCACCTAATCCACCTAATCCACCTAATCCTTATGAGTTGGATTTTGTCGGAAAACAAATAGCTAAAACAGAACAACAAGCAAATAATTTACCTGTCATGACCCATTGGACTGGTACAGATTATTTATATCAAGGATTATATGATAATTTACTTTATAATAAAAATTGTATTGGTGACCCATCAAGTTGTGGTGGAGGTGCAGGTGGTTACAGATTAGGAGAAGACTTTGTTGAACCTTCTAAAGCTCTTGATAACGTAAATATTTCTGGAAATACTTTTTATCCTGATAGTTATGTAGGTAGTTATTTTCATACTCCTAATTTTGATATTGTAAAGCCATACCCATTCATTCCATCAACCAATAAGGTTTAAATTAATTAGTTATTTTTCTTAATTCTTTATTTATTAAATATTTATCCAAATTATTTTTTATTATCGGATTTAACATATAATTTCAAATAATATCAAATATAATTTCAAATATAATTTCAAATAATATCAAATATAATTTCAAATAATATCAAATATAATTTCAAATAATATCTAATAATATCAAATATAATTTCAAATAATATCTAATAATATCAAATATAATTTCAAATAATATCAAATATAATTCGTCTGTTTTTGAATTTATTTTTTTATGAAAATACAAATTTCCTATATTTACATTTTTATATTTTTGTGTTGTAATGGAAATATAATTTAATTTAATTTAATTTAATTTAACTTAACAAATTCTAACAATAATTTTTATGTTTCATCAAATAATAATTTTTTATCCTAGATAAACATCAATAAATGATGAATCGTTTTTACAACCATTATTATTTACATTAAAAAATATTCAATAATATCACTAATTTTATTATACGATAAATATTATTTACATTAAAAAATGACTTAAAGATATAATAACACTTTATATTAAGAATTATAATATTAAATTCTTTTAGTATTTTTGTTATACAATTTCTATAACAAAAACTTTTTTATTGAATGAGTGCATAAAAATTTGGTATTTTTATGCTCTTTTAGCTCAGTTTGGTAGAGCAAACGGCTGTTAACCGTTAGGTCATAGGTTCGAGTCCTATAGAGAGCGTACAAAAAGTATTTGTTTTTAATTAATCAATACTTTATTTTTTAATTTTTATAATTTTTTAATATTTCTATGTTTGCTTGATTTTTTATTGATTTTCATAATTTTTTTTTTTATATTTTTAATAGAATTTTTAAGATTTAATTTTAATTCTTTATAATTTATAGATTTATATAACTTTAGATAATGTTTCATTTGACTAAAAAATTGTTCAATTGCATTCAATCTAGGATGATATGTTCATATATATATTTCTGAAAATACTTTTTATCCTGATAGTTATGTAGGTAGTTATTTTCATACTTCTAATTTTGATATTGTAAAGCCATACCAGTTCATTCCATCAACCAATAAGGTTTAAATTAATTAGTTATTTTCTTTAATTCTTTATTTATTAAATATTCATCTAAATTATTTTTTATTATTGGATTAACAGATAATTTCAAATATAATTCGTCTGTTTTTGAATTTATTTTTATTTTTTGTGTTTGTAACCACATACCAATATTTATATTTTTATATTGTTCTTTTTGCATAGGTGTTCTATTATTTAACTCAACATATTCTAATAATAATTTTAATGTGTCATCAAAAGATAATTTTTCTTTATCTTTATTTAATTCTTTATTTATTAAATATTCATCCAAATTATTTTTTATTATTGGATTAACAGATAATTTCAAATATAATTCGTCTGTTTTTGAATTTATTTTTTTTTTTTGTTTTTGTAACCACATACCAATATTTTTATTTTTATATTGTTGTATTGCAATGGGTGTTCTATTATTTAACTCAACAAATTCTAATAATAATTTTAATGTGTCATCAAAAGATAATTTTTCTTTATCTTTATTTAATTCTTTATTTATTAAATATTCATCTAAATTATTTTTTATTATTGGATTAACAGATAATTTCAAATATAATTCGTCTGTTTTTGAATTTATTTTAGCTTTTTGTGTTTGTAACCACGTACCAATATTTATATTTTTATATTGTTCTTTGTTCGCAGGTGTTCTATTATTTAACTCAACATATTCTAATAATAATTTTAATGTGTCATCAAAAGATAATTTTTCTTTATCTTTATTTAATTCTTTATTTATTAAATATTCATCCAAATTATTTTTTATTATTGGATTAACAGATAATTTCAAATATAATTCGTCTGTTTTTGAATTTATTTTTTTTTTTTG
>Ga0316217_10002439_pt1 | contig 22374 bp, 13 predicted proteins | sample 1anoAmetaG_FD_203633 | JGI IMG/M metagenome (GOLD analysis project Ga0316217, IMG submission 203633) | Freshwater microbial communities from Trout Bog Lake, Wisconsin, USA - 1anoA | ecosystem: Environmental > Aquatic > Freshwater > Lake > Hypolimnion/Profundal zone | place: USA: Wisconsin...
TCCGCGCCATTGGACACATTGACGATGAGCGCGCGAACCGAGTTCGTGCCGTAATCCAATCCAATTGTATATTTTGCTGGCATAAATGATTCAAGCTGCGGTACGCCGGTCTCCGCCCCGGCACACTCTATTTTGTATCCATCTCGCGCCGGTTTCGGAGGCCGGCGTTGCAATTTTCAATTCCCTTTCAAGCGCAACACGGTCAGCGAATTGGCCGGAAACGTATGGCTGAATTGCGGCAACGAAACCTTGGCGGTCGTTTCTTTCGGCGCGACCCGTTCCGGAGTCGCAAAGGAGTTTTCATCCGTGGGGGCGGACCCGGCCAGGGTGATGACCGTGGCCTCGGCCGCCGTGGCGTTGGCGCCAGCAAACTCCAGCTTCACTTCCGCGGGAACGCCGCTGCCGTTGACCACCTTCAGAATGGTCTCACCGGCGGCATGATCCGCCGTGGCCGAAGCGTACAATTTGGCGCCCTCCGCCGCGGTGAGTTGCAGCGGCAGGATGGCGTCGCCGGGATTGTTGGCGAACAACTTCTGGACGTAATAATTTGGGGTGCGATAGACCTCCAGCGTGTTCACCCAAATCAAATCCGGCGTCCATTGCCAGGCGTCCACGTTGGAGAACAGCGGCGCGTAGCTGGCCATGCGCACCACATCGCCGTTGCGCTCCAGCCCGGTCATATAGGCGGCCTCAGCCAGCGCGCATTCCAAGTCATTGCGGTTCTTGACGCTTACGGTCTTGTCGCTCTGCGCGGCGTATTCGCCCATGAACACCTTGGGGCCGGTGCGATCGTATTGATCATAGCGATGCGTGTTATTGAAGAACCAGGCGGGATGGTCGTAGCAATGTTCGTCCACGATGTCGGCATGCAATGCGCGCAACTGGGACCAGGCAAATTTGAAACGGTCATCGTCCGGTGACGGCCCGGCAGCGGAGACTAATTTGAGGTCGGGATATTTTTCCTTGATGGCGGCGGCGAATTTCGTGTAGCGGTCAATATATTGCTGGCCCCATTGCTCATTGCCCACGCCCAGCATTCGCAGGCCGAAGGGCGCGGGATGCCCCATGGCCGCCCGCTTGGCGCCCCACGGGGAATCCGCCGGCCCGTTGGCGAATTCGATGAGGTCAAGCGCGTCCTGAATATACGGCTGCAACTGGTCCACCGGACAGAGCTCGCCGGTGTTGAACTGGCAGGCCATGCCACAGTTCAAAATCGGCAGCGGCTGCGCGCCGATGTCCTCGCACAATTGAAAGAACTCGAAGAAGCCCAAGCCGAAAGACTGGAAATAATCCGGAGTGGGCCGGTGGGGGAATTCGGTATTCCAGCGATTCACGAGCAGCGGCCGGGCCGCCACTGGACCGATGGTGTTTTTCCACTGGTACCGCCGGCTCAAGACCGGGCCTTCCACCACGCAGCCGCCGGGAAAGCGCATGAAACCCGGATGCATATCGGCCAGCGCTTGCACCATGTCGGCGCGCAACCCGCCCGGACGATCTTTCCAGGTGTGGTGCGGAAACAAGGAAACCATGTCCACATCCACCGCGCCCTTGTCGTCCAGCACCACGGCCAGCCGGGCCTTGGGATCGGTGTCATTGGGATGCAGTGTGGCGGTGTATTGCTTCCAGCCGGGGGAGAAGCCTTTCAATACCACCGTGTCCAGAAGCGCGCCGTCGCCACCGTACAATTGCAGGCGCACCACCGGCGAGCCCAGGACGTTGCGAATCTGGGCGGAGAAATCGTAGGTTTCGTCCTTCTTGACGCCCATGCCACGAAAGCCTTCATTGGACACGCCAAAAGGCCCGCCGCCCAGTGACAGAATCCGCAGGTAATGCGGATTGGCGGCATTAAACGGGTCGTCCGTCAAAATGGACAACTGGCCGCGGGATAAATTGCTGTTGATCCTGGTCCAGCCCATCATCGCGTCGGGAAATTCGAATCCACGATTCTTGACCATTTCCGCATAAAGCCCGCCGTCGGCGCCAAAGTTGATATCCTCGAAAAAGATGCCCCACATGGCGCGGTTCAGCGCCGGGCCGGGCTGGCCGGTTTGCACGGTGATCGTGGCTGGTTGCGCCGCGCAGACTGCGGCGCCAGTCAGCATCAGGAAACTCCACCCAAGAGGAGCGCGCAGGAATCTTCTCAGTGCGTTTTTCATGACGGTTGCGATCATTTCGTCTTGAGGCGCAGAACCGTGAAGGAATTGCCCGGGAAGGAGTGGGTCAAGGCGGCGCCGCTAAAGCTCACCGATTCAGTCTTGGGCGACACCTTGAGCGGCTCCGCCAGCGAGTTCTCATCCGTCGCGTTTTCCGAGGTGAGTACAGTGGCGGTGCCTTGGCCGGACAAATTGCCTGCGCCGGACAAATCAATCGCGGTTTCCAGCGGACCGGCGCTGGTGTTGACCACCTTCACGATAACGTCGCCGGATTGCGCATCAGTGGCCGACGTGGCGTAGAGGCTATTGATCGGGCCACTCGCGTCATAATCCACATCGTGGACAAGTTTGCCGTCCAGCCAGCACTTCACGCGTTTGCCGGCAACCGTGAGTTTGATGTCGTACCAGCGGTCAGTCTCGATGTGACTGGGTTTGGAGTCCAGCGAGCCGCCGGATTCGATGGCGTCCTGGGAATTGTTCCAGCCGCCGATGTTCCACCAAGTGCGGTCGTCATTGCCGTTGATATGAAAGAGAATCAAGAAGCCTTCGGCGCCCGAGATTTTCCGCGCCTTGAGGGTCAAGGTATAATCGGTCCAGTCGCGCTGGCCAGCCAGCGCGCGGATGAATTCCTTCTCCGCCGTCTGCCGCAGCGCCCCGTCTTGCGCTTTCCATTCCGCCCCATCACCCAGCAGCTTCCAATCCCCGGTGCCGCCGGTGAAATCCGACTGAAACAAGGCCGATCCGTCCGGCGCGGTCACCTTGATGTCCTTGAATTCCGCCGCCGTGTTCCAGGTGCCCACGCCCATCCTGCCCCCGGTCACGGGCGGCTCGGCGATCGGCGATTGCACCGCGGTGGGCAGATACACATCGCCGCGATTCTCCGCAAACAGCTTTTGCACGTAATAACTGGGCAGGCCGTACCATTTGGAACTGTCAAAGTTGATCAGGTCCGGATTCCACGCGCGGTGATTCAAATTCACCAGCAACGGCGCGTAGCTGGCCATGAGCACCACGTCGGAATTCCGTTCCAAGCCGGTCATGAAGGCGGCTTCGCCAATGGCGCCGCGCAGATTGCCCAGTCCACAATTCTTGGTCACGGCGTATTCGCCCACGAACACCTTCGGGCCTTGACGATCCGTCTGGTCATATTGGCTGGCATGGCGCATAAACCACTCCGGGGTGTCATAATAATGATCGTCCACCAAATCCGGCGTCTCGGCCCCAAATTCATCCCAGCCATCGGCCACGAACTTGATGTCGGGGTAGCGGGCATGGATGGCGTTGTAAAACAGCCGCCAATGCTCCACATAGCCTTTGAAACCGCCATTTTCATTGCCGATTTCCATGTATTTCAGATGGAACGGCTCCGGATGACCCGCGGCGGCACGCATCGCGCCCCACAGGGAATTCGTGGGGCCGTTGGCATACTCGACCGCATCGAGGGCGTCCTGAACCCACTGGGTCAGGCGGTCCATGGGGATGGTTTCCTTGTGCGACATGCCAATGTTGATGCAGAACAACGGCTCGGCGCCGAGGTCTTCGGCCAATTGAAGATACTCGTAAAAACCCAGGCCGTGGGTGGCGTTGTAGCCCCAGATGTTCCACAGCGGCGTGCGGGAATCTATGTTGCCAATCGTGTTCTTCCAATGGTTCATGTGTGCGAAGTCGTCGCCTTCCACCCAGCATCCACCGGGAAAGCGCATGAACTTCGGATGCAAGCCATCCAAGGATTCGGCCAAATCTGGGCGCAAGCCGTGATCTTTCCAGGTTTTCTTGGGCATCAGCGATACCATGTCTAAAAACAACACCCCCTGCCCGGCGCCGGAAATCTCCAGCTTGCCTTTAGGATCGCCGCTGGAAGCCATCAGATCGAGCGTGTGATAACCCCACTGGTTGCCGATGTCAGAAAGCTCGCCGCTGGCCAGCACCGCGCCGTCCGACGATAGGATCTTCGCGGTAAGCGGGCCGGTGAATTTTTCGCCCCGGGCAGCCAGGCGAAGCGTGTAACCGTCGCCAGCCACGAAATTCATCCCCCAATAGCCCTCGTTTTGCAGCGTGAAGCCGCCGTCCAGCTTGATCCGCAGGGATTTGCGATTAAAGGGATTCAACGGGGGCGGCTGGCCATGCACATCCGCAGTGATGACTGCGGCCTCGCTCTTGCCGTTGTCCACGCTGGCAAACTTCCAGTTCTCCGGCGTGTCCGCATCCTCAAACGAGCGGTTGCGCACCAGCTCGGGATAGATCCCACCGTCGGCGGACATATTGATGTCCTCAAAGAATATCCCCCACAACGTGGGGGCGATGGCATGGCCCGGATGGGCCGCGTCCACGGTGATCCGGGCCGGTTGGGCCTCCACCGAAACCGCCGCCGCCAGCGCGGCGGCAATGAGATAGCTATGAAACTTCATTCAATTCAAGTGGATGTTTAAACTCCGGCCCGCGCTTGCCACCCGGCTCAGGAAACCCAGCCGCTCTTCAAGCCGTAGGCGGCATCATTCCACGTCAATTCCTGCTTGAACTGGCGCAGCTTCGTATCCGCGTCAATCACCACCACCTCGAGTCCGGCGATCGCGCCGAAATCTTCAAGCATCTCGGTGGTCACGGCCTGGCTGAAACCGGTATGATGCGCGCCGCCCGCGTAAATCCACGCGGCACAGGCGTCCTCGAAGCTGGGCCGGCATTGCCAGACGGCGCGAGCCACGGGCAGGTTGGGCATGGGGTGTTCGGGCGCCACGCAATCCACCTCGTTGATGAGCAGCCGGAACCGGTTGCCGAAATCCATCAGGGCCGCGTTGAGCGCGGGGCCGGCGGGCACATTGAACACCAAGCGGGCCGGGTCGGCCTTGCCGCCGATGCCCAGCGGGTGAACCTCCAGCGCCGGCTTGCCGGCGGCGATGCTCGGGCAAATTTCCAGCATGTGCGCGCCGAGCACCAGTTGGTTGCCCGGTTGCAGATGATAGGTGTAGTCCTCCATGAACGAGGTGCCGCCTTCCAAGCCGCCGGCCATCACCTTCATGGCACGAACCAGCGCGGCGGTCTTCCAGTCGCCTTCGCCGGCAAAACCATAGTTGTCGGCCATCAAGCGCTGCGGCGCCAGGCCGGGCAACTGGACCAAGCCGTGCAAATCCTCGAACGTGGTGGTAAAGCCCTTGAAGTTACCGTTGCCCAGAAACGCGCGCAAGCCCAGTTCAATGCGCGCCGCCTCGCGCACGGATTTGTGCCGCTTGCCGCTCTTCTTCAGATCCGCCGCCATTTCATAGTCCGCTTCGTAGGTCTGGCACAGGGCGTCCACTTCCTTCTCTGAAACCTCCTCAATGACGCGCACCAGATCGCCGACGCCATGGGTGTTGACGGAATAGCCGAACTTAATCTGCGCGGCCACCTTGTCGCCTTCGGTCACGGCCACTTCGCGCATGTTGTCGCCGAAGCGCACAAATTTGGCGCCCTGCCAGTCGGCCCAGGCGGCGGCGGCGCGCGCCCAGGCGCCGATCTTCTGCTGCACATTTTCATCCTGCCAGAAACCCACCACGACTTTGCGATTGAGCCGCATCCGGCTCATGATGAAGCCATGCTCGCGATCCCCGTGCGCGGCTTGGTTCATGTTCATGAAATCCATGTCAATCGTGGCCCAGGGAATGTCGCGATTGAATTGGGTGTGCAGATGGCAGAGGGGCTTGCGCAGCAATTTGAGACCGTTGATCCACATCTTGGAGGGCGAGAACGTGTGGCACCAGTTGATGAAGCCGATGCATTTGGGCGCGTTGTTGGCGGCTTGGCACAGCGCCGTGATGTCGTCCGGCGTGGTCATAACGGGCTTGAACACCACTTTCACGGGAATCGCGGCGGCGGCGCTGAGCGCCTTGGCGATGGCCTGCGAATGCAGGGCGACAGCTTTGAGGGTTTCGGGTCCGTACAGGTGCTGGCTGCCAGTGACAAACCAGACCTCGTTTTGTTTGAGACTAATGTTCATAATTTGTGGTAAGCAAAATCAGTTGATGGCAGGGTTGGCGGCAGCTGAAGCCACGGGCGCAACCTGCGGCGGCGCTTTTTTCATGGCCTCGCGGTGAAGTTCCTTGCCATCCGGCACGATGAGGCGGTCAATGCCCACCGCGACCATGCCGGCGGTCCGGCGGCGCGGGGCGGAAACACACTCCACCTCGCCAAAGCGCGCCCACATGGCGCCGTTTTGCACGGCATGGGACAGATACTGCATGACCGTCGCCGGCATTTCCGCGAGGCTGCCGGTGACCACCACCCGGCGCAAACCCAGCACATTCAAGGCGCCGGCGATGGCCGCCGCGGCCGGATCCAGCGATTGCGACAGCCAGGGTTTGACACCGTTCTGGGCGACATACTCGCACAGGCCGCGCCAGGATTTCTCGGCTGCGGGCACTGCGGCGGCAAAGCTCTCCATCAAGCCACGCAAGGAGACCAGGGTTTCGATGCAGCCGACCGCACCGCAACCGCACCGGCGCACATTGCCCGGCACCGGCGTATGCCCCAGTTCGCCGCTGATGGGCAACGGATTGGAGAACGGTTTGCCTTCCACAATGATGGCCCCCCCCACCCCTTCGCCGAAATCCACCAACAGAAAATCCTCGCATTCCGGCTCGGCCAGATGATGCCCCTGCGCCAGCGCCCGCTCTTCCTGTACCAGCAATACAGGCACATCCCAGATCCGACGAACCATCGCCTTCAGGTCAGTCTTCTCAGTCCAGTGGAGGTTGGGAGAAAACAGCACTCGGCCGGCAGCTTCATCCACCACGCCCGGGACACTCAATACCACTCCGATGAACGGCTCCGCACCCAGCGCTTTTGCGGCCTGGCGCAGGTGCTTTTCCCAAAGTTTCGCCGGATTCGAGTCCGTTCTCTTCAGCTCAAAGCTGACCGGCCAGCGATCTTCGTTCTCGACAGCCAAGGTCAACCCGGCCAGCGTCGTGAGATTAAGCCCCAGGTGAATGCCTAGAAACTTGGCCCGCGACTGGTTCAGACGCAACTGCCGCCCCGGCCGTCCCAACTGCGTTCCCGTCTCGCCATTACCATTATGATTGCCATTATGGTCGGCGGATTCCACTGGCTGCGCGGCCACTTCTTCCAAGACGTCCATCTCAATCAGTTCATCCACGATCTTGCCGGCGGTCGGCTGGCTCATGCCGAGACTCTTGGCCAGATCCGCCCGCGACGCCACCCCCAACTTCTGCAGTTGCCGCAGCAAGGCACGCCGGTTTAATCGGCCCATGCGGGAGGGAACATAGATCATTAAATAAAGAAAACTATGAAAGTCCCCCCGCTGTCAAGCCCATTCAAAAAAAACCATCGAAAAAAACCGCCCCAAAAAACAATACCAGTTGCCTCATTCCTCAAAACGTGAGAGTTTTACGCGCTCAATTTTGATGAAATACACATTCACACTTTGCCTGACGATCGTTTATTTATGCGTCCCGGCCCGGCTTCCTGCCCAGGCCGCCACTCCCGCGCCGCCCCCGCCGGAGCCAGCTTTGCAGCAAGTCGTGCAACAGGTCCAGGCCAAAGCCAGCGCCGGCAAACGCGCCGAGGCGGATTATGCCGACGAGGTCAAAACCCTGGACGCGCTTATCGCCGCCAACCCCGACCCCAAGAGCGACGCCGCCGTGCATGCCGCTTATCTGAAGGCCATGCTGTATTTGGAAGTGATCCAAGACCGCGCCAAAGCCGCCGAGGCCCTGGGCTTCGTGGCTACCAACTACCCGGAAACCGATTACGGCCACAATGCGCTGGGGATGATCGAGAAGATCGCCACCAGTGCCGCGGACCTCCCGACCGTGCAAGCCGCCGGCGACGTATTGACGGCCATTGCCACGCATTACCCCAATACCCAGTACGGCCAGTTCGCCGCCGCCACGCTGGATAAGGTCAACGCGATTGTGGCGTCCAAGAAGATTCAGGACGCGTTGGTGGTAGGGACGGTCTTTCCAGACTTCATGGCTACCAATCTGGAAGGCGCCCCCTTCTCGGTCGGCGCCTATAAAGGCAAGGTCGTGCTGCTGGATTTCTGGGCCACCTGGTGCCCGGTCTGTGTGGCCGAATTGCCCAATCTGATCGAGAGCTACAAAAAGCATCACGGCGACGGTTTTGAAATCCTTGGCATCAATCTCGACACGGAACGGGGCAAGTTAACTCAGTTTCTGAAGGCAAACAAAGACATGACCTGGCCCCAGGCGTTCAATGCTCAAGATCTGGCGACCAAATACGGAACTTATCAAATTCCCTTCAGTGTGCTCATTGGCCCCAACGGCAAGATTCTCGCCAAAGAGTTGCGCGGCCCGGAGGTGGAGATGGCCGTGGCGGAAGCGATGGCGATGAAATAACAAACCCGCGGGTCGCGCAATGAATATTGACACCATCCTATCCCCCGCCGAACTTCCCGCCCTGGCGCGGCGCGATTTGAGCGGCGCGGCCTGCGTGGTGTTCGACATTCTGCGGGCGACCAGCACCATTGTTGCGGCGCTGCATCATGGCGCGCAGGCGGTCATTCCCGTCAGCGAAATTTCCGAGGCGGTTGCCCGCCGCGGGCAACAGCCGGCAGTGTTGCTGGCCGGCGAACGGGCGGGCCTGCGCATTCGCGCCGCGCAATCCGGCGGCGTGGATTTCGATTTCGGCAACTCGCCGCGCGAGTTCGGTCCGGAGAAAGTGCGCGGCAAAACCATTGTCAGTACCACCACCAACGGCACGCGCGCCTTGCGCGCCGGCGCCGGCGCCAGGCTGGTGCTGGCCGCCTCGTTCCTCAACCTGGCCGCCACGGCCCGGTTCTTGAATCAGGCCCCCGCGGAGGAACTGCTGCTGATTTGCGCCGGCACCGGCGAAGGCGTGGCACTGGAAGACGTCTTGGCCGCCGGCGCCCTGGCCGGGTTGGTCGCTGGTGATTTCAGCGACGCCACGGAAATAGCCGCGCGCACCTTCCAATCGGCGCGCACCGATCTGCCGGCCGTGATCGCCGGCACGCAAAACGCGCGGCGCTTGCTGGCCATCCCGGAATTGCGCGCCGATGTGCCCTATTGCGCCCAGCGAGACATCTTCAAAATCGTGGCCGCAATGAGTAGCGATGGCGCGATCCGGGTCACGCGTTAATGAGCCGATTATGAAACCTGGATCACTTTGGCTGATTTTGACTTTCCTGGGAGCCGCCGCCCTGTCTCCCTGCGGCGCCCAGACCTCGGACACGATCATCCGCCCCAAGGAAAAAATCGAACTGTTTGACGGCCGCACTTTGGCCGGCTGGACGTTCGTATCCAAGGACACCAACGCGACGGCCGCCGCCATCTGGTCGGTGACCAACGGGGTCATCTTGTGCCAGGGCAAGCCTTACGGTTACGCGCGCACCCTAAAATTTTACCGGGATTACCAGCTCCATGTGGAATGGCGCTGGCCCCAAGGCCCCGGCAACAGCGGCGTGTTCCTGCATCTCAACCCGCCGGACAAAGTCTGGCCGTGCTGCTATGAGGCGCAATTGCTGGCGGGCAACGCCGGCGAATTGCGGCTCAACGGCGGTTCACACATCGCCAATCTGGCCCCCACGATCAAGAGCCTGCCCCGCCAGCAGCCCAGTTCGGAGAAGCCCGCCGGCGAATGGAATGCCTACGACATCGTCTGCCGCAGCAACGCCATCACCATCCGCGTGAATGGCGTTTTGCAAAATCAAGTGGCCGGCACGGCGCTGGAGTCGGGAACGATTGGCTTGCAGGCCGAAGGCGCGCCGGTGGAATTTCGCAACCTCTTCCTGGAACCGCTGCCCGGCGAATAAAATTCCCTCGCCAGCCGCCCGGCCGTCGAACCGGCGGCCGCCGTATGCGTATCTATGAGATTCTTGGCTCACACCTGCTCCTTGCCATTGTCGCCGGAATTTCTGGCACTGGCGGCGGCGTTTCCTTATGCTTCCGGTTCCTTAAATGAACACGATTTTTATCACCGGCGTGGCCGGTTTCATCGGCAGCACTCTGGCCGACCGCCTCTTGGCGGCCGGCAAAGCCGTCGTCGGGTGGGACAATTTTTCCACCGGCCAGCGGCGCTTTCTCGACGGCGCGCTCAAAGACGCCCATTTCCGGCTGGTGGAGGGCGATAATCTGGACCTGCCGGCGCTGACCCAGGCGATGGCCGGTTGCGACACGGTGTTTCATCTGGCCGCCAATGCCGACGTGCGGTTTGGGTTGGACCATCCGTCGAAGGACCTCCAGCAAAACACCATCGCCACCTTCAATGTGCTGGAGGCCATGCGCGCCAATGGCATCCGGCGCATCGCCTTCAGTTCCACGGGCAGCGTCTATGGCGAAGCGGAAACGATTCCCACGCCGGAAAACGCCCCGTTCCCGGTGCAGACTTCGCTGTATGCGGCCTCCAAAGTCAGCGGCGAGGGGATGATTTCCTCCTACTGCGAGGGCTTCAAATTCGAGGGCTATGTGTTTCGGTTCGTCTCGATTCTCGGCGAGCGCTACACCCACGGCCATGTGTTCGACTTTTACCGCCAGTTGCTCGATCATCCCGGCCACTTGCAAGTCTTGGGCGACGGCACCCAGCGGAAAAGCTACCTCTATGTGCAGGATTGCGTGAATGCCATCTTGCACGTCATGAACCAGGGCACCGCCAAACAGGCCCGGCATGGCGTGGAGATCTACAACTTGGGCACGGCCGAATACGTGCAAGTCAATGATTCCATCCGTTACATCTGCCAGGCGCTCGGCCTGAAACCGCAACTCGAATACACCGGTGGCAAACGCGGCTGGGTGGGCGACAATCCGTTCATTTTCCTGGACACCAAAAAAATTCAAGCCGCCGGCTGGAAACCGGCGCTGACCATCGAGCAAGGCATCGGGCGCACGCTGCAATGGCTCCAGCAAAATCAGTGGGTCTATGAGACCCGGCACTGAAGCGATATGAACCTTTGCATCCTCGGTTTGTGGCATCTGGGCAGCGTCACGGCGGCCTGCTGCGCCAAGCATTTCCACGTCACGGGACTGGACTTCGATGCCGCCAACGTCAACCGTCTGAACGCCGGCCAGGCGCCGTTGTTGGAACCGGGGCTGAACGAGTTGATTGCCGCCGGCCTGGCCGCCAAAACCCTCGCCTTCACCGCGGACCCCAAGATCGCCTGTGCCAGCGCCGACGTTCTCTGGCTCACTTATGACACGCCGGTGAACGAGAATGACGAATCGGACGCGGAATATGTCCTCGGCCAACTGCGCCGCGCCCTGCCCCATCTGCCCGCAGGCGCGCTGGTCTTGATCTCCGCGCAATTGCCCGTGGGCACCTGCGCGCGGTTGGAGCGGGAGTTTCCCCAATTCCATTTTGCTTATTCACCGGAAAACCTGCGGTTGGGCAAGGCCATCAACGCCTTCGAAAAGGCCGAGCGCGCCATTGTGGGCATCCGCAATGACGCGAAAAAGGCGCAGCTGGAAGAGCTTTTCAAGCCGTTCGCCGCGCAGACGATTTTCATGCGCACTGAATCGGCGGAAATGGTCAAGCACGCGCTCAATGCGTTTCTGGCGCTGTCCATTACGTTTATCAACGAAGTGGCCCGGCTGTGCGAACACACCGGGGCGGACGCCAAGGAGGTTTCCGTGGGACTCAAGAGCGAAGCGCGCATCGGGCCCAAGGCGTATCTGGGTCCGGGCGGGCCGTTTGCCGGCGGCACGCTGGCGCGCGACGTCGTGACATTGAGCCAGCTGGCGGCAGCCCACGGTGAACCCATCTCCGTCATTCCCGCCATCAAACAGAGCAACGACTTGCATCGCGGCTGGGCGTTCCGGCGGTTGCAAGCACACCTCGGCCCCTTGCCCGGCCGGAAAATCGCCGTGCTGGGACTGACCTACACCCCCGATACCGACACCCTGCGCCGCAGCGCGGCGGTGGAATTGTGCCAGCAACTTCTGGCCGCGGGCGCCGTGGTCTCGGCGTTTGATCCGGCGGTAAAACAATTGCCGCCCGAGCTGCACCGCGTCTCCTTGGCGCCAGATTTGGCGACGGCGCTTTCCGCCGCGGAGGCTGCGGCCGTGTGTACGGAATGGCCGCAATTCCGGCAGGCGGACTGGCTGCATCTGGTTTCCGCCATGCGCCAGCCGGTGTTTGTGGATGCCAACCGTTTCCTCGAAAGCGCATTGAAAAACCTCCCCGGCGTGGAGCACCTTTCGGTCGGGCGCGCTTGACAGTACGGCGTAGCCACCCTTTGTTGAAATGAAACTGAAGAATATCAACGCCATTATCACCGGCGGCAGCCAGGGCCTGGGCCGGGCCATCGCCGACCATTTCCTCCGCGAAGGCGCGAACGTGGTCCTCTGCGCGCGCAATGAACAGGACCTGGCGGCCACGCGCCACGAACTCGCGCAAAAATATGCCGCGCAAAAAGTCCTCGCCAAAACCTGTGACGTCGCCGATGAAACCCAGGTCAATGAACTGACGGCCTTCGCGCTGCGCGAACTGGGCACCCTCCAGGCGCTGGTGCTCAACGCCGGCATCTACGGCCCGATGGGCCTGACCGAGTCGGTGTCGCTGGCGGAATGGCGGCGCGCGCTCGACATCAATTTGTTCGGCGTCCTGCTGCCCAGCCGGGCGGTGATTCCTCATTTTAAACAGGCCGGCCGAGGCAAGATCATCGTGTTGAGCGGCGGCGGCGCGACCAATCCCCTGCCCAACATCAGCGCCTACGCCGCTTCCAAGGCGGCCGTCGTCCGCTTGATGGAGACGCTCGCGGAGGAACTCAGAGCGTTTCATGTGGACGTCAACGCCATCGCGCCCGGCGCGCTGGCCACGCGCTTGGTGGACGAGGTCTTGGCGGCCGGGCCGGAAAAGGTGGGCGCGGCGTTTTTTGAGAAGAATAAAACCTGGAAAGAAAAAGGCGCGGTGCCGCTGAATCTTGGCGCCAGCCTGGCGGTTTATCTGGCCAGCGCCGAAAGCGACGGCATCACCGGCAAACTCATCAGCGCGCAATGGGATCCTTGGAAGGATTTGCAGCAGCACCGGGACGAGCTCGCCAACTCCGATATTTACTGTCTGCGCCGCATTGTGCCGGAAGACCGCGGCAAAAAGTGGGACCAGAAATAGCCCGCTCCCCGCCCTTCCCTCTTTGCCTCATTTTAAGAGGAAGAGGGCGGAGCTGATTTATGAACTATGCCATCGTTGGTTGTGGATTGATCGGAAGAAAACGCGTCGTGGGCATGCCTGCGGGCGCTCAACTGGCCGTCGCTTGCGACACAAATTTAGCCCGGGCCGCGGATCTGGTAAAACTGGCCGGGAGCGGGCGGGCGGTGGCCGATTTTCGGGACGCTGTGGCCGATCCGCTGGTGCAGGTGGTTTTCGTTTCCACGCTCAATTCCACGCTGGCCCCCGTCACGCTGGCGGCGGTCAAACACGGCAAGCATGTGCTGGTCGAGAAACCCGCCGCCATCAGCGTGGCGGAATTGGACGAAATTGAGGCCGCCGCCAAAATCACGGGCGCACTGGTGCGCGTGGGCTATAATCATCGTTACCATCCGGCATGCCTGAAGGCGCGGGAATTGTTCCGCGCCGGCGCGCTCGGGCCGATGATGTTTGTGCGCGGCCGGTACGGCCAGGGCGGGCGGGTTGGCTACGAAAAGGAATGGCGCGCGGACCCCAAGCAAGCCGGCGGCGGCGAGTTGATTGATCAGGGCGTCCACCTGATTGATCTGGCCGGCCTGTTCCTGGGCGAATTCACCACCATCGAAGGCCATGCCACGACGTATTACTGGAAGATGCCGGTGGATGATAATGCCTTTCTCAGCCTGCGCAACGCCGCCGGCCACACCGCGTGGCTCCATGTCAGTTGCAGCGAATGGAAAAACTTGTTTAGCCTGGAAGTTTACGGACAAAACGCCAAGTTGCATTGGGAGGGCCTGGGCGGGAGCTATGGCGTGGAACGCCTGACTTTTTACAAAATGCTGCCGCAAATGGGCCCGCCCGAAACCACCATCTGGGAATATCCGCGCGGCGACGAATCGTGGAAAATCGAGATGTCGGAGTTTTTCGAGGACATCCAGCTCGGGCGCACGCCGGCGCCGGGACTAAAGGAAGCCAGGGCGGCGCTGGCCGTCGTGGAAAGAATTTACGCCCAATCGCGGGCGTAACGCAGATATTTTGCAACTGGTTTGGCGGACGCGGGCAAAATCGGCGTAGCGCAGGTTTCCCAACCTGCCGCATCGCCGAGTTCCAAATCGGCAGAGCGTCGAAATGTTCAGAGGGTTGGATGTACAGACGGCCCGCAGGGTTTGAAAACCCGCGATACAGCTGACCAGGAAGTCTGCGCCACGGGGTTGGCCGTGAAATCTGCGGGCGGTGCGTCTCAAATCCGCTGAAACCTCACCTGGAGATTGATTGGCTCATCGTCTTCAAATACCCATCCATCGCCTGCGCCGCTTTCTTGCCGTCGCCCATCGCCAGGATCACCGTGGCGGCGCCGCGGACAATGTCGCCGCCGGCAAACACACCGGGCAGGCTGGTGCGGCCGTGTTCATCGGCCACGATATTGCCCCACTTGTTGAGCTTCAATTCCGGACAGGTAGCGGTCAGCAATGGATTGGCCTTGGTGCCAATGGCCACCACCACCACGTCGCATTCCAACACAAACTCCGATCCCGGCAAGGGCTCGGGCCGGCGCCGGCCGGAGCTGTCCGGTTCGCCCAGCACCATCTTCTGGCACTTCAGGCCGGTCACCCAGCGCTTGTCGTTGCCGAGGACCTCAAGCGGCGCGGTCAGGAATTCGAAGCGGATGCCCTCCTGTTCGGCGTGATGCACCTCTTCGGCGCGGGCGGGCAATTCGGCGTGCGTGCGGCGATAGACGATCATCGCGTCCTGGGCGCCCAACCGCTTGGCGGTGCGCACCGCATCCATAGCGACGTTGCCGCCGCCCACCACCGCAATGCGCCGGCCATTCAGCACGGGCGTGTCGGACTGCGGAAATTGATATGCCGCCATCAAGTTGATGCGCGTCAGGTATTCATTGGCCGAATACACGCCCTTGAGATTCTCGCCGGGCACGTTCATGAACACCGGCAGTCCCGCGCCGTTGGCAATGAACACCGCGTCGAACTTCCGCCGCAATTCAGGGATGGTGTAAGTGCGGCCGATGATCACGTTACACTCGATCTTCACCCCCGCCTGCTCGAGCCGCTCCACTTCCTGCGCCACAATCTTCTTGGGCAGCCGGAATTCCGGGATGCCATAGACCAGCACCCCGCCGGGCTTGTGGAGCGCCTCGTAGATCGTGACCTCATGGCCGCGCTTGGCCAGTTCACCGGCGGCGGTCAAGCCCGCGGGTCCGGAGCCCACAATGGCCACGCGTTTGCCGCTCGGCGTCGGGGTGGTCTGCGGCAACTGGTCGCGATGCTCGCGCGCCCAATCGGCCACGTAGCGCTCCAGATAGCCCACCCCCACCGGCAGACTCTTGGCGGTGCGCACGCACACGGCCTCACACTGCGTTTCCTGCGGGCAAACGCGGCCCGTGACAGCCGGCAGGGCGTTGTCATTCAGCAGACTTTGCGCGGCCTCGGCAATCTTGCCCGCCGTGACCAAGTCCAAAAACTTGGGAATGTTGACGCCGACCGGGCAGCCTTGAATACAACGCGGGTCCTTGCACTGCAGGCAGCGGTCCGCCTCCAGCAAGGCCACCTGTTCGGTAAAACCCAGGTTCACTTCCTGGAAATTGGCCGCCCGCGCCGTGGCGTCCTGCTCGGGCATGGCTTGGCGTTTGATTTGCAACCGCTCTTTGGTGGAAATTCTCATTTGCATGTCAGATTTGGGCGGCCCGCTTTTCCAAACGGCAATTCTCCGGGGCGCAGGCGACGGCCTTTTGCTCAAATTCGCGATACATCGCCAGCCGGTCCTGGAGTTCGTCAAAATTGACCTTGTGGCCGTCAAATTCCGGGCCGTCCACACAGGCAAACTTGGTTTCGGAGCCCAGCGACACGCGGCAGCCGCCGCACATGCCCGTGCCGTCAATCATGACCGGGTTCAGCGAGACGATCGTGTGGATTGCCGGCCGGCGGGTGAGATTGGCCACCGCCCGCATCATCGGCACCGGGCCGACGGCATAGACCACATCCACTTTCTCGGCCGCAATGATTTCGGCGGCGGCATCCGTGACGAAGCCTTTGCGCCCGTAACTGCCGTCATCAGTGCAAACCACCACCTTGCCAAACCGGCGGAGCTCGTTTTCGAAAATGACCCACTCCTTGGAGCGGCCGCCGATGACGCTGGTCACGCGCACGCCGCGCCGGTTCAAGCCTTGCACAATGGGATGCACCACCGCCGTCCCCACCCCCCCGCCAATACACAGCGCATGGCCGATTGGGATCATCTCCGTGGGATGGCCGAGCGGACCGGCGATGTCGTGGATAAAGTCCCCCGGCGCCAGCGCCACCAATTCGGTGGTGCTCTTGCCCACCGCCTGAATCACCAAGGCAATGGACCCGGATTCGAGGTGCGAATCGGCGATGGTTAGCGGAATGCGTTCCGAACCTTCTGCGAGGTGAACGATCACGAACTGCCCGGGCTGGCGGATTTCCGCAATGCGCGGGGCATGGACATCCAACCGCGTGACGTTCGGACTAAGCTTTTGACTGGCCAAAATGCGATGCATTTGCGCATACGATGCCCCAGGTCCCGCGTTCCGACTATTCCCATTTTGCTGAATACCCGCTCTTTTTTGTCACACACCCGCCGACTGGGGGAGCCTTTTCCAAAAACGGCAAAATATAAATTTTGTTCATGGCAAACCACATGACGCCGATCAGTGTCAAAGCACCGGTTTGGCGCACAAAACCGCATTTTATACAAGAACACAACTTCTTACGCCTACAATGGTTACACACTGCCAGTGGAGAACCCTCGTGGCTGGGATCATGCGCAAAATGTCCGTCAAGTTTTCCTCAAGTGGATGTTTTTGGTGCCGATAATCAACCAAGTTGTGCTAGCAGCAGAACTGAAAAAAAGTATTTTTTTAGGTTGCTGGCCGGTGTGCGCAAGTCAATTAACATAATTATTATGAGAACGAAATCATCTGTCGGCGGAGCGGACTGGACCCAGAACCTTGGACAGTCAGGAGTGGTACGGCGACTGTTGCTCATTTTAGCGGCGTTCATCGTGGGCTGCCTGCCGGCGCTGGCGGCAGGTGTGGTGCCACACGGAAGCCCGGGGCCGCAAGGAGGCCCGGGGCCGATCATCAACCAAAACACCAACGCCACCCTCACGATCGCCCAAAATGGCTCCACCAATTTCCTTTTCGCCATCCAGGACGCGGCGGTGGGCTGGTCTGGGATCGAGGACACGACGGCATCGTTCATGACCAACAATATGCTTACCAATTGCCTGCTGTCGGTCACCCAGGTACAGGCACCGTACAATCCGCCCCCGGGATGGACCAACGCCTATTCCTTGGAAACGAACCAGCTCCATGTCGCTGCAGGCAATAATTTTGGCACCAATTTGATCCAGTTGGTGTCAGTGGATATTTGGGGTGAAAGTTCCACCAATTATGTGCTTTTAAATGTGGTTCACGTCAGCCAGCCGCCGAGCTTTTTACTGGCGACGAACACCGTGGTCGTGTTGGAGGATTCGGGATTGCATGTAATAACAAATCTTCTGACGGGCATCACCAACGGTGCGGGCAATCCAACAAATTTGACCTGGTCGTTCAGCGCCACCGCTCCCATCACCACCAGCACCAACGGCGGGGTGATCACCACCAACAAGCTGAATTTTGTGGCGGCGCCGGCGATCACAAACAATAACGGGACCAACGGCCTCACGGCCAATCTCGTATTTGCGGTACAGACCAATTCTTATGGCGCGAACTTGGTGTCCGTGGTCATGACCGACACCGGCTCCGCTGCGGACGGCGGCAAGACTGCCACCACGAACACCTTCTGGCTGGTCGTATCGCATATCGTACACCCGCCGGTGATCACGCTGACCGCGGCCACCAACTTGGTGACGCTGGAAAATGGTGCCTCACTGACAAATCTAGTGAGCGTGAGCGGGGACTCGCCGAACAGCCCCTTGGGGTTGGCCATGATTTGTACGAACACGAGCATCGGTTTGGCGAGTGTGCCAACCACAAACAATGTCGGCCCCACCAACTTTACCTTCCAAGTGGTGTTTACGCCAGTGACTAGCGGTTATGGCACGGTGACCAACCAGTTGATCGCCAGCGAGACGGTTGGGGTCGGAGTCAACGCCAAAACCTATCTGACCACCAATTACCTGGTCTTTACGATTACCCACGTCAGCCAGCCACCCACTTTCAGTTTCGCGAGCAATCTGGTGTGGGTGGCGGAGGAATCGGGAGCTCAAACGAATACTGGCTTTGTGAGGAACATCAGCCCAGGCGCCGGGAATCTGCCGGGACTGACTTGGACTTTCACCACCGTGACGCCGACCAATAATCCGGCCACCAATCCGGCCTCCAATGTGCAGTTCTCGGTGGCACCCACCATCGCCACCAACGGCACCCTGACCTTCACGCCGGCGGCGCATTCCTTTGGCACGAATTGGGTGACGGTGATCATGCAGGACAGCGGCTCGAGCATCAGCGGTGGCAAGATAGCCACGACCAACCACTTCCAGGTGGGGGTGGCCGACATTTCGCATGTGCCGACGATCACGCCGGTGGCCAAGCAGACCATCCTTGAGAACGGCGCCGGGACGAATATCACCATCAACGTCTGGGACTATGACGCGGTGACGAACAATCTGGCGGTGACGGCGTCGGCCGGGGTGTCCAATGCGGCCACCGTTGTGCAGGTCAGTGTGACCGCAACCAATGTGATCAGCGCCACCGCCACCAACACCCAATTCACGCTGCATCTGGCGCCGGTTCTGAACAAGTTTGGGACGAACATCATTACGCTGACAGCCTCTGAAATCGCGGGAACGGCCGTCACCAGCAGCACCAATTTCCAAGTGGTGGTGGGCCATGTCACCCAGCCGCCGAGCTTTGTTTTTTCAACCACCACCGTGACGACGCCGGAGCAGGCCACGCCCGTGGCCATCACGAACGCCAATTTCCTGACGTCCATCACCAATGGCGCCGGAAATTATCCGGGGACCAACTGGACCTTTGCCCTGAAGGCGACGAATACGGCGCTGTTCAACACAGTGCCGGCCATCAGCCCCAACGGCACCCTCACCTTCACCCCGGCCAAACTGACGAATGGGACGACTGGGGTCACCGTGATCATGACGGATACGGACTCAACCGAGAGCACGGCCAACGGCGGGGTGACCACCTACACCAATACCTTCACGCTGGTCATCTCCCCTGTGAGCACGGCGCCTAGCTTCACGCTGGCCACGAACACCTTGGTGGTAGCGGAAGAATCAGCGGCCCAGACGAATTTGAATTTTGTGACGGCGATCAACACCGGGTTGGGTCAGCCGACGAACATCACCTGGACCTTCACCACGTTGACGGTGACCAACTATCCGGCCACCAATGCGCAGTTCACGGTGTTACCCACGATCGCCACCAACGGCACCCTGACGTTCACCCCGCTGAACCATTCCTACGGGACAAATCTGGTGACCGTGATCATGACCGACAGCGGGACCAACGGCAGCTGCACCAACACCTTCTGGCTGGCAGTGACGCCAATTGCGCACACGCCGGGGATCACGTGGGCCACGAACCAGACCACCCTGGAGAACAGCGGCGTCCTGACTTCCGTGATCAACGTCTGGGATTATGATGCGGCGGCACCAAACTTTGTGTTCACCGCCGTTTCACTGAACCCGAGCTTGGTAACGGTCAGCGTGACCGCGACGAATATCATTACCCCGACGAATGTGCAGTACACGCTGGCTTATACGCCGGTGACCGATGCGTTCGGGGCAACCAGCATCGCGTTGACGGCGGGCGAGGTGGTGACGAACATGATTTCGACCAACACCCTGTCGAGCACCACTAATTTTACGCTGACGGTGGCGCAAGTAAGCCAGCCGCCCAGTTTCGCCTTTGCCACCAATGTGCTGGTGGAACCTGAGAATGCCGGGCCCGTTAGCCTGGCCAATTTCTTGACGGCGCTCACCGCCGGGGCGGGCAATCAGCCCGGATTGAGCTGGACGTTTGCCGTGAGCCTCCTCTCCGCTCCGGGAAATGTGACCTTCGGCCCCTTCCAAACGCCGGCCGTAACCCCCGATGGCACGCTGACCTTCAACACACTGGCAAATTCGTATGGAACGAACACGGTGACCGTGGTGATGACAGATAGCGGCGGGGTCGCCAACGGTGGCATGATCGCCTTTACCAACAGCTTCACACTCCAAGTGCCGTGGGTTAACCAGCCCCCGTCATTTAACTTGGGTACCAATTCAATAACGGTGGACAAGTATAATGTTCCCGTGACCGTTCCCAACTTGGCCATCAATATTCTTGCCGGGCCGCCCAATCAAAGCGGCGAAACCGTCAGTTTCATCGTCACCCCCAGCAACTCCAGCCTCTTTACGGTCCAGCCGGCAGTAGATTCCAATGGCACCCTGACCTTTACCCCAGGGGATCAATCGGGAACTGTCACCGTCCAGATTCATGCCCAGAACAGCGGCGGCACGGGCAGCAACGGCAACGGCGTGAATTCATCCGCCATTCAGACCTTCACCATCATTATTCCCCCGAATACGTTCCGGAACGCCAGCGGCACCTATACCGGATTGTTCTATGGCACCAACACGCTCGCAGTGGCCAGTTCAGGCTACCTCAACCTGGTGCTTGCCGCCAATGGCGCCTTTACCGGCTCTCTATTGTGTGGCATGGACAACATTCCGTTCAACGGGCAGTTTGACATTGCCCAGTCGGCGGCGACCGTGGTGGCCGGCAACTATACGCTCAACCTTACCATTGACCCTGCGGCGCAAACCCTCACCGGCTCCGTGGCCAACACCGTGGCCAATTGGAATTCGCTCCTCACGGCTTATCTCTCGGGTTATGGCACGAACTTGGATGGCACCTACACCATGGTCATGCCGGGCTTTAGCGTGCCCAAGACCGGTACCGCAGGTGACAGCACCTTCTATATTACCAACACCAGCGGGGTCTGTTCCCTGAGTGGCAACCTGGCGGATTCAAACCAGGTCACCCAAGTCAGTCCGCTCTGCGCCAACGGCTTCTGCCCGGTTTACATCCCGCTTTACACCAATTCCACCAGCACCAATGGGATGCTGATCGGCTGGCTCAACTTTAATAACGTGGCCAATGAAAGCACGACCCCGGGCTCGGACCTGATTTGGATCAGCAACACCAATGCGACCAGTCTCTACACCAAAGGCTTCACCAACAACGTGGCGCCGTTGATTTCCACCTTTAATGCCGCGCAATCCCAGCTCCTGCCCATCAACAATGGCTACATTGAGATGGGCGGCGGCGACCTGACCATCCCGGTGGTGGAAGCGGTAACCGTCGTCAACAACCAGATCATTCCGGATCCAACGGTGCTTAACAGCATGACCCTGACCATCAACACCAACACCGGCGAGGTGACGGGATCATTTGTGGAAAACGGCATCACCCACTACATTGAAAGCGCCATTCTGCAAAATCAAGGTGTCGCTCAAGGATACTTCCTGGGCAACAGCCAGAGCGGATCATTCATCCTCGTGGCCAACGCGGTCTTGCCCAGCAGTCCGCCGTACCCGGCTGTCTCGGGCGTCTCGACTAATTCCAGCCTGACCATCGTGGGCACGAGCACCTCTGCGGGCATAACCAACCTGGTAATGTTGGAAAATTCCGCCGTTAACCCGGTGTTGACCCTGACGTTCTATGATCCGTTGTCCACCACCTTTACGGTCTCGGCCGTCTCCTCGGACACCAGTGTGCTCGGCGTGGCTCTCACCGGTGCCGGCCCTGGCAATGTGCAACGCCAACTGACGTTTACGCCCGTCGCCAACAAGTATGAAACCAACATCACGGTAACGGTCACGGCCGACGACGGCACGTTAACCAACACCTTCATCATCAATGCGACGGTTAGTTTCGTCAATCAGCCGCCCTCGTTTACGCTGTCCAAGACCACCACCACGGTGGATCAATTCGGAGCCCCCGTCAGCGTCTCCGGCGTCGCCACCGCCATCTCCGCCGGGCCGCCCAGTCAAACCAGCTGGGAGAGCGTCGGTTTCGTGGTCACCAACAGCGCCCCGACCTTGTTCCTGGTTCAACCGGCAGTGGACGCGAACGGCACCCTCACTTTTACGC
>Ga0316217_10002440_pt1 | contig 22374 bp, 25 predicted proteins | sample 1anoAmetaG_FD_203633 | JGI IMG/M metagenome (GOLD analysis project Ga0316217, IMG submission 203633) | Freshwater microbial communities from Trout Bog Lake, Wisconsin, USA - 1anoA | ecosystem: Environmental > Aquatic > Freshwater > Lake > Hypolimnion/Profundal zone | place: USA: Wisconsin...
CTTTACAAGAAATTATAACTTCTTTCAAAGAAAAAATGATTCTCAGAATTAATAATTCTTCTAATAAAAGAGAGAAAGTAATGGCTAATATATATTATTGTTTAACTTAGAGAACTTTTCTCTCTATCCAAATGAATATAAACATAAATAGTTAATTAATATAATCATGAAATTCATCTTTTCTTTTATTAAAAAATTTATTTCAAAAGAGATAGCGAAACCAGTTGGAAGATGGAGAATAGAAAATTGTAACACTCAATTGAATAAAAAAATAGATTTATCAAATGAAGATCATTGTGGTCCATGCGGACAATACGCATTAGAAAGAATAGAATTAAAAAATGTTAAAAAAGATAAAAGTATATAGTTTCTCTCTTTTATAATAGAATATTTCTTCTTCAAAGAAAAAATATTCTTTAAATTTATAACAAAAAGATGTTCCTAAGAAGAAGTATTGTCTCTTTGATTTTTTATAAAATTTAATTTATCTTGCATATAATATTGAAATGAATAAATAAATATATTTATAAATCCAACTGCGTTTAATTCTTTTAAATTTTGATGAACGAATCCAAAAGTTCCATCTAATGGAAAAGGAATTTTTTCAACAATATTTCTTCCGATATAAGCAAAAATTGATACTAAAATTATTTGAAATAAGATCTCTAACATTAAATATATTATTTGTTTCTCATTAAAATTTTTACCAAATAAATATAAACAAAAGTAATCTATATATATGCCAAAATAATACCCAACTATAAAAAAAAGTGTACTTACATAAGCTATATCAGTAAATTTTATAATTTTAAATAATATTTGTTTTAGAATATTTTCTTTCATTATATTTATTATTTTTATTTTAATAAAAAGAGAGAAAGTAGATTCGGATAATTATCTTATATTTTGAATATCTTAAAAAAGAAAAATATATTCTCAATCAACTATGTTCTTCTAATAAAAGAGAGAAGCCTTATATATATTATTTTTTGACTTAAAGAACATAATATATCATTCAATTGGATATATTACAAATATTACTTCCCAAAGAAATGAGTGACAAATCAATAAATGAGTCACACAATATTTCCTCTATAAAAGAGAGAAACATTAATCGGATAATATAACCGAACTTTACTTTCTCTCTTTTTCAATAAATTATTTCTTCTATAAGAAAAAATAATTTCAATGAAGTTTTCCGAATGCTTCACTAAAAAGAAGATATATATGATTGAATACAAATAATAAAGCAAACAGTCCAAATTTATTACTTGAAATATATTGTTTTAATTTTTTTATTCCAATATATTTTTCTTTGACAAAATTTTTACCATTTATACCACATAAATTATCATCATTTCTAACAACATCTATATATTTATCTACTCCATAATAAGTGCATCTTGATAAAGAAGTTGAATCAAAATCGTCATAAGAATTTGGTTTATAAAATTTACAATTCACACATGAAGGTGGTGGTATCATTAAGCTTTGAATCATCGGAATTATTAATAATATTAATTTCATTAATAATCAACTGTCATAACCTTTAACTTCTTTCTAATAAAAGAGAGAAAGTATATATAGTGTTTCTCTCTTTTTTAACCAAATAATATTTTCTTTCAAAGAAAATTATATTATTATTTCTTTTATTCAAATATCGTTGTTAGAGAAATGAGTGACGAATCAAGAAATGAGTTATATATATTTTCTTAGAGAAAGTATGTGTTTCTCTCTATTTTTAATATTTTGGAAAGAAAAAAGTATAATTCTCATAAAGAGAGAAAGTAGAACACTTATATATATTATTTTGAACTTAGAGATCTTTTCTCTCCTTTTACAAGAAATTATTCCTCTTTTCAAAGAAAATATGATTCTCAGAATCTATAAAAGAGATAAAGTAGAAGGTTAATATATATTATTTTTGAACTTAGAGATCTTTTCTCTCCTTTTACAAGAAATTATTCCTCTTTTCAAAGAAAATATGATTCTCAGAATCTATAAAAGAGATAAAGTAAAACGCTTATATATATTATTTTGAACTTAGAGATCTTTTCTCTCCTTTTACAAGAAATTATAACTTCTTTGGAAAGAAAATATAGTTCAATAATTCATACATATTATATTTCTTATATGAGAACCAATTATATGCAATAAAGAGAGAAAGTAAGTTCGGTTATATTATCCGATTATTGATTCTCTCTATTTTCAATGTTTTGGAAATAAAAAAGAAAATATAATTCTCGGAATCTATATTCTTCTAATAAAAGAGAGAAAGTAAGTTCGGTTATATTATCCGATTATTGATTCTCTCTATTTTCAATGTTTTGGAAATAAAAAAGAAAATATGATTCTCATAAAGAGAGAAAGTAAAGGTTTATATATATTATTTTTGAACTTAGAGAACTTTTCTCTCCTTTTACAAGAAATTATAACTTCTTTGAAAATAAAATATGATTCTCATAAAGAGAGAAAGTAAAAGGTTAATATATATTATTTTGAACTTAGAGAACTTTTCTCTCTTTTTACAAGAAATTATAACTTCTTTAAAAGAAAAATAATTCTTTTGAAATCTAAATTCGGTTATATTGTTTCTCTCTATTTTGGATAAAAAGAAAAAAATAATCTAGGTTTTTAGAGGAGAGCCTTTTCCTTCCAATTACAAGAAATCATAACATGACAAAACTTAATATTCTACTTTGTTGTTTGCGGCCTTTTCTTTTCTGATTCCCGAATCCTTCTTTCCATCTGCGAAAAGCATCTTCTTCAAACACTTCACATTTTTCTTCTTGTTTCTGCTCTCATTGTATTCTCTTTCTCCCAATTGCATTTTTTCCAGCTTGTATTCAATCTTGATGGTTCTTTTCTTTCCTTTGTTTCCAAATTGTTTGGTGATATTGTTCTTGAGATTTTCTTCAATCAATCTTCTTTCCTTCTTTGTGAACTTTGGGTTGTATCCTTCTTTTACTTCTTTTGAAGAAGTTGGAATGTATTGGGAAGCCAATTCATTTGAAATTATGCTCTTCGTCAAATCGCAATTTTGTAATTTTTTCTCAATTTCTCTCATATGAAGTTCAACACCAATGACTTTCGCCCAAGCAAGTGGATCAATTTCCTGATGAAGTTTCAACAATTTTCTCTTTTTTCTCAATTCAATCAATTCAGAATTTAATTCAGTCATAGTTATTTCAAGTGTTCCCACTGATTTTTCCAACTGATCCCATTGATACTCTTCATCGGTCATACAGGTGACCCATTCATCATAGTATTCAATAGGTTTGAGGAAGTGGAAGTCATTTTGTAAGAGGTATGGTGTAGCAACGATATTCATTTTGAAAGAAGGTTGGGGGTTTTCAATAGTGATAGAATTAATAATGTAAAAAGTATTTCAATTTTAAATTATTAAGATGTTAGAATGTATTAAAAAAATGAGTTATAAATAAGAAATAATTATTGTATATAAAAATAATGACAAATAAACCGATATATGCTATAGCAGTATTTAATGAAAATAATATAAAAGGAAATGTAAAATTTAGTGAAGATTTAATAAATGATAGAGTAAAGATAGAGTTAAATATAATAGGATTAATACCAAATTCATTACATGGTTTTCATGTACATGAAGCGGGTGATTTAACAGATAAATGTAGTAGTATGTGTTCTCATTATAATCCATATAAGAAGACTCATGGATGTCCTGGTATGATAAAAAGACATGTAGGTGATTTAGGTAATATAAAAACAAATAAAAAGGGTGATGCGAGATATACATTTTATGATGATATAATAAAATTGAGAGGGAAGAAGAGTAATATAATAGGGAGAGGTTTAATAATACATGAAGATGAGGATGATTGTGGAAAGGGAGGAGATGAAGAAAGTTTAAAAACAGGAAATGCAGGAAAGAGGATAGCTTGTGGTGTAATAGGATATTCAAAAGAAAATTTTATATAATAATAATAAGTATTTAAAGATATTATAATTAAAAAATACATAAATGAGTGAAAGAAAATCCTTGTTGGGATGTGTAAAGTGGTTTAATAACAAGGTTGGTTATGGATTTATAACATTGTCGGATGGAAGTTTAGAACAAGATATTTTTGTACATCATTCAGCATTGAATACGAGTGATGAACAATACAAATATTTGGTTCAAGGAGAATATGTGTGTTTTGAATTGGTGAAATCAACAGATCCAGATTCAAAACATGATTTTTTTGCGGGAAATGTGTCGGGAGTGAATGGAGGAAAGTTGATGTGTGAGACAAGGAATCAAATAAAAGTGAATACAACAACAACAGTTCCAAAGAAGAGATATTCGAGACCATATAAAGAAACAAGAGAAACAAGAAATGAATATAGAACGAGGGATGAGCGAGATTATGATTATAGACCAAGATCTTCACGACCGAAATATTAAAAATACATTATATATATAATATTTTAATATTATATATATCACATCACATCTTATGAATGACAAACTTGATAAAATCAATCTGAAATTACATATTCATTCTTCTATTTTTATTGTTTTTGTCTTTTGTCCACCTAAAGTTGGCTCTACTTCTTTAATTACATCTTTAAGATTATCTTTACCTTCTTCTTTTAATATATTGCATATTCATGATGAGTTAATGTTAAATGTTCTTTGTAACATCACTAATGTTACTATTAATGAAATTATTGAATATAATCGTAGTTTAGGAAAACATATTTATGTTATTGATATATTTAGAACTCCAATAGAACATAAAATATCATACTTTTTTGAAAATATATCTTATCACTTTAATAACTCAGAACAACAAATCAATAGTTACGATATAAATTTAATTATCCAAAGATTTAATAAATTATTTCCTTATTTATGTAATACCGATTATTATAGACAAATATATAATATCCCTCTTATTAACAATTTTGATTTAAATCATAAATATTTGTATCAAAATGTTAATAATATAAAATATATTAAATTAAGATTAGATGATTTTGACTCGTGGTCTACTATATTATTTAATATTTTTGGAATTCATATTTATACTGTAAAAGAATATGAAACAAATAAAAAAACTATTTCTAGTTTATTTAAATCTTTTAAAGAAAATTATAAATTACCAATTAATTTTTTTCATGAAATTAATAATGAAAAATTAAATTATTATTTGTCTATAGAAGAAAAAAGTAAATATTTAAATAAATGGGAAAATAAATTAACAGACTATTTTATACCATTTTCAAAAGAAGAATATATATTTTATTCTAAAATATCTTTTGAAAATCAAATATATTTTAATATACAAAAAAAACATTATATGGATGAAGGATGTCATTGTCATACATGTTCTATTAAAAGAAATAAATTGTTAGCTAAAATTAAAAATAATATAGTTATCAAAGAACCTGATTTTGTTATTCATACTAAAAATAAAAAAATAAATAAAAATATTGTTATTATTCAATCAAAACAAAAAAAACCAATGTTATTTGAATAAAAACTGAAACTTTACTCTTCATTTTTATTCTTGATGATACATCAAGAATATATATGGACTCTTTTGGGTCATTATTTTATTTTATATGCTCGCATATAAAATAAAATTGGAAGCTTCGCTTCTTAATTTTTTATTCTTGATGCATCATCAAAAATAAAAAATTGAAATACTTTTTCCAATACAAAGTTTATTACATTTGAAAACCACCAATCAATCTCAAAATGAACTATTCTACAATTATCAACAAAGAAGCTCACCGAGTTGCTTTTGCCTCATCTCTTGAAATAATCTTTTGGTCCGGATATAAATCATTGAAACAGGTCCATTACCATGTTTTGATGAACTATTGCAAAACAGAGAAAAATTTGAATACTTCGCTTTATGCGATAAAAAAGTGTCTTCTTCCAAACAAAGCTGAAATGATGGCTTCAATCAAAGAAACAATCCAGACAATAAGATACAAAATACGAGACATTCAATTTTCAGAAGATGATACTGTTGACGAAGATGATTTGGATCCTTGGGAGTATATTTCAGATACTGAAGAAATACATCAAATGGAGTTATATGAAACAAGAAGAGGACAAAAGTTGCGGATCCAACGAGAAATGGAAATGAAAAAAAGAGTATCTTTCAATGACAATATCATATTGGGTTAAGAAGACACTTGACAGCTTGTTGAAGACCGGATGGCGAAGACACTTGACAACTTGTTGAAGAACGGATGGCGAAAATAAGGTAAGACACTTGAAAACTTGATTTAGACTTTATACTAACAATTTTATTTTTTTTCATTAAAAAATACAATAAAAAAACCTGTAAAAGAAGAGTGTTAGATGAATTATAAATATAAATTTGAATTGACTTACCTTTTTTTGGACCTGTATAAGAGAGAAAAGTTAGTATATGAGATAATAATTTGAATGACTTACCTTTCTTTTTTGAGAGTATTTGTGTAGTAAATTAAATTACACAATTAAATTTCTTCTTGGATCACTTTTGCTTTTGACTTTTGTTGTGCTTTTTCTTCTGCTTCTTTTTCTCTCTTTTTGTGAATAAGAACTCTTGGAATGAATTGAAATTTTGGCTTGGAAGCTGGAGGTTTATGAGAATGAGGAATCTGTGTATGATGACTGAAATCTTGAGACACTTGATAAGTTTGGCTTGAAATCTTGATTTCCGGCATGCTTGATTTTCTTGTGGCGTTGTTGAACATAAGTTTCCAATATGGACCATTCATTTGATTGGGTCCGATCTCATAGTATATGCGAGGAGGGTTTTTGAAATTTTTGGAATCATGAATCAAATCAAATGTTCGGTCATCCCATTTGAATGTTCTGAAATGAACGAACACCCAAAAGTAGATATATCCATTTGCATCAAATTTTTGTATTCGGTCAATGAAATTCACATCACCGAGATCATAGTGTACTTCAAGTATAAGTTTTATATGTTCGTCCGATATATGAGACTCAACATAGGGGATAAAGAAACTTGGGGGTTGAAATTGGTTTGACATTGTTTTTTAAAAGTGATATGCTTTGGGTTGGAAAAAGTATTTCAATTTTATTTTATATGTTTGCATCAAGAATAAAAAATCAAGAAGCGAAGCTTCCAATTTTATTTTATATGTTTGCATATAAAATAAAATAATGATAAAAGTCCAAATTATTAATTTTATTAAAATAAAAAAATAAATTATTACAATAAAATCATACAACAACTATATTAAAATTCTTAAACTAATTCTTCTTCAACACTTTCTTAAACTAATTCTTCTGAGACCACTTCTTGGACGATTTCTTGGACCACTTCTGCGACCACTTCTTCAGAATTTTTTTCTTCTTCAACTGGTTCTTTATTCAAAGTAGGTTCCCATATTCCTTTTTTTGTAAAGGTAACAGCTGAAACATCATCATAACTTCCTTCAAATGAAATCGGAGTTGCAACTCTGTCGAAATTTTTGATGTAGTAATGATATGACCAGTCTTCTTTTTTCCATCTGGCTTCGCATTTTTCAACAATTTCTTCGGCATTCATCATAAGAATATCTCTCTTATCTTGTTCCAAATCCATAAAGTCTTCAGCAGTCAATGGCGGATTTGTTTGAATCTCTTCTTCAATCAACAACATATCAAATAATCCATCCGAACCAAACAATACTTTTACATGATCCGTTTCTGAAAAGTGACATTCATTGTATTCAGGTTCATATCCAGTAACACAATTGTGTCCCAATGCTTGTGTTGTTGCCAAAATAGTTGTTTGAACTGATTTTTCTTGAAGAAATTGTTGATATACACATGGTTTTGCTTGAAGGCTCCTTGCATTTCTGATTTGCGCGACATTATTTTTTTTCGTTAATGGTCCCAGATATGTTGTTCCTGGCTTTGTCAGTCTTGCTTGTTCCAATGGATTCTTCATGTTGTGAGGAGTATTTTTGTAAGCAAACTCGCCATTCACAAAAATGACAATCTGAGAGTCGCCAATGCAGATGGATTGGATGTATGTATCAAATGCTCGCATGATGATAAGTGTTGATCCAGAAGATTCGCGAATGTATAATTCCTTCAAATATTTTTCATATAGAAATTCCCAAGGATTGTCTTGAGATATTATTTCTTCCCAATTCAATTCTCTCAGAAAATTTATAAAAATATCAGCACCATGTCCGTCTGCAATAATTCCATAAGTAAATTTTTGTCCTATTTTTATACCATTTTCAATAATGGATTCTCCACAAAGAGCAAAATCTTGCCCTTTATCCAAATTTTTGACACTTTTATTGATAACTCGTTCAAATTGAAATGAAGACATTGTTTTTCAAAAGTGATATGCTTTGGGTTGGAAAAAGCATTTCAATTTTATTTTATTGGATGTCTCAATAAATATCTAATTATAAAACATTACTCCGAAAAAGAAAAAAATATTTTTAAAATGTTTGAGAATATTATAAAAAATATTTTAATTGAAAGTTTCAAATATTACAAAAATACAGTGATTATCAGATAATTCATTTATATAATTATATAAATATATAAATGGTTATTTATTATTATGGTTTATATTTGTGGTAAGAAATATAATAAAGAATTTAAAGAAGATATATTTCCGTTTGAATTGAGTTGTTTTCAAAAATATGCGATAGAAGGTATAAAAGAAGATAAGCATGTTTTATTATGTGTACCTACTGGAAATGGTAAAACATTACCAGCAGAATTTGCGATCCAATATTTTGTAAAAAAAGGTAAAAAAGTAATATATACAAGCCCTATAAAGGCTTTATCTAATCAAAAATATTATGATTTTAAAGAAAAATATCCGGATATTACATTTGGTTTATTAACAGGTGATATAAAGTTGAATCCTACAGCAGATGTATTAATTATGACAGCAGAAATATTACAAAATTCATTATATAAAACCTTTGGTTCAGATTTTGAAAAAAGCGACCCAATGGGAAGCTTTTCTAAAAATAAAACCTTTGGTTCAGATTTTGAAAAAACAGAAAATGTAATGTTTGAAATGGATTTTGAAAATGAACTAGCATGTGTTATTCATGATGAAGTTCATAGCATTTGTCTTCCTGATAGAGGACATGTTTGGGAATCTATTTTTATGTTATTACCTTCACAAGTTCAAAATGTAATGTTATCTGCTACATTAGATACTCCTGAATATTTTGCAAAATGGATTGAAGATATAAATTCTAATAAGGAAGTATATTTAATTACATTAAATGATAGAGCAGTTCCATTAAACCATTATTCATTTATTACATGTAATGAAGGATTTTTTAAAAAGTTAAAAGATAAAGATTTGGAGAGAGAAATAAAAGAAGTAATAAATAAGCCGATTTTATTAAAAGAAAAAAATGATTTTCAGGAAATAAATTATAGAAAAATAACAAAAGCATTAAAATTATTCTCTCAAAAAGACCCAATTACAAGAATAAAAAGAAGTTATGTGTTAAACCAATTATGTAAATATTTAGTTGAAAATAATATGTTACCATGTGCGTGTTTTATTCTATCAAGAAAACAGATAGAAATTGCAGCAAAAGAAATAACATATATTTTATTAGAAGATGATTCAAAAATACCATATATTATTCGTAATAAATGTGAAAAGATTTTGAGAGAAAAAATACCAAATTATAACGAATTTATAGAATTGCCAGATTATATTTCATTAGTTTCTCTTTTGGAAAAAGGAATTGCAACTCATCATAGTGGAATGATTCCTGTTTTAAAAGAAATTGTTGAATTATTATTTGTTGAAGGATATATTAAAATGTTATTTTGTACGGAGACATTTTCATGTGGATTAAATATGCCTATTAAAACAACTATTTTTACTGATTTACATAAATTTGATGGTAAAGATTTTCGTATGTTATATGGTTACGAATATAATCAGGCATCTGGAAGAGCAGGTAGAAGAGGTTTAGATACACAAGGTTATGTAATTCATTTAAATAATTTATTTAAAGGAGAGATAGATTTCAATGAATATAAAATAATGATGTCAGGTAAACCTCAAAAATTAATAAGTAATTATAAAATAACATATCATTTATTATTATCTTCTTTACATGATATAGTAAACAAGAGTTTATTTCAAAAAGAGATTACAATGGATATTTCTCTCCAAGAAAAAGAAATAAAGATCAAAGAGTTAGAATTAGAGAGAATAGAAAATTCTTTACAACATCTAAAAACTTCTTTAGATGATTTAAGTAAATATATAGAATATCAAAGTTGTATAAAACAACTAACAAATAAAAAGAAAAAAGAAATGGAAAGAAAATTAATAGATATAAAAGAGAGAAATAGAAATATAGATTCTGATATAATTATTTATAAAAAATTTTTGGATGTAAAAGAAGAAATAAATTGTAATAAAGAATATTATTCAAAAACAGAAAATTATTTACAAGAAAAAATAAATAAAACAACAAATTTATTACAAAGAGAGAATTTTTTAGAAAAGCGACCCAACGGGACGCTTTTTTCAAAATCTGAACCAAATGTTTTATTTATAGAAGATGTTACTATTACTATGAAAGGACAAATCGCAAAAGAATTTAAAGAAGTTCCATGTCTATTATTCTCTCATTTGATAGTAAATGGATATATAAATGAATTAAATGAAAATGAATTGGGAATTATGTTAAGTTGTTTTACAAATATACATATTATATCAGAAGATCATAAATGTATAAAAAGACCTGAAATGCCAAATTTAGAGAGAATAATGAATATAATAGATTATGAATGTAATAGATTACATAATTATGAAAATGAAAATCATATTGAAACAGGAGAAGTATACAATATCCAATATGATTTGATGGAATATATGGATGGTTGGTTAAATTCAAAAACAGTAGAAGAATGTAAATATTTTTTACAGATTTTGAGAGAAGAAAAAGGGATATATTTAGGAGAATTTGTAAAAGCAATGTTAAAAATAGTTGCAATATGTAATGAAATTACAATTGTATGTGAATTAATATATAATTATGAATTATTGAAGAAGATAAAAATTTTGATTGAAAAAATACAAAAATTTGTTGTTACAAATCAATCTTTATATATTTAATAATAATAAATGGATAAATTTAATATAACAGATGTTATTATTAAAAATAAAAATATAATGATACAAAATAATACTATAATTACTCAGATAAATAATATAAAAAAAATAAAAAAAATATATAATTCAATTAAATTGCAAAAAGTAGATAAATATAATAAATACACTGCAATTATAGTTGAACCAAGAAAACATGCAGCACTTTTATTTGTTCTTGAAAATTTTTTAAAAAATTTGACAAATGAATGGAATATAATTATTTTTCATGGTATATTAAATAATAAATATGTAAATAATATTATTTCAAATAAATTACAAGATTATAAAGAACGCATTTCTACCATTAATTTAAATATAAATAATTTGACAAAAAATGAATATTCATTTTTATTTATCCAAAAATTTTTTTATAATAAAATACCTACAGAGACATTTTTGGTTTTTCAAACAGATACAATTATTTTTGAAAAAAATAAAGATTTAATAAATAATTTTTTAAAATATGATTATGTAGGTGCTCCTTGGGGATGGTCTCCAAAAGGTGTAAATAATTTTGTTGGTAATGGTGGATTATCATTGCGTAAAAAATCAAAAATGGTTGAAATTATCCAAAAAGATATAAATAATAATAATTTACCAGAAGATGTATACTTTTCTTGTACGAATAAAGTTAAATTATTTAGACCTACGAAAGAAGAAGCAAAATTATTTTCTGTAGAAAATTTATTTTCAGAAGTTACATTTGGAACACATCAGCCATGGATAATGAAAAAACATCATCCTGAATTTTATACTTTATATCCAGAAGTAAAAATATTAGAAAATTTACAATATGTTCTTAAATAACAAATATTATTATTAATTAATATTTAATCTTATTCTTTTTTTCATTTTGTCTTCATCTTCAAATATATGAATACAAAAATTATATTCTTTAAATAATTCCATTTCATTTAATGATTTTAAATAATATATACATTTTAAACTAGGTAAATATACACTATATGTTTCTTTTTCTTTCTCAAATATATATCCAAAAATATTTGTTTGGTTTTGAATAGAATTTATAAAATTACATTTATTTTGTATTTTCTTTATTTTATGAAATGTTTCATTTATATATTCTATTTGGAAAATCCATTTTTCAACAAATTTTGTAGCTGAAAGAGAGAAAGTAAATAGTTTCATTTCTGTTTGAAATAAGATTAAATTTATAATATCAACTACTCTTCTTATAGGAGATGTAATATGAGTATAATATTCTAATTTTAATGCTTCATGGAATACTTTTTCTCTCTTTTTCTTATCTACAAAAGTATATAATCCAGAATAATTTGAATTCCAATCATTCAAAAATGTTTTTAAAGAAATATTTGTATTTTTATTATTTTCTTCAGTAACACGAAAAATTCCAGAAGATAATCTTAAACCAATTTGATGATTCATAAATATCATAAAAAAAGAAACAAGATCATGACTATCATTTATAGATTCAATATAAGGGTAATTAGAGAGAAGTTGTTTTCCTTTTTCAAGTAATAATTGATAATGACTATGATATAATAAAGTTGGTTCTTCATAAATAAAATTATGAGAAATATAAACACATTTATTATAAAAAATAATATTTTCTTTATTTATTTCCATAACTATTGTTTCTCTCCATTTCCCTTGTTTTAAACTACATAAATCATCAGATAATATATTAGGAAGTAATGGTTTTTTTGTATGAGGAAGATAAATGGTAGATATTCTTTTTTGTAGAGAGAAAACATCCCATCCTTTTTGTCCCATTTTTTCAAAAAAAAGAGGAACATTAGAAATATAAATACATATTTTTTCATTATCAACACTAAATGCATCATCAAAATCAGTACATCCGTATGGGTCAATTGTAAAAATAAAAGTATTATCTTCTTTTAAATTAGTTTGTATAGAAGGAAGAATAGGAAGAATGGTTTTATTAAAATGATTCAAAGAAGATTGTAAATTTTTACAATATAATTCATATTCAAAGAGAGAAGGATTATCGTCCACTGAGCCAATAATATCTACTATTGTTCCAATTGGATGTTTACCTTCCCATTCTTTAAATTCAAAATTAATAAATAAATTGGTAAATGTTTTTTGAAAATTGTATTTTTGGGTGTATGGAACTAAAAAATGAGGAAGATTTATTTCATTTGGAACACATTTATATAATAACTTTTTAGAATGAGAACCATATGTTTTATTGTTTTGCAAAATTAATATTCCCTGAATCTTCTTTTGTTTTCTGATAATGGATTCTTTTCTCTCTATTTTTTCATTCAAAAGAGAGAAACTATCTTCATGAAATAATTTTTCTTGAAAAGGATTTATTATTATTTCTGTAGATGGCATGATATCATAAGAAGTATAATTTCTGTTATGAATATTGATTTGATACATAATATATAATATGTATCAAATTTTTAGATTTTATTATGATAAAAAATCTATAATGAAAAATAATTATATTAAATGTATAATATATAATGAAAAAATGTAAACCAGGAGTTATTTGTATTGAAAATACAACTTTATTTATAATATTTTTAATGGTATTTTTGGTAGTTATTTTTTTATATATTATTTCTAATAAACAGACAAATATAAAAGATACAAATAATATTACCATAAATACTAAAGAACAAAATGATAGATCTATAGTTCCTTCTTTTATTCCTAGTTGGCCTTATAATAATTTACCGATTAATGATGTATTATTAAATCCATATTCTCCTCCTTTAAGTGATGAGCGATATTTTGTACCTATTAATATACCTACTAATATTGGTTCTGTAAATACATCTTATCGCCAAATGGGAATACTTACGCCTTTCAATAAATCATCTGAAGATAAAATTCTACAATTAATGGGAAGACCTTTGTTTACCAATAGAGATAAATGGCAATATTATACTATTTCAAACCAACATAATAATGTAAAACTACCAATATTTTTTAAGAAAAAAAATGGATTAAATGATTATGGAGTAGACCAAATTTATACTGGAGATATAGTATTTGTTGAAGGATATAAACAATCATTTAGAGCTACAATATATGAAAATGATACAATTAGATATTTATCTGTTATCTAATATGGTTTAAATAAATATCATATAATATTATAACATGCAAATATTATTTATTATTATTATGGCAAATTTTATGATGATAAATAGTTTAAGAACAAATATTAAAATTTATAAAAGAAAATTAAATGATAATAATTATTTTGGATCAGAATATGATTATGAATTGAAACTACAAGAAGATAAAAAATTTCAATTAATAAATACAGATTTAGAAAAGATATCTATTACTATAAAAAAATATAATCTCTTGAAAAGATTGATATTTAATATAAAATGCGAACAAGATGTTATTTTAAAAAAACTAGTAGATTTAGGTGTAGATATTTATACATTAGATGAAGATGACATCTAAAATAGAATATTTAAATATTTACTTATATAAAAATGTTTAATAATTTATTTACTTTGAATAATTTGAATAACTTATTTTATGCAGTTGGATATTTTGGTGACACTATTTCTTTTTTTATAATTTGTATATTAATTTTTAATAAATTTATATTTTTTATTTTTTATATTATATTTTTTATCATAAATATATACATTAATAATTATTTGACAAATAAAATTAAACAAAAAAATCCTCCTCACCCAATTAAATTTTTAGAAAGTGATACTTTTTCTAAAAAAAGATATGGTATGCCATCATTTCATTCTCAAAATATATTTTTTTCTATAGGTTATGTATATTTTATATTAAACAATTTTATATGGAGAGTAGTATTATTATTAATAGGATTTTTTGTAATATATGAAAGATATGTATTTAGAGACCATACTATGGAACAATTAATATATGGTGCATTATTAGGTTTAATACTTGGATATATATTTTATTTTATTGTAAAAATGATAAAATATAAACTTATTAAATAAATAATTATTTGAACTTTAAGGGATTATTTCTTATTGATAAATAAAATTGAAATCATTTTATATAAATATCATTTTTTAAATGCTTATTCTGTTGTTGAAAAATGAATCTATTCATCTTATCTCTCATTCAAAAAGAAATCGCACAATTTATGATGGATAAACATCTACATAAAATTTTATTGGAAGCAGTTCAGATGCTTTGTTCTGCAAAAAGAATATTAGATCCAGATGATGAAGTAAATGATAAATTATATAAACTAGCTCATAAAAATCATCCAGTGACAATTTGGTGCAGAACTTCAAGAGAAAATTTTATATGGGTATTGGATTTAGTTGAAGAATTTCATCAAGAATGGAGATTCAGATACGGACATCCAAACACAAAATTTCACAAATCATATCTTGTTTCTCTCATTTTGAGAGAAAATATTCCAAGAGATGCAAGATTTGAAAAAGAAGGATTAACTCCATTTGCACTTGCTATGCCGGTTGAATATAAAACAGATGACCCTGTTTTGTCATATAGAAACTATTATATGTCAGAAGAAAAACAAAAAATTGCTTCTTGGAAAAAAAAGAGAGAAAAACCTGAATGGTATATAATTTCTTCTACTTGAACTTGTAAATTTATAATTTTATTTTTTTTATAATTCATTTATATATAAATGAATTATACAACTCAAATAAAAGAGAGAAATATTAGTCTTCATCTTCATTTCTTTGTTGAAAATATATTAAAATATCATCTATAAATTCTTTTTTCATAAATTCAGAAGGTTCTAATACACCATTCAATCCTATTTTAACCATACAAGGTTTATATTGTGCTTTAACGAGCATTTGCCATCTTTCACTATATTGGCGATTTTTTTTAGAACCATGATAATAATGTCTTATAATACCAGGTGTATAACCAAACCGTAATCCTTTAATTTTTTTTTCAAAATCTAATATACATTGTTTATACTCATCTGAGTTGTCACAATGAATAGATTTAATTCCATTACCTAATAATGATAACATCATATTATGGTCTCCTGAACCTAATATAGAATACTGAAATAAACCACCTATTTTTTCATAAGCTTTTCTTGTCATTGCCCATGCATATCCAGGATGCCAAAATTCTGAACCATTTTTATTATATTGTTTTTTATACTCATATTGATGACCGGCAGAAGTATGTATTTTCATTGTATTTTCATTTTTATCCATATCAATACAATGAGAGAAAACTTGAACGATATCTTTACACCCATTTAATATTTTTAATGTATCTTTAGCCCAAGTAGCACTTTCAAATTCTAAATCAGCATCAATCCACGCAAAAGCTTTCCAAGAAAAAGGTAATAAATGTTTTACACCTAAATTAATCATATTTTCTTTATGCCATAATGGAGTAGTTGTTCTTAATTGTAAATGATGCGAATTATTTTTGTTTGTAATAATAAAATTTTGTTTTTCATAACATAATTCAACAATATATAAAATTACATCTGGTTCATCTCTCTCCATTCTTTCTATAAATTCTTTCATAAGAATATATCTTTTAGCAAATAAACAAGGATTAGAAATAACTGCGATTACATGTAACTTTTCTTCAATTGGATCATTATTTTGTATAGATTCTTTAATTGCGTTTGAATTATATGTTATATTATCTATTTCAATTCCATTTATTATAGTCATAATATATAATAAAGTTATTATTTTTTACATTTTTTTTTCTTTTTAATTAATTTAGTTTTTTTATTTTTTTGAATAATGGTTGAATTAAATGTATTTAATACAAGTTTTATATTTTGTAATTGTAGCATTTGAATAAATAAATGAGGTAAAATAGCTAATAAATTCATATATGTTCTATATTTTAATGAAAGAATTGTAGATGTTTTTATAAATTGAATACTGTATAACCAATAAGGAGGAATATAAACCATATTTCCTTTTTCAACAACAATATCTATAAATTTAACATTTTCTATATTTGTTTTTTTCCAAACATTGATACGACTCGTTATATCCATTGTTTCATAATCTATAAAAATATCTAAATATTTTTCATTCACTGGAGGAGTAAACCTAATTTTAATAGTTCCTTCTGATATATATAAATAATTTTTATAATTAATATTATATTGTAATGGTGTATAACTATTATTAGCACCAAATAAAATATCATACATAGAACAACAGGTAAATATAGGAATAATATCTTTTTCTCTCTTTTTAATCTTATCTATAATGGTTTCTTCTAAAAATTGTTTGTTTTTTTCACTATAATAAGAACCTTTTGTATCATTATCAATTAATTTAATCGATTCAGATAATTTTAACGGAACACTATCGTTAGATATAATATTTTTTAAATTTATTTCTTTATTAGGAAATGTATCTATCAGATATTTTTTCTCACATTCTATCAAATTTAAATCATAATTAAAAACAACTGGTTGTCTCAACTTACAAATACTATCTAAATTTTCTTTTGTTGTAAATGTTATTTCATAAATTTCTAATTCATTGCTTTTTTTTAAATGATAAAAAATATGTAAATATATTGTTAAAATAATTAAAAATATTACAATTGATTGAAACATATTATTTATACTAAAATAATATGTTTTTTATAACGATTTTTAATATTTTATAAAAAAAATCTATATATTATATATTATGCATAATATTTATTTGTCAATGACTACTTTACCTGAAAGATTAATTTCTAGACATTTTTTAAAAGTATATTTATCTCTCAAAAGACAAAAAATACCTTTTTATAAATTAATTATTAATTTATCTGTAAAACAGTTCAAATATAAGATTCCGATATATTTATTAAAAGATCCAACTGTAATATTAAATCCAACTGGTATTAATGGTCCTTGTGCTAAGTTACTAGGTTCTGTAAATATTATTCCCGAAAATTCAGTTGTTATTGTTTTAGATGATGATATTATTGTACGCAAAAATTTTATAGGAAGTTTATATAGATCTTATCTGAATCATCCTGATAAAGTTTCTGCAAATATTATTAATAAACGCCCAAAATTTAAAGAAGTAATGGGTTTTGCTGGATATATATTTAATATAAATAAACTAAAAAATATAAAACAATTTTATCCTAGTATGCCAAAATGTTGTTTTAAAATAGATGATACTTGGATCTCTTGGTGTATTAAAAAATTAGGTGTAGAAGTAGAAAAAAGTATCGTTCCAGATGCTTGGAATCAAGTATTGAATATGCATGCAACACAATTCCATCCTAGATGGTATCAACTTAATACTCATACTAATAGAGACTATTTAACAAAACAAGCACTTAAAATTTTGAATTAAATGGTATCATCATCAATTTTAGGTGCTATATAAAATACACAAGAAGATAATTCACATCCCAAATTATATGATATTTTTAATGGTAAATTTGTGCTTATAAAAAAATGGACGTTTTCAAAAAATTTATATGTTAATAATGTTTTTTGAATAAAACTTAAACTATATTGTATTTTAATATCTGTTTCTTCTGTAATGGAATATTCCATTAAGTCATCTATTTTTATTTCTATTTTCATATCCCCATTACTTCCTGATGTAAAGAAATATACATTTGTATCATTACAATTTACATTTAATGTATCCCCAAATAAAAGTAGTTGACCGAAATACTCTTGAATTAATTTTGTTTTTATAGAAAAATCAGCATCATAATCATTTGAATTTGGAATAGACATCCACTCATAATTATACTCTATTAAATATATATTAAATATTTTATTATAATCTTTTCCTATCAATTGTATTTCTACATTTTCTTCATCAAAAAATAAATTTAGTTGTTCTGTCTCTAATCCTAAAGAAAGAATTTGAGAGAAAAGTGTAGAATTTATACATACATCTTTTGATACATCTACTTCATAATTATGAAACCAACTTTTATCTAATTGAATATCATACAAAGAAACATGAGAAGTATCCATTCCTTGAATATGCATTTTATTCTCATTCATATTTATTTGAATCATATTTGATATATTTTTTAACATTTGAAAAATAGAAATAAATTGTTTCTTATTTGCTTCGGAAATTGTAAGTTTCATTCTAATAATAATATTTATCTCTTAATATTATTATTTATAAACTCTTAAATTGTATTTTTTCTCTCGTTTTTTTTGGTAAAATAAGAGAGAACAAATTTTTTATATTGTCAAACATAAATCCTGAACCAATAATATAAAAAATTTGTAAACAATCTGAATATTTTTCTGAAAATAATTTAGCTACTTTTATAAAAAAAGTAGAATATTTATCCAGTTCTGTAAGAGTTAATGTATCAATATTAAAATATAAATTAAATAAATTTGTATGTGTTAATAGTTCTTCTATTTGATTCATTAAATTATTTAAAAATAACTCATAATTATTTGGATTTCCAATTAGTTTAAAAAAACGATAGTCTAATACGAGTGAATCTTTTGTAATATAAGAAAAATAAAATAAATATTTATTTATATCCTCATTTTTTTTATTTTTTAAAAAGTCGTATTCATTATTAAAAAACATTTTAATTATATCATTTGTAATTAAAAAACTTTATAAGTTAATACTTAAATTTGACAAATCTTCCTCATTTAAAGTTAATTTATTAGAAGTTATTTGTTCTTCATTTGAAATTTCTTCAAATGATTCAGACTTTTTTTCTTCAGAATCCAAATTTTCAAAATTATGTCTAAATAAATTTTCCAAATGTTTCGTTATATCTTCATTCTCCTCTTGATTTTCATTCATTTCTGTATTTGTTATTATTAAATCAATCAACTTTGTATTTGTAGACATTGTATATGTCTGAAGAGATAATACAGTATCTTTTAGTTGACTTATTTGTGTATCCAAATTAGTAACTTTATCATCAATCTCTTTTGTATCAACTGTTTTAGGTAAAGAATGTGTATCCTGTAAAAGTTGTATCTTTTGTTCTAAAGAAGAAACCATTTGTTCTAAAAATAATATTTTTTGAGAGGATAAAAATATATTTTGTTCCAATTCTGAAACCTTTTTATCATTATTTGTATGTTGTAATTTTTCTAATCTTTCCAACCTTGTAACAATACTTTGAAATACATTATCATTTACCAAAGACATATTATTTTCAGTTTCCTCTGATTGTGAAGAAGAAAATGATTCTAACTGATCTAATGGAGGTAATTGATTAATAAATGTTTCAACACGACCTAGACGAATTGTAATCAATGCAATTGCATCTGAAACTGATAGTTTGGGATTTGGCTGTGGAGGTTGTGGAGGAGGAGGAGCATATCGCGATGAAACAGATGAAGTTGATGATCTAACTGGAGGAGGATTATTAGTTCTTCTTTGAATTGCAGATGCATTAGCACGATTACCACTCATTAACTTATATATTATTTTTATTTTATTTAAATTACGCATTTATGTCTAAATCTATGCAATCATTTTATAATAAATTTGTTCGTGATGTTGATAATTATTTATTTCAAAATCATGAATTTCATAATCATTTATATTTTCTCTCATTTTATTAATAGTAAGTTTTGGAAATGGAAATGGTTCTCTATTCATTTGTAACTTAGCTGATTCTATATGTTCTTCATATATATGACAATTCCCTTTAAAATAAACAAATTCATATGCTTCTAAACCACAATGTTTAGCTAATAAATGTGTAAGAAAACTATAACTCGCAATATTAAAAGGCGTTCCACAACACTCATCATTTGATCTTTGATACATAGAACAACTTAATTGATTTGTATTATGAACTTGAAACTGACATAAAATATGACATGGAGGAAGAGCCATTTCATCTAATTGTAATGGATTCCATGCTGTCATTATCAATCTACGAGAATTTCTTGTTTTACAATCTTTTAATTGATCTATAATATATTGTAGTTGATCTATTCCTTCTTCAAATGGCTTACCAGTAGAACAATCATATTTAGCTCCAAATGATCTCCATTGATAACCATAACTTGGACCTATCATTCCTTCTGGATAATCATTTAATTTTCTAGAATCTAAAAATTCGCGAGAAGTATTACCATCCCAAATATGAACTCCCTTTTCTTGTAAGATTTTTGTATTTGTATTTCCAGAAATAAACCATAATAACTCTTTTAAACAAGTTTTCCATGCCATTTTTTTACTTGTCATAATTGGTATTTTACCATCTTTTAGAGAGAATCTTAATGAAGCCCCAAAAGTGCTTAATGTATTACCATTTCTTCCTTCTTCCAAATAACCATTTTCTATAATATTTTTGATTAAATCCAAATATTGTTTTTCTTCTAAATTACATGACATTCTTATAAATAAATTAATACTGAATTCTTTATATGAAGAATTAATTTCTTTAATATTCATATGGAAGATCATAAATTTGAAAAGGAACAATTGTCTAAAGGATTCTTTAGTTGGGTTTTTTATATGGATGAAAAAATGAAAACTGAACTAACAAATATCGGTCAATATATTAGTTTAGCATTATTATTATATTCTGTATTAATTTATTTTATAAATATGTATTTTCCATTAATAGATGAAACAAATTCTTCTATTGAAATAATCATTAAATTAATCGCATTTGTATATATTCTATTTTATAGTATTTATTTCATGAATAGAGTTATCTGTTATATTCCTACTTTTTCAGGTAATCCTTATCCTGATTTTATCATGTATGATAGTAAATATATGTTTCCATCTATTATTTCTATTGTTATATCCACTATTAGTTTTCATGATTCTTTTAAATTAGGTATTCATTCTTTATTTGATAGATTAAAATCTCTCACAATAAATAGTGATGAAACTCCAAAAAAGAAAAAGAAAAAAGTTACTATTAATGAAAATGAAAATACAACAGACAACCAATCTTTCCAACAATCTTTACCTCCTATGAATAATCCACTTTATAATGGAAATACTACATCTATCAATCAATTACCTGTTGTAAACGTTCAAAAAAATAATTATCAAGAAGATTTTCAAAATCAAGGACAACCTTCAGAACCTATGGCAGCAAATGAAAGTGGATCTGCATTTGGATCAATATTTGGTTAACATATAAATAAATAATCAAATATGTTAATTATGGAACTAGAAGAAATAATTAAGGCAGTAGAAAATGATAAAAATTCACATATCTTAAATTTAACTACTGTAAAAAACCATAAAATAAAAATAAATATTTTATCTGAACTAAATCTTACTAAAACAGAAATAATGTATTATAT
>Ga0316217_10002442_pt1 | contig 22344 bp, 18 predicted proteins | sample 1anoAmetaG_FD_203633 | JGI IMG/M metagenome (GOLD analysis project Ga0316217, IMG submission 203633) | Freshwater microbial communities from Trout Bog Lake, Wisconsin, USA - 1anoA | ecosystem: Environmental > Aquatic > Freshwater > Lake > Hypolimnion/Profundal zone | place: USA: Wisconsin...
TAAGGAGGATATGGACCGGATAAATAAATTCTTTAAAAAAGTATACTCGCACCCTGCCACCATGTGGAAGGGGTGTGCCACAGTGCTTTTTGTAACACTTGGAATTGCTATCCTGGTAACGCCTGCGTTAACAGGTGGCGATACCACCATACGCACAGGTTTTGGAGGTATGATAACGGTTTATGGACTTTACAGATTCTGGACCTTTTATATGGACGTTAAAGCGCTGGATGATGTTTGATGAAATTCAAAGTGGTGCCCTTACCAGCCTCTGCAAAGCTATCCCGAAGCTGCCGGGAGCAGTTGTTTTGTTCCTCTTCCTGCTGTCTTCATGCGCGCAAAACAGAAACGCAGATAATACCAACGTTGGCGAGGGAAAAGTGTACAAGGGCGAACTTAAAGTAGATGTAGACCCGGGCCTTGAACATGTGATGAAATTACAGCAGGAAGTATTTGAATACCAGCACGACAGTGTAAAGCTGAATATTGAATATAGAGATGAAGCGGATATGCTAAACGATTTCAGAACCGGTAAGGCTACCATGCTGGTTATGACCCGGGCGCTTGATTCGGCTGAGGTGCAGAGTTTAATAAAACACGATACCATATACGTGCGCGAAATAAAGGTAGCGCATGATGCGGTTGCTTTAATTGGAAACAAAAGCTTTAACGACAGTAGCCTGGATATTGAAACGCTTAAAAAGTATTTTGACCCTGCGAACAACTCGGTTGACGGGCCTCAGATGGTTTTTGAGGACCAGCACAGCAGTGTAGTTAAGTTTATGCTGAACAAACTGGGCTATAAAGGGCAGGTTTCAAGCCATGTTTATGCGCTAAAGTCTACCGAGGAGGTGATAGACTATGTTAAGAAAAGTAATAACTCCATTGGCTTTATCCCTTTTAATTTTTTAAGCAATTTGCAAAATGAGGGGGTCAGGAAGATATATGATAGTATAAAAGTTATTAGTTTGCGCACCGTTTATAAAGACGGCAGTATAATAAGGGTGAGCGCCAACCAAAGCGATATTGCTACTGGCGATTATCCACTTACGCGCAACATATATACCGAAATGCGTTTAAATTATGCCGATAACCTGGAGTGGTTGTTTGCTAATTTTTTGTTCAGGGAAAGGGGTGGTCGTATTTTTTTGGAAGATGGGTTAATACCCGCCAGTATACCTCCGCTTGATGTGGATGTAAATACAGATGGGTTAAAAGCTAAAAATTGAAATTGGCATAGTTATTTCTTTGTTCTAAACTCTTGTATCTAAACTCTTGTTATTAAAAACAGAATAATAAAAATGAAAAATGTAATCCTGGTAGCTCTTACGCTTTTTATTGCGGCACATGTTTCAGGCCAAACCCTGCAGGACGCTCAGCGCGAGATGGACAATGAAAATTATTTTAAAGCCAAGCAGGTGTTGTTTAAACTGTTGAATGATGGCACTTCTAACAAATCGGAAATAGCTTATTATCTCGGCAACGCCTATTTAAAAAGCGATGACGCCGATTCGGCGACCATTTTTTACAAAATGGTAAACGACCCTGATGCCAAATTTGCTTTGAATTATGTTGCCAAGGGCAGGATATCGCTGTTGCAGAAAAACAAAGTAGACGCCAAGCTGAATTTTGATAAGGCTTTGCAATACAGCAAATTTAAAAATGCAACTATCTATTTTGAAATAGGTGATGCCTATTTCCGCCCTGTAGCTATAGATGTGAATGAGGCCATTAAAAATCTTAAAGCAGCGCAGGACCTTGATGGCAAGAATACTTCTATAATGCTTGATTTGGGGGATGCTTACCTGGAGAACTCGGCTACCGACCCTCAGGCCGGAGGTCTGGCTATGACACAGTATCAAAATGCAAGAGGCATCAATAAGAATCTTTCCATAGCCTGGATAAAAGAAGGCCGTTTGGACGTACGCGGCCAGATATACGACCAGGCAATTGACGTGTTTAATAAGGCATTACAGATCGATCAGAACTATCCCATAGTACATAAGGAGTTAGGTGAGGCCTATTATCTGACCAAGAACTATGACAAGATGATAAGTGAGTTTCAGAAATACATTGACCTTAGCCCCGGAGATACCAAAGCCAGAGTCGGGTTGCTTGAAATGCTGTTCAGAAATAAGGCTTACGACAGGGTTGCAGATGAAGCTACCAAAGGCTTAAAAAACTCACCCAACAATATCGACTACCTGCGTTTTCTGATATACGCCAACTATGAGTTGAAAAGGTATAAAGACGGCTCAGACGCTGCCAATAATTTATTTAGTCTTAATGGTTTCAAGGCTAAGCCCCGTGATTATATATATGCAGCCCGCCTTGCGGGCGCCACCGGCGATACTACCCGGGCTATGAATTATTTTAAAGTGGCTCTGAGTAATGACTCTGCTAACTGCGATTTAATAGGTGAATATGCTAAAGTATTGTTTTCGGCAAAACACTATGATGAGTCTGTAGCACAATACGCTTTAAAAAAGGCTAAGTGTAATGAGTTAAAAACACTTGAACTTTACTATCTGGGCCGCGCTTATCTTTTATTAGATGACTCAATAAACGCCGATACTACCTTTGCAGATTTTATTGCCAAAAGCCCTACAACACCTGACGGCTACTATTGGAGAGCAAGAACCAATCTGAAGATAGGTAAAGCTGAAGATTTTGGATCACTGCCGTATTACCAGAAATATATTGAAATAGCCGCAGCTGCAGGTACTAAATATAAAGACAACCTGATTGAGGCTTATGATTATGTAGGTGCTTATTACCTGATAAAGGAAAAGGATAAAGCTAAGGCCAAAGAAACCTTTAACAAGGCCCTTGAACTTGACCCTAATGACGAAAACGCCCTGGAGTTTTTGAAGTCAATTAAATAAAACGAAGGTTACAGATTTAAAACGCCTCTCTGCTAACGCGGAGAGGCGTTTTGCATTTAATGACCTACAAAAAAAATAACAGAAAAGTTTATGGAATAATTTGCATTGCCGCGTTATATATCAAAACCATTATACTATGAATGCAAACTATTCAAACACAAGCATGCTCGACATGGTGTTCGAACATCGCAATAAGGCCTACGGCGCCTATGTGCTTCGTAGAGATTCCAGCAAAACCGTTAAACAGGCAATGCTTTCTATATTGTCTGTCCTTACTGTTTTTTGCCTGGGCAATTATATAAAAGAGAATATGCATGCGGGTAAAGAGAACATCTATAAGCCCAATAAAGATTTCACTACTACCGATATAGCTAAAGTGACTCCTCCGGTGCAAAAAGTTAAGCCACCGGTGCAGCCACCCAGGCCACCGCAAACAACAGCTGCCGTTCCAACAATCAGAAATACCGAACATTATGTAGTTGCCGAGAGCCATGTGCGCGAGGATTCTATACCTGCCAACCGCGAACTTGAAAATATTGAGTCGGGAGTGCATACTAACACAACAGCTGCAGCCGGTATGGGCATTACGGATGGCGCTGGTACAGAACATGGGCTTGAAGTTGCAAAGCCAGTTGAGGTTCAGGCGCCGCCCGCAGTGCGAGATTGGTCTGAAGTAATGCCTCAATTTCCGGGTGGCGATCAGGCACTTGCAAAATTTTTAGCGCAGAATACTGAATACCCCGAGATGGAGCATCAGAATGATATCGGGGGTAAAGTAATAACACAGTTTACAGTAAACGAAGACGGAACGATATCTGATATAAAAGTATTGCGCAGCCCATCGCCGGGCTTTAACCGCGAGGTTACCCGTGTAATAAAATCAATGCCTGCCTTTAAGCCGGGCATGCAACAAGGCCGGGCCGTAAAAGTACGTTTTACTTTACCTTTTGTTTTTGCTGATAAATAGTTTGCTGATACACCCCGAATGAGTTTAGCCACTCCTTCGGGGTTTTATTTTGAACTGTGGGGTTGTTTTATGTCTGACGGGTATCGGGTTTCAGTTGCATCATAGAAAGCCAGATTGCTGCAACAGCAGCGCCGGCAGCACTGACAAGAAAAACGGCCGATGGTGAAGCGAATTTCCAAAGTAATCCGGCCAGGGTACTGGCCAGTAACATTGCAATTGAGCTTAGCCCGGTGTAAGTGCCAATAGCCGAAGCGGTTTCACTTTTAGTTACAAGATTACTTACCAAAGCCTTTGAAATGCCATCTGTACTGGCCGCATAAATGCCGTATAACACAAACAAGAATATAAACCCGGAAAGGCTGTTATTTATGCCGAATCCGGCATAGACTATGGCAAAAATGAACAAGCCGGCTACCATCGTCTTTTTAAGCCCCAGCTTATCGGCCAGATGCCCAATAGGGAAGGAGAGGAGAGCAAACACGAGATTATATAATATATAGCAGCCTATAACAGCCTGGTCGCTTAATCCTCCGGCTTTTATTTTCATTAATAAAAACAGGTCTGAGCTGTTGAATAAAGCGAACAACAATAACGCTGCAATTACCCGTTTATATGCAGCCGGCGAAGCGGGTATGTAATCAAATATCTGCGTAAACCGGAAAGATACTTTGGGATTGTGCGGCAGCTTTTTTTCTTTAATGAACAGTGTAAGCAACACCCCCAGCATGCCGGGTATAAAAGCCAGCAGGAACATCAGCTTATATTGGCCCGGCCGGTACCACAAAAAAACAAGCGCCAACGCAGGGCCAATAGCGGCACCCAACGTATCCATACCCCGGTGAAACCCGAATACTTTCCCTTTATTCTCAGGGGTGGTATCATCCGAAAGAATTGCATCGCGGGCAGCTGTTCTGATGCCTTTGCCCAGTTTATCTGTAGTTCGCGCGGCAAATACCCAGGCTGTAAAAGTAAATACACCCGGCATAGACTTGGCCACAACGCTTAAAAAATAGCCCAGTTGCACAAAAGGCAGCCTCTGCCCTGCCGAGTCGCTTAAACGGCCGAAATAGCCTTTGCTAAAGCCTGCTGTGGCCTCAGCAAGTCCCTCCAATAATCCTATCAGCACCGAAGTAAACCCAATGCTTTGCAAAAACAACGGCAATACCGGGTAAAGCATTTCGCTGCTAACATCATTAAACAGGCTAACCAGCGATAATATCCAGATGGTTCGGGTAAGGTATTTCATAATGATGGTAACGGTTTTAAAAGTAAACTGGCAGCTAAGGTGAGCTTAGAATGTGGCATAATGAAGTCTGGCAGCTAGGTATTAAAGTAATTTATGAAAACGTTTTCTCATTTTTGCAATATGAAACTGAGTGAACGTAATTTTGAACCCGAATTTAAATTTAAAACCAGCAAAAGCAGCGGGGCAGGTGGGCAACACGTAAATACTACCGAAACCAAGGTTGAGTTGATATTTAACATCAACGACACAGTCCTGCTTTCGGATACTGAAAAAGTAAAGCTGTTTAAAAAACTGGGTGGATACATAAACGACAGCGGCGAGTTGCGCGTTAATAGCAGCGAAAGCCGTTCGCAGGCAACTAATAAAGAAAAGGTGGTAAAGAAGTTTTACACCATGCTTGAAAAGGCACTGAAAAAAGAAAAACGCCGTATACCCACCAAGGTGCCGACAGCCGTAAAAGAAGATATTTTGAAGAAAAAGAAACAACACTCTAAGAAAAAGGAAGACCGCCGGATTAACACGCGCGATCTGTTGTAGTGTTTGCGGAAATTTATAAACACTCTATACCCACACCGCTAATCGTCCTCATACTTCTTATATATTCGCAACCGTTATGCAGGCACCTACGCACATACTTGCGGGCGTTATTATTAACCGGATATTTAAATGGAGGAATTACAGGCCTGTAGGCCTGTTGCTCACCTTTATCTTGTGCCTGTTTGTGCATGCCATTTTTGATAAATTATCAATAGCTGTTTACGGCAGCGATGACCTTAGCCTGAATGACCCTTTCTGGCTGATATATCACCTGGCGATGTGGCTGGGCACCATCGTTTTGTTCTATATTTTCTGGCGCGAGTATAAGTGGGGTATCGTATTTTCTTTAATACCTGAAATGGACTGGATCATTATTGGCTTACAACATCTTTTCCACTTTACCATTTCTTTTTACAGCGTTCCCTGGATTCACTTCGGGATGAATTATATAATTGACCAGATACCGCCGTTTAACTATGCTTATCTGCTGCCCGATAACCGCCTCAATCCATGGGCATGTTTGTGGGAGTTGCTGCTTATAGCATTACTGGCCCTCATTTTCCGCGCTATGGTAAACTATAGAAAGAATATCCATTTTTAGCAGTAAGCAGACCACTGATTTATTGCTCTTTTTTTGAGATTAAAGGCCTTTGATACGCGTATTTCTTTTTTTTAAGCATTCAACAGGGTTTAATAAAGGCATAGAAAAACAAAACCCCGCCAAAGGCAGGGTTCTGATATATCCATTGTAAGCAGAGCTTATTTTTCAACTGTAGTAGTTTCTTCAGCTTGTCTTTTTTCAGCGATACGTGAAGCTTTACCGCTTCTTTTACGCTGATAGAACAACTTAGCACGGCGAACACGGCCAACTTTATTAACCAGGATACCATCAACGAAAGGAGAGAAAAGAGGGAAAACTCTCTCAACACCAATACCGTTTGATATTTTACGAACAGTAAACATTTTGCTGGTGCCATCACCTCTTACCTGGATAACATCTCCACGAAATTCCTGGATACGCTCTTTATTACCTTCGGTAATTTTATACGAAACAGTAATGTTATCGCCGGGGCCAAACGAAGGGTGTTTGCTGGCAGCGAATAGTGCAGTTTCAACTGCTTTTACTTTTGGGTTCATTTTATTTTGGCTTTAGTATTCTCAAAAAGGCTCGCAAAAATATAATTAAAAACGGAAAATGAAAACATTATGCGTGCTTTTCTTCTATTCCTCGCTGCTTAACAGGTCTGGCCGGCGAGTTTTGGTTCGCTCAATTGCCTTTTCGTGCCTCCACTCCCTGATATTCCGCTCATGGCCTGAAAGCAGCACTTCGGGCACTTTTAAGCCCATAAACACCTCGGGCCGGGTATAAACGGGGTGGCTGAGCAAATTATCCTGAAAAGAATCGAATAAAGCAGATGTTTCGTCATTTAAAACACCAGGTAGCAAGCGGCCAATACCATCTACCAGCACTGCTGCAGCCAGTTCGCCTCCGCTTAAAACATAATCACCTATAGAAACCTCGCGGGTTATATAAAGCTCTCGTATGCGCTCGTCAATGCCTTTATAGTGGCCGCAAAGGATTATCAGGTTCTTTTTTAGCGAAAAAGCATTCAGCATTTTCTGATTTAGTCGTTTCCCGTCAGGGGTCATATATATAATATCGTCGTACGTCCGTTCCTTTTTTAAATGCTCAATGCAGTTTGAGATAGGCTCGCACATCATTACAATACCTGCTCCGCCGCCATACTGGTAATCGTCTACCTGTTTCTGCTTTTGAGTGGAGTATTCCCGCAGGCTTATCAGGTTCACATCAAGCAAGCCCCTGTCGTGCGCCCGTTTCATCATAGAATGCTTAAAGGGGCTTTCCAGCAGATCGGGTAGTATGGTAATGATATCAATATGCATTTCGGGAAATTAAACTTTCAAATACAATTGTTTGACAGGGAGAAAAATGCAGATAAATAAAGAAGTATAGCCAATGGAATGCCCTTAATAAGGCATCATATCTGGCTGCTCAGCAAACCTTCCGGCAAACTTAAAATGATTTCTTTTTTTCGTTTATTCAAACTGACTATAAAATCCTCAACAAAGGGTATCATTATCTCACGGCCATCCCTATTAACAGAAAGTAATATCTGCCCGGGGTTTTCAACCACATCTTCAATAATGCCTATTTCGCCTTCAGCTTCATCAATCGCCTTATATCCTTTCATGTACTCAAGGCTACCGGCATCTTTCTTAAAATACAGGGTAATATCTTTTTCCGACAGGCAAAGCTCAATACCTGTGTAATTCTTTCCTTTCTCAGGGCTCGATATCTCCTCAAACAAAATAAAGCCCTCATTAAACCCCGTCCACTCAATGGTTTTTACAAACCAGGGCATAAAGTTGCCTTTTATATCCAATAAAAAGTGGGCAGGTAACTTATTCTTGTTTTTCAGCTCGCGATCTAAAAAAAAACGAAAAGCCCCACTTAATCCGTGAGGCTTTCCAAGTTTTCCAACTGATATGTATTTTTCTATTGCCATACCGGTTCTGAGCAGAGGTCGGTAAGACTATTCTGCCGGTGTTTCTGTAGCTTCAGCAGCTGGAGCATCGTTAGTTGCAGGTGCTTCTTCAGTAGCAGCGGCCTCTTCAACAGCAGGCTGTTTTGCTGCTTCAGCAGCTGCAAGTGCAGCAGCACGTTTTGCATCGCGGTCAGAAGCTTTCTTTTGTTCCTGCGCAAGCAATTTTGCTTTTACTTCACTCTTATCTATGTGATGTTTCTTTTCGTGATCAAGCACTTTGTTTTTGTGCTCATCCAACCATACCTGGTATTTTTTTTCAGCCTCTTCAGCTGTAAAGGAACCCTTAGCTACGCCACGTAAAAGGTGTTTTTTATACAAAATGCCTTTGTATTTAAAAATCGCTTTTACAGTATCGGTTACTTCGGCACCTTTCATTAACCAGTTTACCGCTTTATCTACATCTAAGTGGATAGATGCGGGCTTGGTAAGCGGGTTGTAATCGCCTATCCTTTCGATGTAATTACCGTCGCGTGGAGCGCGGCTGTCTGCTGCTACAATGTGGTAAAAAGGACGTTTGCCTCTACCATGTCTCTGAAGTCTTAACTTTACTGCCATGTCTTAAATGAATTTAAGGTTTGGGTTAAAAAATATCCCTCTTTTTTAAGGGAGTGCAAATATGGGGCTATTTTTTCTGTTTTGCAACAACTACGCCTCAAATTGTTGCAAGCCTCAGTTTTGGCCGGGTTTTAAGAAGAACCAAGTCAAAGATACTCCGGCTCAGCTTTTTGTAAAGTTCAATATCATTGCAGGACATTTGGTTCGTAAAAAGTGCTGCAGATTAACTATTTTCAGCCAAAATCATTAAACACCCGGATGAGAGCAAAGAACGATATAACCATAGGCCAGGCGCTGGAAATGATGATTGATGATTTGAAGTTAAGAGGTAAGCTGAACGAAAGCCGCATACGCGATGGCTGGGCCGAAATTATGGGTAAGCCTATAGCTAAATACACTTCGTCGGTTTCGCTGCGTGAGGGAAAATTGTATATCAAGATTGAATCGGCCCCTCTGAAACAGGAATTGAATTATTCGCGCGGAAAGATCATGGAGCTTTTCAATAAAGAATTGGGCGCAAACGTGGTTAACGACGTGGTTATTTTTTAACCGCCGCATAAAATCTTGTATTATTATAGCAGCTAAGAAATTCGGGCAGGTTCAAATAACAATCAAACATGCTTATCAATAACTTTTAACCGGTTAGAACGTAAAGCAAAATTGCTTGCTGCAGATGAAACAACATTTTACTCTTTTCGTCATTCTTTCCTTCCTTACCATTTCTATGTTTTGCCAGGCGCAGCAGCTCGGCAATGATACCATTCCGCTTAAAACAGAAATCTACCAGGTAAAGAAAAAGAAAGAAACGATCCTCGGTATTGCCGCCAAACTAAAGCTTGATCTGCAAACTATCAGTTATCTGAACGACACTATGCCGGTTGATAAGGTGCTTCAACCCGGGCAGAGAATAATAATACCGGTTAACCCGATGACTGAGAGGCAAAATATTGCGGCTTTTAAAAATAGCGGAGCTACCCAGATAGATACCGTCGCCATACCTCAGGTTGCCAAAGTGGCCGGACAAACAGCAGCAATGACAGTGGATACGGAATTGATACAAAATAAGATCCTGCTGGCTGATGCCACGCTTGACCTTAACCGGGCATTATTACAAGGAATACAAGCCAGTTTAGATTCGCTGAATGTGAATGACAAGGTTTTAATTGACGAAAAGAATATATCTGCCACTATCCATCACATGCAGCGGCAAAGAGATAAGGCCATGCTGACACCCGTTTTATTGCATATGCAGGATAGCCTGAAAAACGAAATAAAAAGAGAAGAGAACGAAAGAGCCTCATATTTGAATATGATCACTCCAAAAGCAATTGAGTTGGTCAAGTCCGATACAGCATTACCTGTTACAGCAGTCATTAAAGATACCGTTACACAAGTGCCTGTTTCGATGAGAAACGATACCCAGTTTGTAATGCCTGTAAAGACCGAAGCAGTGGAAGTTCTACCGGTTAAGGCGGATAGCACAGTTCACCGGCCCGTGGCTTTAACAGCTGATACTCCTGAACCGGTTCATATAAGACCGGTAATAGAGGCAATTCGGCAACAGGAGGCTGCACCAGTTCAACCTATCATGCATTGGGAGGCCGCAAAGGCTATTTATTATAATGATGATACTGCTGCCGCGGTTAACCCTCTGAAATCTGCGGCAGACAGTGCTGCTTACACCCCGGGCCCGAACAAATTGAATAATGAACCGCTGGCTGCAATGTCAGATTCTGCACGCATTATCAGGGCACAATATTTTTATACAAAGGCTTTAAAGGCGGGCAACGAGAAAAACTATAAAGCTGCCACAGAATACCTCAAAAAGGCTATTGATATATCGCCCTTATATTACGATGCCTGGTTTGCTTTGGGCGAAGCCGATGCCCATTTAGGCTTTTATACGAAAGCAATGAATGAATTTGGCCGTTGTAAAGCCCTGGATAGCAGCAATGCCAACTTGTTTTATAAGATGGGTATGGTGCAACTTAAATTGAAACAAAAGACCGAGGCCTTCGCTGATTTTAATAAAGCATTAAAGCGCGACTCGAATTATATCCCGGCTATAATTAGCCGGGCTGGTGAATATGCTGACAGGAACCAACTGAGAACTGCAATCAGAGAATACAGCCGGGTTTTGCGGTTAGACCCTTCGTATCACACGGTGTACAAATCAAAAGGCATGGTCGAGTACTCGTTGAAAAACTATGCTGCGGCTATTGATGATTTTACACGATTTTTGATTTTTAGTGAAACGGATGGTTCGGTGTATTATTACAGGGGACTAGCCAAATTGAAACAAAGTGATCTGATGGACGCCTGTACTGATCTTTCTGTTTCGGCCCGGTTGGGTTATCCTGCTGCTTTAAGGGCATTAGAAGCCAATTGTAAATAGGCGCATCAAATTCTTCTCAACATTTAAAATGATTTTTTTAACATAATGACTATGCGTTAATTACTGATTATCAGCTATTAAACAATTTATATTGTTGTTTATACTGCGTGTAAGGTTTAGTTTTGGTAACTTATGCTTTAATCCAGGAGACGCAAATAGCTTTTAAAGTGAAACCTTTTTTTCGCCTTTTCAGTTTAAGTAGGAAGAGATAGTTGGAATTTGTTTTTTACAAGATGCAACATGATTATATCAAAACCCCATCTTAATAACGTTAAAAGGGAACAATTTGTGAGAAGGAACTACTTATTATTTACGTTTTTGTTGCTTCTTGCTACCGGAAAACTGGCTGCGCAGGTAAGTGCTTCATTTACGCCATCCGCACAGTTCGGATGCCCCCCGTTAGTGGTTAATTTTACCGATCAGTCCTCGGGGGCAACCTCATGGCACTGGGAGTTTGATAACGGCAACGTTTCAAACCTGCAAAATCCGGTGGAGCAATTCAGCAACCCAGGAGTTTATAATGTACTGGAGATTGTTTCCAACGGTACCACTTTCGATTCTTCAACTATGCAGATCAGGGTATTTCAACCACCTACCGATAGTTTTACTTCTATTGGTAATGTTGGCTGTGCAAATCCGTGTCATAACGTAAGCTTTATCAATTTAACGATACCTGGCGCCAGCCCCGTAACGCAATATGCCTGGGATTTTGGCGATGGCTCTTTGGCGGTTTCAGGAGTAAACGTTACACACTGTTACAGCCAGACCGGCACTTTTTCAGTGATTTTGGTTTCAAGAGATAGCAATGGCTGCCAAACAAGTAAGACACTGCCTAATTATGTTGTAATAGCCAGGCCGCCAAGTGCAACCGTGTCAGCAAGCCCTACACAAACATGTAACACCTCGTTATTGGTTAACTTTACCGGAACCGGTTCTTCTCCAAACGGCCCTGTAACTTACGCATGGTACTTTGGTAACGGAGGAACTTCGGCACAGAAAAATCCTTCAGAAACGTATCAAACCGGAATTTATAATCCAATACTGGTTGTAACCGATTCATTAGGTTGCCAGGATACGGCACGTACACAGGTATCGGTAACGGATGTTCATGCGGCCTTTAGTTCCAGCACCACAACTGCATGCAGTGGTATTGCGGTACAGTTTACCGACAATTCAAATTTTGCCAATCAGTGGTTATGGCATTTTGGTGATGGAACTACTTCCACTTTACAAAACCCAACACATACCTATACTGCAACAGGTAATTATACGGTTAGCCTTACTGTAGCTTACGGCCCTTGTAAAGACTCTGTTACCCATGTTAATTACATCAACGTTACGCAGCCCATCAACTTTAGCATAAGTGCCAACGCCACTTCTGCCTGCAGTGCGCCATTTTCAGTTAATTTCTCAAACAATGCAGTTGGCGCTACCGGTTATGTTTGGAATTTCGGTGACAGTACAGCGGCTTCTAATCTGTCAAACCCAAGTCATACTTATACTTCTTCCGGCAATTATACGGTGTCCTTAGGCGTTACTAACGCTGCAGGTTGCGTTAACACACAAACACTTACAAACTACATTACCATCGGTGGTCCGCAAGCGTCGTTCAGTGTTGATTCCTTCCATGGATGCGCCCCGCTTACTGACGGCTTTACCAATACTTCAACTTCAAGCAGCCCAATTACCGGTTACCAGTGGGTGTTTGGCGATGGTGGTGGCTCTACTACCGCTAATCCAACATACACTTACAACACCACTGGTAGTTATTTACCTTATCTGATTGTTACCAACTCAGCGGGTTGTAAAGACACCGCTTATTCAGCTGATTCGGTTATAGTAGGTAATACGCTGACCCCTAATTTTATTGCAGCTCCTTTGGTACAATGTGTGGATCAAACAGTCAGTTTTACCAATGAAACTCAGGGAGGAACCGGTGTTACCCATTACTTGTGGCAATTTGGCGATGGGCAAACAAGCAACTTATTTAGTCCATCGCATACGTATTCTGATACGGGCACCTATAATATTACACTTACTGTAATTAATCAGGGGTGCAGCAAGGATACTGAGCGGTTAAAATACATTTTGATTGTAGTACCTAAAGCTGAGTTCGTATTTAATTTTGACTGCAGTAGCCCAACCGCGGTTACATTCCGCGATACTTCTCAGGGTGCACAAACCTGGCTATGGGAGTTTGGTGACGGCACAACCTCTAACCTGCAATATCCGCCGGTGCACAACTATGCCGTTCAGGGCAATTATACAGTAACGCTTATAGTAACAAATGCGCTAACCGGTTGTGTTGATTCTGCAAAAGAAACTATTCCTATAGGTACGCCACATGTATCTTTTGCTTCTGATACCCAGTCAGGCTGTTTGCCTTTGACAGTACACTTTAGTGACAGCTCTGTGCTTGCCAGCAGTTGGTTATGGAAATTTGGTGATGGCGGAACAAGTACAGTGAAGGATCCGGTTCATACTTACCGCGATACCGGAAAATATTCGGTGGTTCTTATAATAAATCCCGGGTCAGCTTGTTCAGTTCAGGATAGTGTGCCCAACTACATTACAGTTTACGGCATTACGGGCGATCCGATTGCCGACCCTCCGGTTGGTTGCAGCCCTATGAAGGTATCATTTACAGATTCAAGCAGGTCGTATCTGGGTAGTATCGTTTCGTGGAGCTGGCATTTTGGAGTTGGCAATGATAGCAGTGATGTCGCGAATCCGGTATACACCTACAATGCCCAGGGCAATTTTATAGCAAATTTAAAGGTAACAGACAGCCATGGTTGCAAGGGCAGTTTTAATAAATCCATCAGCACTAAAAATGTAATAGCATACTTTTCATCCGATACCATTGTTTGTCCGGGCGAATTGGCTCACTTTACAAATATGTCGCAAAACGCCGGTGCCTACTTATGGCAATTTGGTGATGGTACTACGGCTATTGATACCAACCCGACACACGCCTACGCCAGCTCGGCTGATTACACAGTTTCATTGATTGCCGTAAACGTTACTTACGGATGCCGGGATACATTTGTGAGTCCCTATAAAGTTCACGTAGATACTCCTCAAATAAGCTTTGTTCCAAGTTCTACTTTTGCTCAGTGCCCTCCTTTTCCGGTGCAGTATGCCAATACTTCAAATAGAAATGATTTAAAATGGGAATGGTATTTTGGCGATGGCGACACCAGCACTGCTGCCAATCCATATCACATTTATAAATATCCGGGCTACTATACTGTAGAGTTAGTAGGAACAGATTCGGCAGGTTGCGTTGGAAGTAAGACCTATATAAATCTTATCCAGGTAAAGGGGCCTATTGGCCAGTTCCAGGCTACACCGACAGTTGGTTGTGTTCCTTTAGCGGTTCAGTTCTCGGGCACTACACGATCTACCGCAACCAGTATCTTTGTTACGGGTGATGGGGCCTCTTATAATAATCAGATCAATGTTGGTTATACCTATACGGTTTCGGGCAGGTATTATCCTACATATACTTTAACTGATAGTTTTGGCTGCACTGTGCCTTACCAGACTACGCCTATAACTGTTGGTGCTTATCCTTATCCTGACCTGCCGCCCGATACAACTGTATGTAAGGGGAATTATGTTCAGATTGATTTGCCGGCAGGGGATACTATACAGACCAGTGAGTCTTTTACCTGGACCTCAAATCTCAGTCAAACTTATCTTACCTGCGATACTTGCCGCAGCACGATTTCTGAATCTCCCGATACTATAACATATTATATTACATCTACCAGTGTTTACACCTCAGGCACAAATACTGCTTCATGCACCGCCAGAGATACTTTTATAGTGAATGTTGATGCGCTGCCGGAAATTTATCCGGGGCTCGACTTCAGGGTTTGTCCTAATGATACCATTCAAATGCACGCGGGGCCGGGTGTTACAAAAGCCAGCTGGAGCCCCGACCTGTTTATCAGCGATACAGGGATTGCCGATCCAAAAGTATGGCCATCTGACACTGTCGTTTACCGGGTAACCGGAACTAATGATGCAGGCTGTTCTATCTCGCGTGTGGTTTCTGTGTGGCCGATAACAAAAGTGGTAGCCGACATTGCCGTTCGCGATACGGCTGTATGCGCGGGCTCAGCGGTACCAATTGATGTGGTGGTTACCGAGGCTTCAATCAGAGATACTACGTTCCAATGGTCGCCAGATAAATATCTCAATTCTTCCACGCTTCAGAATGCAACTGCAATTCTGCCTCCGGGTAGCTATAATTATACTGTAGTAGTTCGTAGTTCGTCGTGTATTGCTGATACAGGAACCATGCATATCCTTGTTTCATCTGCTCCGGATCTTGAAGCAGGTGATAATCAAACTGTGGCCGTTGGTACTAATGTTCAGCTGTATGCTGCCTCACATCAAAATGTGACTTATACCTGGTTACCTGCCATTGATTCATTCAGCTGTATCTTTTGCCGAAGACCGTTTGTTACGGTTAACGAAACGCAAACAGTGCATGTAATAGCTGAGAATGAATATGGATGCAAAACTGAAGATTCAGTTAAACTATCTGTACTAGCCTGCGACTCGAAAGCAATCTTTGTTCCGAATACATTTACCCCTAATGGTGATGGTGTGAATGACAAGCTTTTTGTAAGAGGAGGCGGACTACGCGGTATTGAATATTTCAGGGTGTTTGACCGTTGGGGTGATCTGGTTTTCGAAACACATGATATAACTGAAGGTTGGGATGGTAGTATAAAAGGCCACCCTGGCGATATTGCCACTTATGTGTACGTTTTGGAAGGTGTATGCAGCAGCGGCTCAAAAGTGCAGATGTCGGGTAATGTTACCTTAGTAAGATAATATAATAAATAATTTAAAATAAGAAGAAGCCAAACAGGATTCCCCTGTTTGGCTTCTTCTTATTTTAACATTTGCCAGCGATGTTGGATATTATTAATAGCGCGACGAATTATTTTTTGTCCCAAACGTAAACATTCCGTTGTGCTGTAGGATAAACCACCAGGTTGGTAATATTAACATGCGCGGGAGATGTAACCACGAAGTAGATAATATCTGCAATGTCTTCAGGTGTTAATGGTTTATATCCCTGGTAAACCTTCTTAGCCTTCTCTTCGTCGCCATGAAAACGTACTACCGAGAAGTTTGTCTCTGCAGCGCCCGGGTCAACCGAGCAGCAGCGGATATTGGTTCCTGCAAGATCAAGATTGATGGCTTCGTTCAGCGCCTTTACTGCAAACTTGGTGGCATTATATACGTTCCCTTCAGGATATACGAGGTGACCTGCCACGCTGCCAATGTTTATAATATGTCCATCATTCCTTTCTACCATCATAGGCAAAATGGTGCGGGTCATATAAAGCAGGCCTTTAATGTTGGTGTCTATCATAACCTCCCAGTCGCTGATAAGCCCCTCATGGATTTTATCTTTACCTGACGCAAGGCCTGCATTATTGACAAGAATGTCGGGCACAATTTCGCGGCTATTTAAGTCGTTAGCCATTTCAACGCACAGATTCAGTTTCCGCACATCAAAACAATAAGGTAGAACATGCACCCCGTATTTTTCGGTGAGAATGTTACTGAGTGCTTCCAGTTTTTCAGCTGTTCTGGCAGTGATGATAAGATTACATCCATTTTTGGCCAGCACCTCGGCTGTAGCTTTTCCGAAGCCTGAGGTGGCTCCGGTAATTAATGCCCATTTCCCTCTTATAGAACTCATATTTCAGTTGTCTTAATAGTTCAAAGTTATGAGAAAACGGATAAACCGGCATATTTCCCGGATTGCGGCCAAATCAAACGGCCTTAATCCCGAAAATATATGCCGGCATTCTTCCAGTGCATCTGATGCCACATAATCGCATAATTCATTAAAACGGCCCCAAAATGTCATTACCTTCGGATTACCGTGGGCCCTTTCGACCGCTTTATCTGATATCTATTCAAAAACCGCTACAACAGCACCGTATTTAGCTTCTATAATGATGGCTTGCCGGTTGGTAACCAACTGTTATTGGCGTAACAGGGGCATGTGTTTGGGTACAAGTAATTTAAGCTCATCGGATTTGCCTTCTTTTGGCTGGTAGCAATTGAGATCTGAGCCGTTTTATGATAACTGTCAGTGGGAATTGATATTTGTGTCACATAGTAGTTTTATGCTGATAGTAATTGATTGAATACATTTGGCTAACTTAGTAAAACATTGCTTAAATAGCTGTCTATGCAATATAACTCGCCCCTAAAAGTAATTTACACTTTCCTTATATTTTTTTTGGTTTTAACCGGACATGCCCAATATATTGACCGTGTTGAAAATAGTCCCTATCCATCCAGCCGGAGGCCAGATACTTTATTTATTGTAGATGATCTTAAACTTACCGCACCACAGCAATTTGTTATACAATCCCTACAAGGCATACTGGCTCAGTATAAACCGAAAATTTACCGTATCAGCGATGAAGGAAGTTTAATGTGGCTGTCAGAGTTGCATAGCAGGTATGGAGTGTATATGCGCGATACTTTCATAAATGACTGCACCGGACTGGTTCGTCATTTTCAGGATTCGCTTGACGGTTATATTCTGTGCAATATGAACGGCCCTAGCGAAAATGCTGCCCTATCCTTGTGCTCGCATTTTAATGCAATTGCGGTGCCTGCTGAATTGGAGAAGGACTTTCCCTTTTTAAAGAAGATATTGGATGTTAGGGACTGGACTGAAGAGGATGTATACGCCAAATATCACGATTCATTAAGTAAAAATATAATCACCTACCAAAAGGAGGAAAATGCTGATTATTTGGGCGATTATGGAATATTTACCAATGCATTCAGGTTTTACGAACCGGTTAACAGTGCTTTTACCCAGGCAGTATTTAAGGACATGAAACCAAACTCAGCCTTGCTCGGTTGGGGTGATGACGAGCACGAATTAGTGCGCGCCGCATCCAAAAACTCTATTATGGTGCATGCCGCCGATTTTGCCAATAACCTATCTGTGCTTACTAATATTGATGCATCTTATGATCAGCAGGATAGCCCTATGACCTTTGATACGGCTAATTCCAAGGTACACACGGTTTGCTTTTTAATGACTGACGGCGATAATGTGCAGTGGATGACCCATAGCTTTGCTACTTCTAAGAAATGGTATAATGCTGATGAACGGGGAACAATGCCGTTGGGGTGGACCGTCTCACCCGCTTTGAGTGAGCTTGCTCCGCCTGTTATGAAATACCTGTACGATAATGCCAGTAACAGCGCAAGCGGTAGAGATTACTTTGTTGCCGCTCCGTCTGGCCTGGGTTACCTCTATCCCGATGGTTATCCTGAAATGCTGAGTAATGCGGAATTACTTAATAAGTATATGAAGAAGGCTGACCTGAGCATTGTAAACGTAATTGGTAATGCCCGTAACCCCGACCTTTCGGCATATGCTCAATGCAGTAATGTAGATGCCGTGTTTTACTATATGTATTCTGATTATTGTGGCTGGAAAGGTAAAATAATGTGGATCAACAATAAGCCCATTATTGGTGCGCGCTTTGCAATTTGGGGCGAAAAAGATTCGCCGCAAACTGTTGCCCAAAAAATAAATGAGAGTGTAAAGAACCAATACCAACCTGAAGGATACAGCCTGATACCTGTACACGTTTGGTCTAATTCGGTTGAGGATGTAAAGAAATGTATTGGTATGCTTGACGGTGATGTAAGAGTAGTAGCACCCGATGATTTTGTGCGGCTAATTAAAAAGAACCTGGGTGTGGTATTGAACCAGAATTATCCCAATCCGTTTACCGATAAAACCACCATCAGTTTCAGCTTATCTTTCCCTCAGCATGTTATGCTGGCCTTGTTAGATGGCTCCGGCTCGGTTATAAAAACCATTTTTGAAGGAGATGCTGATGCCGGCGTAACCAAAGTTGACCTGGAAAAGAAAAACGAGATAGATAACGGCACTTATATGGTAAGGCTGCTAACTCCTTATCAAAGTAAGGTTATTGAAATTCAGGTTTATTAAACCCACGGAAGATTTGTGATCATCTTACTTATTTGGGATGTATTTCTTTTTGCTTACCGGCTACTCATAATTTCCTGTTATTTTTATAGCGGTAATCACGCTTTAATTCATGCATATCCAGTCAACCGACCAACTTGGTAATATTCTGCAAATTCCGTTTCCTCCAAAGCGCATAATTTCTTTAGTGCCTTCGCAGACTGAATTTTTATTTGATATCGGTTTGGAGGAGGACATTGCAGGTATAACCCGTTATTGTGTTCATCCGGCCGGAAAAGTAAATGAGAAGACTAAGATCGGGGGTACAAAGAAGTTTGACATTGAAAAAATAAAATCACTAAAGCCAGATCTCATTATCGGCAATAAAGAAGAAAACTACCGGGAAGGAGTAGAGGAGCTAAGCCGGCATTTTCCTGTGTGGATGAGCGACATTTATACCCTGAACGATGTTTACAGGATGATGCACGAAATTAGCCGCATCACAGCTAAGCAGCTTGAAGGAGATGTTTTGATTACTACAATCCGTGACCGGTTCTCTGTATTGGAAAATGAAGCGGTTAAATGGGATGGTAAGCGCAGTTGTGCTTATTTTATATGGCGAAAGCCTTATATGGTTGCTGCACAAAATACCTTTATAGATCATATGCTAAAAGTATTTGGTTTAAAGAATGTTTTCAGCTACGGGGAGCGCTATCCTGAAATAAACCCTGATGTATTAGCCGCCCTGGAGCCGGATTACATATTCCTGTCGTCAGAACCCTATTCTTTTTCAGAAAAGCACTTTGAGGAATTTCGGGCATTTGCCCCTGATGCTAAATTGATACTTGTAGATGGGGAAATGTTTTCGTGGTATGGCAGCCGTTTAATGCACGCTCCGGAATATTACCAGCAGCTATATAAAGTTTTGTAAAGTGCGGCTTTTACTGTTGGCTTCGGGTTTCAGAGAAGGCTAACTATTCGTTGTAAACTACTATCCGGTTCCAAACGGTCTTTCTTGTTTTGCCGCTTTGTCCATCAACACGGATATAAACCGGCGTGGGTTTTTTTATCTTCTTCAGTTCATGAATGGCATCAGCACTCAGCGTGTCCCCTTTTGAAATATATTGCTTACCCTCTTTTTCCATCAATGAAATAGTAACTCCTTTAACGTCCAGCTTCTTCATGCTGGTAGCATTATCATACATGGTTACAAAAGGGTGGTTATCTATCAAAAGGTCTTTCGAATAGGCACTGTTTCTTTCAAGCGTAACCTTATCATTTACCATAATGATATTGGTCTTGGGGTTTTTTATAAGGGGATATATTTTTTCGGGTACCCTTACAATAAACTGCTTTTGAAAAAGCATGATACGTGCACCTTTTATACTTGTAACAATAACCCGCAACGTTGCTGTATCAGTTCCTCCGTCTTTCAAGCTATTGGCGTTTATGATCAATACGCTGTCGTTTTGTGTTGCAAGCCCTTTTTCAAATAGAAATTGTGATATTTTAAACTCGGGCGATACCCGTATTTTAAATTCATAATCTTCTCTGTTGTCCAGCGTATCGATGCGTGGGTTCATCTTAATATCACTGCGGTCATTCATGGGTATAAATATCTCACCGTTTATTTTCTGTTGTCCATACGTTTTAGTGCACCCGAAGGCGAAGAAAATAACAAAAAGTGTGGTGTATAGAAACCTCATAGTTAAAGCTGCTACTTGCTTTAACGTAAGTTACCGTTATAAGTTAATTTTTACAAGGTTTGATTTGTATTATAATTTTCCAATTTGCTTTATCTAAGGTGTTATAAAGTCAGGTACTGCTCTACTTCTTCAGTGTTTTTCAGGGTCTTATCAATCAGGGTAACCGGTAAAACCATCTCGCCTGTGGTTTTTTGGGCAGCTTTGAAATCGCTGTATCTGGCTACTCCGAGTTTATCATCAGTTGTGAAAATCCAGACCCCGTTTTCTTTACCCGCATCAAACCTGAATTTTTGGAGGCCGTTTGGTCCATAGGCGAAAAGCACATTCCGTTCTTTTTCTACCAGGTAGCATAGTTGGGCCTGTAGTGCTTTTCCGGTCTTTGCGTCAACCAGGTTCAACTTAACCAATGCATTCCCCGCCGGTAAACTACACGGGTGGTCCGAGTTCCAATACCCAAAATCTGATACTGTAAACGACCGGTATATTACATTGGCGTTATTCCAGTTCCTTTCCGCTGCTGAATCTTTTTCTGCTTGTTGTTTGCGGACTGCCAGTTTCCGGGCTTCAAGCGCTGCGGCATCAGCTTTTTTCTTTGCCAAAGCGGCTTCATAAGCTTCAAACTTACGTTTATAAACTGCAGTTGCATTGGCGTAATCCTTCTCGGCAAAAACAGGTACGGCTACCAGCGTATATTTTTCATTAGGGTTGATAAAAGTTATCTGGTAACGGTTATTGCCGGGCAATCGCTTCAACTCAATATCGGCCCAGGTAATGTCTGCTTTCTCAGGTTTATAACTTGAATCCTCTACCTGAAACTTTACATTTTTATAAACCGCTATTTCAGGAAATTCAGTGGCATCTACCTTAATAGAAAACCTGGGTTTGCCTTTTTCCTGTTTTATGGGTTTACCGGGTTTCTGTTTTTCAAGCTGGGCTATTTCCGCTTGTATTTGTTTTAAACCTGCTACCGGTGAGGTATTTAGAAGTTCAGTGGTGTCTGTATTTTGGGCGTAGCGAAAATTGTTTTGCTCGGTGTATTTCCACTTTTTTTCAATGGTATCTAAATAATAGGTATTAAACCGGCTCTCTTTGCTGTACGAGATCATATCAACTTTTACTAAGGCATCCGGATTTGTTTTAAGCGGCTCACCATTTTGCGATGCACTTATTTCTATCATTCCGGCTGTTTCAAAGTGAAACTGTTGACCAGCAGAATCATAGGTCATAGGAATGCCCGCCAGGAAAACATCTGTCACTTTTTTAAACTCGCGGTAGTGAAGATCCACTTTGCCAATTACAATCTTCCCGTTCTTGTATCTGAAAGCATTGGCAGGTACATGTATTTTTGAGCCACTTGGATAGTTAATGGTCGAATCGGACTGTGCGTTTAAAACATAATCGGTCCTCTTAATATCGGCGCTTGCCAATGGGGGAGCAATAAAAGGCCTGGTGCCGGCTTTTAAACTGCCAGTGTTATTGAATAT
>Ga0316217_10002443_pt1 | contig 22340 bp, 19 predicted proteins | sample 1anoAmetaG_FD_203633 | JGI IMG/M metagenome (GOLD analysis project Ga0316217, IMG submission 203633) | Freshwater microbial communities from Trout Bog Lake, Wisconsin, USA - 1anoA | ecosystem: Environmental > Aquatic > Freshwater > Lake > Hypolimnion/Profundal zone | place: USA: Wisconsin...
AACCCCGTTGGGGTGGGTCGTGGTTGGAGCATTTACCCAGGGCAGCTTCTCCCGCCTGCGTTGCACTTCGGCGCGGCAAGTCGTCGCCACCTTGGGTTGAATGATCGAATCCCTTTGGGATTCAAGCTCGGAATTTCCGAAAGGCGTTTGGGCTAAACCCCGGTTTCCCAAAACGGACAACGCACCCAGCGGCCCGATTCAGCCTCCGTGAGTTCCGGGACTTTTTCCGAGCATTCCCGCTTGGCTTGTGGACAGCGCGGGGCAAAACGGCACCCAGCCGAAAATTCCCCCGGATGCGGCACTTGGCCCGGAATAGCCGTTAGCCGGTCGGCGTTGCCACCCAGCTTCGGCACGGAATTCAGCAAGGCCCGCGTGTATGGATGCAGGGGCCGCCGCAACAGTTCGCGCGCAGAGGACTGCTCGACGATCTGCCCGGCATACATCACCGCCACGCGGTCGGCCATGTCGCCGACGATGCCGAGGTTGTGCGTGATGAGGAGGATGGCCATGCCGAGGCGTTGCTTGAGGTCGCGCAGCAAATCCAGTATCTGCGCCTGGATCGTCACGTCCAACGCGGTCGTCGGTTCGTCGGCCACGAGCAGTTTGGGTTCGCTCGCCAGCGCCATTGCGATCATCACCCGCTGCTGCATGCCGCCGGACAGCTCGAAGGGATAGTTTTTGCTGCGCGACTCCGGTGCCGGGATGCCGACGAGTTTCAGCAGGCGGACGACATCGGCGGGCTGCGCCTTTTTCGGGCGATGGAGCTTGAGTGATTCCCGGATTTGCGCGCCAATGCGGAAGACCGGATTCAGCGCCGCCCCGGGTTCCTGAAACACGTAGCTTACCACTCCGCCGCGAATGGTGCAGAGTTCGCGCGGCGACATCTTCAGCGTGTCGCGGCCGTTCAGCAAAATTTCCCCGCCGACATAATAGGCCGGCGGCGTTGGCACCAGGCGCGCGATGGATTGGGCCGTCACGCTTTTGCCGCAGCCGCTTTCGCCCACCAGGCAGACGGTCTCGCCCTCGCCGATGGCCAGCGAAACCCCGTCAATCGCGCGCGCCGCGCCCGCGCCCGCGCCGAAATCCATTTGCAGATTCTTGATTTCGAGCAGGTTCACAGCACGCCGGACTAAAGCCCAAAGAGGCGTTCCAGCAAGAGTAGCGTGCCGAAGGTGACCCCATACAGCAAGTCGGTGACGGGGCGGATTTGGAGCAGCACGATGACAATGATGAATCCGAACCGCGCGAACTGCGCGTAGGCTTCGAAGCTCATGTTGGTCAATACGCGCAGGACGTGCGAACCGTCGAGCGGGGGGACCGGAATCAGGTTGAAGAAGCAGAGCAGCAGACTTAATTGCGCCGCCATCAGGCAAAGGTCCGCCACCTCAGCGACGTGAAACAGCAGCGCCACCTTCGCGAGGGCGACCAAACCGATGCCTAGCAGCAGATTCATCCCGGGACCGGCCATGGAAATCAGCACTTCATCCCGCTGGGGACTGCCAAGATTGTGGTAATTGAAAGGCACCGGCTTGGCCCAGCCGATCATGAACTGTCCAACGCCCGGCATGAAGATCATCAGCAGCGGCAGCAACACTGTGCCAATCGGATCAATGTGGACGAGGGGATTCAGCGAGACGCGCCCTTGCAGCCGCGCCGTGTCATCGCCGCATTTCAAGGCGGTCCACGCATGGGCAAATTCGTGGAACGTCAGCAGCGAAACCAGCATCAGGTATTGTATCAGACCGTCGGCGATGTGATTGTCCATTGGCGGCCATTTTAGCCGCTCCCGTGCCGCGAGTCGAGGCTGGACGCGGCGCGCGGATGGTTTATACTACCGTTCTAATTTATGTCATTACTTGCAGGAAAAATCGGAATTGTGTTCGGCGTGGCCAACAAGCGCTCCATCGCCTGGGCCATCGCCCAAGCCTGGGCGGCCGAGGGCGCCAAACTCGCGTTCACCTACCAGGGCGACCGGGTCAAGGAAAACGTCGAGGAACTCGCCGGCGCGTTCGGCGCGGACACCATGATCCTGCCCTGCGACGTAACGCGCGACGAGGACATTGACCAGATATTCAAGGCCGTGACCGAGAAGTTCGGCAAATTGCATCTCCTGTTGCACTCCGTGGCCTTCGCGCCCAAAGCCGCCCTTGAAGGCGAATTTGTGAACACCAGCCGCGAAGCCTACCGCATCGCCCACGACGTCAGCGCCTATTCGCTCGTGGCGCTCTCCCGCGCGGCCGCTCCCCTAATGACCGACGGCGGCAGTATTGTGGCCATGAGCTATTACGGCGCGGAAAAGGTGGTGCCGCATTACAACGTCATGGGCGTGGCCAAGGCCTCGCTTGAAGCCAGCACGCGCTATCTCGCCTATGACCTTGGCCCCAAAAAAATCCGCGTCAACTGTATCAGCGCCGGTCCGGTGAACACGCTGGCCGCGCGCGGCATCAGCGGGTTCAATGAGATGTTGAAGCATTACGAGGCCCACGCGCCCCTCAAGCGCAATGTCACGCCCGAGGAACTCGGCGCCACCGGCGTCTTCCTCGCCAGCGACGGCGCGGCCGCCATCACCGGCCAGGTGCTCTACGTGGACGGCGGCTACCAGATCATGGGCATGTAGTGGCACGGGCGTCCCGCCCGCGAGTTGGGCTCGTCGTCTTGCGATCCGCCGTGCCGTCACTGTCCCGCTCGGCGCCGTGGTTCCGTCACCCGGCGAACGGCGGCCTATGTTTTGCGCACGGAGGTTTTTTGGTTTGTCGCTTTTCCAATATCGCCTTATCATCCCCATGATGATTGCTGAAATCAGTGACGAGAAGTTTTGCGCCCTGCTGGAATTCGCCCCGGATGCCATGGTGTTGACGAACCGGGCGGGAGAGATCGTGCTGGCCAATGCGCAGGCGGAAGCCATGTTTGGCTACCGGCGCCCGGAATTGTTGGGCCAGGGCATTGAGATGTTGCTGCCGGAACGTTTCCGCCGCGGACACCTGGGTTACCGGGCAGGATATGTGGCTGCGCCCCGGGCGCGGCCGATGGGGGTGGGGAAAAAACTGCTCGGCTTGCGCAAGAACGGCGAGGAATTTGCCTTGGAGATCTGCCTGAACCAGTTGAAGACTGACCACGGTCCTTTGACGGTGAGCGCACTGCGCGACATTTCGGAACGGGTTCGCGCGGAGGAACAGCTCCTCGCCGCGCTCCGGGAACTGGCGGATTTCAAAGCGGCGCTGGATGAGCACGCGATTCTGGCCATCACCGATCCGCAGGGCCTCATCACTTACGCCAATGACAAGTTTTGCCACATTTCAAAATATTCCCGGGCGGAACTGCTCGGTCAGGATCACCGCATTCTCAACTCGGGTTTGCACCCCAAGGAGGTTTTCCGCGACATGTGGGCGACCATCGGCAGCGGGAAGGTGTGGCGGGGCGAGATCCGCAATCGCGCCAAGGACGGTACTTTTTATTGGGTGCATGCGACGATTGTGCCGTTCATGGGGGAGGACGGCAAACCGAGACAGTATGTGGCCATCCGCACGGAAATCACCAAGCGCAAGCAGGCCGAGGAGGATCGCGAGCGGCTGATCCAGGAATTGACCGCGGCGCTGGCCGAAGTGAAGACCTTGAGCGGTCTGCTGCCGATCTGCTCCAGTTGCAAGAAAGTGCGCGACGATTCGGGCTATTGGGACCGGATTGAGAGTTATATCTCCAGACATTCGTCCGCCACCTTCAGTCACGGCATGTGCCCTGATTGCGCCATCAAAGTCTTGGAAGATGCCGGTGTGCCCATACCTGAAGAACTGCGCGTCTCCGCAAAAAAGCAAAAATCAGGCTGATTTTCAAGCTGCCCAAGACGCCGGATGTATTTGCGACTTCAGCGGTAACATTTCAAGCGTCCGTTCGTCTTGGTTAGCATGAAAAGAAAATGGTGCTGGTTGGTGTTGTTCTTGGTTTTGCCTGTGGCCTTGGTCCAAGCCGCGGCGGATCAGTTTCAGGAAATGCAGTTCGCGGTGGATGGTGTGATCCGGACGGCGCTGGTTTATGCTCCCGCCACCGCCAGGACGAATTCCACCCCGTTGGTTTTTGTGTTTCATGGCCACGGCGGCAATGCGCGTCAGGTGGCGCGCAGTTTTGCGATGGAGCGCAACTGGCCGGCGGCGATTTCGGTGTACATGCAGGGTTTGAACACCCCCGGCCAATTGACCGATCCCCAGGGCGCCCGTCCCGGCTGGCAGGCGGCCATCGGGGACCAAGGTGACCGTGATTTGAAGTTCTTCGATGCGGTGCTGACCCGGCTCCAACAGGATTATCGGGTGGATTCAAAACGCATTTATGCCACCGGCCATTCCAATGGCGGCGGTTTCACGTTTCTGCTATGGCTGGCGCGCGGCGACTTGTTTGCGGCGGTTGCCCCGTCTTCGGCGGCAGCCAGATATGCGCGGCAATTGAAACCCAAACCGGTCATGCACCTGGCCGGCGAAAGTGATCCGCTGGTGAAGTTTTCCTGGCAGAGGCTGATGATGGAGGCCGAGCGCCAAGTCAACGGCTGCTCCCCGCGGGGCGAAACGTGGGACAAACATTGCACGATCTATCCCTCCACCAACGGCACGCCGGTGGTCACCTTCATCCATCCCGGCGGCCATGAACTTGATCCAGCCGCGCCGGCCCTGATCGTGAAATTCTTCCAGCAGCACCCTGCGGGGAGCGCGTTAACCACCAGCAGCCAACATGAGGGGGCTCCAACCAAGTGACCGCTGGGAATTAGATTTGAGCCCCTTTGCGTTGGCTCCTGCGCAAATTAGAGTTGGTTGCGGCACGGAGGAGTTGGAGCACACTTTAATTCTCGCTTGCCAAATTCGGCCGGTTGGGCGAACGTATCCAAGCACAGCCGCCTCTCGCGGCTGGAGGAGTGTTGGTGATGGTGTCGTAATTTGAAGAAACTTGAATCGCTGAAGCATTATGAAATTGAAACTCGCAACCCTCGCGCTGGCATCATTCGTTTTCTGTCTCTCATCCGCCACCGCTTCCGCCCAGAGTTACACGATTGACTGGTACAAAATCGCCGGTGGCGGTGGTACGAGCACGGGCGGAACCTATGCCGTCAGCGGCACCATTGGCCAACCCGATGCGAGCGGAGTCTTGAGCGGCGGCAATTACTCCCTGACCGGCGGCTTCTGGGCCATGATCCAAGTGGTGCAGACGCCCGGCGCGCCCACGCTTTACGTCTCCCATTCCGGCAATGTGGTGACCGTGTATTGGCAGAATGTCACCGGCTGGAATTTGCGCCAGTATGGCAGCTTGGCCACGCCGATTGCGAGCTGGCCGTATAGCAGCAGCCCCACTTTGACCGGAGGAACGAATTATCTGAACCTGACCAATACCACGGGCAATGTCTTTTTCCGGCTGTCGAATCCATGAGGCGCCGTAACTGCCGATAAACGCGTTGGCTTGGCAACGACCTGCGGGTTTGGAAACCCGCGATACAGCAGACTTAGATGCCGCCGCTACGGCGCGTTATCGGCTTCCTGGCGACTTGGCATTAACGGCCTATCATCGAGCCGTGCCGGGCAGTCGGTCCACCCTCCGCAGTGCGGCTACGGAGGCCGGGCGCTCCGATCCAATCACAGGAACTTGCCCGGGTTCAAAATGCCGTGAGGATCGAGCGCGCGTTTGACCGTTCCGTGTAGCGCGCGGGAATTTTCTGAAACCGCCTGCGGCCACCAGCGTTTCTTGGCCAGTCCGACGCCGTGTTCGCCGGTGATCGCGCCGCCGCCTGCGATTACCCAGCCAAACAGTTCGTCGAGGCATTGCTCCGCCCGCTCCTTGGCGCCCGGCTGTTCGTAATCCACCATGACATTCGTGTGGATATTCCCGTCGCCGGCATGGCCGAAGCAGGCAAGTTGCAGCCGGTGCTTTTTTTGCAGTTGCGCCGCAAACTTGAATAGCGCCTCCAATTTCCCGCGCGGCACCACGATATCCTCGTTCAACTTGGTCAGGCCCGTGTCGCGCAAGGCGTAGGAAAATTCGCGGCGGATCTGCCAGACTGCCTCGCACTGCTCTGCGCCAAAACCGCGCTCCACAAACAGTGGTTTCTGCTGGCGCACAGTCTTTTCCACGGCCGCGATTTCGTGGCGCACCGAATATTCCTGTCCGTCCAGTTCCACAATCAGGTGCGCCTTGCAGCCCAGGAGCCGTTTGCTGCCGGTGCGTTTGGCGGCGGCCGCGAGCGTGAATTCATCCGCCAGTTCCGCCGCGCAGGGCAGGAACCCGGCGGCGAAAATCGCCTGCAAGGCGCGCACTGCGGCATTCATCGTGGCAAAACCCACGGCCAGATTTGCCCGATACGGGGGCAGCGGAATCAACTTCAACGTCGCTTCGGTGATGACCCCCAGGAGGCCTTCGGAGCCGACGAACAGTCGGTGCAAATCAAAGCCGGTCTTGTTCTTGTGGGTGCGCCCGCCCAGCCGGCAGATGGTCCCGTTGGCCAGCACCACTTCCAGGCCAAGAACGTAATCGCGGGTGACGCCATATTTTAGGCAGCGCGGGCCGCCGGCGTTGGTGGCGATGTTGCCGCCGAGGGAATTGTTCGCGCGGCTCGCCGGGTCGGGCGGATAAAACAGTCCGCGGCGTTCGCAGCGGACCTGGAACTCGGCCGTGTTCACCGCCGGTTGCACGACGGCGGCGAAATCGCGCGCGTTGATTTCGAGGATTTTTTTCATGCGCTCCGTGGAGAGCGCAATGCCGCCGCAGACCGGCACGCAGCCGCCGACGTAACCGTGGCCCGCGCCGCGCGGGGTCACTGGCATCTTGTGCTCGTGCGCGAAGCGCATGATGGTCGCAACCGAACGGGTCGAGCGAGGCAGGGCGACGGCGTCGGGTTGATGCGAGGCGAACCATTTGTCGCCTGCGTACTTGGCGAGCGCGGTGGGCTGGAGCACAATTTCCCCGGGCAAAAGTTTTTGAAGCTGGCGGTATGGCATTGGTCGTTTTACCACAGTTTACGGGCAACGAACCCGGGCTGGAAGATATTTTACCGGCTGGTGACAAGGGCGGCCGGGGCGGCAGCCGCCGCCGTGAGGAGACGGATGTTTCCACAGGCAGCCTCGGTTCTGTCCGCCTTTTAAGCAACGTCTTATCCCGGCAGGCCGACGCCGGTTCAACCTGTCGGGAGCGCGCAGGATCGGGCTGGCAGTGCATCACCAAGCAGGGAAATAGAACCGCAGTTGGTTGGGCGGCGCAGTCGGGTCCACCGGCGTGATCACGTAGAAATCATAGTTAACTCCACCGGCTGCTGGCGGGGCTGGTATGGTCTTGGTGACGATACTGACATAGGCCGCCACCGCTTTCTTTTCGGTATCTGTTTCATTGTTGTAAACGCTTCCGTAGCTTGGATCGTAATAATAAGTGCTGGCGCCGTTCACCACCTTCACGATGTAATGGCAATCAAAATTAGCGGCCGGGTTTGCGTTGTTCTGGCTGGCGCCACCCGCATAGGTGAATTGCGGTGCGGGCGGGTTCTCCCACAAGTACGCGCCGAGTCCCGCGCCGGTCTGCCGTAGTGGGTCAGCAGATTGAATGACATTGATGTATCGCGGCTTGACCCCGCCGACCACATTCCACTTATTGACGAAAAAGCTTTTGCCCACAAACTTGTTTTCCAAACCGGTGAGCGTCACCACGGTGTTGTCCATGCCTTGCGCCCGGAAGATCGCCCGCAGCAGTTCCGCAAAGGTGTTGCATTGTCCGTCGCCCTTGGGGTCCGCCAGCAACTGAAACAAATTGCAATGGACCGTGCCCCAGTCATTATAATAGGTCAAGCCAGCCCCATCGGTTGCGCGCTTCACTTTGCGCGTTTCAAAATACTTCCAGACGGCGCCGTTTTGAGCGAGGAAGGCGGCGTTGTTGGTGGCGCCGGCGCCCTGGGTGCAACCGATCTCAAGCGGGGTTTGGAACATGCTTTGCCCGGGATTCTTGGGCGCCGCCAAGGTGAGATAAACGACGTTGGTGCTCGCACCGCAGGGATAGTAGTGGGCGCCCTTGTCCGTCGAATATTCCCAGACGATCAGCAGTGGCGCCAGTTTGCCGACCATGGTCTCGAATTTTGCGCCCGTGGTCACCGTGGGCTTGACGATGAAATGGCCGGCGCCATCGTTTTCGGCGTCCGCCTGCACACTCATCAGCAAGGGATCAGCTTTATCTTTGTCAAAAAGGACGCCCAGCAGCTTCGCATTTTTCAGCTTTTTGAGGCTGGCGTCATTGGCCAGGAACTTCGCCGCGATGGTCGCGGTGCCGCCTTGAACGTAGCTGTAAGGATAGGCATGTTCTCCTTTGGCGGGATCAATGACCCCACTCCCGTCGGCGTCACTCCACTGCGGGGCTTTGAATGGCTTGTCAAATGCGCCCGCATTGTCCGGCAGCACGTCCGTTCCCCCGCTGAACGTCACCTCTTGGAGAACCATGGGCGGGACTGCCGCGGGTACTGCTGCCAGCAGCGTGACGGTCGCCGGCAGCGAATAGACTCCGCCGACCAGGGCCTCATATTGGAATGTAATTGGCGCCCCGCCTGGTGGAACCGACGGGGACTGGAAAGTAAAGCTGCCGTCTGGCTGCAACGACACCAAGCCCGACCCGCCGTAGAATTCCGCCGCCAGACCGGCGCCGGTGGGATCAAAGTCGTTTTGCAAGACCCCGTTGGTGGCGCCAATGATCAGGGGAACCCCGGGAGTGTATTCATACACATCGTCCATGGCCAGGGGGGCGCCGGTGACGACAATTGTCACCAAGGCCGCCCCGCTGCTCTCCGCCCCGTCGGAGGCCTGATAAGAGAAGTAATCGGTGCCGGTGAAACCGTGCTGCGGGACATAGAGAAAAGAGCCATCGGTATGCAGCGTGAAAGTGGTGCTGTGAGAGGGAGAAGTCAAGGACGCAGCCGTGAGTGGATCGTTGTCGTCGTCGTAGGCATTCGTCAGCACGCCGGAGGCAGCAACAGATAGTGAACCGCCGGCCGCCACAAAATAGGTTTCGGGACCGGCGACCGGGGCGGCGTCCGTCACCAAGATGCGGGCGGTTGCCGGCGGCGAGTTTGAGACGCCATCATAAACTCGATAAACAAATTCATCTGTCCCCACGAAATTGGTGGCCGGCAGGTAGGTGAATGCCCCGTTGGTCTGCAGGGTCAATACGCCGTGGACAGGTGGCTGGAGCAAGGCGACACTGACCGTGACCGGGGAGCTGTCAAAGGGTTCCACATCCGATAGGATGCCGGGTGCGTCCTCAGCCAGCAGCGTGTTCATGTGGATCGAATAGCTGGTGTCGGGAACGATTTCCTGATGATAACCCACTTCGATGCGGATGGCCGCCGGACTGCTGCTGGCCAGCCCGTCAAACGCTTGGTACGTGAAAGCGTCCACTCCCGTGAACCCAATTTGCGGCAAATAACTGAAAGTGCCGTCGGCATTCAAGTTGAACGAGGCGGCGTTGGTCGGGCCGGTGACCAAAACCGCGGTGAGCGCGTCGTTGTCCGGGTCGCTGGCCGCTGTCAATACCCCATCGTAAATGTCCGTTGTCAGGGGGCTCTCCGGCAACATGGCGTTGTTGGGTTCAGCCTGATAAGTCAGGCCGTCGGCCGTCGGCGGCGAATTGCTCGCATGCACGGTGAGGCTGACGGTCGCCGGCGCGCTGTTGGTAAACCCGTTGCTGGCCTCATAAGTAAAGCTGTCGGTTCCCGAAAAATTAGTCAGGGGCTGGTAGGTAAAGGAACCATTCGTATTCAGTGTCACGGTGCCATTGGCCGGCCCGGTGACCAGCGCGGCGGTCAGGTGGTCGCCGTCGGGGTCGTAATCGTTCAACAACACTCCGGGAGCCGTGACGGTCAGTGTCGCGTTTTCCGGCACGGCATAGGCATCATTAACCGCAATCGGCGGCTGGTTGCTTACGGTAATGCTCACCAGGGCAGGCACACTCGAGGTGAATCCGTCAAAGGCGGAATAAGTGAAACTGTCCACCCCGACAAAACCCGCAGTGGGCGTGTAGGTAAACGAGCCGTCGGCGTTCAGCGTGAGTGTCCCATTGCTGGCGGAAGTCTGCAATTGGGCCGTCAAGGGGTCATCTTCCGCGTCGGTATCGTTCAGCAGGACGCCTGGTTCCGTGACGTTGAGCGGCTGGCCGGGATGCGTGGCGAAGGCGTAATTCACGGCAACTGGCGCCGTATTGGTCACTTTCAGCAGCACTGAAACCGGAGTGCTGTTTGCTATCCCATCGTTGACCTCATAAACAAAGCCGTCGGATCCGATAAACCCGGGGTTGGGAATGTAAGTGAAGGAACCGTCCATGAATACTGTAGCCGTGCCATGGGTGGCGCCGCTGACCAGCGCGGACGTCAACTGGTCGCCATCCGCATCGCTGGCATAGAGCAGCAGGCCTGGCGCGGAAACATGCAAATTCAGATCGTGAGCGATGCTGAAGACGCTGTTGCTTCCCAGCGGTGCCGTGTTGTTCGAATGCACATTCAACGTCACGGTTGCGGAGGCACTATTTGTGATCCGATCCGTCACCGCATAGGTGAATGAATCGGTTCCCGAAAAACCATTGTAAGGCAGGTACGTGAAAGACCCATCAGGGTCAAGCTCCAGCGACCCATGGGACGGACCGCTGCTTTGCGGGGTGATGACGCTGATGATGTCCCCATCTGGATCGTAATCATTGGCCAGAATTCCAGGTCCAGCAATCGAAAACAAAACACCGGCATGAACGGCAAAACTATCCGCCACTGCCACCGGTGGATTGTTCGAAACCAGGATTGTCACCGTCGCTGGGGTGCTGCTGTAGGTTCCGTCGTTGACCACGTAGTTGAAAAAATCAAGGCCGGCGAACAGCGGGGGGGGCGTGTAAGCAAATGAGCCGTTTGCCATCAAGGTTGCGTTCCCGAGCCACGCCGCCGAGGCCTGTTCCGCAGTCAGTGCCTGTCCCAGCGGATCCGAGGTATTGAGCAGCACGCCGGGGGCCGGAATGATTGAAGTCCGGTCATGCAGCACGCTGTAAGCTTGATTCACCGCCGTTGGGAGCAGATGCGTATTCACGAGACTGTAATTCAGGCGGAAAAACTGGAGCTTTGAGGTGGGCGTGAAGCTGTAAGGGCTGGTGGCCCCTGGCACGGGGAACCACGGGCCGTTCACCTCGTAAGCGCTTTCCAAATCAGGAACCGAGTCGGTCCAAGTGATTGAAATTTGTCCTTGGGAATAGGTGATGTTCAGGTCGGTCGGCGCCGTTGCACTCGACGGCAGCGGAACGGCCGAGCCGCGGTTGATGGTGGGAAACTGCCCCGGTGAAGCGCCGGCGAGATTGATGACGGGTTGGGTGTCCTGACAATCATCCGCCACGTCGTCTATGCTTAAATCCCCCGTCAAAGGCGGGACCAAGCCGCCCGGACGCGTGGAATTCAAAATGGCGAACGCGACGGTGCTTACCGGGGTGCAGTCTTGGATGGCCACCGTGCAAACATTCGGCCCGCCGGCAGGGATGCTCCAGACGCCGATCGCCCCGTTGCCGCCGATCAATTCGACGTAAGCCACCTCGCCAGCTCCGCCGGGGTTGAATTCGGCGCTAAAAGTGACCACATGCCATGAAGTCGGCGAGTTGCCCGGGTTGAAATCCTGAAAGGTTATGGAAGGGTTGGCTCCGCCCAGCAGATTGGCCCGATCGCCCATGAGCAGAAAATTATTAAGTCCCAGACCGGCAGGGGAAGGTTTGGTGATGATGGGGGCGTTCGGACCTCCACCGCCAACCAGTATTTGCCAGGGATCACCCGCCCCGCCGCCGGCCGGCGGCGTGTCAAAATCGCCATTGACCGTGCCGGCCAATGCCGCCGGACCACAAATTAATGTCATGGCCAAACCACCGAGCCCAATGCGCGTAATAAAACTCCTTGATTTCATACGATATCAGATTTCACGGTTGCTGTGCGTCTGCCTCCTTGGGCGAAGAACTGGGAAACTGCCATGCCGCCGGCCACAAGAAACTTCGTCGCCAATAGCCTGTTAGCTACGGTAACAGTTTACATATCATAAGCTAATAAAGCTGTCAAGACTTTTTTGCGACCGACGTTTTTCGCCGTTTTTTTCACCAAACCGATGGCGAAAAACTTCTTGCTGGAAACGCAGCCCGGTTTGCGCCAAGCTATGGGTTCAATTTATGGATGTTAAACTTCCCAAGCTGGGTGAAGGCGCCGATTCTGGCGTCGTGGTCGGCATTTTCGTGAAGGAGGGCGACATCGTCGCCAAGGACCAGCCGATTCTGGAGCTGGAAAATGAAAAGGCCGTGGCCTCGATTCCATCCACCGCCGCCGGGGTGGTGCAGAAAGTCCATGTCAAGTCCGGCGACCGCGTGAGTGTCGGCCAGCGGTTGCTCACGCTGACGGGAGATGGCCTCGCCGCGCCCGCCGCGGAATCGGTGGCCCAATCGCCGGCTAAGGGGGCGGCGACCTCGACGTCGCCGCAACCGGCGCCAGTTGTGGACGAGGACGAGAGCGAGAGCGAGGGAGATTCAGACGGGGAGAACCCCGCACCGGTCGCCGCGCCGGTGGCGTCGCCGTCCTTGCGCCGGATGGCGCGGGAACTCGGTATTGATTTGAGCAAGGTTCGCGGCAGTGAAGCTGGCGGCCGCATCGTGGCGGGCGACGTGCGCGCTTACCTCGCCAGGCTCCAAAAGGCCGCCGCCAAGCCGGCTCCTGCCACCAGTGGCGCGGCTTCCGCCAAACCGGCTGCGCCGCAGATTGACTTCTCCCAATGGGGGCCGGTTCTTAAGAAGCCGGTTACGCCCCTGCGACAGGTCATTGCGCGGCGCATGGGCGAAAGCTGGAGCGCCGTCGTGCGCGTCACCCAATTCGACGAGCTTGATTTCACGCGGGTCGGGGAATTGCGGAAAAAATTCGCCCCCGATTACGAAAAACAGGGCGTCAAGCTCACCTTCACGCCGTTCGTGCTGAAGGCGGTGGCGGCCATGTTGAAGCAGCATCCCATTTTCAATGCCAGCCTCGACGAGGCGGCCAACGAAATCATTCTCAAGGAGTACATCCACTTGGGCATCGCCGTGGACACGGACCAGGGCCTGTTGGTGCCCGTCCTGCGCGACGTGGATAAGAAGTCCATGTTGGACCTCGCGAAGGAACTGGAAGTGATTGCCGCCAAGGCGCGCGACCGGAAAGTCACCGCCGACGAGATGAAGGGCGGCACCTTCACCATTTCAAACCAAGGCGCCATCGGCGGCGGGCACTTCACGCCGGTCATCAATTTGCCCGAAGTCGCCATCCTTGGTCTGGGCCGCGGCGCCCTGAAGCCCGTTGTGCGCGACGGCAAGATCGAGGCTCGGTTGCTCACGCCGATGGCGTTGAGCTATGATCATCGCGTGATTGACGGCGGCAATGCCGCGCGATTCGCGGTGGATTTGGTGAAGGCGTTTGATGGTTTTGAGGAGGCGAACGTGGCCATAAAATCCTGATCCTCCTCATCCTCATCCTCGCTTTATAATTATGGACCCAATCAAAGCAGAAATTGTTGTCGTCGGCGCAGGCCCCGGGGGGTATGCGGCGGCGTTTTATGCGGCGGACCTGGGCAAGCAGGTCATTCTCATCGAGCGCGACAAACGGCTCGGCGGAGTCTGTTTGAACTGCGGCTGCATTCCCTCGAAAGCCCTGCTGTATGCGACGCATCAAATCGTCAGCGCGCGCGAATCCGCGCATCGCGGCATTACTTTCACCGAGCCGGTGTTGGACCTGACCAAGTTGCGCACCTGGAAGGAATCCATCGTTGAGAAGCTCGGCAACGGCGTCGCCTCGCTCGCCAAGATGCGCAACGTGACCGTCATCCAGGGCCGCGCCTATTTTGAAGGCTCGCAGAAACTGCGCGTCGAAACGGAGCAGGGGCAGCAATTTGTGGAATACGACAAGGCGATTCTGGCCGTTGGCTCCACGGCGGCCATGCCCAAGGCGTTTGACCTGGGCAACCCCCGGGTGATGACCTCCACCGGGGCGTTGGAGATCGAGGATGTGCCGGAAAACTTGCTGGTGGTGGGCGGAGGCTACATCGGCATGGAGCTTGGCACCGTCTATGCCGCGCTCGGCAGCAAGATCACGCTGGTGGAGGCGCTTGACAGCATTCTCACCGGCTCCGATCCCGATCTTTCGCGGCCCGTGGTGGCCATCGCCAGAAAGGCCTTCAAGGAAATCCGGCTCAAGGCGCGGGTTGGCAAAATGTCCACCGCCGGCAACCAGATCAAAGTGGAAATGGAATTTAACGGCCAGAAGCTCACCGAGCTTTACGACCGCGTGCTCGTGGCCGTGGGCCGCGTGCCGAACAGCAATGATCTGGGCCTGGAAAACACCGGCGTGCAGATTGATGAAAAGGGTTTCGTGAAAGTCAATCATCACCAACTGACTGACGACCCGAACATCTATGCCATTGGCGACATTGCTGGCGGCATTCTGCTGGCGCACAAGGCGCATAAGGAGGCGCGCATCGCCGTGGAAAACATCAACGGCGAGAGCGTCGTATTTGAAAACATCGTCATCCCGGCGGTGGTCTTCACCGATCCCGAGCTGGCGTGGTGCGGTTTGACCGAGGCCGAGGCGAAGGAAAAGGGCATCAAATACGAAGTCGCCAAATTCCCGTGGGCGGCTTCCGGCCGCGCCTTGAGCTTCGACCGCACGGACGGTTTGACCAAGATGCTGATTGATCCCGACAGCGACCGCGTGCTCGGTGTGGGCATCTGCGGTACGAACGCCGGTGAACTCATCGGCGAAGCCACGCTGGCCATGGAAATGGGTGCGACGGCAGAGGATATTGCCCTGACCGTACACCCGCATCCGACGCTGTCGGAAACGCTGATGGAATGCGCCGAGGTCTTTTACGGCCACGCCACGCACACCTTCACGCGGAAGAAGCCGACGCTGTAAAATCACCCTCATCCTCATCCTCTCCGAAAAAACAGCGAGGATGAGGATGACGAGGAGGATGAGAATGAGTTGCCGTGTTGACACCCTACTGGCGTTATGAACTTCTAAAAAAGCGAATGCTTTTCCACGATGGGCATGGACGCGACTGAAAGACAGACTCTCGTGGATTACGGTCGGATCTTGGATTAACGAACATTGTCGCGATTTCTCAATCCGCGAATGATAAACGCCAATCCGAGGCCTGCAATAAACCATTGGCAGAATACCAATCCTCAGCAAATAGACTCACCGCCAGTGCTTCCACAGGGGCCAATCCCGCTGAGAATGGTCGCTAAAATGAACGGAATAATGTGGATGAATCCCCAAATATTTAGAAGATCTGCTGAAGCTAATGTGAACGGCGCCTCAGGTGAAACTAAGAGCCAAATCAGCAGCGCCGAGCCAATTCCGAAGCAGGCAGCGAAAACACCATGGAATCGATATTTTTGCATGACCTGCTTCTTATCAAACAGGTTGCAATCCAGCCCCATCCTGTAGAAGCTTACGCTGCTTCCACCGGGGTTTTGCCCCCGTTTACCAGGAATAACACCGCCATGCGCACGGCCAGGCCGTTGGTCACCTGTTCCAAAATCACGGACCGGCTGGAATCGGCGATTTCGCTGTCAATCTCCACGCCGCGGTTGATCGGGCCGGGGTGCATGATGAGCGCGTCAGGCTTGGTCCGGGCGAGGCGCGCCTTGGTCAGGCCGTAGAGCATGGTGTATTCGCCGATGCTGGGAAACATCGTCTTGCGCTGGCGCTCGTGCTGGATGCGCAGCAGGTTGATGATATCGGCGTCGCGGATGGCCTCGTCCACGTCATAGGTCACGCGGCAGCCCATCCGCTCGAAGGTCTTGGGCACGAGCGTGGCCGGTCCGCAGAGCGTTACTTCGGCGCCGAGTTTCGTCAGCGCCCAGATGTCCGAACGCGCGACGCGGCTATACAGGATGTCCCCCAGGATCGTCACCTTCAGCCCGGCGATCCGGCCCTTCTTTTCGCGGATGGTAAAGGTGTCGAGCAGGGCCTGGGTGGGATGCTCGTGCGCGCCATCGCCGGCATTGATGACATGGGCGTCCAGCACACGCGAGAGAAAATGCGGCGCGCCGCTGGCGCTGTGGCGGATGATGATGAAATCGGCGTTGAGCGCCTCCAGATTCCGGGCGGTGTCTTTGAGCGTTTCGCCCTTTTTCAACGACGACGCCTCGGTGGAAAAATTAATGACGTCGGCGCTCAACCGGATGGCGGCCAGTTCAAAACTGGTCCGCGTGCGCGTGGAGGGTTCGACAAACAAATTGACGACCGTTTTGCCGCGCAGCGCCGGAACTTTCTTGATGGCGCGCTTGCCGACCGCCTTGAAGCTGCGCGCGGTGTCCAGCACCGTGGTGATTTCCTCCGCGGTGAGCGATTCGGCATCGAGCAAATGTTTTTTGGTCCAGCTCATTTTTGGTTGCAGTGTTAAATGGTCAAAACACTAAAGCGCGGAGCGGACTGCGCCCGGACACGGGTTCGGCGGTTTCGCGCGGCCGCGCCTCAAGGCTGCAATCGCTTCATTTTCGTTTCAGTATCACCTCATCCTGCGCTGCGCCGGCCTCGGTCAGCAGCAGGGAAATCTTTTCGTCGAGCGCCGTCGGCACGTTCTTGCCGACAAAATCGGCCTTGATGGGCAGTTCGCGATGGCCGCGGTCCACCAGCACCGCAAGCTGGATTTTTTTGGGGCGGCCAAAATCATTGAGCGCATCCATGGCCGCGCGTGTGGTGCGTCCGCTAAACAAGACGTCATCCACCAGCACGACCGTTTTGCCGTTGACGTCGAACGGGATGACCGTTAAGTGCAAGGTGGGCGCCACGCGCTGGTCCAAGTCGTCGCGGTGCAGGGTGGTATCCAGAATGCCGAAGGGCACTTCATGCTTCCAGATGCCGGCGAGGATTTTCGCCAGCCGCGCGGCCAGGTGGTCGCCGCCCACAGGAATGCCCACCAGCACGACCTCGCGGTCATGTTCGTTGCGCTCAGCGATTTCATGTGCGATGCGCGTGAGCGAACGCTGAATGGCTTGGGCGTCCAGAATGACCGCGGGTTCAGACATGGGGGGTGATCGTCCTTGTGCTCGTCCTCGCGGGCCAAATAAAATTCGCGAACCTCTCCCGCCGGGCGGGACTGGTTCGCGTCATCGTGCTGGCATTCATGTTTCCTTAGCCGCCTCGCAGGGCCGCGTTAAAGGAGCGAGTGGAGTTTGCGTGTTAATTGGTTTGACTGGCTCCGTTTGCCTGGCGGGTTTTGCGCCAATTGGCACGGTGTTTGATGATCCAATCCGTCAGGGCTTGCTCAAAGCCGATATCGCGCCCGGCTTTCTCGGACTCGATCCACTTGTGTTTGAGAATTTCCTCGCGTTCCGCTTGAAATTCGCGGTAAAGCGAGGAGTTCTTCAGCAAATCTGCCGAGGATGACTCTTTTGCCGGGTTCAACATAGGACAAATTTTCTTTGTGACTCCTAAGTTAAATCCAAGTGACATTTTCCGCAACAGGAATCGACACAGAAATCGAAACGCCGAGATCGCTCGGGGTGCGAGACAAAACGGGCTATGGTTGCAACAATGACTTGATGAAGTGCAAATCCGCCGGTACCGTCACCTTGGGATTGGGGGCCGTGCCGGCCACCAGTCGGACCGGTTGGCCGATGAGTTCGCAGGCGGCGGTGTCGTCGGTGAACTGGAGATTTTGCGCGCGCGCGGCTGCGAGGGCGCGGCGGATGACTGTCACGCGGAACGTCTGTGGGGTTTGCACGGACCACAATTTGGAGCGGTCCACCGTGCGGGCAATGGTTTGACCATCGTCGGTGGCCTTGAGGGTGTCGGTTACTGGCTGGGCCGCCACGGCGGCGCCGGTTTCCCGGGCAGCTTGAATCGTGGCGGCGATTAGTTCGGCGGAGGTGCAGGGCCGGGCGGCATCTTGGATGGCTACAATCCCGGTTTCCGGGTTTAACGCCGCCAGACCGTTCCAGACGGAATCCTGGCGCTCTGCGCCACCGGCCACGAGGCGAAAGGGTTTCTTGAAGCTGAATTCGACCGCTAGTTTCGAGAAGTGTTCCGCCGTGCCCGCGCGCACCACCAGAATGATCTCCTGGATGCAGGGAGCGTCGTCGAATCGCTGCCATGTATGGGCCACCACCGGCCGGCCGGCTACCTCCAGCCAGAGTTTATCCACGCCGGCGCCCATGCGCGTTCCCTTGCCCGCGGCAACGATGATGGCGGAGGTGATCAACTGATGCGCCAGACGATGCGGGCTTTGTTCAAGTCGTATTGCGACATTTCCATCTTTACCCGGTCGCCGGAGGTGAGGCGCACAAATTTTTTCCGCATCTTGCCGGAGATGGTTGCCAGTACCTGATGCTTGTTGTCCAGTTCCACCCGGAACATCGTCCCGGCCAGAACGGTGAGGATGCGGCCCTCGACTTCAATGTGCTCTTCCATGCAAAAATTGAATCGGCTGCGAAAAGGCCAAGGGCGACGCCCGCAGTGGGCGCCGCCCCGGGCCATTGGCTCCAAAAATTAATAGCGTTCGCGACGACCGCCACCGCCACCGCCACCGCCGCTGTAACCGCCGCCACCGCCGCCACCGCCGCCGCCACTGCCATATTCACGGCGTGGGCCGCGGTCGCGACCACCGCCGCCGGCCGGCCGTTCTTCCTTCGGACGTGCAATGTTGACCGTCAACGCGCGGCCATCGAGTTGCGCGCCATTCATGGCTGCAATCGCTTTTTGCGCTTCTTCCGGGGTGGAGTAGGTGATGAAGGCAAACCCGCGTGAACGGCCGGTCATCCGGTCCATCATGAGGTTGGCTTCCACGACCTGCCCGTGGGGCGCGAAGGCCTCCTGCAGGTCGTTTTCCGTGGTGTTGAAGGAAAGATTTCCTACAAACAATTTCGTGCTCATTCGATGATTGGCTGCTTGATTTTATAACCGCCGTTTTCGTCTGTTCCCGACTGCCGGGTTTCAAATCATCACTGAACGGAGTTCACTTGAGGATTCACCATGGTCGAAAGGTCAGTTTTTCTTACAGACACAGCAATCATAGCGATTCGGGCGCATTTGACAAGTGAAATTTGGTAAATTCTAATATGCTCTGGTACAAATGGTTGCAACAGTCGCCATGCTTGAAGGCTGCCCTGTTCTGCCTTCCGCTGCGTTGAATAACCCTCCGACACCAAGATTCCAGCCGGATCACTGATGGTCCTGCCGGTGCGCTGGCTGCCGCGGAGGTCAGTCCCGAGGCTATGGCCTCGGTGGGATTGACGCCCAAAGATATTCCCGCGTTGATTCAACAGACAAACTAGGAATTCGAACGGGTTTTGGAGCTTTTGTACCTGCGCGCCTGGTCAGACGGCGCGCAACTGATGGTCTGATTTTGAACTGGGTCCGGTTAGGCCAGGCAGAAGCGTTAGTGCGGTTTCAGGGGGACGGCGTGGCTGTCGAGGTCTCCCTGGCCGGCAACGAGGCTATCAAACCCACCACCATGAATAACACCAGGGGAGACAAGGCATAGCGATGGTCGCCGGCTGTCAAGGAGGCTAGGCCCGCGTGTCTTTGGCTGCTTGGGTGGCAGTGTTCCAGCAACTTCCCGATTAGGGGCTGGGAAGCCGCGCTGCCAGCAAAAAAGCAAGTGTTCAAGACCCCGATCGAAAACCCGGCCAGTTTGGGATAGAGATCGCGGGCTACGGCGAACGAGATAATATTGGCACTGCTCAAAAATCCAACCAGGAACAGTTCCAACTCGAATCCAGCCAGGGGGATTCCGGGAAAATACAGGAGGCAAACCAACGCGGCCAATGCCCCGGCGCCGGCGAACATCATGGGAGGTTTGCGGCGTCCCAGATCATCGGAATACCACCCGAAGAACAGGCAGCCAGCAATGCCCCTGAGAAACAAGAGCGAGCCGATGCCCGCGGCTGCCACTTCGCTCAAGTCATAAGCCTTCTGGATGTAGCTCGCGCCCCACAGTCCACCAAAAGCCACAAACATTAGGCTGATGCTCGTGGCATACACGGCGTTGATCCATACCTGCGGATTGCGAAGCACGCCAGGGATTCCGCCGGTTTGAGGTTCGGCTTCGGGCGCAGAATGATTGACGGCTGCCGGCCGGTCTCGCACGACAACAAAAACCAGCACCGCCAGCAGCAAGTCTGCTCCCCCCAGCCAGGCGACCGACTCGCGCCAGCCGACGACACTCATCAACCCGGCCACGGGCCCGCCGCTGGCGGCGCCCATCATTCCAGCCGTGTCGGTCAATCCAGCCAGCGTCGAAAACCGCGCGGGGGGAAACCAGGGGAAACTCCTTTGGATTGAACCCTCTTAGCGCCAAAGGCGTGCATGGAGAATCCACTAAAAAAAGAAAGGTTCCCGGTTGACTGAAAGGTTTTGTGTGCGAGTCTAGTGCGACTGGGGAGGAAAGGTGGGGGTGATCCAAATTACGCTGAAACTATTGCTTTTGGAGGATTCGGTGGACGATGCGACGCTGTTGCTGGCGGAGTTGCAACGCAAGGGTTATGCCCCCGAGCATCTGCGCGTGGAGACGAAGGGTCAGTTTCTGGCGGCACTGCAGGATCATTTGTGGGACGCTGTGATTGCGGATTATTCGTTGCCGCAGTTCAGCGGCCCAGAGGCGTTGAAACTGTTGCGTCAACAGCACGCCGATCTTCCGTTCATCATGGTTTCCGGCATTTTCGGTGAAGAGATGGCGGTGGCGATGATGAAGGCTGGTGCGGATGATTATATTTTGAAGGGGAATCTTTCCCGGTTGGCGCCCGCGTTGGAACGTGAAATCGAGGCGGCGGATGACCGCCGCCGGCGCCGGCGCGCGGAGAGCGCCATGCAGTATCTGGCCGCCATCGTGGAGTCCAGCGAAAACGCCATTTACGGCAAGAATCTCGAGAATCAGGTAGTGAGTTGGAATCCAGCGGCGGAACGCCTGTTTGGTTACCGCCCGGAGGAGATTGTTGGCCAGTCCGTGGTCACCCTCTTCCCGTCAAGCCGTCAGGAGGAGTGGGTCGAGGTCATGGCTACCGTCCGTCGCGGCGATACGCTCGGGATTCGCGATACCGAGCGTTTGCACAAGAGCGGGAGGATTATCCCCGTTTCCGCGACCATCTCACCGATCAAGAACCTGGGCGGAGAAGTCATTGGGGCTTCCTTCATCGAACACGACATTAGCCGCCAAAAGCAGGCGGAGTACGAGCGCCAAGCGGCCCAGGCCGAGCGGGAGAAGCTGGTCACCGAATTACAGGAAGCGGCCAAACAAATAAAAACCCTGCGGGGGCTTTTGCCCATCTGCTCATTCTGCCATAAAATCCGCAACGCCGACGGCACTTGGGAACGGTTGGAATCGTACATCAGCAGCCGCACCGAAGCCGGCTTTACCCACGGCTTCTGCCCGGGGTGCATTGAAAAGCACTACGGCCTGAAGGACCTTGCTGCGAAGTGAATTTGGGGAGCAACTAAGATTTGCGTTTGCGGGGAACCGGGGTAAGTTCCGCCGCGAAGTTTCGGCGAAACAAGGAGTTCAAATTCTGGTGGCGGACGATGAGCCGTCGATCCGGCAAAGCATGAAAATGCTGTTGGAGCACGACGGGCATGTGGTTTTTGCCGTTGCGAGTGGGGAAGCGGCGCTGGCCCAACTGGCCCAGCCTAAGCTCTTCCTGGTAATCACCGATTTCTCAATGCCGGGAATGCAGGGGGATGAACTCGTCGCCCGCATTCGAGCATGCCAGCCGGACCAAACGATCATCCTAGCTTCCGCGTCACCCGGGTCTGAGCGGATGGGTTGGTTGAGGGCAATCTCACCCCGGGCGGGCCGCTGGACTCTGTCCGGATCGGTTGGCCGGAGTGGTCAACTTCCAATGCTTGACTGGTCCAATGTCATTTGGCTCTCCCGCGAAAGGAAGCCCGGCGACGGTCAAGCCCACCTCCTTGGAACCACATATTCTAAACCGTCGCCGGGTAAAATTCAGCTTACCGATGGAGGCAAGTATAACCGGAATATTTCACGGGAACAGTCGGAGAAAACAGCATCCTGGTGTAAGGGAGTCCCCCGACACGACTTGGGTGTGGTTTTAGTTGCGGGGCGCGGCCGTCCTCGGCCGCAGCCATACGCTGACAACCAACCCCGCACGGCGATTATCAGTGGCTTGGCGATTTGGGACTTGCTGCGCGCGGGACGAGAGCGCTCCGATCACAATTTAACAACACGTCCTGGTCCGTGTGAATACTTTCGTTATGCAAATGGTTTATTGGCAATGAGTCCGCGCCGCCGCGAATTCGCGGATTTGCAAAAGCAGGGGCGTGTGCTAGTATCGCATCACTGAATTATGCAGGC
>Ga0316217_10002444_pt1 | contig 22334 bp, 31 predicted proteins | sample 1anoAmetaG_FD_203633 | JGI IMG/M metagenome (GOLD analysis project Ga0316217, IMG submission 203633) | Freshwater microbial communities from Trout Bog Lake, Wisconsin, USA - 1anoA | ecosystem: Environmental > Aquatic > Freshwater > Lake > Hypolimnion/Profundal zone | place: USA: Wisconsin...
ATTCAAGCTCTACACCATAAGTGAACTTATTACTCAGCACTGTGCCATCTGGTGTCTTCACGTAATTTTTGCCCATGAATAAAACCATCTCTAAGTGTTTCATCTTCTATATAATGAGTTCTGATTTCTTTATTCCTAGCTCTGACACCATTGGTAAAACTTTCTTCCATCCATTGAATCATTGGCCAGCAAGGAGGAATTTTCCATTCTCTACTATTCCAAATTTTTTCAATTGTCATGGAATGATCCCATAGCCCTGCTCTTGTAGCCATATCATAAAATTCAAGATAATCTCTAAACTCATACTCATTAAGTGTACCAGGAAAAGCTCTATATTCTATTGTTTTATGTTTGATCAGACTCAAAAAATTAACATTTGCTCTACGAAAATCATATTTTGTATCATACATTTTCTTTTCTTCATCATAACGGTAATGAAATAATTGAAACTCTCTCATATTTTTGGCAGTTCTCATTCTATCAGAACGTTCTTTGGGTAATCTAGAACGGAACCAAGGGATATGCCTCATATTCCAAATACGTTGTCTCTGATAATGAATTTTTTTGGCATAATCTTCTCGTTTAACATTTGGGGGACGAGGAACAACCCAGTTAAGAAAAAAATCCATATTGTCTTCCCAGTAATTAAATAATCTTAAAATTGCATCAAAATCATCTACAAGTCCAGGAACCCCGATATGTATATGTCCAGAGGTACGATAGTTAAGAGTTCCTTCTGGATAATGCTTTTTTAATTGTCTTAAAAGGCCTACAAGCTCGTCTATACTACCACAAGGTCTAAGATTAAACTCTCCACCAATTGAAGAAGTTACTAAATCTGGGTCGTTGGGAGTACCATCAGAGTTAACTTGAGTCCATTCAAATCTATTCCATGAACCAATTTGAGGTGGAGCAGGCCTTGTTAGATCAGCATCACTCCATTCAATTTCTGCACCATAAGTAAAATTATCAGATATCATAATACCTTTTTAAATCCTTGTCATTATAATAGTAATCGGCATTGACTCTAGACATATACTCTTCCCAATGATCAAATGGGACCTTACAAGCAGCTAAATAACAAGCAATATTCCAATATGCAATCTCTTCTTGTTCTTTACTCTTATGCTTGTGAAACTCTAAGGGTTTCCAATCCTTCTTTCGGCCAAATGAAATATTTTTTTCAGCCTTAAACATTGTATCACAAGCGTATGGAGCTGTAGTATCATGACTGAGTACAATACTAAGAGTATCATGATGTTCTGGATCTCTGGTTAATTTAAATAACTCTGCAACTTCAAGAGTTCCCAACATATGAATCCCAGTTCCATTACCAATTTGATACTCTGTAGAGTCAGCTAGACATCTTAGGAACTCTAGTCGTTTGCCCCAGGTTGGTATCTTATAATCCACAACATCAATTTGAGTATCATAAGTGACACCAATACGGTCCACCATACCACTTTTGTCCCAGAACTCATAACTTTTTAATCCCTTCTCTAAAGTCTTGGCCTGGATAACAGACATAAACTTACCTGTATAACCAGAGTCTTTCATCTCGTTATAGAACTTTTCTCCACGCTTACGAGTTTCTTTATCTCGATGTAAAACATCTGGAAGGATAATCCATTCAGGGTTCAATCTACCTGCAAGATAGGCCAATCGTAGTCCACCTTGTCCTTCACCCAACTCATCAGCTCCATTATCTAGAATGAGTCTATTCAATGAACGATAAATTTCCATGGTAGTATTGTTATCCATTTCATGAGCAAGAGCATAACCCAATCCAGTTCTCTTGATCATATTTACTGGAGCGCCTAAGTAAACATCAAATGGTGCTTTATTTTTCATGGAAATCCTTTCCAAACATGAGCTGCCATTCCTCTATGAATAGTCTTTTGTTCCTTTGGAATATCTACTAACATTTCAACATCTCTTACTCTTGGAAGATTCCAGAGAGCTGCTTCTAACTCACTAGGGTCATGACTAGTTAAAACATTTTTCCTGGCATGATAGAGATTTTTATTTAAAGTAGTAATCCCCATACCTATATTACACATCTCCCAAAATCTAGGTAACAACTCATAAATTTCATTTTCTGGAAAAAATCCAAAAATACTTGTTAAGATAATATAGTCGAATTTTCTTCCACTATCAAAAAATTCATAAAAGTCTTGAACAGCAAATTCTGTATTTGGTCTATCTTTATAATATTTTTTTGCTGCATTAATATACTCTTCATTAAGATCGTTACCATAATATGAACAATTATCTGGAATGGTTTCTAATACAAGACCTGTACCACAACCTACATCATAAACACTACCTCCAGACCCAACAATTTCAGTAGCATTTTTAATCCAGGTGATTCTTTTGGGTAGAGAAATACCCATACTCACATTTAGTTCTTGAAGGTCAGCATTACGCCACCATTCTTTTCCATCCTCTACAGTTTCGTAGACTTTACCGTTCCAAATTGGCACTAGTTCCTCTTCCTATGTCCCTGATTGCATAGTATTGCTCATCGATCTCTTTAATCTTTTGAGCTCTACTTCTCAACTCTTCATAATAATCCATATATGGTATTTTAAAGGTCCAATTTTGAATTAACCAGATACTCAATAATAGACATTCTTCAATATATGGCCAAATTGGAACTGGGCTAAAACATCTAAACTCAATTGTATTGGGCCTATCAATTCTAAACTTATGAGCAATATCTACAATACGCCTAACCTCATCATGGTCCCAAAACTTTTCTTTACCATCTTTAGTTTGTTGTAGAAGCTCAGTAAATTTGCCTTGGTCCTTGTTCTCAGCAGCATCCATAAACTTGGCAAGCTCTGGAGGGGTAAGTTTATTTCTCTTTTTCCAATCATTACCGAGAGAATCTAGAGTATCTTGAACATTATAAATATCCTGCATCCAAAACATTGCATCCTCTTCAGAGACATTTGGAATGCCTACATGGATATGAAGACTATTAAAAAGATGTTTTTCAAATACTGCACCCTTACGAATAAACTTATCTACGTAGGTTTCAAACTCTTCTCTAATTTTTTCTATTTCTGGACCAAGGGTAAATACAGGGGAGATTAATTCTGCTCCTTGCCAGAGTGCTCTATGCTTACTAATTTTAGAAGGATTGGCAATACACTTGGCACCAGTCTCATCTAGGTAAGTAGTCATACAACGAGTCTTATTTGAGTTACGAATACTACCATCACTCTGTACATGCCATCTATCGTAATTGAGATGAGGCTTACTATATGTACCCCATCTATCCTGCCAGAGTGTTAAGTCTTCATATACAATTTCTGCAGCATCTATGGTTTTAATATCAGACATCTCTAATTCAAAACCAACTGTTCTATATGGGCTATCCATTGAGTAATTCCCTTGCATGACCTCTATTGGTCTTTAGTGACAACGTCTCATCTATGTTCTCTAAGAGTTGTTCTGAGTTCATATAATATTCCTCTAGTTTAGAGAATACCTTGAGATCTTGGAGTCCTTTAAACTCTACTTCATGAGGTCCACTCTTGGCTTGAGCCATAAATTTATTCAAAGTAGGGACGTCAATGGGAAGCATCCACCAATTGAGTGTGCTAAAATTTCGTACCTTACTTCTCAATCCAGCAATATGGGTAAACCCTAAACTGGGTAGATAACCATCTTGCATTACCGTATTGAAATGAATAGTCTGATCTCTCATAAACTTTTTACCCATAAGAGCACCACGCATAAGGTGATAAGTATACATTGCTGTAGCAATACGTTGTCTTCTCAAATCAGTTCTAACAGCAACCAAATCATATTCGATATAGGCCAAATTCTTATTTTTAGAATCTGAAAACCCTACTACTTCACCATCTAGTTCTGCTACAACATGATGAGGAAACTCATCGTTCTTTTGATAAAGACCAATCAATTGATCTCTCATAGTAAACCCACCGAGGAATGGAAGAGTCTTGGCATCATTGGCCAAAGACTGTACTGGGTCTACATCATCTACAGTACCGGGTCTAATTACTAGTTTGCCCATTATCTTCTACCTCACTAGTAAATGCTTTCTTTTCTTTTTTATTGCAAACTACACATCTAAAGTATGCCCAATCTTGTCCTGGCTTTGGGCGCCAATAATTACCTGAACATTCTCCACACTTATCTGAATTCTTAACAATAGTCATTATTCCCATCCTAACAAGGTCATTGCATCCATACGATTAATATTGAGGATATCTGGATTTTGTCCAGATTTGATCATCAAGTTTATATTCTTCTCTAAGTTCTCAATACCTCTAGTGCCTGAAATAGTTTGTTTTAGACTCTCATCAAATTCAATATCATCTCCAAGCTCTTGAATACGATTATGGAATGTAGTCAACCCATTATGTGTTAGATCATAACACCAAAGATTCATGGAGTGATGTCTACGTACTTTACTACGTAATTCTGCAGCATGCTTAAATCCTAGGGTAGGAAGAACGTGAGGCATTACAGGATTATTACTAATAATATGATCTGTAAGGTGAAGTCTTCCCTGTACAGCAGTTATTAAGGCCCAGGTCCAATACATCTTAGTTGCTAGATGCTTTCGTCTATAGTCTTCAAGAACGGCTACTAATTGTAAAGCTGTACGTTGAGTTCCATTACGACCAATCTCACTAGCAGCAACATCCTTACCATCCAAATTGGCGATAATGATATCATAAGTGTTCATTTTTAATTCAATAGATGTACGTAGAGTAAATCCACCCAGGTAATTAACATTTTCTTTTGAGTTATAAATACCTTGAACAATATCTATATCTTCTTCACCTTGAGCGAGCCTAATTTTGACTGTCATAAACCGTTACACTCTTCAACTCATTACCATGCCAACCTGGCTCATCCAAAACAAATACTTGATCAAAACCAATTACAGTTGAAATTGCAGTCTCAATTCTCTTTGCAAAAGTAACACCCTCTTCATCTTCTCGATAAAGGTCAATATCACGAGCATATAATTCCATATTCTTTTCACGATAAAATTTGACTCGATCATTTACGTAAAGAGTAAATTCAGATTCAGGAGCTGGTTCTGGAACACCATCAAAATACCATACATGTCCAAAAATTTCTACATCAACTAAATTAGATGTATAGTTGGGGTGAGCACCTTCATGGGTAAATAGTTGACTCAATTGGGCATAAGTGCCAGGACGGATATAATCCCCAGTCTCAGAATGTTGGCCTCTATGGACCTCATCAAATACCTCTACTCGCTTACGACCTTCGAGTATTGCTGTATAGACTAATCCCTTAAGAGCTTCTCTGGCCAAAAACTTATTTGTACCACTCCACCAGGTTGCTTCAGCTGAGTGAGAAGTTCTACGAGAACGAAGGCCCCATGTTACAGACTCAGTGGGATCATCTTCAAAATATGCTGTAATTAAACTAGGAAGATCACTATTGATCTTTGCCTTTGCATCTTTAGGTTGATTCCCAGTTCCATCCACATCTTGAATGAAAGTCTTGGCATCAGGCCTTTGGAGCTGCTTTACTATAATCTTTCTCATACTTTCCTTTCAGTGGAGCGGCCGGTAGGATTCGAACCTACATTAGTTAACAGGAAGTTAACTGCATTGCGTTTATGCTACGGCCGCTTGGTGGGTAGGTGGCCAAATGGAGGTCAAACCACCTACCCCGGCTATTAAACAGTTAATGAAAAAATGGAGGAAATCCAATAACTTTTAATACCCGTTCTTTATAGTATAGTAAGGATACTATAGAGAATCAAATGTCTTTATTCTTTTTCTTTAAAATTTCTGACATCTTTTTCAAGAGATCTCTTACTTCTTCTCTTGAAGGTTTAATCTGTAATTCACCAAGCTTTTCTTGTTCTTCATCCTCCATTAAATCCAAACCTTTCTTGATAGCCTTCATCACTCCAAGGACTACTTCCTTCTTGTCCTTCAGTTCTTCCAACTACCTTCCAACTATCTCCAAACTTTTTAAATACAAAACCAGTACGATTAGACATCCAATCAGCAATCTGTTCATTACCAACTACATAATCTCGTAACTGTCTCATGCTCTTATCATCACCCTTTTTCTCACGAATTTCATTTTGGAGTTGATTATAAGAACAATATCCGTTGGCCAAAATATTATCCCAGAATGTATTCCAAACAATATTGAGAACAGTATTGGGTTTATATGGATTAGGCGGAACCTCTGTAATGGTAATATTTTGAGAAGTTGTTTCTGGGTCACTCACCTTGTCACCAAGATTAATTTGTTGGACTCGATCTAGAGCTTTATCCCAACCTTCAAAATCTAGGATGTCTCCAGGCCTCATAAATACCTTACTACCAAGAGTTGACTCATTTATTTGAGCAATAATCAAACAAAGGTCACCTTCATTATTTGCATGATGACATTGGAAGGTAATACTATAACCATAGGCTGATTTAAAAATCTTGATTGGAGTCATTAAATACTCTGCATGACGTGGGCAATTTACATACATGACATCTGGTTGAGGAAGGTCTTTAGTATTAAGAACTCTTTGCTTCCAACTAGTACCATAGAGTTGTTCTGAACGACTTTCACCACTGGTGAGTTCAGATAGTTTTAATTCTACTCTTACTGATTCTACTTCTACTACTTCTTCCATTTTCTTACTTCCTCCTCAAAAAACTTTGGTAACTCATCCATATCTAATGGGACCTCTTTAATTATAATAGACTTACTTACTCGAATCAAAACTCGATTAATTTGATGGTCTATGTCTTTTTGGTATTCTTTATCTAGAGGTCTAACTCCATCATCCTCTACTCCTCTATCAGAAACAGGAATATAGTATATACGATTCCAATAGTTCGTTGCTTCCCACTTAGCCTCTTCCAAAGCCACATTGTAATAATGCTTGGCGTTACTTTGTATAGAGTTTTGCTGTTTATAACCTTGGTAGGCCGCTTCATCTACTGCCCATCTTTCACTAATAATAAAATCACTATTCATTGACCTTTGAGAGAACATCCAATTTCTACGTAAATAAATACAAGCTAGTTGAAATGTATCTAGACTTTGATCATAACCAATATTTAATCCATCACTAAATACGCCACCAGCATCAATAACAGCACGGGTGACACTAGGAAGAAGGCTAGTAGAGCTGCTAGGATAAACTTTTTCAATTTGTTCCCTCAATATCCTCGCTGCCGTTGTCTTGCCCGTACTGTGGCTTCCTGTGAATGCTATCCTCACCGTAATTTCCTTTTCTATATCTTTTGCGATGCTTTTTAACTGGTTCTTTAAATGCATCAATTCTTAAAGTAATAAGTCTCAATTGTCTATCTGTCATCTTGTTCAATCTTCTTAATGCATGAGCAATACGCCAAATATCATTTAAACTATATCTACGTTCACCACCAACAGTTTTGGCAATCTGTATTGGATTACCTTGACCATCTATAAAATAACCTTCTCGCTCTTTAACCTTCAACCCTTGAGCAGTTAAGTCGAAAAATGCTGCTGCCATAGATTGAGAAAATCTAGGCTCATCATCTTCCCATTTTTGTCTAATTGGACTTCCGGACATAAAAAGCCGTCTTCCTTGGACTAGTCTTGGTTGCTTTGAGCAATTGCTCTACACCAATATTACCCTTAACGAGTTCATCTTGTAGAGCATCTTCGTTTATCTCATACTCAATAGTAGTTTTCATACCTGTACCACCACCAGCATACTCTACAGTCTGCATTATAGTAATTTTATTAGTAACAGATTTGAACTCTTCTGGGGTTAAAATTTCTTTGAGCTTTTCTGTATCAATAGATGGTTTGCCACCAGAGACTTCTTTAGAAAGTTTTACACCCATTTCAGGACTGATCAAATATCCAGATTCTGTTTCTGGGTCTGATAAATTAAGATTAATTGTCTCAAAAATATAGGAACGTAGAGCACTTTCTCTACCACCGAGCATATCTTGTACACTACGGATACTTACTACTTCATCTGCTAAAGCGTCAATCTCTTCTTCACTCAGAGGGATTATCGTAGATGTGGAGGTAGTCCCAAACACTTCGAATAGGTGATTGAAAGTATCCAGATCCTCTTGGCTCAGATCTTTCATTTGAGCAAATTTTTGTCGGAGTTTTGTACGGCTTATTTCCGCCAATTGAGATTGACCAGATAATTCCGGTTCCGTAACCTCTATGCCAATTCCCTTGAGAAGCTTCTGCTCCATGGGTGTTAAATACTTGTTTTCCATTTTCATCCTTACTATAAGATTTATTATTCATAAGTATATATAACTACTAGATAGATATCAAGAAGCTTTTTTAACTTCTAGACCCTTGGAAGTAACATAATAGACTTCTCCACCAACTCCTACAGCAGTTTTAGTAGCTACTTTTGCTGCTTTAATAACATCATTTTTGGTCCAGGGTCCTTCATCACCCATACTACCAAAAGCTTCACTCTGTCCACTACCAATGGCCCAGCGACCAAGTGGTGGAATTATTACACTAAAATCTTCTTCTACTACAACTAGATTATTTCCCCATGCCATAATAATTACAGCATCGGAAGTTTCAAGTCCCTTACTCTCTCTCATTGCACCATTTTCACTCAATGAAGATTTGATTGCTGGAACTACTTCTTTGACCATAAACATTTCAACATCATGGTGATGCTCTCTAAACTCAGGCCACTCGGTCCAATGCTTAATTACTTGTCCAGATCTATATCCACCTGCTCCACCAAAAATAAATTTACGTTCCTTATCTACCCAAAGCTTATTTGGACCATCATCTGCTTTGGTAAAGTCCCAAGAAATTTCAGAGTCAGCAGCTATTACTACTCCATCCTGTTTAGTAATGGCAGCAGCAATAATTGTCATGACTTAGTTTTCCAATCAGGTTTTGCAATATGTGTAGTTAGAGTATTTTGATCCTCAACATGAACCCAAGCATCATCATCACCTAATCGATCCCAATTTGAATCATCTCTAAAATATTTTACAATTGGCATACCACAATGCTTACACTCAGTCATATTCTTCCCATTCAGCTGTAGTCATTGTCTCTGCTACTTTTGGAGTTTGTTCAGAAATAAGCTCTTTTACAACACTAGCAAATTGAGGACCAACAACTTGATCCCAGAGTGCTGTAAAACGTTCCTGTAAAAGGGTAGTATGTAGATCATCACCTTCAGCAAGTAACATTTCTGCTCCTACTTCTGGCTTAATCCAATCCCAATCACCTTTGGCGTTTTTTACTTGAAGGGTTGCCCCAATACTTACTGATAGTTTTAGTTCCATAATTATTAGTATAATCTATATAATAGTCGTAATCAAAGGATTTCAGCTTTCCAAGCATTTTGTAGTGGTAGGATTGTTAAATGGGTTTTACCTTCTAGATATTTTCTAACAGCATGTTGAATACCAGGATAAAACCAGTCATCACCAGCAAGTATACCACCACTTTTTACTTTAGGAAACCAAGCTTGAATATCGTTACAAACACTAACATAGTCGTGAGCACCATCAATAAGTACAAAATCTAAGCTCTTATCTTCATAAAGCTTAGAAGCATCAACACTCATCATTTTAATAGGGTTACAAAGACCAAGATCTATCAAATCTTTCATATTTTCAAGAAAAGTTTCATAGAACCTATTCTCTTTAATTGCAGGTACCTGTTGATAATGAAAACCCCAATCTTTAAGTATTTTATGAGTTTTTTCAAAGTGTTGCCTAACAGGTTCAGAAATTATAAATCCTGCATTTGTAACATCTTCAAACTCTCTACCATCATCAATCCCTGGAAGGAGTGTGGGGTCCCAATGATCAATGGCATCAAATTTAATTTTTTTTCCAGAATTATAAATTTCAACTGACATAAAAGCAGTACTTTTGCCCAGGAAGCAACCAACCTCAACAAAATGGGAACCATCAGAAGAATTTTCGACAGCCTCTCTATAAAGATCAGGATACCTAAAATATGGTGGTCCAAATTGTGGTTCTTGATATATATGCTCCATACTATCTCCCTGAATTCCAAAATAAACTATAGTCGTTATAAATTTGTGTATCGATTTCATTAAAGCTGTAAATATAATCTTTTTGTTCTTGAGTTAACTGTTCATACAATAACTTAGAACCATCAAAAATATTATGTCCAGAATTCCAAGGAGAAACGGGTTCAATCTTTGACCAAAAACCAGCTGGGTTATTAACTGAACAGCTAAAACCTAAATCTTGTTTGATTTTTAATTTTAGTTGGTCCATGTTTTTATAATTGAGTTGTGTATCTTTGAGTAAGATATTTATTTTTCCTAATCTAAAATAAACATGCTCCTTCTTTAAACCCTTACCGACCAAATCAAAATAGAAGTCTTTCCAAAAAAATTGATAGTCATTAATATCATAATCTAGCATTATATTTTTTGCTTGATAATTACTGAGGTAGAATTTATTATCTTCAATCCATCTAAAAAGATCTTCTATAGTAGGTCTATATCCATGTACTTGCTCATTATTTTTAATAACAAAGTATGGAGTTTGTCTAACTAAAAAAGCATGATCAACAGGATTACTTAGCTCGTAAGTACCTTCATTAGTTTCTCTAGAAAACCAAAATTCAGGTCTCTTTTCTAATTCTTCAGTATAGTAGTCCAATAAGCCAATCATGTAAGTAAAATGACTTACTAATCTTTTAACTGGGTCTCTAAAAGAAGTAATAGTATAGGTTCTATCGTCAACTTGGGTCCAACCGTTATGCCAATGATCTTCAAGGTCAATTAGTTGAATATTTTTCTCTTTTAATCCATCAACAACAAAATCTAATAATTCTGTTCTTAAATACCAACCTGCTGTTTTAGGTATATGAATTAGATGAATTTTATTATAATACATCTAACACCATAATAGAGATTTGAATAACAGACTTAACTTTTTTGCACTTAAATATTTTTATCATTTTTAAAATTTTCTTCAGTAATTTCTAGCTTATTAATATGTCTAGAGCTTGCTCCAGTATGCATTGCAATATTAAATCCTGAATTTCTTACTTGTTCATAAAACCAAACATCTTCTGTAATCCATCCATAGGGATCTGATCTATATTCTTGTTTGAACCAAGGATATGGATCATCAGGATTATCTTTGACTATTTTTTCTAGTACACTTCTATGTATCAAAACATATCCCATACCCATATTCCAAAGCCCATCAATAATTGAGTCCTCTGGATAGTCTTCAATCCATTTTCCTTGATCTGTCAGCTTATTATTATCTGAGTTTGGTAACTGTCCAGAAACTCTAATTTTATTACTATATCCATCAAAAATAGATAAAAAATATTTTCCTCCCAGTACAGGATGAGTATCTTTATTAGCTGCATCAATCATTATATCGAAATCTTTGATAGAAATAATTATATCAGTATCAAAAGAAAACATCCAATCTATATCAGTTTGAAGAAATTTTGCTACAATCATATTTCTATTTATTGTGATATAAGGTCCATTTTCAGTAATAATATTTGCTACTATATTTTTACGACGTAGGGATATATCTATTATACTTGTTGCAAAATCTGTATAGACAGAACCACTAGAAGCAAAAGTTAGAGCAACGGTTTCATTATATTCCATAAGAGTGCCTCAGGAGGGATTCGAACCCCCGGCCTAAACGGTAGAAACGTCCCGCTCTAATCCACTGAGCTACTGAGGCCTGATTAAATATTGGTAATATTATTGACTGAACCATTACCTGGACCATAAATATTAGTCACTACACCATTAGTAGTAAGAATATTCATAACCTTATCGTATACACCACTGGTCATACTTCCAATTTGTGGTTGTCCACCTTTGATCAAAACGTTAATCCACTGTTGATTTCGTTTAGAGTTTTCAAATGCAGCAATATTTGTAGGACTAGCTGGAAGGTTGTTCATCTGTAATAATGTTGATGCAGCCCATCTAAATTCACGCGACATCGCCATAATTAACTTCAGCTTCCTTGATTAGATCTTCCATGTTCTTACTTCTAATACCAGTATATACTAAATCATTACCCTTTTCAAGGCATAGATGATAGATTCCATCAATCTGTTGACAAATCTTTGTCTTACCCTTTTCCCAAAAAATTTTCGGTGTTGCAACAATACGTGGTTTTGACATATTAGTCCTCTCTGGTTACGGGGAATCGCTCATAGAGCCATTCAATTGAATTTGTTAGTAGCATTGCTTCTTCCCAGCCAATAAGTTTCTCTCTGATTTCAGATTCAGAAGTTATAACATCAATTAAAAGAATAGCATGCTCTAAACAATAGAGTCTTTCATCGTCAGTCATAAAACTACCAAAAGTATCCATAAGGTTGAGATATCCGTCTGGAAAAAGAAACAGGTAAAGTTCTCCTGTATCGATGATCCAAGAAAGTTCATAAAATGTATTGACTCTATCGGTCCAAAAACTACCGAAATTTATTTCTTCACTCAAACGACGAGTTTCACTTTGAGCATAAAACTCTTCAAAGTCTGGAATATCGTCAACATGTTTTATGGTTTTTCTAATCATCTACTGCTCCCTGGGACTACTAGTGTTAGTTAACTGAGACGTTACAAAAGCTTCTTGAGAAAGATTTTTACCCTTACTCTCAGTCTGTATATCAAACTTATCTAGGAAGCTCCAAGCCCAATCATTACAAGCATCATTCCAATAAAAATCACTATGAGCTCTCAACTTAGGACGATTATAACCACTACCCATAAGCTTAAGAAAATCAGGGCGTTCAGTCTTACTATGACCAACTAGTACATCTTCACGGGGAAGGCTATAATGAATAACAGGACGAACACCACGCCAAGAATCTATAACTCGTAACATTCTAGGGTCATCAGGCTCAATATATTCGCCAGTCTTAACCCAATGGTGATGGATATCTACAACAAGAGCAATATCATGCTCAAGCTTAAGACTCTCGTCAATACCCCAAGTCATTTCGTCATTCTCAATAGTCAAGCAACGTTTGGCAACAGGGGACATATGGGGAAGGGCTTGCTGAACTCCATAGGCACCCAACTGACCAGAGATATGAATATTAATCTTGAGATCTTGGAACTCTTGACCATAACCCATCCAATGAGCCATATCAGCATGATACTCTAGTTCTTGGAGACTTTTACGTCTAACATCAGCCCTATGACTAGCTAGTACAGTAAATTGCCCAGGATGGAAAGAAAGTCTAATATCTTTTTCTTTGGCATATTGCCCAATCTCGCCAAACATATCTTCTAGTCGATCTTGGACACCAAAACGTCTATAAAAGTCACACCAATCATCATGAGTATATAAAGGAAGTAAGTCACTACCCAAACGAACCATATGATAAATAGGATCACGAGCAGCAGTACGTTCTAGTAGTAACTTTACACTATTTAGATTATGCTCAATAATATCCCAAAGCTTAAGCTCAGCTTTATTACCAGCATTACGATTCATCCAAGTAGCAGTAACAGTACGAGTATTCAATTCCTTGGCATCATCTTTCGGGCCAATACCCATAATTTGATCTACACTATCAATCCACTTACAACAAAAACCTACTCGTTTTTTCATTCGTCCATTTTCTTACAAGGGGTACCATCATTATGAAAATACCAAACTTTACTCTTTTTCAAATTACTAATCCATTTAATCTCACGATTACAAGGACAAACTCTATTACTAACTTCTACTAAGGTTATACTCATATATAGAGTATAATTGAAAGTTATTTTTTAATCAAATGAGCTAGCTTGTCCTGATTGTCTAGAATATATTGTGGGTACGAATCATCTAGTTCAACAGTTTTTAATTCAAAACCTCTATTGAATACATCTTCATTATTCATCATTCGAGTTTTAATTTGAGAAAGAGTTTCTTTATCATCATACTCTTCATGAGCATAAGATTTAATTTTCTTCTCAATCATTTCTTCTCCACCAAGGAAGCTCCAATGCCATCCAGCATTAGGTAGAGTCATACAAAGCTGTTGTGAATGTCTCATAGTTTCAGCATCCATAGTACGATATCTATCCATACTACAAACTCTAGTTCCTGCCCAATACTCACCCAAATTATGAACATTGAGATAGTATTGATGCATTTGCTGTTCTAAAGCATACATCCCATCTGGATTAAAGTGATCTTTTAACCAGTCTACTGCTTTAGGGTCTGGTACTTCATCTAAATCACTAGTCATTACCATAGCATCCTCACCGATACCATAAGCTCTCAGATCGATTTGAGTACCTCTTTGATAACGATCTCTCTCCCATGTAGACATTCCTAGAGGAAATTCAACTACATAAGTAAATACTTTAGGATGTTTATAAGTTTGAGAAAGCATCTCTTTTGGTTCACCCTGAAATGTATGAGTGGCTTCTTTTACAATAAAATAGTCTACAACATCCTCGAGTATTTTAACTCTAAGATCAAGCATTTCTAATTCATTATTGAAAAGAACTATATCTACTACTTCCACTGAACTGTACCACCTTTAAGGAGATTTGCACTCTTGGCCTTATTTGAGGCCTTAGTAAAAATACTCATCCAATCTTTCATAACACTCTTCCAAGTGAGATCAGTAACCCATTCATAGGCAGCTTCTGTTCTTTTTTCTACAATACCGTCCTTATTTTCCATAATTTCAATAATTGCATCAGCAGCTTGCTTGACATCCATAAGGGGGCGTACTCTATCATTATCGTTGTCTTTGATAATCCAATGAGCTGGATCTACACCAGAGTCAACTGCCCAACCTCTTTCATTATCGCCAATAATTTCTGGGACACTAGTATTCCTAGGCAATACAACTGGAGTTTTACAGGCCATGGCTTCAGTAATACTTAATCCCCAACCTTCACCATGAGTGGTTGAAAGGTAAACATCACTAACGTTATAGATTTGATTTACAACTTCAATTGGAAATCCACTATGAGCACTAAACTGTTGTGGGTTAGGTAGAGTAAAGTCTGTTTCTGGACTCAATCCAAAATTAGTAGATTGTTGTAGAATACTTCCACCAAAATCTGTCTCTTGCATATGCATATAGAGGAATGGTTGCTTGTAACCACGATCTCTAAGTTCTTTTAGAATCATAAAGCTTCTACTAACATCTTTACGACCTTGATTACGATTTAGATTAGTAATAATAAATCTATCTGATCTATCTCCAAAAAATGCCTTACGAGCTTCCTTCTTTATATTTTCATCCAACGGGAAGAAATTATCTGTATTAGTACCGTGATAAACTACATCATGCTTATCAGCCAAATCGCCAATAACCTTACGACTTTCATTCTTGGCATACTCTGTATATGCAACTGGGAAGTCAAAGGATGCTACACATTGACTGACCCATTCGGCCTTTGGACCACAATCAAATGGGTAATAGTAAATTGTAGAGAAACTCTTTGGCTTATTTCTCTGAATTTCTAGAATTTGTGGCGTAATAGGAAGCATGATAAATGTATCTTGAACAATAAATACAATATCATAATCACCCTGTCCGAGTCTATCCAGGAATACCTGTCTTCCGTGTAAGTCCCCATATGGACCTTGAGTTCTTAGAGCACTAATAGCAGGCCATACTTGACCAGGCCACTTTTCTCGATCGTATGGACCACCATCGTAATTAATAGCAATTACATCGATCTCATACTTACCAGTTGCATCTAGTTCTCTGAGAATATTTCCCATAACAGTAGCAAATCCGGTGGAGCAACAATAATCTCCATAGGCTAATACACGAGTCTTTGACATTATTTAATCCAGTCTTTTGGAGTTAGGTTAGTATCATTATAAGGGTTCTTATAGCGTTCAATCAAGTTTCTATTGGTACTTCCCCACTTTTTTTCATAGTATTGTTGACTCTTTAAACTATTAATTGGAAGCTTCATCTTCTTAGTTGTTTGATTGCCAAGGTGAATATATGGAATTTGATACTTCTTAATATCATATCCTAGTAGTTTGATGCGGTAATGCATATCATTGTCTTCCCACCAGCATGGATCAAAATTCTCATCAAACCAACCACACTTTTCCCAGAAGTTAGCTTTTACCATTACCATAGAGAAAAGTTCTTTTTCAATATATTTATAGTCTGTATCTTCATCTGAAAATACAATCTCAAATGGGTCATCAAAACTATCAGCAACATGCAAAGGGGCAGTCAATACAATCTTATCTGGTTCCTGTGACATAGCATCTACCCATGCATCAATTGACCATGGAGCAAATAAAGTATCATCATTTGCAATAATAATATAATCACAACCATCAGTGATGGCTTGCTTCATACCATTATTCCAGGCCTGTGATAAGGGAAGTTGATACCTGTATTGAGGTTGAATATAGACTTTTAATTCATTCTCTTTGGTCTTTGCACTATAAATGAGATCAATTGCTTGATCAAAATTATTAAGGATAGGAATTACTAGTCCAACTTTAATCATGAAGCCACTCTCTTTTTCTTATGATATTCTCTCATACCTTCAGCTTTTGCATCTTTACAAGCTTGGCATGGGTTAGTCTTATTTCTCAAATGCTTGCTATATCCAGAGACTGTTCCACAAACAGCTGTACTAGTTTTAACTCTAGTTTGGGGAAGTCTGTTGGGATTAAATAATTCTACTTCACCCATTGTATAATTAGATTGAGGAGATCGAACAGAAATCTTTAAATCTTTTCTCAATCGTTGTCTTTGCTTTTCAGAAGTACCAGCCCAATATCCATGTTTTTCATGATGAAGGGCGTGTTCCAAACATTTTGCACTTACTGGACAATCTAAACATGCTAACTGCGCTCTTTGATCTACGGCTTCACCTTGACCAGGAAAAAAGATATCTACTGGTAAACTTCTAACTTTACAAAGACCTTCATCTTGCCAATCGTTATCTACTTTATGGTCCGTCTTTTTACTATAAGTCAATATAACCTCACTAGTATTCCTCTGCCTTATACTACTGCATACTAATAATTAAATTATAACAGATTAAAATAACTAAATCAAGATAGACATAGAGAAGGCCGGAAGGAGTCAACTCATGAACGAGGACTGCAACTTCCGGCTCTTCTCTTAAGGGGAGCTCTGACCGCTTCACCCGACCTATAGCAGCAGGGATGCTATAAATGGTCATGACTTAATATAAGAAAGTTACTTCTTTACATTATCCAATTGACGGTCATCAAAATCTTTTGCTCTCCAAATTAGATGACTAACATATTGAGCAAACTCTCTAATCTCTGTTTTATCTACTTCACTATCAGAATGATTAACCATAATCTGTTTTCCAATAATAGTAGAGTGAAGCTCTCCAGAGTTGATAAGGTTATAAACCATATCTTCTACTTTTTGTAAATCCATTTTTTATCTTTCTCCTTTACCAACCATGTCCACAACCCCACTGGTCAGGAACATAGTCACCAAGGCCGGCGCCTTGTTCGATCTTTCTTGCTATATAAACTTGTTCTTCTGGTGAAGCATCTGCTGCATTATCGGCAAACTGTCTACCACCATATTCAATCCAATTATGATTGGTAATACCTAGTCCACCAGAGTATTGATAACCTCTGGATTCCCAGTTATAACCGGTCTCACATACTGCAACTTGCTCCCATTCTAACATTACTTCTCTGGGGACAAGACCTACATTTACTACGGGTACTACTATTGTTGTTTCTGTTGTCGTTGTTACTGTATTGTTAGTATTGGCAGCTACACTATTTATCCCAAATGTTGAGGCTACTAAAGTTCCAAGTGCAATTAAACGTCGCAAAATTACTCCAATGTTTGATTAATAAGAACATTTAGTTACTATAGGCATCACCTCTCTCTTACTCATATATTTTAGTATAATAAACTCAACCATTAAGAATCAAATCCAAATAGTAGAGATCGAGGGCTAACATCAATGGTATCTTCCATATCGACTAGCTCATCTACTACTCCACGGATTGATTCAGCTTCAGCTCTTCTTCTCAGAATCTTTGCATCTACACGTTCTTCAATAGTTCCCAAAGCAACTGGACGGTAGATCCAGGTATGACTAATTCCCTTCGATTTACTATCGGCACGATTGATACGGTCTTTCCGTTGCTTGTACTCCGCATAAGTACGGGGAACTTCGATATTCCAGAGATAGGGAGCATATAGGTTTAGTCCTTCCTGACCAACATCAGATGTAATTAATACAGCTGGGCCTTCACAAGAGTTAAATTCTTTAATATTTTGAGTTACTTGATCAGTACTCATTCCAACTCCCCAGATGGGAAGTACAGGAATACCCCAAAGCTTACTTTTTAAAGCAGCAAGATAAGGAAATAAAGTACCATGAGTCCAGAAGGTAAATAGAACAACTTTATCATTATTTTCAAAAGCAGTCTCTAGAGCAGCTTCAATTAATTGATATTTACTACTATTTTCAATACTAATTGCATCACCAAACTTTTCTACAATCTCTTGAGCAAAATTACTTTGACTATCCCTGAGACCTGCTGTAGTATTACAAATCATTCTAAGAGTATCGATATACCCCCACATAGTAACGGGATTGTCTGGGTTATACTTTTGTCTTGCCAATTTTTCAGCATACTCGTAAATCTCTTTGTCAATATCTGAAAGTTCATACACCACTCTTTTAGGCATACTTTCAGGAAACTGCTTGGCAATATCTGGGTCACTCTTCATTGCAATATGAGTCCATTGCTCATGCTTTTTACCTAGTAATGGAAGTTTTGCTCTATCCCATTCTTTGACATGAAGCTGTCTACTCCATTGAGTTCCATAATATTCAAGAGTCTTACCATATTTGTGTTTAAAAGCATCTCTATCTAAATCACTAACATCAGTAATTCCAGGAGCAATAGTAGCAAAAATATTACGTATATTTAGAGGACTAGTTGTATATGGGGTAGCAGTTAAAGCTAGGCACATTGTCTCTTTTTCTCTGTTTAAAAGAGAATCAAAACCTTCTGAAAGAAGACTAGTACCAGTATTAATTTTTTGGGCTTCATCAATAACTACTAGAACTCTTTTATCTTTAACTAACTCTAAAATTTGCAATAAATCTGTTCTCGAAAAATCTTCTACTTTTTTACGTTGACCCTTAATCTTTACTTTTGAAGGTCCTCTTACTTTTTCATAATTTAATACTAACACTTGAGAATTATCTTGTTCATAAAATTCATGTCGATTTTTTCTTGCCCAGGAACTGACACGAGTTATATCGAGAGTAGTCATTCTCTTAAACTCCTGTTCCCAGTCGTATTGCTTAATCTTTTTACAAAAGACTAAAACTTTATCTATTCGATTCTCATCAAATAATTTTTGTGCTGTTAAACAGCTTAATAGAGTTTTTCCAGCGCCTGTATCCCATTGTACTAATACTCTAGGACTTTCAGTCTTTAATTGTTCCCAAACTATATTTAATCCTACATTTTGAAATGGAAACAGACTATGTTCTTTTAAAAATGGACTTTCTACTTGAAACTTACCTCTTACAGCATCTGATAATTTATGATATTTATCTTTAGTATACCCATCGATAAACTGAAGCTCTAGACCATTTTTCCATATAAATTCTTGTAAGTCTGGAAGTTTGTCTCTATTCTTTAAAGTATCAAATTGATCAAGAAATCCTGTTTGTTTTAACCTAGTATCAAGAGATGAAAATCTAAGTACTCCATTAAGTACCTTACTCTCTTGTACATAAACAATATTACTCATATCTAATCTTAATATAACCCTATGGGTTTAATCAAAGAATATAGGGATTTGCAATATTTAAAAGTTGTGTCATATCATATCTTAGAGGATATGGATAGGAGTTTAACTGGAATAGGGGACGTAAAATTGGTGGACTACTAGTTGAAGTTTGATTGGTCTTTGGATTACTCAAGCTAGTAATATTAGCTGTAGTATAGAAAGGGGTTTGGGTTGCGTTAGGCACAACATCAATTGCTGAAATGATAGCATTATCCTGTAGGATGAGTCCTTTAATCCATAATTTTTGTGTTGGAATAGGTAGTGCTATATTAACATTTGCATCGTTGACACCAGTTGTAATGTTATAAAAGTTAGTACCATCTACAGAGTATTGATATCCAACTGGGTTAAAAAATACGCCTAACATTGCAACTTCGTAAGTCTCACCTTGAGTTGATCCTGGAGCATTACCAAAAGTTTGTGTAAGTTTAGCGGAAAACCCTGTGGTAAGTTGTTGTTGAATTGTATATGGTACAGTAATATCTACCCAAGTTTGAATTGGTAGGTTATTAACAGACTTATAGGCAATTTCTACTCCAGAAGCAGTTAATAGACTGCATCTATAGGTACCTCGATTTGTATTTGGTAGATAGACTCTAGCTACTGCAGACAATCTCATATTATTCAAATTCAATGGAGTAGAATAAATAGCGGAACTACCGAAAAAGTATCCTGCATTTGAGAATGTAGCTGCGCCTGTACCACTGGCTGTTAAACTAAATGCTACATAACTTGTACCCAATGGAACAAACTGAGTATAACCACTAACTGTAGGCCCACCAATTATTGTTCCACTAGCAGCTACAGTAATACCACTGGCAGTTGTAGAGATCAAATTATTACCTGAAGTATAAAAGCTGGTAGTAACAGTAACTTTTCCATTCAATCCAGATGATGTTAATAAGAATGTATATGGAGATTGATTTTGATCAGAAGGTCCACCAAATGCACCAGCTGAATAGTTTGTCTCTCCGTAGGCTGGAGTATCTACGGGGTTTGTATTGTAAATAAATACGTTTGAAAGACCACTAATTGTTGTACCATTTGCTACTGGATTACTGCCTGACCAACCACCAAGGGTGAAATTTGCTTCAGTAACTGTAAGTAGATTTTGACTTCCACCAATTGGAGATTGAATATAACTACTTCCATTACTTCCACTAATTGTATATATACCATAAAGTGGATTAAGTTCATTAGCTATATTTGGATTAAAAGGTATTCCACTAATAGTTACGTTGATAGATGGCTCATAAATATATTGACCATTACTACTCAATTGAAGGCTACCTTTTTGTAACAGAGTAGCAGTTTCTGAAAGAATAGTTTGCCATTCAGAACTTAAAGCAGCAAATTTAAAACTATTATATGATTGGAAAGTCTGTAACGGCTTAGTTAGAATACTTGTCCCACCCTTACCTGTCCAACCTGCAGTTGTGACTAAAGTTCCACTTACACTAGTATTTGCAGCTACCGTTACTCCATAAGTTGCTGTACTACCACTTATATTAATAATAGTATCAGCTGAAGGTGTATAGATCCCTGATATTACACTAGTTGGAAGAAAATAATCAATAAATTCTCGGTTATTACCAGTTTCGTTAGGAGCATAAGCATAAAACGATAAATAATTAATTCCTGCAAAATATGCTTGATGCCAAGTTTGATTTATAATAACGTTTTTATAAGTATGAGTTCCATAATTATAGAATCTTCTGTTAATATAATTTTCACTAGTAATATTATTATAGGTTGAACCTAAATCAGCAACTGTATTTAAAGTCTTGTATGAAATAGTTGGATCAACTATAGTATAGTTTTCATTAGATGGATTTGTACTTGGAGATCCAAAGACAGATGAGCTAAGTTGATCAACTGCAAGTCCATAATTAGTTCTAGTACTTGGACTACCAACAGTTGACGGACCAATACTCTGAGCGTAGAGAGGGGATGTTAATAGACTATTATATTGCTGAGAAATAATATTTGGAGTATTAGCTTCAATTTGTTGAAAATACTGGTCAATCCAATCTGGGAATACTTGAATTTCTTTTGTCAAAGAGTCTACTTGTAGATCATAAGGTTCAGCAGTTAATTGTGTTATTTCAAATTTGATATATCTAGTATTAAATGTTGGAAGTTCATAAAGTCCTTTTTTGATTGTAAGATCAGAATTTACTGGAAACCAATTCAATATTGATGTATCTTGTACAGTAGTAGTTGTATCGGAATAATAAAGATTTAAATGATTTCCAATATAAAGTGGGTCTAGATACATTCTATTGACTGTTTGTTGACTTCCCAGATCAATAATAAAAAATACTACTGCATCTTTTACTGGTTGTGGCGAAGACTTCCAAAATACAGATGGACTTCCACTAACAGTTATATTACTATATGGATTAATTACAGGAGTATAGGTTTCAATAAACCCTAGAGAGTTTTGAGTAACAATTTGTGAAACAATAGATGTTCCACTAAGAGTTACTGTACCACTATTAATTGTAGTAAAAAGATTTAAACCTGAAATA